>Ga0209075_1000428_pt1 | contig 40650 bp, 43 predicted proteins | sample Stecom2011_FD_187523 | JGI IMG/M metagenome (GOLD analysis project Ga0209075, IMG submission 187523) | Agricultural soil microbial communities from Utah to study Nitrogen management - Steer compost 2011 (SPAdes) (version 2) | ecosystem: Environmental > Terrestrial > Soil > Agricultural land...
CACCAATCCCATTTTAGATGGACAAGTATTAACAGCTGCCGCTAACGCACATTCTGTAACCTTGAATATTAGCAATAAGGGAATTACTGATTTAACAGGCATTGAAGCCTTTACAAATATTCCTGGGCTTATTATTAGTTGGAATACGGGGATTACAAGTTTAGATTTATCTAATTGTACCGCTTTACAAGTAGTAAGGGGAATTGGCTGTTCAGGTTTGACCTCAATAAACGTTTCAGATCTAATAAATTTAACGGAAATTAATTTTAGAAACAGTGCCCTAACTTCTTTAGATGTGTCCTCCAATGCTGCTCTAGAAACTTTAATTATTAGAAATAACTATATTTCTAGTTTAGACTTAAGTCAAAATTCCGCATTAACATTTGTTGATGTTAAAACAAATCATCTAACATTTTTGGATATGCGCAATGGAAACAATGCCAACGTTATTCCCGTGGGAACTGACCCTGCGATACCTGGGTTCAATTCCGATTTTAATCCCGGATTAGAATGTATACTTATCGACGATATTAATACTCCTGTTATATCCTCATGGATTATTGCTAGCAATAGTTGTTTTTGCGAAGATCTAGGAGTCTGTTTAACAATTTCCGTCGCCGAGGTTAAAAACCTATCGTATAACATGTATCCAAACCCAACAAATGATTATTTATATATATCTTCTAAAACAAACAACTCTTCGATCAACATCTATAATATTACTGGGAAAATGGTTCTATCCAAAACCTTAGCCCAAGGAGAAAACATTATAAATGTCTCCAATCTGGCATCGGGCATTTACCTAACTAGATTTGCCTCCAACAATCAAGTGGACACTAAAAAATTAATTATTCAATAAGTTTATCATTATAGTCAAGTTGAAAAAAGATGCTATCCAATGAATATAGCATCTTTTTCATATACAGTTCTAGTTTTAAAAAGGACGGTCAAAACAGCAGTAAACAATTTGGTTATCTAAGGTAGATTTAATCTGAAAAAGTTTAAGGCTTAAAAATCTTAAGGAGTGTGGCATCTTATTCCTGATAAATTCCTGAACACCTACCTAAAGAACAGTAATTTAATTTACAAAAAAACCTTACAAGGATCTTTTCATTTATAAAAAACGGATAAAAGTGTACAATTGTCTGCTACATAACAAAGTATATTTTTTGTTGTGATTTCATAATACAGTAAATTTATATATAGAAATATTAATTAATATATAAACACATATAAGATCCAATATTATGAAAAAAACTATGTACTTACTGGTAATTTGTATTGCCTTTAACTCCTTGGCACATGCACAATATACCGCAGTACCAGACGCGAACTTCGAACTAGCCTTAATAAATTTTGGAATTGATACAGGTCCAATAGATGGGCAGATTTTAACTTCAGTTGCTAATAATCTTACTGGAAACTTAAATGTTATAAACAAGGGAATAACTGATTTAACAGGTATTGAAGCCTTCACAAGTATATCAGGACTTAACTTTAGTTATAATACAGGAATGAGCGGTGTTGATCTAACTAGTTGTGCTTCGTTAGAAATTGTTGATGGTACGGGGTGTTCTAATTTGACGTCAGTGAACGTGACTGGCTTAGCTAATATTACTAAATTGAAATTTACTTTTTGCAACCTACTCTATTTAGATGTAACTACTAATATAGCACTGAAAAATTTAAATGTTCGAGGCAATCAAATTGCTAGTTTAGATTTAACCCAAAATGTAGTTATAGATCATATTGATGTTAAAACCAATCCTCTTACCTTTATAGATTTACGAAATGGAAACTGTGCAAATATGGTTTTCTACGTTGGTGATTACACGCCCTGTTTAAAGTGCTTGTATGTTGACGACTCCTCTGACCCTCACTTATGGGACCATGCCTATTGGATTTTTGACGATATAACACTACCTGCTTCAAATGAGGCTGAATGTGCTACCCTGCCAGAGATCCCTGAATCGTATTGCCCGTCGTTGGCAATAGAAGAGCTGAATAAAGTAACATTTAACATGTATCCAAATCCTGTAAATGGCCTATTGCATATTACGACTAAAGCCAATCACGCGATTGTAAACGTATACAGTATGACTGGAAAGCTTATTTTAGCTAAAAACTTGGACCAAAGAGAAAATTTAATGGATGTTTCTGGGCTAGCAACAGGAATTTATTTAGCCAGATTTGTATCGGAATATGGGGTTGATACTAAAAAACTAATTGTTAAGTAGTTCTAAAATTAAGTTTACAAAAAAAAGAGCAATTCTTAGAATTGCTCTTTTTTTTGTAAACTTATAACAAGTTATTTCTTTTTGTTAGCTTCATTAATATACTTTTCCAGAGCCATAGTCATAGAAGGTGTATCTGGAGATGGAGCTGCAATATCGACTCTTAAGCCTCTATCTTCAGCAGCCTTAACGGTTGTATTTCCAAATACAGCAATACGCGTTTTATTTTGTTTGAAATCTGGAAAATTATGAAATAAAGAATCAATTCCAGAAGGACTAAAAAACACTAAAATATCGTAATACACATCAGCTAGATCAGATAAATCGCTAATTACGGTTTTGTAAAACACGGCCATTTTCCAATCGATGCCTAATTCATTTAAAATTTCTGGAACCTCAGATTTCAACTTGTCGGTTGTTGGCAATAAAAAAGTTTCATCCTTATATTTCTTTATTAAAGGAGATAGTTCGGCAAAATTACGTTTTCCAACATATATTTTACGTTTTCTATAAACCACATACTTTTGAAGGTAGTAAGCTACAGCTTCCGACTGGCAAAAATACTTCATGGTATCCGGCACTTTAAAGCGCATTTCGTCTGCAACTCTAAAAAAATGATCCACGGCATTCCTACTGGTTAAAACTATGGCTGAGTAATTTTTTAAATCGACTTTCTGAATTCTTATATCCTTTGCATCAACTCCTTCCACATGAATAAAAGGTCTAAAGTCTATTTTAACTTTTTGCTTTTCCTGAAGATCAAAGTAAGGCGAATTTTCGATTTTAGGTTCTGGTTGAGACACTAAAATTGTTTTCACTTTCATAGGCTAGTATGTATTAAACTTTGGTTTCTATAAGAACCTTATATAAAATCACATAAGGCCCAATTTCAAGTGCGCAAAGATATAAAATAAAATAGAAAAAATCTCTTTTAATTAAATTAAGATTCGACTTGTACGAAGTAAGTAAACCTATAATGTTTATAAGCAATAACAAGGTAATAGCGGTTATTATAATGGATTTATTTGGATTAATCCCATACAATAAAATAACATTAACAGGAATTAACATAAGTCCCAAGAAATTTTTGTAGCTGGTTTTTTGAAACAAATACCTGTCTATTAAATTATCTATACTAAAGAGACTTCCTAAAACCCTTTCTAGCAGCACTTTAATTAGAATGAATGCTCCAATCACAAAACAAAGCTTTAAAATAAAAGGAGTTGTAATTTCCAGAGGTTCAAAGAGAACAGAATAACTAATAAAACTGAAAATTGCGGTCGAGAAAAGCAAATTAACAAATAATAAACTGTCAAATAAATCTATAAATCGTTGGTCCTTAGAATAGATCTTTAAGTAACTTGAATTAATTAAAATAGTCACAAAATGATTGAACCTCTTCTCAAATAACAATTTGGTAATAGCTACAAATACAAGGCTCACTATAATTATTATAGTGAAAAAATCGTATGAGAAAGCAGGACGTAACATTTGGTAAAATTATTATAAAAATTCATACTTATTTCAAGTTTTTAAGAAATATTTAAAAACCTATCTCTTTTAAATAGTTTACATTTGTTGAAATTATATACTATTTAATGAGCGACGCCATTGTCATTATTCCAACCTATAATGAAATCGAGAATATAGAAGCGATTATAAAAGCCGTATTCTCTCAAAACAAGCCATTTAACATCTTGGTAGTAGACGATAATTCACCTGATTTAACTGCCCTAAAAGTAAAGGAATTAAAACTAGAATTTAAAGATAGACTATTCCTTTTAGAGAGAGAAAAGAAAACAGGATTAGGAACCGCATATATTGCTGGATTCAAATGGTGTTTAAAAAAGGATTATAAATATATTTTTGAAATGGACGCCGATTTTTCGCATGATCCAAGCGATTTAATCAAACTTTATAACGCTTGCCATATAGATCAAGCAGATGTAGCCATTGGTTCTAGGTATATAAAAGGAGTTAATGTGGTTAATTGGCCTATGAGCCGAATCTTGCTTTCGTATTTTGCTTCAAAATATGTGAGATTTATAACCCGAATGAAAATTGAAGATACCACAGCAGGTTTTGTATGTTACAAAAGACAGGTTTTAGAAACCATTAACCTGGATAAGATTGAGTTTATTGGCTATGCCTTTCAAATAGAAATGAAGTTTAAGGCCTATTTAAAAAAGTTTCAAATTGTAGAAGTGCCTGTGATTTTCACCGATAGGCGCAAAGGAAAATCTAAAATGAGTGGCAGTATTATTTCCGAAGCAATTTTTGGAGTTATTAAAATGAAGTTAAAAAGTATTTTCAATCCGAAATAAATATGAAAACTATACTGATTAAGAATGCAAGAATAGTTAATGAAGGACAGATTTTTGAAGGAGATATTCTTGTTGAAAACGATATAATAAAGGAAATCTCCAATTCCATTAGTGCCAAATCTTCTGATGTAAAGATAATTGATGCCGAAGGAAACTATGTAATTCCAGGAGTTATCGACGATCAAGTACATTTTAGAGAACCAGGCCTAACCCAAAAAGCAACCATTGAAACCGAATCGAAAGCGGCCATTGCGGGAGGTATTACTTCCTATATAGAAATGCCAAATACCAATCCGCAAACAACCACTATAGAAGCCCTGGACGAGAAGTTTAAAATTGCTTCAGAAACCTCGTATGCCAACTATTCGTTTATGTTTGGTGGCACCAACGACAATCTGGAAGAAATATTAAAAGTAAACCCTAAAGAAGTAGCGGGTTTAAAATTGTTTCTAGGTTCATCAACAGGAAATATGTTGGTGGATAATCCAGTGGTTTTGGAAAAAATATTTTCCAGTACAGACATGATTATTTCTGTGCATTGTGAAGATGAAGCAACCATCCAAGCAAATTTGGAGATTTATAAGAAAGAATATGGAGACGATATTCCAATGAAGCTTCACCCTCATATTAGAAGTGATAAAGCTTGTTATATTTCGTCATCGAAAGCTATTGAATTAGCCAAGAAAACAGGAGCTAGATTGCATGTTTTTCATGTGTCGACCGCACTGGAAACAAAACTTTTCTCCAAGAAAATTCCTCTAAAAGATAAAAAAATTACAGCTGAAGTTTGTGTACATCATTTGTGGTTTAGCGAAGAAGATTACGAAACCAAAGGCACTTTAATTAAGTGGAATCCAGCCGTTAAATCAACCAAGGACAGAGAGGCGCTTTGGAAAGCGTTATTAGATGGCAGAATAGATGTACTTGCTACAGACCACGCTCCTCATACTTTTGAGGAAAAAAACCAAGTTTATACTAAAGCACCTTCGGGCGGCCCATTAGTACAACATGCTTTGGTTGCCATTTTGGAGGCGCACCATAAAGGTAAAATTTCATTAGAAAAAATAGTGGAAAAAATGTGTCATAATCCAGCCATATTATTTCAAATTGAAAAGCGCGGATTTATTAAAGAAGGTTATTTTGCAGATCTTGTTATTGTTAATCTAAACCAACCTTGGACCGTAAACAAACAAAATATATTGTACAAATGTGGTTGGTCTCCTTTTGAAGGAACAAGCTTTAAATCTAGAGTAACACATACCATCTTAAATGGAGAATTGGTCTATGAAAATTCAAAAGTCAGTGCCTCCAAACAAGGAAGAAGACTAACGTTTAACAGATAAAGGTTTACAAAATGAAAAAAATCATATTTGCATTAACATTAGTTACTTTAATAATCTCTTGCTCTAATCCGGGAAAACCAAAAAAGCCAAAGGATTTAATATCTAAAGATAAAATGGTAAATATTTTATTGGATGTGTCTTTAGTGAACTCGGCTAAAGGCGTTAACAAAACCATTATGGAAAATAATGGACTTGTTCCAGATCAATATATTTATAAAAAGTATCAAATAGATAGTGTTCAGTTTATGTCGAGCAATATGTATTATACTTATAATCTAAAAGAGTATGAAGACATTATTAAGAAAGTTAACGACAGTTTAAAAAAGCTTAAAACCAAGTACAATATTCTTGTAGAGAAAGAAAAAACAGAAGAGAGAAAAGCAGATTCCATAAAAAAATCCAAGCTTCCAAAAAAAGAAATTTCAGAAACGATATTTCTTAACGAAAAGTCCAACAATTAAACTCCCTGTTCTTTTAAAAACAGTTTAGATACGGCTTTTATACTTTGGTTGAGAGGTTTAAACTGATAATTTAAATGACTTGTAATTTTATTGCTATTATAAAAAGAATTGGTAACCAACGTGTTTGCCATTTGCTTACTTAAACTTCGTCTTTTTCCATTCAATTTATGATTTAGCCAATCTAATCTCCAAGCGATGTTTAAAAGAAAAGGGGTTGCTTTTTTAGTTGGTTCTTTTACCTGTAAAGCCGTTGCAATCTCAGTCAAAAAATCCTTATACGACCAATTCTCTGCCACCAAAACAAAACGCTCATTTTTTACAGAACTTTCCATGAGCTTCATCATACAATTAACCACATCAAAAACATCTACATATCCAGTTGTACCTTCTGTATAATAGGATAAACCTTTATAAACCCGTTTAAAAATATTTCCTGTACCATACTTCCAAATTCCTGGTCCAATAATAACTCCGGGATTGACTATTACAGCATCTAAACCTTCCTGGGTGCCTCTCCAGACCTCCATTTCAGCACCATACTTTGTAATGCCATACAGGCTGTTATCTGCATCCGGATTCCAAAGGGTATTTTCATCTATTTCTGTGTTATTTGGAGTTTTCCCTAGAGTTGAAATAGAGCTTACATAACAAAGTTTTTCAATTTTATTGGCAATACAAAAGTTAACAATATTGGCAGTTCCTTCAATATTAATTTTTCGTAATTCGTGGTATTTATCGGGTTCAAAAGACACAAAAGCAGCACAATGGTACACATGGCTCACGTTTTTAAAGGCTTCCGTTAACAATGGAATATCCAATAAGTCAGCTTGAATCCATTCAATTTTGTTGAAATATTCATCAGAATTTTCACTGTAATACGAAAATACTTTTTTTACTACAGCTAGTTTTTCTTCATTTCTATAAATAGCCTTTACAGATTCATTTTTCAGTGTTAATTCGTACAATAAGTGCGATCCAACCAAACCCGTGCCTCCAGTAACTAATATCATAAAACTAAAGTAAAGAATTATTCCTTAAAGAGGCTATAATTATTCATTGATTTTTATCTTTACCACTTAAAATTAAAACCTAGAAATAATGACCAATAAATTTGTTGAAGATCTACGCTGGAGAGGAATGGTTCACGACATCATGCCGGGAACCGAAGAACAATTAAGTAAGGAAAGTACGACAGCATATATTGGTTTCGATCCAACTTCAGATTCTCTACATATTGGTAGTTTGGTGCCTATTATTTTATTGGTTCATCTAGAAAAAGCAGGTCACAAACCTATGGCTTTGGTGGGTGGTGCTACAGGAATGATTGGAGATCCATCTGGAAAAAGCGATGAGCGAAACTTGTTAAATGAAGAATCCTTAAATAAAAATGTGGAAGGTATTAAACGTGTACTTTCCCGTTTTTTAAACTTCGATTCTAAAGCTAAAAACGCACCTGTTTTAGTGAATAATTACGATTGGATGAAGGATTTCTCATTCATCGATTTTGCTAGAGATGTTGGAAAACGAATTACGGTAAACTACATGATGTCCAAAGACTCTGTTAAAAAGCGTTTTTCTGGGGAAGAAGGCAGTGTGGGTATGTCTTTTACTGAATTTACTTATCAACTGATTCAAGGTTACGATTTTTACTACTTACACAAAAACTACAATTGCCTGTTACAAATGGGAGGTAGCGATCAATGGGGAAATATAACTACCGGAACCGAATTGGTAAGACGAATGAATGTGGGTGAAGAAGCCAAGGCCTTTGCCATGACTTGTCCATTAATTACCAAAGCAGATGGCTCTAAATTTGGAAAAAGTGAAGGCGGAAATATTTGGCTAGACACCGATAAAACCTCGGTATACAAATTTTACCAGTTTTGGCTAAATACCAGCGATGAAGATGCTGAAAAGTATATAAAAATATTTACTTTTTTAGATAAAGAAACTATTGAAGCTTTAATTGAAGAACATAAACAAATGCCACATGTGCGTTTGCTTCAAAAACGATTGGCAGAAGAAGTAACCACCTTTGTTCATTCTAAAACAGATTTTGAAAATGCTGAAAAAGCTTCGAACATTCTTTTTAGCGACTCGTTTAAAGAAGACATTAAAACCTTGGATGAAGTTACTTTTTTAGATCTTTTTGAAGGTGTGCCACAAGCTGAAATTTCTAAAGCAGACATCAACGACGGCTTGGATATGATTGCTGCTTTGGCTGCAAAAACCAACTTTTTAGCATCGAATAGTGAAGCTAGGAGAGCTTTAAAAGAAAATGCTGTTTCTGTAAACAAGGAAAAAGTGGACGAAAATTATCAATTAACTTCCGAAGACTTAATCAATAATAAATATATCATTCTTAATAAAGGAAAGAAAAACACCTATATTATTAAAGTAGTTTAATAACAAACCGCCCGATTTTAAAATCGGGCGGTTTTGTTTTTATAAGTTCTTGTAGGGAATTGAAGGATGTCCTTTCCATTTTACAAATTCTCCAAAAATCTATTAGAACTTCAAGGTTACTCCCAATAAAAAGTTAGTAGTTGCTTGTGGATAATATCCAGCACCTTCAATAGTTGTTATTTGATTCGGATCGGACCAATCGTCATCGTAGGTGTAATAAAACCCATTTGAACTATACTTCTCTCCAAAAAGATTATTTACCAAGCCTGAGATTACAATAGCTTTAAAAATAGATTTGGTTTTAATTTCGTACATCACATTAAAATCGTTTACAAAATAACTATCAAGCTTAGAGGCTTCCGTATCTGTGTTTCCCATGTATTGCTCGCCTACAAACTTGCTTAATAAAGACATTTGCAAACCTTGCATCGGTCTAAACACAAAAGCATTTCCGGCTACAATGTTTGGAGAAAACGAAATGTTTGTGGAGCCAAGATCTACCAGTTCACCATTTAAAGGAACCACTGTTTCTTTCGTTTTATTCGTGCTTAATGCCACATTTGGTTGGATGCTAAATTTATCCGACAATTTAAAAACAGCATCAACCTCCAATCCCAATCGATAGCTTTCTCCTGAGTTATCTCTTAAAGGATTTCCGCTATCGTTTATAGCTCCAGTCAACACCAATTGCTCATTATATAACATATAGTATAAATTGGTGTTTAGGATAAAAGCATCAGACTTATGTCTCCAACCCAATTCAAAATCGTTTAACTGCTCTGGCTTAACATCAGGATTGCTTTCAAAATCGTCTCTATTTGGCTCTCTATTCGCTCTGGCATAGGAGAAATAAACATTATTATTATCGTTTAAGCTATATGTAATTCCTGCTTTTGGATTAAAGAAATTAAAATGTTTATCTACAATAAATGGTGCCACATCGGAATTGGTTCCAGTTGTTTTATAATTAACATATCGCGATTGCAAGTCTAGGTATAAACTAAACTGATCATTTAATCTGTATTGAGCTTTTGCAAATGCACTCAAATCTATTTTCTTACCATTTCCGTCGTAGTAACGATCTCTTATCATCATATTGCTCGCGTATTGTGCCCAGATAATTTCACCAAAATGATCTCCGGAATACGAACTTAAAGAAGTTCCAAAAATGACATCTAACTGAGCATTTTTATAGTTGGCATTCGCATTAAAAACATAAAATTGATTGTCCAGCCATCTACGTCTTATCAAATCTGTTCTAGTAATAGTTTCTGTGCCAATTTCTACATCTTCAAACCCATAATTTGAAAATTTCTGATCTTCCTTATATTGCTCAAAATAGCCTTTTCCTTGGGTATAATTTAAAGCTAAATTGGTGGACCATTTGTTGTTGATACGTTCATTCCAATGAAACTGATAATGATCTTGTTGGTAATTATCAATTTCATTGTCGTAAAACTGAATATTTCCATTCTCATCCGTATACATTCCTGCAGAATTAAAGGTTCTATCATGCTCTAGAATATAAGGATCTTCGATACCATTCCACGACTGATAGGTTTTTTCCTTTCCACTAAAAGTAATGGCTTTTATCATGGTATTATCGTCGATATAAGTAGCTTGAAGAAAATAGGACTTTATATCCGCAGAGGCTCTATCTACATATCCATCGGATTTAATTTGCGATAAACGTCCTGCAATTTCTATACGGTCATTGAGCAAGCCTGTACTAAATTTTACAGTATGTTTCCACGTATTAAAACTTCCAAAACTATTGGCTATTTCACCAAAAGCTTCTTGCGAAACAGCATCAGTTAGCACGTTAACACTTGCTCCAAAAGCACCAGATCCATTGGTTGATGTTCCCACACCACGTTGAAGTTGCAGGCTTTCTACAGAAGATGCAAAGTCGCCTAAATTCACCCAAAAAGTCCCTAAAGATTCGCTATCATTATAAGGGATTCCATTAATGGTTACGTTGGTAGACTGTGCATTTATTCCACGCACACGAATACCTGTATAACCCAAACCAGCTCCTGCGTCTGAAGTCGTTACTACCGAAGGTAAATAATTTAATAAAATGGGTAAATCTTGCCCGAGATTCCGTTCTTGCAGCTGTTCCTTGGTTACATTGGAATGTGTAATGGGCGATGTAGCGTTAACACGTACGGCTTTAACCAATACTTCGTCCAAGGTTTCCAACTTTGTAGAATCTTGTTGTTTTTCTTGTGAATAAGAAGAAAAAGAGACCAATAAAAAAAGTAAAAAAATTTGAGAATTCTGCCTTGTTTTGAATGACAGGTTGTTGAATAAAAGTTTCATTCGATAAATAAATTTATACGAATAAAAAGAGGTTATTATTCTTTGTTAGTAAATGATTATTTTATGAATGTCTAAAATATGATAAGCTAAAGGCAGCACATATTTTTAACATTCGATTCCCTAAACAGCATTACCTGTTCTAGGTTCATTGGGTATGATCTCAGCCTAAAAGATTTTAGATTTTTGATTTTGGACTTTTAATTTTTGAATGTTTTAAATTCATCAAATTGAAATCGGCAACCTAAAATCGGCAATCAAAAAAGCACCCCTTTTTGAGAACGCTGCAAAGATAGTTATCAGTTAAGAATTTCCAACAAAGAATGAGAAAATATTTAGTTTATATCCGGAGGCCTCCTATTGGCTTTCTTATCAGCTTGTTGCTTCTTTTTAGATAAGCGTTTTAATTTAACAGCTCTTGGAACTTTAGTTGGTTTACGTTTTTTAGGACGTTTTAAGCTGTGTCTAATTAGCTCTAAAAAGCGTTTTATTACCAATTCTTTATTTTTATGCTGACTCCTACTCTCATCACTTTGTAAAATAAGCACTCCCTCTGTGGTCAATCTGTTTGCTAAGTTTTTAAACAATAAAGCACGTTGTTCTTCAGAAAAAACCTGAGAGTTCGTTAAATCGAAATTCAAAACCACTTTAGACGACACTTTATTAACATGCTGCCCGCCAGCTCCAGAACTTCTAATGGCTTTGAAGTTTAATTCAGAAATAAGTAAAGCTGCATCAAACATGTTATTTTACTTGATGTGTTGGTTTTAATAAGTCTGTAACTGTTTTAACCGGATTAAAAGTTATCAATGGCACTTCTACAAAAATGGTGTTCCAATATGCCATACTTCCATTCCAAAGCCCTGGTAATTCAAGCGCTTTCAGATCTTTTCCCGTTTTGGTTTTCATGGTTATAAATGCTGTTTTATGGTCCACAAACTGCTCTAAGTCAAAACGGTTGCCTTTGTAGTCTTTAGTACCACAAACCAAGTCTACAGGATTAAAATGAGTGGCATTTTTTAAAATCTCTTTTTGCTTTTTATCTTTTTTACTAATTTGGGCAGATTCTACAATTTGTAAAGAAACTTGACCACTTTCGTCTTTTACCCAAAAAGGACCACCTCCAGGTTCTCCTTCGTTTTTAACCATCCCACAAACCCGAATAGGTCTATTTAGCTTTTCTGTTAAATATTTTATCTGATATTCGTTGGCATATTTCTCAAATTCCGAAGAAATAACCACATTCATCTTATTTGTTAAAAACTTGGCAATCTCTACTAAATCAGCTTGGGATATGTCCTGGGATTCCAGTTTTTTTAGATATCTAAAAGCTTTGTCTTGAAGTTGGATTAAGATTCCAGCTAACATCTTTTTGTATTCGCTAACTTCAACTTCATATTTAAAAACCACCACATTATCAATGTTTTTAATAAAGATGATGTCTGCATCCAAATCGCCTAAATTTGAAAGTAAGGCGCCATGGCCAGAAGGTCTAAACAACAAACTATTATCTTCTGCTCTAAATGGCTCATTGTATTCTGTTACGGCAATAGTATCGGTAGCTTCCTTTTGATAAGAGAAGGATATCTCGAATTTGGTATTTGTTTTCCGCTCTACAATGGTTTGGATTTTTTTAAATTCGTCGTCAAAAATATCTTTATATTTTTCGGAAATGGTATAATGTAAAACAGCCTTATTATTGGCTGAAGCGTATAATGCAGCTTCAAACAAATGCTCTTCAAAAGCTGTTGCCGTATGCTCTTTATATAAATGAAATGGCAATAGGCCTTTTGGAAAAAACCCATAATTTAACTTATCTTCATCCAACATGGTTTTTACAAACATATACCGCTGTTTATCTGTTGAAGAGCTATGGTATTCTGGGTAAATTTTTTCAATTTTATCTAAAACAATTCTGTAAAAAGGCAATTTTTCCAAACCAACAAAAAACACAGCCAGTAAGGCTTCTTTGGTCCTATTTATATATGCATTTACAGTTTCTTGATCGGGGTTATAATCTTCTATAAAACTAAAAAACGATTTAAACATTCTAGTTGCTGCACCAGAAGCTGGTACAAATTTTAGAATGGAATATTCGTTTCTTTTAGCATCAAACAATTGAATGAATGCTTCTTTCTCTTCATCTGAAAGTTTTAAAATTCCATGGTTAATAGTTGCAGCAGATTGCAAATTTACAAAAGGCAAGCCCGTTTTAAATAGCTCGATTTGAGAACTTACTTTTTCAACAGTTAGTCCCTTTTGTTTAATTTGATTGATGTCTTTATCTGAAAACATTCAGTTGTTTTTTATTAATTTATCTATATGTTTTATAGCGATTTCCAACCTATTTGGCAAACTACCCTTCAATAACACATAGGGAATGTTGTTTTTAATTAAAGTTGATTGAAACGCATTAAACATGTTTTTTCGCTCGTTGGGTCTATCTCGAATTCCATCATCCTCCCAAGGAATATCAATATTAGTTAAAAAATAAAGATTATAGTTATTTTCCTTGGCGTATTTGTTTAAGATTTCAGGAGAATAACCGTTATAATATGCTTCGCTATACACCTTAGTTTCCAGTAGATTAGTATCGCATATCAATAAGCTTTCAACTTGTTTTGCCAAGGAGTTCTCCAAAGCCATTTGCCCAATAGCAATTGGCAAAACGTCGTCTTTGGTTAGAACTTCATTGTGTTTTGATTTTTCCTCAGCATAACTTCTTGAGAATTCGGGCACCCAAAGTGTATTATAATGTGCAGCTAATTGCTTGGCCAAAATAGTTTTTCCAGTAGATTCCGGTCCAAATAAAACTACTTTCAGGCAGTTGCTGTCTTGTTGTTTAAGTGTTTCTTCCATGCTAGATATCCAAATATTGCAATTACTGTAAATCCTAAATATTGTAAACTGGTAAAGGTAAACCCTTTATAGAAATATAAGGGAATTGAAATTAAATCGCCTATAATCCAAAAAATCCAATTTTCCACTTTTTTCCTTGCCATAAGCCACATCCCTACAAAGAAAATGGCCGTTGTTAAAGTATCTACATAAGCCACCCAACTTGTCCACATATTAAAGACGTTGTAGACAATAAATACAAATAATAAGGTTGCGAAGAAAATCCAAACACTAACTATTCTTTCCTTTTTAGTTGTAAATGAAATAGGTGTAACATGTGTGGCATCCACTTTTCTAGTCCAAATATACCACCCATAAATACTCATAATAAAATAATAGGCGTTAATCATCATATCGCCTAATAATCCCCATTTTAAAAGTAGATACACGAAAATACTTGTGCTAATAAGCCCAGTTGGGAAGACTAAAATATTGTTTTGCTTAGAAAACCAAACTGAGAGAAACCCAAAAATAACGGCAATAACCTCTAAAGTAATATCGATGGTTTGATACCTTGCGTATTGCTCGAAAAAAAAATTAAAAATTTGGTTCATAGTCGCTTCTATCTGTTTTTACAACCTTCATGGTTAAAACACATATTGTTTGTTCCTCGAACGATTTGTGGATTTGAGCTGTTAAAAAAGGCATCAATTCATGATAATCTCCAAATATTTGAGTGCTTAACGGGTTTTCCAAAACTGTGAATTTGGAATCTCTCAAGGCTTTTATAAAGTTTATAACATGAATCTCATAATCGTCTTGTAAAGGCGATAAGGTTAAGTCTACTGATATTCTCATAATATATTTATATTCCCTCAATTGCCCACACAGACAGGAAGAAGGGTGTTTTATTTTATTTCATTAGCTCCTCAAAAAAGCTATCATCATCTTCAAAAGCAGTTCCAATAACTACTAAATCGGCTCCTGAATGATAGGCTTCCTCTAATTGCTTTTTTGTTCTAATTCCTCCTCCAACAATTAGAGGAATATCTAAATCTATTTTTGTTTTTATTATAATTTCAGAAGCAATAGGTTGTAAAGCACCACTCCCAGCTTCCAGATATATTAATTTCATTCCTAAGAATTCGCCAGCTTTTGCTGTGTCAACAATTTCCTGAATATTACTTTTAGACATCGGTTTTGTATCTGTTACCTTTTGAACAGCTGTTTCTTTGCCATTTTCAATTAATAGGTATCCCGTTGGAATAACTTCCAATTCAGTCTTTCTTAATTTTGAAACAGAAGCTACCTGCTTCCCAATGAGGTACTCCGGATTTCTACCCGAAATTAAAGATAAAAACAACAAAGCATCTGCCTGATCCGTAATTTGAGATACATCTCCTGGGAAAATAACGATTGGTAAAGAGGTTTGTTTTTTAATTTCTAAAACCAGTTTTTCTGTGGCAAACTCGTCCACAGTACTTCCTCCCACAAAAATATGAGTAGCAGTGGATTTATTAACTTTAATAAAAAAATGGGTTAAGCTTTCAGGCTTCATTTTGTCGGGGTCGATTAAAACAGCTAAAAGTTTTTCACCTTTAGAAATGGATCTTAAAATGCTTTGATATATTGTTTTCTTTTTAGCCACGAATGCACGAATATCTTTTTATACGTTTTCTCTAGTCCTATTTATTAAGAAGGTAGAGCGTAAGCACAGGTAAACCCTTCAAATTCGAAAAACTCTGTATTAAACCTGTATTTTTTATCTTGATAATCAATCCAAGCCACTGTTGACGCTTCCTCTATAGTAAATGGAATAACTAAAGTGTGTTGTAAAAAACTCAAGCCAGGAGTAGCAAATAGCTTATAAAGCGATTCTTTAACGCACCAAATAACTGTTAGTTTATTAATGTAATCTGCTTCCTCTTTTTTTAAATATTGAAACTCATATTCCATGAATTTATGAGCAATCACACCAATTTTATCTCGTTGCTTTTCAATGTCAATCCCCACTTTAAAATCGCTAACAATAACCCCAGAAAACGTAAAAGAATGTGTAATAGAGATGAATTTTCCGTCCTTTAAATGAGGTTTCCCATTTTCATCATAGTACAAATCGGCATCTGTATAACCAAATTCTGCCAATAAATGTCTTACACTTAAAAATCCTCTTTGGTGCAATTCGCTTTTCATCCTTAAAACACGTTCCAAGTTTTCAGGTTTAAGCGTAACTGCTTGTAATAAATGCTCATACGATTCTGTAATCTTCCAGATTTTAACAGTAGTTTGAGGATTAGGACTTAAGGTTTTATAAAGAGGCATTTAATTTTCTAAAAGTTATTAGTTATCTTTGCACTTCCAAAGGCGAAATTAATGTTTTTGATATAGCGAATTTAGCGAATTTAAGTGCTAAACCAAAAATGTTGACTTTAATAAAACAAAAGAAACTAAGAAAGAATGAATACAAAAACTGTTGCTTACGTACCAAATAAGGTAAAAGATATCTCACTTGCAGAATGGGGAAGAAAAGAAATGGAATTAGCTGAAGCAGAAATGCCAGGTTTAATGAGTCTTCGTGAAGAATACAAGAATTCTCAACCTCTTAAAGGGGCTAGAATTGCGGGATGTTTACACATGACTATTCAAACTGCTGTTTTAATTGAAACGCTACAAGCTTTAGGCGCTGAAGTTACTTGGAGTTCTTGTAATATTTTCTCTACTCAGGATCAAGCTGCTGCTGCAATTGCCGCAACTGGAACTGCTGTTTACGCATGGAAAGACATGACAGAAGAAGAGTTTGATTGGTGTATTGAACAAACCCTGTTTTTTGGAGAAGACAGAAAACCATTGAACATGATTCTGGATGATGGTGGCGATTTAACCAACATGGTTCTAGATAAATATCCAGAACTTGCTGCGGGAATTAATGGCCTTTCTGAAGAAACCACAACTGGAGTTCACAGACTTTACGAACGTGTAAAAGCAGGAACCTTACCAATGCCAGCAATTAATGTAAACGATAGTGTTACAAAATCCAAATTCGATAACAAATACGGATGTCGCGAGAGCGCTGTTGATGCGGTTCGTCGTGCAACAGACATTATGATGGCTGGAAAACGCGTAGTTGTTTGTGGATATGGAGATGTTGGTAAAGGAACAGCTGCCTCATTTAAAGGAGCCGGAAGTATTGTAACTGTTACAGAAATCGATCCAATTTGTGCATTACAAGCGGCTATGGATGGTTTTGAAGTTAAAAAACTAGAAACTGTTGTTGCCAATGCTGATATAATAATTACTACAACTGGAAATAAAGATATTGTTCAAGGGCATCATTTTGAAGCTATGAAAGACAAGACCATTGTTTGTAACATTGGACATTTCGATAATGAAATTGACATGGCTTGGTTGAATAAAACCCATGGACATACTAAAAACACGATTAAACCACAGGTAGATAAATATACAATTGATGGGAAAGACGTGATTATTTTAGCTCAAGGGCGATTAGTTAATTTAGGTTGTGCTACTGGGCATCCAAGTTTTGTAATGAGCAACTCGTTTACAAATCAAACCTTGGCTCAAATAGAACTTTGGACCAACAAAGATGCTTACGAGAATGACGTGTATATGTTACCAAAGCATTTAGATGAAAAAGTAGCTCAATTACACTTAGCGAAAATTGGTGTAGAATTAACAGAGCTTCGTGAAGATCAAGCTAAATATATTGGCGTAGAAGTTGAAGGTCCTTTTAAACCTGAGTACTATAGATACTAAAAAATTCCTGTTTACATAGGAATCTCTTAATATGAAAATCCCAAACTTGACGGTTTGGGATTTTTTATTTAAAATTCTTTATATTACAGTTACTCTATGATATATAAAGAAGAGAAAATAAAAGTCCTGCGATTTAATGAAGCTTCTGGATTTTATACAACCAAAAAGCGTTCTAAAATAATGAGCAACATTCACGGCAAGAACACAAAGCCCGAATTATTGTTTAGAAAAGCCTTGTGGCAACATGGGGTTAGATATCGACTACACAACAAAAAGCTTCCCGGAAAACCAGATATATCCATTCAAAAATACAAATTGGTCATATTTATAGATGGAGAATTTTGGCATGGATATGATTGGGAGGAAAGAAAGCAATCCCTAAAAAGTAACCGGGATTTTTGGATACCCAAAATAGAGAGAAATATGCAACGTGACAAAGAAGTCGGCCAACAACTTTATGATATGGATTATATGGTATTTAGGTTTTGGGAAAAAGAAATAAAAACCGACTTACAAAGATGCATCAAGGATGTATTAGTTTTTCTAGACACAGCAACAAACCCATAGATTATTTTAAAAACAAAAACCCTCTCTGTTTCCAGAAAGGGTTTTTAAATTGAGTAAAGAAATAGTTTCTTAAGCCTCAAAAGGCTCTACAGAAACATAAGATTTATTATCTTTTTTCTTTGTAAATTTCACTAAGCCATCTACTTTAGCATGTAAAGTATGGTCTTTTCCAGCATACACATTATCACCTGGTTTATGTGCAGTACCTCTTTGTCTAACGATAATGTTACCAGCTATTGCAGCTTGGCCACCAAATATCTTTACACCTAAACGATTCGATTCTGAATCTCTACCGTTTTTAGAACTTCCGACTCCTTTTTTATGTGCCATTGTCTTAAGGTTTTATATAATTAATATTTAAATGAAATGAAAATTACTTTTCAATTCCACCGTCTAATTTGTCTTGTAATTCTTTTAGTTCATCCCACTTACCATCGGCAGCTAATTGAGCTTGTTTTGGCCAAGTTTCTGTAACTATATGAGCTAATCTTGAGCTAGCGTCAGTTAAAACAGTGCTTAATTCTTCAGGAGTTGCCTTTGCTACTTTAGCGAAAGTTTCATATCCTGCATTTACCAAAGCCTCAGCAGCTTTTGGTCCAGCACCTTCAATTTTCTTTAAATCGTCCGCCTTTGCAGTTGATTTTTTTGGAGCAGCCTTTTTAACTTCTGCTTTTGGAGCATCAGCTTTTGGCGCTACTTCTTTAGCTGGAGCAGCTTTCTTTTCAGCTTTAGCAGCTGGTTTAGCTCCTGAAGCTACAATGCTTTCAATAAGAATTTCAGTTAAAGATTGTCTGTGTCCGTTTTTTACACGGTAACCTTTACGTCTTTTCTTTTTGAAAACGATTACTTTATCACCTTTAAGGTGCTTTAAAACTTTGGCTCCTACTTGAGCTCCGTTTATAGCCGGGGCGCCTACAGTTACTTTGTCTCCATCAGCTAAAAGAAGTACATTGTCAAAAGACACTTGTTTACCTTCTTCTGTTGCTAAACGATTAACAAAGACTCTTTGGTCTTTTTCAACTTTGAATTGATGCCCTGCTATCTCTACAATTGCGTACATAGCGTAACGTTTATTAATTAATTTGTTTAAAATATATGTGCTCGCCTAATGGAAAGCGGGTGCAAATATACTGCTAATTAATTAAATTACAAACGTTTTATTTCTTTTGAGGAACATTTTTACTAATTTTAAAAATCTGCATAAAAGTCAAGGTTAGAATGGTTGAAGAAGATAACCCTTCAATTAAGATGATAAAAATCAAAATACCTCCTCCATGGCTATAGTCTTTAAACCATTCTTTTAATAAGGTATTCATAAATTCAACATCTAAATGAAACATATAAATAGCCATAAACAAAGCAAACACAAAGGTAGCCAAAAAACCAGTCATCAAGCCGGTTTTAAAACCATTGGTATAGGTAAAATCATCACCCAAAATTAATTTATACTGCTTTATAACCATATAAATACCAAAGGCCATGAAAAGCCCATTCGATAGCCTTAACCAAGGATTGTAATGCAATCCCATTAATCTTAATATTAAAAAATAGGCAATAAGCAAGCCAGCAGTAATCAATCCATATTTAATAGAAATTTTAGATGATATTTTCATTTTTAATGCTTTTGGGTTTATTTCAATAAATCTCGTGATTATTTTACTAAAAGCATAATTTTTAATAAATTATATTACATTTAACACAATTAAATGCCTTTTATCTCAACTTAAAATCAATAAGCACTTCTGTTTTTTTAGATATTTCTTAGGTATTAACTTATTGTCTGATGTTCTACACATAAATTTCTCATTTTTAATATGATAAATATTATTTATTCTTATTTTTGTAATCAAAATAATTTTTAAATAAAAATGACAACATTAAAAAATATTATCGGCTTAGTGCTTTTAACGGTTTTTGTATCAGCTTGTAAAAACGAAACAGCTCCAGAAATTAAAACAGTTGAAGTTGAAACAGCAACTGAAGAAGCAGCTACTTTAGATCCAAATGCTACTTATGCCAAAGCAGAATTCACTATCGAAGGAATGACTTGTGCTATGGGTTGTGCAAAAAGCATTGAAAAGAAAATGGCTAAAATGGAAGGTGTAAAATCGGCAACTGTAGATTTTGACAAAAAACTAGCTATGGTAGAATACGATGAAGCTAAAGTTACACCAACTTCGTTAGAAGAAGTAGTTAAAAAGGCTGGCGACATGTATTCTGTAACAGACATGCATGCTGTAGATGCTTTTGGTGAAATAAAAACTTGCGACCAAGCTTGTTGCGAAGGTAAAACAGCTGAAGAAAAAGCAAATTGCCAAAAAGAATGCTGTGCTAAAAAAGCAGATGCAAGTGATGCTTCAGCCGACAAAAAAATGGCATGTAAAGAAGATTGCAAAATGGCTTGTTGCGCCGATAAAGGAAAAGCATAGTTTTTCTTTTAACTCTTAAAAAAAACATCTCCTCCAGACATTTTGGACGAGATGTTTTTTTTGCACCTATTTGATTGTTTCCTATAAACAAAATATTTTTAAAAACCCATTAGTTAAAATCGAATAACACCGACATAACTTGCCCGTCTTCCTTTATAAGCCCTGAAACTGCAGAGGTTATCGTAGCACTACCTTTATGATTAACACCTCGACAGGAAATACATTCATGGCTCGCTTTTAAAACCACGCCCACATCTTTACATTGAAGCGCTGTAGTTAATTCTTCAAAAATCTGCATGGTCAATCGCTCTTGAACTTGTGGTCTTCTGGCATAAAAATCGACCAATCTGTGGATTTTAGAGAGGCCCACAACATAATCCCCAGGGATGTAAGCGATATTTGCCACCCCTTGAATGGGCACAAAATGATGTTCGCAAAACGAAGTGAACGGAATATGTAATTCCATTAAAGGCGTCTTATAACCATAGTTATTTTTAAATATGGTTATCTGAGGTTTGTTTTTCAAGTCTAAGCCTTTAAAGACTTCATTTACATACATTTTTGCTACTCTTTTTGGAGTGTCTTTCAAGCTATCATCTGTTAAATCAAGTCCAAGAATCTCCATAATATCCTTGAACTTCTCTGAAATTAACGTAATTTTCTTCGAGTCGCTTAAATCAAACGATGTTTTATAAATTGGTTTTTTTGAATATTCAATAGAACTGGTTTTTTCCTTACTAGGCTCTAAGAAACCTGTATTTACATCTGATATATTTCCGTTTAATTTCATTGTATATAATTATTTTTTGCTTGGACCAATTTGTTCGTTTTCCGATAATTTAGCTAAAGAAAAAGCTCCAATAGCCATCACTAAATCTCTTACAGCCACATCTACATACGTCCAGCTTAAAAGTAGACTTAAAGCAATACAGGTTAACCAAACTGAAACAATATAAGCTCCAATTTTAGTTTTAGTAAGTACCAAAATACCAGCTACAATTTCTACAACACCCACAAGCATCATAAAAGTAGCCGGCTCAAAAGGAAGCATTCCTGCAAGACCATCTGAAACATAGTCGCTCCAAGTTGTTAAAATATTAGCGAATTTATCTAGCCCAGCAACAATTGGCACAAGTCCAAAAGTATATTTTAACAGATTTTTTACTAAATGCACATTCGTATTCATACTCGTCTTTTTTTTTGTGTTTATAAATTTGTTATAAGCTTTTGATACTAATTTTAAAAAAAGGTTACAAAATTTTGTATCTTAAATATCAATTTGGTATCTAAATAAAAACGACATACCATGGAAGCCATAAACATCAACGATTTTAATAAGCAAAAAATAAAAGAAGAAGAACTTGTTACCCGCATATTAAAAGGGGAAAAAGAACTTTACGAAATCTTGGTTAGACGAAATAATCAAAAATTATATCGTGTTATAAGAGGGTATTTAACAGATGAAGCCGAGATAGAAGATGCCATGCAAAACAGCTATATCAAGGCTTATACCAAGTTATATCAATTTAAGCAGAATGCTGCTTTTTCCACATGGCTCATTCGAATAGGCATCAATGAAGCCTTAGCTAGAATAAAAGAAAAAGGAAAGCTATACCAGCTATGGGAAACACCTGAGGGCAGCACGAAAAACAGCATTTTAGAACTACCGGACAGCAAACAATTAAATCCGCAAGACACATTAATTCAAATGGAAACAAAGCAACTTTTGGAACGCGCAATCAACCAGTTAGATAGCAAATATAAATCCGTTTATATTATGAAAGAAGTGGAAGAAATGAACCTAAAGGAAATTGCTCTCGTTTTAGATTTAACGGTTGCCAATGTAAAAGTACGCTTACATCGTGCGAAAACTATGCTTAAAGAAACGCTCTACGACATGTCTGATAAAAAACAAATTTTTGAATTTGGTTTTGGAAGATGCGATAGAATCACCGAATATGTTATGAAAAACATATAAAAGACTTTAATCTGTATACTTAAAAAGCAATTATCATGACACATTTTAAAGTGGGAGACCATGTAAAATGGAATTCAGAAGCTGGGCATGTTACCGGAAAAATAATTAAAGTCCATCATTCAGATTTTGATTACAAAGGATATACTCATCACGCCAGTAAAGACGATCCACAATACGAGATTAAAAGTGATAAAACCGATCATATTGCTGCACATAAAGGCACGGCACTTAGCAAAATCTAGAAGTGATGTTTTTTTAAACTGAGCTTATAATACTGGTTGAACAGGCACCACATTGCAGACACAAAAAAAACGATTCGCAAAGAATCGTTTTTTTATTAAGACCTTAAATCTTGATAACTAATTTAGCTATCTATCTGTTTAACTTATGTAGTTTGTGCTTTCCTTCACAAACTTCTTCAATAAGTTTTGAATTAAATGCTGGCAAATCAAATCCAAATAGGTTTAACCCAAGATTAACGCGCTTTGTTAAGAAATCTTAAAACAAGAAACCCATGAAATAAAAAGCTGATTTTAATCTAATAGGCACAAGCTATTGTAACATCTTTTGTAATTTCGTCCTTTTTCAAAAAACTAATCCCATACTAAGAAATTGCCTTAAATGAAACAAGATCTTTCCAATTCCGTTTTATACTTAATGAGTGTTTCTGCTGGACTAATAGTAGCCAATCTATATTACAACCAACCTTTACTGCATCTCATGTCGGAAAGTTTCAATGTATCAGAATCAGCCATAAGCAATGTGGCACTTTCTACGCAATTGGGGTATGCTTTTGGGCTTCTATTTATTATTCCTTTAGGCGATAAAATTTCGAATAAGAAAATTTTAAAATTTGATTTTATATTAATGGTGGCAGCTTTAATCGCTACAGCCATGTCAAATTCGCTCTGGTTAATGATATTGAGCAGTTTTTTTATCGGATTTTCTTCGGCTGTTCCACAATTGTTTGTTCCTATGGCCGCGCAATTGGCAAATCCAGAAAATCGTGGACGTGCCATTGGAATCGTTATGAGTGGTTTATTGATTGGTATTTTAGGAAGCAGGGTTATTAGTGGTTTGGTAGGCGAACAATTTGGATGGCGTGTTATGTATTATGTAGCCGCTATATTAATGGTTTTGCTCTACCTGTTATTACAATATAAATTACCAAGTTTAAATCCAACGTACAAAGGCAGTTATGCCAGTTTACTCAAATCCATAGGATACTATTTTAAAACCGAGCCCTCTGTGAGGCTAGCAGCACTACGTGGCGGCCTAGCTTTTGCAGGATTAAGTGCTTTTTGGACCACCTTGGTTTTTTTAATGGAAGATTCCTTTGGATACGGAAGTGGAGTTTCAGGTGCTTTTGGCTTGGTTGGGATTGCGGGAGCATTGGCTGCCGTTGTTGTGGGCAAATTGAACGATAGAATTAGCCAGAATAAAATTATCTTGTTTTCGGTATTACTATTAATAATTTCCTGGCTGGTTTTTCTATTTTCTGTACATTCAATAATTGGTTTGGTTATTGGGGTTATTTTAGTCGATTTAGGCCTTCAGGCTTTACACATAACCAACCAGAACATTATTTTTTCAAAAAACCACGAAGCTCGAAATCGTGTAAACACCATATATATGGTAGGATTTTTTATAGGTGGCGCTTTGGGCACCACTTTAGGCGCTTATGCTTGGACTAAATATGGATGGACAGGTGTTTCTATTTTAGGGCTTAGTTTATCGGTTACTGTTGGACTGGTTCATCTTATTTATAGAAAGAAGACTTTATAAGAAATTTTAAGATTTTTAGTCCTGTTTCATGCACCTACATCCTTTAACTTGATACATAAAGGTTTCTGTATTAATTAAAAGCTGAATAAAGATATAAACAAAGTTATCAAAATAACTTTCCACACTATTTGGTAATCAAATATATAATCGTAAATTTGCAAACTCTTTAAAAAGAGAGGAATGTTTAATCTATCATGCATCGCGCGTGATAAAAAATTTAATAAGTGTGGACACAATAAGCTACAAAACAATTTCGGCCAACAAAGCTACTGTTAATAAAGAGTGGGTTTTAGTTGATGCTGAAGGTCAAAGCCTAGGGCGTTTATCTTCTAAAGTTGCAAAACTTTTAAGAGGAAAACATAAGCCTAACTTCACACCACACGTTGATTGTGGAGATAACGTAATTGTTATCAATGCAGAAAAAATCAACTTAACAGGAAACAAGTGGGACGATAAAACTTACATTCGTCACACCGGTTACCCAGGTGGTCAAAGAAGTTTAACTGCTATAGAATTGTTTGGAAAAGATCCAGCAAGATTAGTAGAAAAATCAGTAAAAGGAATGTTACCTAAAAACAAATTAGGTGCAGATTTATTCCGTAATTTAAATGTTGTTGTTGGTTCTGAGCATACTCATGCAGCTCAAAAACCAAAAACAATTAACCTAGAAGAATTCAAATAACATGGAAGTAATTCACAAAATCGGTCGTAGAAAGACGGCTGTTGCTCGTGTGTATGTTGCGGAAGGAACCGGAAACATCACGATAAATAAAAAAGACTTAGCTGTTTATTTTCCTACTGCTACTTTGCAGTACAAAGTAAACCAACCTTTAGCTTTGACTAACAACGATGGCAACTTTGATATTACAATAAATGTATATGGAGGAGGTATCACAGGTCAAGCAGAAGCAATCCGTTTAGGAATCTCTCGTGTTATGTGCGAAATAGATCCGGAGCATAGATTGGTTCTTAAACCAGAAGGTTTATTAACTAGAGATCCAAGAATGGTAGAGCGTAAGAAATTCGGTCAGAAGAAAGCTCGTAAGAAATTCCAATTCTCTAAACGTTAATTTATCTTCAACAAGATGGGACATCTTTCTTATAAGAATCTCCATCTTGTTGAAAAAAACAAAAAAATAACTCAGTTATTGTTGTCCATGATTTCTCTAAAACTTAGAAATCAGGATTTAGTTTAGCATCTAAATGGTTCAGGCGATTTTACAAAAAAGACCACTAAGCCATTGCTAATTCAACAGAACGTAAACTATTACAAAATGGCAGTAGAAGTAAAAGAATTACTCGAAGCAGGTGTACACTTTGGTCACCTTACACGTAAATGGGATCCAAACATGGCTCCTTACGTATATATGGAGCGTAATGGCATCCATATTATTAACCTATACAAAACAGCAGCTAAAATGGAAGAAGCTGGAGATGCACTTGCTAAAATTGCAGCTTCCGGTCGTAAAATCTTATTTGTTGCTACAAAAAAACAAGCAAAAGATATCGTTGCTGAAAAAGCAGGAAACATTAACATGCCTTACATTACTGAAAGATGGCCAGGTGGGATGTTAACTAACTTTGTTACTATTAGAAAAGCTGTTAAAAAAATGGCTACTATCGATAGAATGAAGAAAGATGGTACCTTTAATTCTTTATCTAAAAAAGAGCGTTTACAAGTAGATCGTCAACGTACTAAATTAGAAAAGAACTTAGGTTCTATTAGCGACATGACACGCTTACCAGCGGCTTTGTTTGTTGTTGATATTAAACGTGAACACATTGCAATTGCAGAAGCTCAAAAATTAAACATTCCAATTTTTGCTATGGTAGATACCAACTCAGATCCTCGTCAAGTGGATTATGTTATCCCAGCAAATGATGATGCTTCTAAATCAATCAATAAAATTCTAACTCACGTTACAGATGCTATCGCTAATGGTTTAGCGGAAAGAAAAGCAGAAAAAGAACCTTCTCAAGATGATGCTCCAGTTGCCGAGAAAAAAGCAGCTCCTAAAAAGAAAGTAGCTCAAGAAGAGGAAGAATAAAATAAGTAACACAACATTAATAAGTCGTTTATTCTTTTCTTTCTGAAAGTAAGATTAAACGACTTTTTTAAATTTTAAATATAAAAATGGAAGCTATGGTAAAGATTACAGCAGCAGAAGTAAATAAATTAAGACAATCTACAGGTGCAGGTATGATGGATTGTAAAAATGCTCTAGTTGAAGCAGAAGGAAATTTTGATAAAGCCATTGAAGTTCTACGTAAAAAAGGACAAAAAGTAGCAGAAAAAAGAGCCGATCGTGAAAACTCTGAAGGAGCTGCTATTGCTAAAATAAACAATGATAATACTGTTGGTGTTGCAATTGTATTAGGTTGTGAAACAGATTTTGTTGGTAAAAACGACAACTTTGTGGCATTGGCAAACGAATTAGCTGAAAAGGCTATCAATTTCAATACTAAAGAAGACTTTTTAGCATCTGATTTTGGAGGCATGACAGTAGCTGATAAATTAGTTGAACAAACTGGAGTTATTGGTGAAAAATTAGACATTACAGGTTTTGAAAAATTAGAAGCACCTTACGTGGGTTCTTATGTTCATATCAATAAAATTGCTGCTTTGGTTGGGTTATCTTCTAAAGTTGCTAATGCAGAAACTTTAGTTAAGGACGTAGCCATGCAAGTAGCATCTATGGGAGCTACTAGCTTATCTTACAAAGGTTTTACAGCCGATTATATTGCTTCGGAAACTGAAGCCAGAATTGCTTTTATTGAAAAAGATAATATTGAAAGACTACGTATGGGCAAAACTCCTAAAAACGTACCTCAATACATCTCTATGGCTCAAATAACCCCAGAGGTATTGGCTAAAGCTGAAGAAGCTGCTAAAGCCGAATTAAAAGCTGAAGGAAAGCCAGAACAAATTTGGGATAAAATCCTTCCAGGTAAAATGGAGCGTTTTATTTCAGATAACACAACTTTAGACCAAGAGAAATGTTTATTGGATCAAAAATTCATTAAAGACGACAAGCAAACTGTTGCAGAATATGTAAGCTCTTTTGGAGAGGTTTCTGTTACAGATTTTAAACGTGTTGCTTTAGGATAATAAATTCCATATTTAAAAGGAATTCATAATATATGAAACCACGACATTTTTAAAAATGTCGTGGTTTTTTTATACGATTTAAAGAGGACTTATTTCTTCAAGATTTTAACTGGCCAAACTGAATTATCTCCTTTTAACAAGACATGATATATGCCACTACTTAAAGATGAAAGATCCAATTCTATTCGCTCCTTCGAAAAATTAGAAAATTCCATTACCAATTTCCCTAGCATATCATATATAGCAATTTTCTGAATTTTATTTTTAGAATCTATAGTTAAGGTATGTATAACGGGATTTGGAAAATATTGTATGTTGTTTTCAAGATGAGTGTCTTCTATTGATAGGCTTGCATCACTAAATGAAAAGATAAAAGCATCAAACTCCCCAATAATATCTAAGGTAATCGCATCCTCTCCTGTACCAAAAGTAATTGCTTCGGCATAAAAGCCTCCCGTAACTAAAATAGTTCCTGAATTTGTGATGTGAATACCGGTTCCAGTTATTAAGTTTTCACCACCAACTGAAATAGCGCCACCAAAACTATCATTTTGGTTATACTTAAGTACAAACATGTCGAAAGCTTGACCTGTACTTGTCATTACATGCCCACCGTTACTAAAATTAAAATCTAACGTTTCATGATATTCTCCTATAAAATAAATATCACCCTGTGCATTCTTAGCACTTCCATATATTTGCGACCAACTAGAATTCCCAATGTGTTGTACAGCTATAAAATTGCCATCGGTATCTAGTTTCCAAATAAAGATATTTGCCAAGCCATTTGAGGTTAATTCAAAAGTCGCCTCGCTAGGATCAAAATCTTGAGTCGCATAAAAATAACCGGCTATATACACATTTTCATCTGTATCTACATCTATTGTATTGCCTCGTGTAAAATGAAAACCATCGGTTTGTTTTACCCAAACAAAATCACCATCCGCTGTTAATTTTACAACAAATATTTTGTCATACACGCCTGGGTTTGGTAAGATAAAAGTGTCTGGTCCTGGGTCAAAATCGGCCGTACCTCTTTTGTAATATCCTGTCATATAAATAGCTCCACTCTGGCCGACTGTTATTGATTCGGCATAATCTTCGCCAGTTCCTCCAAATTGTTTTACCCATATAAAATCGCCGTCTGGAGACAGTTTTAATAAAAAGATATCTTGGTTATCCGTACTAAAAGAGGTGAGCTCAAACACCGCATCCGAATTATCAAAATCGACCTTACGTGTAAATCCACCAATTACTAATAGGTCTCCGTTTGCATCTATTAGTACATCGTTGGCTTGATCGCGTTCAAAATAACCGAATTTTTGAGCCCATATAGCATTCCCATTTACATCCAATTTTAAAACAAAGGCATCAAAATTACCAGAACTTACTAAAGACAGAGTACCTGAACTCGTATCAAGCGTCATCGTGCCTTTAAAATAACCAACAGCATAAAGCTCACCTAAAGTATTTAATACAATCTTATTGATGTAAACAGGATTAGAACAAGCCATTTGCTTGACCCAAATAAAGTTTCCTCCGGCATCTAGTTTTAAAATAAAACCGTCTCTTGAGCCATAAGATTCGAGTTCATTTACGTTTGTGCTTTGATCAAAATCTACTAGCCCCTGAAAATACCCGCCAGTATAACTATTACCATATACATCTGAGGTAATTGCAAGACCATGATCATAATTTAATCCTCCATAAACATGTGCGAAATCTACATTTTGAGCTAGGATATTATTTACTGCTAACAATAAGAGTATAATATAGAATTTTCTCATAATTAAATCATTAGAAGGTTCATCTTAACATCGTAAAACAGTTAAAATGTCATCAAATTAATTTTTTGATTTTTTTTCTCTTTTACAGAAGCTAATAATTACGTAGTTTTGTTGCTCTTTCAAATAGCTATGAAATGAACCCAAATCATATATTAATTTAAACTTATATGTTTTAAGGTTAATTCCATGAAACCATAAAATAGCAATAGAAACAATCTAATGAAATACAAAAGAATACTTTTAAAATTATCAGGCGAAGCCTTAATGGGAAACAGACAGTACGGTATTGATCCAGACCGTCTTTCGGAATACGCATTAGACATCAAGGAAATTATAGAATTAGGTATAGAAGTAGCCATAGTTATTGGTGGTGGAAATATTTTTAGAGGTGTAGCTGGTGCAAGTAATGGTATGGACCGAGTACAAGCAGACCACATGGGTATGTTGGCAACCGTTATAAATGGTTTGGCCTTACAAAGTGCTCTAGAAGACGCTAATGTACAGACCAGACTGCAAACAGCTATCCATATCGAGGAAGTTGCTGAACCTTTTATTAGAAGACGTGCTTTAAGACATCTGGAAAAAGGACGCGTGGTTATTTTTGGAGGTGGTACAGGAAATCCTTATTTTACAACAGATTCCGCTGCTGTTTTACGTGCCATAGAAATTGAAGCTGATGTAATTTTAAAAGGCACACGCGTTGATGGTATATATAATGTAGATCCAGAAAAAGACTCTAAAGCTATAAAATTCGACCATATTACTTTTGACGATGTGCTTAGAAAAGGTCTAAAAGTTATGGATACCACAGCGTTTACTTTAAGTCAAGAAAACGAATTGCCAATTATTGTTTTCGATATGAACAAAAAAGGAAACCTATTAAAAGTCGTTTCAGGCGAGAATATTGGAACGAAAGTTAACTTATAATATACTATTGGCTTGTTTTTTGAATAAGCCTAAAAAAATAAATTTTAAAAGATGAACGAAGACATTCAATTTATATTAGACTCAGCAAAAGAATCTATGGATGCCGCTATTAAGCATCTAGAAAAACAGTTTGTAAATATTCGAGCTGGGAAAGCGAGTCCTTCTATGTTAGGAAGCGTTATGGTTGACTATTATGGTTCTCAAACACCACTAAGTCAAATTGCCAACGTTAATACGCCAGATGGCCGAACCATTACCGTGCAACCTTGGGAAAAAAACATGCTTCAGGAAATAGAAAGAGGAATTATGTACGCCAACTTAGGATTTAACCCTATGAATAATGGTGACTACATTATTATAAACGTACCACCTTTAACCGAAGAGCGTAGACGCGATTTAGCCAAACAAGCAAAGTCGGAAGCTGAAGACGCAAAAATAAGTGTACGTACTGCTAGAAAAGATGCAAATAACGACATTAAAAAAACAGATGTTTCTGAAGACCTACAAAAAAATGCCGAGGCCGATATTCAAAAATTAACGGATAAATTCGTTCTTAAAATCGATTCCCTATTTGAGGTGAAAGAAAAAGAAATTATGACTATATAATATGAAAAGCGACTTTACGGTCGCTTTTTTTATGTCTCCATTTTTGTGAAAAACATTATTCCTTTGGCTTTACTCCTATCAAAAAGTTATTTGAAATATGGTTTTTTAGCCTATAATTACAAATTCATATTCAATAACATGTCTTTTTTCCTAAAGATTCATTTTAACAAGACATTATACCCGAAATCGGTTAGCAAATACATTGCTTTTACCTAACTTTGCGCCTGTTTTTATTTTAGTATGTTTAAATTATTCACAAAAGGGTTTTGGGATGTAGTTGCGCGTCTTATTTTACGAAATAAGGTTGCCATACTCATCGCTATTGCAGTGGTTACTATACTTTTTAGTACCCAATGGAAAAACATGCGCTTTACCCATACCGAAGCCAACCTACTACCGGACGACCACGAAGTTAATTTAATTTACAACGATTTTTTAAAGATTTTTGGTGAAGAGGGCAACCTCATTGTTCTTGGTGTGAAGGATTCTAGCCTTTTTACTGTTGAAAACATAAATGCTTGGAATAAGCTTTCGGATTCTTTTAAAGATTTAGACGATGTTGAAGCTGTTTTATCTATTAAAGATCTTCAGAAGTTACTGAAAGATACCGAAAACGAAAGATTCATTTTAGAACCTTTTATTAAGGATTCCATCCATAGTTTAAAAGAGTTGGACACCTTGCAAGACGATTTATTTAATAAATATCCGTTTTACGATAACTTTCTGTTCAACAAAAACACAAAAACCATTCGTACGGCTATCTATCTTAAAAAAGATATTGTAAATACAGTTGCAAGAAAGGATTTTGTCTTCGATCAGTTATTACCAAAAGTAGAGGCTTTTGAAGACGCTACCAATTTGGATGTGCGAATTTCGGGAATGCCTTATGTGCGTACTTTAAATGCCCAAAATATCGTAGACGAAATAGGGACGTTTATTGCATTGGCCTTGGCTGTTACCTCCTTAATATTCTTTTTCTTTTTTAGATCTGTTAGAGCCACAATTATTTCCTTGGTCGTAGTTTGCATTGGCGTTATGTGGACCTTTGGAATTATAGGTTTATTAAACTACGAAATAACCGTTCTTACAGCTTTAATTCCTCCGCTTATAATTGTTATTGGAATTCCAAATTGTGTCTTTTTAATAAACAAATATCAGCAAGAAGTTAAACTTCATGGAAACAAGGTTAGGTCCTTACAACGCGTAATTACCAAAGTTGGGAATGCCACTTTATTGACCAATCTAACTACAGCTTCAGGTTTTGCTACTTTTATGTTAACGCAAAGCACTCTGTTAAAGGAGTTTGGAGTGGTAGCCTCGTTAAGCATTATTGGAATTTTTATCCTGTGTATATTGATTATTCCTATTATTTACACCTTTTTACCTTATCCTAAAGAAAGACATTTACAGCATCTAAACAAACGCTGGATTAGTGGTTTTACCAACTGGATAGAACGAATGGTAAAGCACAGGCGAATTACCATCTATATTACAACAGTTATTCTTTTAATAGTTAGCATAATAGGTATCTATCAAATAAAAATATCCGGAAGTTTAATTGAGGACATGTCCAAAGAAGCCGAGTTTTTCCAAGACATTCGCTTTTTCGAAGAGGAATTTAATGGTATTATGCCGGTAGAAATTTTAGTCGATACCAAACGTAAAAAAGGCGTGATGAAATTGGCCACTTTAAAACGTATGGACGAGCTGGAAGAGGTGATACTAGAGACTCCAGAACTATCTAAACCTATTTCTGTAGTAAGTCTTGTTAAATATTCTAAACAAGCTTATTATAATGGCAATCCAAAATATTATCAATTGCCAACCTCGCAAGAAAGTAGTTTTATATTTAGCTATGCAAAAAACTCCACCTCCAATACCGATTTGTTAACCAACTTTGTAGATAGTACAGGCCGATATGCGCGCATTACTACCTTTATGAAGGACATTGGAACAGATAGAATGGAGCGTATTGAAGACGATCTTCAATCGAAAATAGATAAAGTTTTTCCTGAAGATAAATACAAGGTAACCATTACGGGAAAAGCATTGGTATTTCAAAAAGGAACCAAGTATTTAGTTAAAAACTTAGCCCTTTCTTTATCGCTAGCCATTTTATTGATTGCTTTACTTATGGCTTACATGTTCCGTTCTTTTAGAATGATTGTGGTTTCATTAGTTCCTAACTTATTACCTTTGGTTATTACCGCTGGTTTAATGGGTTATTTAGGAGTTCCTATAAAACCTTCAACCATTCTGGTGTTTAGTATTGCCTTTGGAATTTCGGTGGATGACACCATCCATTTCTTAGCAAAATACAGACAAGAACTACAAGCCAATCATTGGAAAATTAAAAAATCGGTTTATGGGGCACTTCGAGAAGCTGGAGTAAGTATGTTTTACACCTCTATTGTCTTGTTTTTCGGGTTCTCGGTATTTACAATTTCCAGTTTTGGAGGAACCGTAGCTTTAGGAGCCTTGGTTTCGGCAACCTTACTTTTTGCCATGCTTTCTAACTTATTATTGCTTCCTTCGCTATTATTATCCTTGGAAAGAAGAATCGCCAATAAAGAGGTTTTAAAAGAACCTTCCATTAATATTATATCAGATGGAGATACTGACGATGATATTGAAGATGAAGACCAAATAAAAAACATTCATTAAAAATTACTACAAAGAATTATCTTTGCATTTTAAATAAAAGATTATGACATCGAGCACCATTTCAGACTTGCTTTCTAAACAAAACACTTTACAAGAAGTAAAGGTTAACGGTTGGGTTAGAACTTTTAGAGCAAACCGTTTTATAGCTTTAAATGATGGCTCTACCCTAAACAACATTCAATGTGTGGTAGACTTTGAAAATACAGACGAAGCTACCTTAAAACGCATTACAACCGGAGCTGCTGTTTCCATTAAAGGTACCCTAACCGAAAGTCAAGGTAAAGGCCAACAAGTGGAAATACAAGTAACCTCAATTAAAATTTTAGGGGATTCAGATCCTGAAACATATCCAATTCAACCTAAAAAACACTCCTTCGAGTTTTTAAGGGAAAACGCACATTTACGTACTAGAACTAATACATTTAGTGCTATTATGCGTTTGCGTTCTTCCTTGTCTTTTGCCATTCATAAATATTTTAATGAAAATGGTTTTTACTACATGCACACGCCAATAATTACAGGAAGTGATGCTGAAGGTGCAGGGGAAATGTTTCGAGTTACCAATTTAGACCTTAAAAATCCACCTTTAGACGAAGCTGGAAACGTAAATTATAAAGAAGATTTCTTCGGAAAAGAAACCAACTTAACCGTTTCCGGACAGTTGGAAGCTGAAGCGTATGCCATGTCTTTAGGTAAAGTTTACACCTTTGGCCCAACCTTTAGAGCAGAAAACTCAAATACTTCTAGACATTTAGCCGAATTCTGGATGATAGAGCCAGAAGTGGCATTTATGGATTTAGCCGGAAACATGGACTTGGCCGAAGATTTTATGAAATCGGTTTTAAGTTATATCCTAAAACACAATCGCGAAGATTTAGAGTTTTTAGAAAACAGATTGTTGGACGAAGAAAAAGCAAAACCTCAAGCCGAACGTAGTGAAATGGCTTTGATCGATAAGATAAATTTTGTTGTAGAAAACAATTTTAAACGTGTAAGCTACACAGAAGCTATTGAAATTCTTAAAGATTGTAAACCAAACAAGAAAAAGAAGTTCAAATATATTATTGAAGAATGGGGCACGGATTTACAAAGTGAACACGAACGTTATTTAGTTGAAAAACACTTTAAATGTCCAGTAATTCTATTCGATTATCCTGCAGACATCAAAGCATTCTACATGCGTCTAAACGAAGATGGTAAAACTGTTCGCGCCATGGATATCTTATTCCCTGGGATTGGAGAAATGGTTGGAGGATCTCAACGTGAAGAACGTTTAGAGGTTTTAAAAGAAAAGATGAGAGCATTAAATATCGACGAAGAAGAGTTGTGGTGGTATTTAGATTTAAGAAAATATGGAACTGCTGTGCATTCTGGTTTTGGTTTAGGTTTTGAACGTTTAGTGATGTTTGCCACAGGAATGGGCAATATTCGCGACGTAATTCCTTTTCCTAGAACGCCACACAATGCTGATTTCTAATTTATAACAAGGCAAAAATCTTAACAAAACCCACTCCTTTTATGTGTTTAAATTAATTGTTTGTTATTTATCACATAGAACATCTATAAAATCATTATCTTCTATATTTGTATATAGATTATAAATGTTTCACAAAACAATCTATATCTAATGTTTATATAGATTGTTTTTTTTATTTTTATATGAAATGCCATTAACGAAAAGTTACAAACCAACCCGATATGATAATAAGGGCATTGCATCTGACCATTGAAAAACAATAAATATTAAAAGATGAAACCAAATCATAATAATGCTTAAACAATTTTTACAGTTTAAATTATCTCAAAAGTTATCGCCTCAACAAATCCAATTGATGAAGCTGATACAATTGCCTACGCAAGCATTTGAACAACGCTTAAAACAAGAATTGGAAGAAAACCCAGCCTTGGAAACTGGCAAGGAACAAACAGATGAGTATGATGACGACTTTGATAATACGGAGGACTACGAGGACGATAACGAATCCATAAATGCAGACGACATCAATGTTGACGATTATTTAAGCGATGATGATGTCCCAGATTATAGAACCCAAGCCAATAATTACAGTAGCGACGATGAGGAAAAAACCATGCCTTACGCTGCTGGAATTTCGTTTACACAACATTTAATCAATCAGTTAAATACTTTTACATTAACTGATGAAGAGTTTGATATAGCCGAGTTTTTAGTAGGAAGCATCGATGAAAGTGGTTATATACGCAGATCGTTAAGTGATATAACGGATGATATGGCTTTTACCCAAAATATTTTCACTACCGAAGATAAAATAGAAAAAGTATTAAAAACCGTCCATCAATTAGATCCTGCTGGTGTTGGAGCCAGAAATCTTCAAGAGTGTTTAAGCATCCAATTGCATAGAAAAGAAAAACGTCCAGATATTGAATTAGCCATCGATATTATTGACAATGCTTTCGATAGATTTTCAAAAAAACACTATAAGAAACTGCTTCAAAAATTTGATATTACAGAGCAACAACTTAAAGATGCTATAGAGGAAATAGAACGTCTTAACCCAAAACCAGGAGGTTCTTATGCTGGAAACAACAGAATGGTCGAACATGTGGTTCCAGATTTTGCCATAAAAATTGTGGATGGCGAATTGGAACTGACTCTAAATGGAAGAAACGCGCCAGAACTGCATGTTTCCAGAGAGTACAACAACATGCTTAAAGGCTATAAGGAAGCTAAAGACAAATCGAAATCGCAGAAAGATGCTGTGATGTTTATAAAACAAAAACTGGATGCTGCAAAATGGTTTATAGACGCCATTAAGCAACGTCAGCAAACGCTATTTGTAACTATGAGTGCTATTATGCACTATCAAAAAGAATATTTTTTAACAGGAGACGAGCGTAAACTGCGGCCAATGATTTTAAAAGACATTGCCGACGAGATTGACATGGATGTTTCTACGGTTTCTCGAGTGGCAAATAGCAAGTATGTAGATACGCCTTATGGAACAAAATTGATAAAGGAATTCTTTTCAGAATCGATGACCAACGATCAAGGAGAAGAGGTTTCTACTAGAGAAATTAAAAAGATTTTGGAAACGGTTATTGAGGAAGAGAACAAAAGAAAGCCTTTAACAGATGACGCTTTAGCCAAAATACTAAAAGAAAAAGGTTATCCTATTGCCAGAAGAACGGTTGCAAAATACAGAGAGCAATTAGATATATCTGTAGCTAGATTACGAAAAAAGATATAGGTTAAACCCCTGGATACTTTCCGCAGAATTATATTTAGAAAAGAATAATTTTCTTAATTTTAAACAAAAATTTGAATCAGCTTTTAAAAAGTATCTCGTTTATATTCCATCCCATTCTCATGCCCATGCTGGGAGTGGTTTTTTATTTTTCTAAGTCGCCTAGATTTATTCCCATTGAAATTATTCGTGCAAAAATTTTCTCGCTATTCATTTTAACCATCTTATTACCTATTCTACTTTACTATTTACTAAAAAGTATAGGTAAAGTAAAATCCATATATTTAAATAGCACCCAAGAACGCTTACTTCCATTATTTTTAAATGGGTGTATTGCCGTATTAATATTAAATCGTGTGTTACCGGCAACAGAGATTATAGAGCTGTACTATTTTTTTGTGGGTATTTTATTATCTACGCTAACCTGTTTTATCATGGCTGTTTTTAAATTTAAGGCAAGTATCCACATGATTGGAATTGCTGGCGTTACCATGTTCTATATTGCTTTAAGCATTCACTTTAGCATTAATATCAATGGTACTTTAGCGCTTATGTTTATTTTAATTGGAGCCATTGCAACTTCTAGGCTTCATTTAAAAGCACATAGTAATATAGAATTGCTTATAGGCCTTTTTATTGGTATGATTCCGCAACTCATTTTAGTAAATTACTGGTTATAAAACATAGAAAATAAGTCCGAATTTAATGGCAGACATATCTAAGGCTTCTGAACCTGTATTAGCATCGTTGTTTAAAATGGAATTTAAGGAATAATATACGTGAAAATTCCAAGTGTTATAACCAGCACTTAAACTTAATCCGTATTGGAAATCGTTAAAAGCCTTGAGGTTGGTGTGTTTTATTTTACCAAGATCGCCTTTGAATTTTGTTGAATTTGCCACTACATAACCCACTTTAAAACCGGTGTAGATACGCCAAAACTTATATTCACTCGCTGTAGATGTCCGCCATCTTACCTCCAAGGGCATTTCGATAAGATAGGTACTGAATCTGTTTTTTGAATATCCTATATCAGCATCGCTTAGGTTAATATAGCTAATATCTCCCTGCTCCGTTTCATATAAATATATATTGTGGTTATAGGAGTTAATAGATCCTCCCAAACCAAGCCCTAATCCAAAATTGCGATTTTGATTTAGAGGAAAATCTCTAATAAATCCAAAATGAAAACCACTGGAAAACCCCGTTTGTTTTAGATTACTAGGTTTATTAGCCAAAAGATTATAGGTTATGGCCAAATAAAACTGATCCTCCCTATATTTAGAATCTACTTTGGAGCTGTCTATAACAACAGTTTCTTGTGTGTACACCGTTGTAACACAAAGCAATCCTATTAAAACAAAGAATAAAAGTTTCATTTTTAGCAAATAAAAATTATAGGATTAAATATAAAATAAAAGGCGTGATGATTGCTCAAAACGCCTTTAAATAATATAAAATTAAGAATTAAATTAATTTTTCAACGCTTGTAAGGCATCTCCTTTTTTGGTTGTATAATTAATTTTCAGTGCATTTACTTTACGTAATTCCTGTTTAATATCTGTAACCAATCCCATATTTGCATCACTATCTACTTTTAAAGCAGTAGTTAAAAACGGAATTAATTCTTCTCTTTTTGAAGCGCGTTCTGCAGCTATAAAAGCGGGTATTTCTGATACTTCAGCAAACTTATCGTTTAATTGAATTCGCGCTTCCGTACCAAAAGTTGATTTATAGTTACTACTAGGTTTTCCAGCATAGATATACATCACTAAATCTTTTTTATCTAGTTTCTCAACCTGATCTGCAAATGGTAGATTGTTCTCAATCATCAAGGTATTCTGTCTCATAACAGTTGCTACCATGAAAAAGAACAATAACATAAACACAATATCCGGTAAAGATGCTGTAGAAATAGCTGGTAATTCGCCTCCTGTTTTCTTTTTAAATTTAGACATATTTTTTGTTTATCTAATTAGACTTTTTCGGCTCTGCTTCAGAGAATTTCTGAGGGATTAAAAGTTTAATTTCTTCCAATTTATCCTTTAATCTCGCTTTTTCTTCTGAAGAAGTTCTAGGGTCTGAATAACGATGATCCGCTTCAACAAAGCTTATTCCTAAATTAGGAAAACTTTTTTCAAACTCTCGATTTCTTAACTCATTATAAGCTGCAATTATTTCGTTTTGTACAGCTATATACGTGTCATACTTTGTAGCCCTATCGTTTTGCAACGAAATAATGGCTTTATCGAAGTTATCTGAAGATCTCGGATTTTTCTTACCTTGACAACGCTTGCATGCATCTGCACCTGTTCCGCCACCATTATCTAAAAAGGCAACAGCAGCTTTACGTAGGTCTTTAATTTTAATGACCTTTTCCTCTCCTCCAGTTTTCAAGAACAACTGATTGTTTTTGTTCACATTAAGTTGAAAAATATTCTTCTCCTTAATAACAACGTTATCTTGTTTCGTATCATCAATTGGCGGCAACTTTCTATTTAATCCAGAATCTGTTTCAATAGTAGTTGTTACCAAGAAAAATATAAGAAGTAAGAAAGCAATGTCTGCCATAGAGCCTGCATTAACTTCTGGTGCTGATCTCTTTGCCATAATTATTTATTAAATATATTTTTTATTCCAGATAAAGCCATCGATCCAATAGCTATAATAGCTAAAGCATAAAATGCGTATAATCCTGCCCCCACATATTTAGAGGTTGATTCTGTAACGTCAACACCTTTATTTGTGAAAGGGGTTAGATCTAAATCTGTGCCTGAAGACATGGCATAAGAGATCACCAAAATGACCAAGAATGCTCCAACAGACAATAACGTCTTTTTAATATTACCTGCAAATAGTCCTTTTACCACGTAAACTAGCACTAAAGCCAGAATAAGCGCAAGAACTAAATAAGTAACATATAACATGTTGTCCACCATACCTTCGTTGCCACTCATAATCATTAAAGCGAGTATCAATCCAATTACGGCAAGTATTCCAACAACAATTTTTATTATTTTATGTAAACTCATTGTTTAATGTGTTTTAAGGTTGTTATTACTTCTTGTATCTAATCAATAAATCCATTAAAGTGATTGATGCATCTTCCATATCGTTAACAATGCTGTCAATTTTAGCAATAATGTAATTGTAGAAAACTTGAAGTATAATAGCTACTATTAAACCAAATACGGTTGTTAAAAGTGCTACTTTAATACCACCTGCAACAAGAGATGGCTGCATATCTCCAGCAGCTTCAATTTTATCGAATGCTTGAATCATCCCGATTACTGTTCCCATGAATCCTAACATCGGAGCCAAAGCAATAAATAACGAAATCCAAGATACGTTTTTCTCTAATTGTCCCATTTGAACACCACCATAAGCTACAACAGCTTTCTCGGCAGCTTCAATACCTTCGTCTGTTCTATCTAGACCTTGATAGAAAATAGAGGCAACAGGGCCTTTTGTATTTCTGCAAACTTCTTTAGCAGCTTCTACACCACCAGATTGAAGAGCATCTTCTATTTCTTGAGTTAATTTTTTTGTGTTAGTTGTAGAAAGGTTTAAAAAGATAATTCTTTCAATAGCAATTGCCAATCCAAGAATTAAACATAATAGAACGATTCCCATAAATCCAGGTCCACCTTCTATAAAACGTTTTTTTAGTTCTTGGTGAAATCCAAGATCTTCAGTTGCTACTTCTTCAGTTGCTACATCTTGTGCTGTAGCTTCATCTTGTGTTACACTAGCAACAGTAGCTGCTATTGATGCTGTTATATTTGCAGTTGTATTTGCATTAACAGTTCCGAAAGCCATAATTCCAGTAATGGCTAGAATAGAAAATAATCTTTTCATTGTTCTTGTTCTTAATT
>Ga0209075_1000429_pt1 | contig 40623 bp, 43 predicted proteins | sample Stecom2011_FD_187523 | JGI IMG/M metagenome (GOLD analysis project Ga0209075, IMG submission 187523) | Agricultural soil microbial communities from Utah to study Nitrogen management - Steer compost 2011 (SPAdes) (version 2) | ecosystem: Environmental > Terrestrial > Soil > Agricultural land...
TGAAAGAGAATATTTCAACGATAAAAGGCTGCAAGTCTCGGTATTTATGTCGCCTATAAACGTCCACGTTACGCGTTATCCTGTAGGTGGCAAAGTGGTATACAGTAAATATCACCCAGGGAAATATCTGGTTGCCTGGCATCCTAAAGCTTCAGAAGAAAATGAACGGACTACTGTAGTCGTGAACAATAAAGAATTTGGCGACGTGCTGTACCGTCAAATCGCCGGGGCACTTGCCAAAAGAATTGTAAATTACGCCGAAATAAACCAAAAAGTATCCCAGGCCGAGGATAGCGGTTTTATTAAATTTGGTTCGCGAGTAGATGTTTTTTTACCTTTAAACGCAAAAATAAAGGTGATCTTAAATCAAAAAGTAAAAGGAGGGATTTCAATTATTGCCGAAAAATAATGACGCCGGAAGAATTAGACATATCTTTTAGAAACGCCGTAAAAAGCATTAATGAGCACCAAGAATCCTTTCCAGCTGACTTCTTATTGCGGCTTTATGCCTATTATAAAAGAGCTACAAACGACTCTGACTCTCCCGCTAGTAACAAGCCCTTGATAAACGCCTTTAAAACCAACGCGCTTTTTCAAACTCGCGGCATGACTCCCGAAGAAGCGAAACAAAAATATGTAGATGCGGTGGACCATTATTTTCTGTATAGAAAATAATTAAGCTAGTTTTCTTCTTATTGCATCGTATTTTAACCTCCCATTGCCACCCCATTCTATCTGTATATTTTGATGCCTAAAGAGTGAACTCAATTCCGGGCATTCTTCCACTTCCTTTTTGGTTTGAGAAAAAACAAACCACAGCGTGATTGACTCATTTAAGATTAAAACAAGTTTCAAGTCCCGAAACATTTAAAAAAATATTGTATTATTCCAAGCCAGCTAAACTAGCTTTCAAGGTCTCAATTTTTGCCAAAGCATCTGCTTCTTTTTGCTTCTCTATATTTACGACCTCTTCTGGAGCTCCGTTCACAAAACGTTCGTTGCGCAACTTTCCCTGCACACTTCGTAAAAACCCTTCGGTGTACTTTAACTCTTGCGAAAGTTTTTCGATTTCTTCCTCAACATTTAAGGTGCCGGAAATAGGAATAAAATACTCATTACTTTTTACCCTGAAAGTTAGGGCTCCGTCAAGCTTTTGACTGATGTGATTCAATTCTGAAATATTCCCCAGCTTTTTTATAATGACATCAAATTCCTCTGAAGATTTTTCATTGTTGAGAATTGAAAGCGCTATGGTTTCCTTGAAAGAAATACTCTTCTCCTTTCTTATGGTCCTGATTCCAGAGATAACTTCTGAAGCAAAATCAAAGTTTTTGATGATTTCCTTTCGTCTATTCTCAGGTACCACCTTAAAAGTTAGTGCAGTGGGCCATTTTGAAATAATTAAGGCTTCTGAAATATCCCGTTGGGCGATATGCTGCCAAATTTCTTCAGAAATAAATGGAACAAAAGGATGTAGTATCTTTAAGTTATCTTCTAAAATGGAGATTACTTGCAAATAAGTCTTTTCTGACATAGCTTCTCCAAAACCAGGTTTTACCATTTCCAAAAACCAGGAACAGAAATCGTCCCAAACCAGTTTATAAGTAGCCATCAAAGCATCACTTATTCGGTATTTACCATAGTAATCCTCAATTTCATCCAATGTTTTTTGGAATTTACTTCTATACCATTCTATAGCAATTATATCGCTTTCAGATTGTTCCTTTTCCATCGAAACCTCCCATCCATCGATCAATCTATAGGCATTCCAAATTTTATTTACAAAGGAACTTCCCTGTCTCACCAAATCTTCGTCAAACATAAGGTCGTTTCCTGCAGGAGAGCTCAACAACATCCCAACCCGAACACCATCAGCCCCATAAGTATCCATTAATTCTATTGGATCTGGAGAATTCCCTAAGGATTTACTCATTTTTCTTCGCTGCTTATCTCGAACAATCCCGGTTAGATAAACATTAGAAAATGGCTTTTCATTTCTGTATTCATAACCAGCAATTATCATTCTCGCAACCCAGAAAAAAAGGATTTCTGGAGCGGTGACTAAATCGTTGGTGGGATAATAGTAGTTTATTTCCTTATTGTCTGGCTCAAGGATTCCATTGAAAACACTAATAGGCCATAACCAAGACGAAAACCAAGTATCAAGAGCGTCTGAATCTTGTGTAAGACTGTCAGCAGTTAATTGCGCATTACCCGTCTCCTTTTTCGCCAGATCCAGCGCTTCTTCTTTACTTTCGGCCACCACAAAGTCCTCCTTCCCATCGCCATAAAAGTAAGCGGGAATCTGTTGCCCCCACCATAACTGTCGGGAAATATTCCAATCGCGTACATTTTCCATCCAATGGCGATAAGTATTTACAAACTTTTCTGGAACTAGATTCACCTCTTTTTCTAATACTGCATCTAGAGCAGGTTGCGCGAGCTCCTTCATTTTCAGGAACCATTGATCGCTCAATTTGGGCTCTATTATTGCTCCTGTACGCTCACTTGTTCCAACTTTGTGCAAATGGGTTTCCACCTTGGCTAACACTCCCATTCTCTCCAATTCCTTAACTATCTCATTGCGGACTACAAAGCGGTCCTTCCCTTCATAATGCAACCCAAAGCTGTTTAAACTTCCATCGTCATTTAGAATATCAACAATTTCTAGATTGTGTTTATCACCTAGATTCTTGTCGTTTTCATCATGGGCTGGAGTAACTTTTAAACAACCTGTTCCAAATTCCACATCCACATAATCATCCTCAATTATTGGAATAACCCGATTGCAAATAGGAACTATAGCCATCTTGCCCCGAAGATGGGCAAAACGTTCGTCATTTGGGTTAATACAAATGGCAGTATCTCCCAAAATTGTTTCAGGCCTAGTAGTGGCGATCGTCAGCGTGTCGTGGCTACCTTCAATCTTATAGTTTAAATAATATAAGTTTCCTTGCTTTTCTTCATAAATAACTTCCTCGTCGGAAAGGGTGGTTTTAGCCTGAGGATCCCAATTAACCATGCGGAATCCACGATAGATGTTTCCCTTTCTATATAAATCCACAAAAACTTTTATCACGGAAGCAGACATTTCCGCATCCAAGGTGAATTTTGTCCGATCCCAATCACAGGAAGCCCCAAGTTTTTTAAGCTGTTCTAGGATAATGCCGCCGTGTTTGTGAGTCCAATCCCAAGCATGTTCCAAAAACTCCTCTCGGGAAAGACTTTCTTTATCAATACCATCGGCTTTCAGCTTTGCGACTACCTTAGCTTCGGTAGCGATTGAAGCGTGATCGGTTCCAGGCACCCAACAGGCATTATAGCCCTTTAGCCGGGCCCTTCTAACAAGGACATCTTGTATGGTATTATTGAGCATATGCCCCATGTGCAGGACGCCCGTTACGTTTGGAGGAGGAATAACAATAGTGTATGGCGTTCTTTCGTCAACCTCTGAATGGAAATAACGATTTGCCATCCAGTAGTTATACCACTTATTTTCAACATCTTTTGCACTATATTTTGCATCTAAAGCCATAGTTTGGTCTGGTATTTGAATAGGAGTCAGCAAAAGTAATTATATCTGAAGGATAATAAAAGTGAATAATTTATTTTCAAGTTCTTCAAAAGTTACATACTTTAGCATTCATAAAAACAAAATTATCATGAAAAAATTAACTCTAATTGCCCTTGTTGCATTTATCGGATTTACCGCCCAAGCGCAACAAGCCATAATCAGTTTTAAAAACGATACCGTAGATTACGGCTCTATTGAAAAAGGAAGTGATGGATTGAGAGTGTTCGAATTTACCAATACAGGTGATGCACCTTTAGTTATTACCGACGTAAAATCCAGCTGTGGCTGTACTATTCCTAAAAAACCGGATGGCCCAATTGCACCCGGTGCAAGTAGCACTATTGAGGTAAAATACGACACCAACCGTGTTGGCCCTATCAGAAGAACTATTACTGTTACTTCTAACGCTACAGAACCTATTATAGGCTTAAAAATAAAAGGTGAGGTTAGAAACAATACCGGCAGTGTACTTGAAAAAAGCTAAACTCAAAAAGATTCCATAATTAATCGGGCCGCAATTATAATTGCGGCCCGATTTGTTTTTAAAAAAGACTCTTTAAATAAAACCGCACTTTATTTGTATATGCTCCTCTTTTAATTTCCATAGAAATTCGCTTTCCTTCCTCTCTTGAAAACATATCTAAGAGTTCAAATAATTTGAATTGATATATCGCCTTGCCATTAATAGAGAGAATTTCATCTCCCTTTTGAATTCCCGCTTCGGCAGCTGGAGAAGATTCCCGAACATCCACCACAACATAGCGGGGAACCAATGTGAAATTAAACTCTGTAATTACCGAAATACTATTTCTAGAGATCGCTTGATCCATTTTCACTCCATCATAATTGACCAGAGCTTGTTTTTCTTGTTTAACCAACTCCATTCCCTCGTGCTCAATTGTCAGTCCGCTCATATTGTAATGGAAAGGCTCCTTGAATCGTTTGTTTTTCTTAAAACGAACAAAGCCGTTGCCGTAGTCAAACGTAACCGTAAACCTGCTTAAAAATCCTCCCCCTACGCTCCCGTCGCGATCCTGAAAGTAACGCGCTTGACTAATGGCGGCCTCATCTGGAAAAGAGGTGCTCACCTCCGCCAATAAAAACTGACCAATTTTAAGCCCCGATATGCGGGTTCGTTTTCCAAAAATATTTCCACTTAGACCCAAGCCTAAAAAGTCGTTGAAATAGTTTTTAGGCGATTCCCGGATAAACTCCTCATCATCAAAGAGCCACAACACATCGCTGCTCCCTGAATCCACCAAAAAAGTGGCTTCCCTTTCCGAATGTTCTGAAATTACTTGTAAGTTGATATATGGCTTGTTTCCTACAAATTCTAAAGGCAAATCCTCACATTTTTTACATTCTTTTAAAGTATGTTTTTTAGGATCATAAACAGTGATTTTCTGGGTAGCATAATTGATTTTAACAATGAAATTTTGAAAAAACTCATTTCCTAAAATTCCATGGATAGGAATTCCCATTCGCGGCGAAAAATTTAAAACACTTTCAAAAATGATAAAAAGCCCGTGATTGTTATCGATCACATCCCCTACTTTTACAGTATTTCCAGCACTTTTTATCGCCGCTACGGAGCCGCCCGGACCCAACCCTTGAAGTTGCACCTGGGAAGTTTGAAACAGTTGAAGACTATCGGCTTCCTCCAAACTAAAGAGAATTGTGGACTTCACTCCGGTATCGAGAATAAATGAAAGCTTAGTGCCATTGATTTCAACTGGAACAATGGGTAGGTTGTTCACCAGCCGAAAGGGGATTTTATGTTTTCTTTTATTGTTTTGCAGATAGAATCCCGTTTGGGCAAACAAGTTGACGGAAGTAAACAACAACACCAAGAAAATCAGCAGTCTATTCACCGAATTAAAGATTAATTTGATTGATCTTGAAGGTATAAAAAAAATGGGAGGTTGTTCTAGGTTTGGGATGGGTTTTATTAAATTAATTTCGCAACTTTGTGCCCAAATTTATTCATTATGCCTTCAGTTTCAAAAAAGGGGAGAAATATGCCGGAATCCCCCATCCGCAAGTTGGTGCCGTTCGCTGAAAAAGCTTACCTAGCAAAGAAAACTGTTTACCATTTAAACATTGGTCAACCGGATATAAAATCGCCAGAAATTGCGATGGACGCAGTGTCAAATCACCATCTAGAGATCCTTGCATATACTCGTTCGGAAGGTTCGCAAGAATATCGCGAGAAGATCGCCGCATATTATCACAAAAATAATATTCCTGTGGAAGCCAATGATATCATCGTCACCACTGGAGGAAGCGAGGCACTGTTGTTTGCCATGGGGAGCATTGCCGATGCCGGCGACGAAATAATCATCCCGGAACCATTTTATGCAAATTATAATGGTTTTGCTACAGCTTCCGATGTTACGATTGTTCCTGTTATCTCAAAAATTGAGGACAACTTTGCTTTGCCGCCTATTTCCGAATTTGAGAAACTGATAACGCCAAGAACCAAAGCAATTCTTATATGCAATCCTGGGAATCCAACGGGATATTTGTATTCAAAAGAAGAAATAAAAACCTTGGCAGCTATTGTTAAAAAACACGATTTATTCTTGGTTTCAGATGAAGTTTATCGCGAATTTACGTACGACGGCTCCAAACACTACTCCATTCTTGAAGAGGAAGGCATGGCGGAATATGGAATATTGATCGATTCCGTTTCAAAGCGTTATAGTATGTGTGGCGCCAGAATTGGTTGTTTGGTTTCAAAAAACAAAGAGGTTATAAAAACTGCCCTAAAGTTTGCGCAGGCCAGATTGAGTCCCCCAACGTTCGCCCAAATAGCGAGTGAGGCAGCCCTTGAAACCCCACAAAGTTATTTTGATGAGGTCATTGAAGAATACCAAGAAAGAAGAAACACTTTGGTTGCAGCTTTAAGAAAAATTCCAGGTGTAAAAGTAGGAGATCCCAAAGGCGCATTTTATTGTATTGCAGAATTGCCCATTAAGGATTCCGATGCTTTTGCACAATGGCTTTTGGAAGAATTTGACGATAATGGCGAAACAGTAATGGTCGCACCTGCCGCAGGATTCTATTCCAGTCCTGGCGTAGGATTGAACCAAGTGCGAATTGCTTATGTCTTGAAAAAGGAAAGCTTAATCCGCGCGGTAGAAATCCTTAAAATTGCGCTCGAAAAATATAAGGATTAATGCGAATTGAGGAAAACAAATCGCTTAGGAACTTCAATACATTTAACATCGAATGCAAGGCTCGATATTTCGTATCAGTAGAAAGCGTTGCTGATCTAAAACAACTTCTTGCCTCCAAACCTTCGCAAGAACTCTTTGTTCTCGGGGGCGGAAGCAATATGCTACTCACTGACGATCTGGACAACTTAGTAGTCCATTTAAATTTAAAGGGAATTGAAGTTGTAGAAGAAAATCAAACCCACGTTCTCGTAAAAGCCATGGCTGGCGAAGATTGGCATCAGTTTGTGCAATATTGTATCGAAAACGACTTTGGAGGTCTAGAAAATCTCTCGTTAATCCCCGGAAACGTTGGCACGGCACCGATTCAAAATATTGGGGCGTATGGGGTGGAACTCAAAGACGTTTTTCAAAGTTGCCAAGCCATTGAACTTGAAACTTTAGAAGAAAAGGTGTTTCAAAAAATGGATTGCGCTTTTGAATATAGGAATTCTGTTTTCAAAAATAAACTCAAGGGAAAATACATCATTACTAGCGTAATTTTTAAACTTACGAAAGCAAATCATAAAACCAATATCGCCTATGGTGATATTCAAAAGATACTAGCGGACAAGAAAATTGAAAATCCAAGCATAAAGGATATTTCCGAAGCGGTAATTGCCATCCGACAGTCAAAACTTCCTGATCCAAAGAAGTTGGGAAACAGCGGTAGTTTTTTTAAGAATCCTGTTCTAGATTCCGAACCTTTTCAAACGTTCAGAAGAAATTTCCCCGAAGCTCCTTTTTACGAAGTTTCAGCTAACCAATTTAAGATTCCTGCTGCATGGCTTATTGAAAATGCGGGATTTAAAGGAAAGCGCTTTGGAGATGCCGGTGTACACAAAAATCAAGCCTTGGTATTGGTCAATTATGGCTCGGCCACTGGCAAAGAAATATGGGAATTGGCCCTTCGCATTCAAGAAAAAGTGAAAGAAATGACGGGAATTTACCTCGAGCCGGAAGTAAATGTCTTTTAATGTACCCGAAGCACTCCATCCACTACATAAACTACTCCATTAGACCCCAAAATATCACTCCTTACAATTTGACCTTTTCTATCTTTATCAGTTGAAACTACCAGGTTTTCTCCAGATTTGGTGATGGTCAAGGTAGTACCTGCCATAGTTTTTAACGTTGTCTTTCCGCTTTTACCCATTGTTTCCGTTAAAGCATTCAAGTTTATCATTCCTTCAACTATATGCGATTTCAGCATTTCTTCAAGATTTTTCTTATTGGCCTGACTTGAATAGAATGTTCTATTTTCAGGAGTTAAATTTTCAAAAGCTTGACTTGTGGGGCCAAAGATGGTAAAGGGACCTTTTTCATTGGCGAGCATATCAGTTATCCCAGCGGTTACGCAATAGCTAGCAAACTTTTTCACTTCCTGATTGAGCATCAGCTGAGACATTACACTACTCAACCTCTCCATCTGCTCTGGACTAAGATCTTTTTTCTTTATAGGCTGTGGAGCAGGTATTTCAGAAATTTCACCAATGGGAGTAGTCTCTTGCTTTGTTTCGTTTTTACAAGAAACAATCAATAGCGCAAGCAATGAAATCATTAAAAAAGAAAAGGTTTTTCGCATGGTTAATATTTTTAAAAAACAAGGCTAAAAGTACTTAATTTACAAGGACAACCGCAAGAAAGATTGTATTTTTGTGGTTTAAATCATAGATATGAAACTTTTACTTTTAACGATTGGATTATTGCTGCTAGGTGTAGCGGGTATCACCATTAAATTATGGGGAAAAAAAGACGGGAAATTTGCAGGAACCTGCGCAAGTCAAAGTCCTTTTTTGAATAAAGAAGGAGCATCTTGCGGGTTTTGCGGAAAAACTCCAGATCAGTTTGATACTTGCTCGGAGGACTCCCACAAACAAATTCCCTCTTCTTAAAAATTTATGGCGATTTTTAAAGCATCAAATTCACAGCGCCCAAGTTTAAATTTGTCAGCCTACTTTTAATAATCGTAAATCGGAATGGTGCTTCTTTATATTTTTGGCGCAGTCGCATTAATTAACTGTGCGTACTTCCTTTTATTTTCAAAATTTTCCTTTTTAAAAGTTTCAGAAAAGACTGCTTCTGAAAAATATCCAATTTCTCTTATTGTTTGCGCTAAAAATGAAGCTGAAAACCTTCGTAAACACATACCTCAATGGCAGAATCAAAACTACCCCAATTTTGAGATCATCCTGATAAACGACGCTTCCATCGATGATACTTTGGAAGTAATGGAATCTTTTTCGGAAAACGATCCACGCATTCAGATTGTGGACGTAAAAAACATTGAAGCCTTCTGGGCAAGTAAAAAATACGCCCTTACCTTGGGGATAAAACGCGCGAAAAACACGCGAATGGTTTTTACGGATGCGGACTGCTATCCCGCTTCCGAGAATTGGTTAGCGACTATGGCCGCGAATTTTTCAGATAAAAAACAATTGATTCTTGGATATGGCGCCTACCAAAAGCTTCCAGGTTTATTAAATAAAATCATCCGTTTTGAAACTGTTATGACTGCTGTGCAATATTTTTCATATGCCAAAATAGGTAGCCCTTATATGGGTGTAGGACGAAATTTGGCATATACAAGTGTATTATATTATGAAAATAGGGGCTTTATGAACCATATAAAAATCCCGTCAGGAGATGATGATCTTTTTGTAAATGAAGCCGCCACAGCGCAGAATACTGCAATCTGTGTGAATCCGTCGGCATTCACTTACTCTGTTCCGAAGAAAAAAAAGAGCAAATGGTTACTTCAGAAAAGACGTCACTACACAACCGCTAAACTTTATAAACCCAAACATCGTTTCTTCTTGGGGGCTTATTATATTTTCAACCTCCTATTCTGGTCGCTATTGCCTATACTTCTATTCACTCAATTGTGGCAATTTGCATTGGCTATTATCATAGTTCGAATTGCTTTCCAATACATAATTATCGGAAAGGCGATGACGAAGCTCCAGGAAAATGATTTAATTCCTTTCATTCCTTTTTTTGAAATCTTTTTAGTCTTCACTCAATTAAGTATCTTTATTACCAATAGTGGCGAAAAAAACTCGCGATGGAAATAAAAGATGAAATAGCCCGACAAATTGCCAAAGCAAAAAACGGAAACCAAAACGCGTTCAAATTCTTGTTGGATTGTTATTGGAATCAGGTTTATGGTTTTCAGCTAAAGCGGGTTCGAAGCGAACGTGAAGCTGAGGATATTACCATAGAAGCCTTTGCGAAAGCTTTCGATAAAATTGAAAGCTTCGACGAAAATCATACCTTTTCCACCTGGTTGGTTACTATCTCGAAGAACATACAAATAGACAAGAGTCGCAAAAAAAATGCTTCTGTGTATATTAACACGACAGATGCATCAAACGAGCAAGTGCAAAAAATTATTGACCATGCTCCCACTCCTGAGGATAAGCTAATTACCGAACAGAACCTAGCAGAACTACTGCAATACATCAAACTACTGAAGCCGCATTATCAAGAGGTAATAAACCTGCGATATTTTCAAGAAATGAGTTATCAGGAAATTTCCGAAGCTTTGGAAGAGCCTTTAAACAATGTTAAAGTCAGACTGCTCCGCGCTCGAAAACTCCTTGCAGAAATTATAAAAGAAAAAGAATAAAATACATTTCAATCTTCATTCTCGCTTCTTGGCCATAGTTTTTAAAATTACTTAAAATCCTTAGTCCATAATCGTCTTTTCATTTTGTACTTTTGTACACCTATGAATACAGACACAACTACCATCCAAAAGCCGATTGAGAAACCGGCTCCCAAACCAAAATGGTTACGGGTAAAACTCCCCACTGGAAAAAAATACACCGAGCTACGAGGTCTTGTGGAAAAATACCAACTAAACACCATCTGCACCTCTGGAAGCTGCCCAAATATGGGGGAATGTTGGGGCGAAGGCACCGCTACTTTTATGATCCTGGGGAACGTATGCACCCGCTCCTGTGGCTTTTGCGGAGTAAAAACCGGAAGACCTCAATCTGTAGATTGGGCCGAGCCTGAAAAAGTGGCTCGCTCAATAAAGATTATGAACATCAAGCACGCGGTGATCACTTCTGTGGACAGAGATGACCTGAAGGATATGGGGTCCATCATCTGGGCAGAAACAGTGAAAGCTATTAGGCGGATGAATCCCGGCATAACCTTAGAAACCTTAATACCAGACTTTCAAGGCAATACAGAAATTATCGATCGCATAATAACAGTGGCGCCAGAGATAGTAAGCCACAACATGGAAACAGTAAAAAGACTTACTCGCGAGGTAAGAATCCAAGCTAAATACGAACGCAGTTTAGAAGTCTTGAATTATTTGAAACAATCTGGGATGCCAAGAACCAAAAGCGGAATAATGCTCGGCTTGGGTGAAAAGGAAGAAGAGGTTTTCCAAACAATGGAAGATTTAAGAAATGTAGGTCTAGATATTCTTACTATTGGCCAATATCTACAGCCTTCAAAAAAACATTTACCGGTGAAAGAATTCATTTCTCCAGAGCAATTCAAAAAATATGAGTCTGTAGGTTTAGACTTGGGCTTTCGTCACGTGGAAAGTGGTCCATTGGTGCGGTCCTCCTATAAAGCGCAAAAACATCTTACTTAAATTAATCCATAACCCATGGAAAAAAAGATAACTGTTGGCATAAACGGTTTTGGACGCATTGGAAGAAACGTATTTAGGTTATTGATCAACCATCCAACTATTCAAGTTTTAGCTATTAACGATTTGGCGGACGCCAAAACCTTGAGCCATCTTTTAAAATACGACAGTATTCATGGAGTATTGAAAGAAGATATTTCCTTTTCTGAAAATGAAATAATAGTAGCGGGCCAGAAAGTAAGGTTTTCCTCCGAAAAAAACATCGAAAAACTGGATTGGAAAAATATAGATGTCGTTGTTGAAAGTACAGGCAAGTTTAAAACTAGGGAACAGCTTGAAAATCATATAAAAAATGGAGCAAAAAAAGTAATACTTTCTGTCCCTCCTTTGGATGATGATATAAAAACAGTGGTTTTGGGAGTAAATGATTCTATTCTAGAACCAACCGATACAATTATTTCCAACGCTTCCTGTACCACCAACAATGCTGCTCCAATGCTGAAGGTTATAGATGATCTTTGCGGGATTGAACAAGCATATATCACCACAGTCCATTCTTACACCACCGACCAGAGTCTTCACGACCAACCTCATCGCGACCTTCGTCGGGCGCGAGCGGCAGGCCAATCCATAGTACCTACAACAACTGGAGCGGCCAAAGCTTTAACTAGAATTTTCCCAGAACTCGCCGATGCCATCGGTGGTTGTGGCATCAGGGTACCAGTCCCAAATGGCTCCCTTTCTGATGTAACTTTCAACGTTAAGAAAATTGTTTCTATAGAAGAAATAAACAGCGCTTTTAAGGAGGCTTCGGAAAACTCAATGAAAGGTATAATTCAATATACCGAAGACCCAATTGTTTCCATCGATATTATTGGAAATCCCCATTCCTGTATTTTTGACTCGGGAATGACTTCAGTAATAGGAAAAATGGTGAAAATAATCGGATGGTACGACAACGAAATAGGATATTCGTCCAGAATTATAGATTTAATAGAAGAAATTTCCTTTAATTAGCTATATTTAGTGACCCTTTTTTACCTTTAAATGGTCCCAAATTTGAGATATAAATACTTTATTCCTCTCTTAGCAAGTGCTTTTTTCTCGATTACTGCCTCCGCAACATCGGTCCATGATACTATTCAGGCAATCAGTGAATTACAACTTAAGGCTACAAAGGCTATTGAGAGACAAGAGTATCTGAATGCAGTTCGTTTTTTGAATTCCGCCAACAAACTGGCAACCCATTTCGGTGATCAGCAAATAATTCCAGAGGTGGAATTGAGCATGGCAGACCTCTATTACCATCTTCAGTATTTTGAAAAAGCAGGAAGTCTTGCACAACAAGCCATCACATTTTACGAAAAAGGACAACGCCCTTTAAAACTAGGCACCTCCTACACTCTCTACGCCAATATACTATGTGAACAAGGAAATCATATAGAGGCTTCGGAATATCTAGAGAAAGCGGAGGCCGTTTATCAAGATATTCAAGATGCCGAAAACAGTATTAATGTTCTTTATGGGAAAGGACTTTTGGCCCTTGCACGCGATGATTATTATCAAGCGGCAACCTTGTTCAAAGAAACCATTGCCATTGCCAAAAACCTAGGGAACACCTATATTGAGGCAGGAGCCTATAATAATTTAGCAGATGCTCTTTCGTTAATCAATCTCAAAGAATACCCAGAATCCCTAATTGAAGCTCGGAGTGCATTAGATTCTGGTTCACAACTTGCGGAAGCTCATGGCTATTCAAAATACTTGATAGAGCGTATCCGGATCCGTTCGCAAATTTATATAGCTGAAAAAAAGGTTGACTTGGCGGAGGAAAATCTTAGGCATTATCTACAACTCAACGATTCCATAAAGCAAGTTCAGCTACAAGCTATAATAGAGGGAATACAAGCTGAATCGGCAATCAGCGATCTTAATGAAATTATTGCCGCCCAAAAGGACGATTTGAGCAAACAAGAAAAATCGTTGTTTTTTGGAAAATTAACAGGATGGTTAAGTATTTCACTAATCTTAATTCTGTCATTATTGACTTTGTCTCTTTACAAAAATAATAATTTGAGGGCAAAGGCCAACAACTTACTAAAAGACAAAAACACCGAGCTCCAAGAAGCTAAAGAGAATGCGGAAAAAGCCTCTCAAGCAAAGGCTCAGTTCCTCTCCACTATTACCCACGAGCTTCGAACCCCGATGTACACAGTTACTGGCCTCACACACTTACTTCTGGAAGAGGATCCTAAACCCGAACAGCGGGAACATCTCAATTCACTTAAATTTTCCGGAGAATATCTGTTGTCATTGATCAACAATATTTTGGACTTGAACAAACTGGAAGCCAGCAAGGTGGAGTTGGAGAAAGTCCCATTCAATCTAAAAAAGAGGGTGGATAGTGTTATAATTTCACTAAAAAAATCGGCAGAGGTTAAAAATAACATTCTCACTTTAGAATATGACCAAAGCATACCAGAGCAGATAATTGGAGACTCCCTAAAAATATCACAGATTTTAATCAACCTAATAAGCAACTCCATTAAGTTTACAGATAATGGCCAGATCTGGGTACGTATTAATGTAACCGAGCGCGAGCCTCAACAAGTTTTTATACAATTTGAGGTAGAAGATACGGGAGATGGTATATCAAAGAAAAAACAGAATGTAATCTTCGAATCCTTTTCTCAAGGTTCGCTTCAAATCAATCGAAAATACGGTGGAACAGGTTTAGGGCTGTCTATTGTAAAAAATCTTTTGGAACTTATGGGCAGTAAAATAAATCTAGAAAGCAAACTGGGAGAAGGCTCAAAATTTTGGTTCACACTTCCCTATAACTATGTTGAAAGCAGCGAATCTACTGCCGACGACGCAATAAATAATATCGAGGTAATCCTTGATGAAGAAATATTTAAAAACAAGTCTATCCTGATTGTTGAAGACAATAAAATCAACCAGATGATTACCAAAAAGATCCTAGAAAAGAAAGATATGATCTGTACAGTTGTTGATAACGGGGTAGATGCTATAAGACTTGTTAAGGAAGGCAACTTTGATGTGATTTTAATGGATATCCACATGCCCGGCATCAGTGGAATAGAAGCTACAAAAAAGATAAGGGAATTTAATCAAACCGTTCCAATAATTGCATTGACCGCCGTTACTATTGAAGAAAACTTAGAGGAGTTTTATAGGGCCGGTTTTAGTGAATTTATTCCCAAGCCTTTCAAAGCAGATGATTTTTTCGACAAAATCAGCAGAGTCCTAAACAACCCCGTATTTTTATCTCCTTAATTCCGGTTAATCTAAACCCAAGGAGCTTCGGATTATTTCGTCAAATTGATTCTTTCCAAGGTTTAAAAAATCTGTGGAAATGGGCAAATAAAACAATCCATTGTTCCCAAGCGAAGGTTGCAGTCTCATAAAATCTTTCTCTGTGGTTAGCAGATACTTTTCCTGGGCAAGCCCCATTATTTCATTAGCCGTGAAATTGTGATGATCTCCAAAGGACTTGTGTAAAAAAGTAAGTCCTTGCTGCTTTAAAAAAGCGACTAGGGGAGTAGGATGGGCAATACCCGTCACCAAAGTAAATGATTTGTCCTTTAAAAAACTCAACGGATGACTTTCTGTAGAACTTTTTATCTCTTGATCATATCCTATTTTTGAAAAAAAGACATGCTGATATGGCTGTAATTTCAGTCGATTCTTAATAGTTTCCATAGCAGATGCCGAGAGTTCTTCTGGACATTTGGTAACCACTACTATATCTGCTCTTTTGGCCCCTGCTCTAGGTTCCCGCAAATTACCCATAGGCACCACCCAATCGTTTACATAAAGACGATCAAAGGATGTGAGTAAAATGGATATGGAAGGATTAACTTTCCTGTGTTGAAATGCATCGTCCAGCAAAATCACATCAGCAAAATCCTTTAATCGTTCTATTCCAAATTGTCTATCCTCACAAACCGCCACTTGAACCATTGGGAATTTTCTCTTGATTTGTAAAGGTTCGTCCCCCACTTGAGCAACTGTACTTTCTTCCAACACTTCCCGAAAGCCTTTGGTTTTTCTTTTATATCCTCGGCTCAATACTGCTACTCGCTGGTCTTTCTTAAGAAGAGAAACCAAATATTCAATCATAGGTGATTTCCCTGTGCCACCCATCGATAGATTTCCAACGCTAACAAGAGCAATATCGTAGGATTTACTTCTCAACCAATTCCAATTGTATAAAGCGTTGCGAATTATCATTATACCGGCGTAGAGCATTGAAAAAGGTAATAGTAGTTTACGAAGCCATTTCATTTAACGAAAGTACTAATTTCATTGAAAATCCAATCCAGTTTACTGTAATTCCACATTTGAAAGCTAGAGCAAAATCTTATCTTTACAAAAATCATAAATAATATGAAGGTAAAAGAAATCATAAGCCTTTTGGAGGAGTTATCGCCACTCGCCTATTCTGAGGATTTTGACAATACGGGTCTGCTGGTAGGCGATGCGGAAACTATTGTAACAGGCATCTTGGTCACCTTAGACACCCTAGAGAGTGTTGTGAATGAGGCAATTGAAAAAAAGTGCAATTTAATTGTGAGTTTCCATCCAATTATATTTTCCGGATTAAAGAGCTTAACTGGAAAAACGTATGTAGAGCGAACTGTACAAAAAGCCATCCGGCACAATATCTCTATATTTTCAAACCATACCGCCTTAGACAATTCATGGAACGGCGTGAATGCCAAAATTTGCGAAAAACTTGGATTAAAAAATAGACAAATTTTAATTCCGCAAAAATCCACCATTAAAAAACTCATCACCTTCGTTCCAATGGGTAATGCCGAGAAAGTTAGAAACGCACTTTTTGAAGCAGGCGGTGGCAATATTGGTAATTACGACAACTGCAGTTTTAATATTGAGGGAACGGGGAGCTTTAAGGGCAATGAGGACTCCAACCCTCAATTCGGGAAAAAAGGAAAGATGCGGTATGAGACAGAAATACAAATTGGAATCATCTTCGGGAAGCATCAGCAATCCAAAATAATAAAAGCTCTGCTGGAATCTCACCCTTATGAAGAAGTAGCTTATGAGATTACCACCCTTGAAAACAAAAACCAACATATTGGCATGGGAATGGTAGGCGAATTTGAAATGGAAATGACAGAAAAATATTTTCTAAAATTTCTTAAAAAAACAATGAAGACCGACTGCGTACGCCATTCAGAACTTTTGGGGAAATCAATTAAAAAAGTGGCTGTTCTCGGCGGAAGTGGAAGTTTTGCAATTGATGCCGCCAAAAATGCTGGTGCCACTGCGTTCATATCGTCTGATTTTAAATATCACGATTTTTTCAGGGCAGAAAATACGATACTATTGGCAGATATTGGGCATTATGAAAGCGAACAGTATACAAAAGAGCTTTTGTATTCTTTCCTTAAGAAAAAAATCGCTAATTTTGCACCCTTATTGTCGGAAGACAAGATTCTTGTATCACAAATAAACACCAATCCTATTAGCTATTTATAATTTATGGCAACAAAACCTGAAGTTACTGTTGAAGAGAAGTTAAGAGCCCTGTACGACCTACAGCTTATTGACTCTAGAATCGATGAAATAAAAAGTCTCCGTGGCGAACTTCCGCTAGAAGTTGAAGATCTTGCGGACGAAGTAGCGGGAATGAATACGCGATTGGAAAAACTCCAGACTGATCTTGAGGTTATCGAAAATCAGATAAAGGAAAAAAGAAATAACATTGAAGAGTCCAAGGCGCTTATAAAAAAGTATTCTTCTCAACAGGATAATGTGCGAAATAATCGCGAATACAATTCCTTGAGTAAGGAGGTAGAATACCAGGGACTCGAAATAGAGCTTGCTGAGAAAAACATCCGTGAGTTCCGCGCCCAAATTGAGCTGAAAACTCAAGTAATTGAAGACACCAAGAGTCGTTTTGATGAACGCTCTGAACATTTGAAGCACAAGCAAAACGAATTAGACGCAATTTTAAAAGAAACCGAAAAAGAGGAGCAAGCTCTTCTAAAGGAATCTGAAAAATTCGAAGCAACTATGGAGCCGAGACTGATCAAAGCGTATAAACGAATTCGTAAAAATGTAAAAAACGGTCTAGCAGTAGTACCAGTTGAACGCGGTGCTTCCGGTGGTTCATTTTTCACTATACCGCCACAGGTTCAAATGGAAATTGCAGGACGCAAAAAAATTATTACGGACGAACATAGCGGTCGCATATTAGTCGATCCAGACTTGGCCAATGAAGAACGTGAAAAAATGGAAATTCTGTTCAGTAAACTAAAATAAAACCAAATACAATATATTATAACAAAGCCTTCACAAAAAGTGGAGGCTTTTTTTGTAATTTGAAATAGTATTTTTAAAATAGGATTAATTCCCCACTTTAAATAAAAACAATGAAAAGTTTAATCTTTCTTCTTAGTATCATTATAGTAACCCAAGTCTCTTGCAAATCTCCCAACGACACCAATGGCGAAGCAGAGACCGTGGCGCAGCAAACCCTACTACCAGTTCAAGCCGAAACCCAAGATGGATTGGCTCGTGCGTATTTTGCCAGTGGATGTTTTTGGTGCGTAGAAGCTATTTATGAAAGTGTGGAAGGTGTAAAGGATGCCATTTCAGGTTATAGTGGCGGTACCGCTGAGAATCCAACTTACCAGAACCACGCCGACCACGCAGAGACGGTTGAAGTTCTTTACAATCCAAAAGTTGTAAGTTTTGATCAACTGGTCGATGTGTATTTCGGCTCGCAAAACGTTACCCAGGTAAATGGCCAAGGCCCAGATCGAGGAAGATCCTACCGCTCCATACTCTTTTACCAAAATGAGTTAGAAAAGAAAATCATCGACCAAAAAATTGCCGCATTAAACAAACAATTGGGAAATGGTGAAGTTGCCGCACAAGTGCTCCCCTTTCAAACATTTTGGAAAGCGGAGAATTATCATCAGGATTACGAACGCAACAATCCAGACAATCCTTATATTCAAAATGTTTCAATACCTCGGCTCAAAACATTTCAACAGAAATTTCCTGAACTCCTAAAAAATAAGGAAGGCCATTAATATCACGGGTGGGAATAAAGCCATTGTTTTTCCATGATATTATAGCGTGCAAAAATAAAAGTCTACTGTAAAAAAAGGATAAGGCCAAAAAAAAACCATGCAATTATCAATTCATTAACCTTTGAGTTAAATCTCGGTTAAATTAATAAGGAATGAGAAGTTTTATTGTAGATTTATTCAATAATAACTTCAAAAAACAATTGTTATGCGAGATTTAATATGGTTAATAGTAGTTATCCTAATTATTGGGTGGTTATTTGGTTATTTCTATTTTTCATTGGGCGCCTTCATCCATATTCTTTTGGTATTGGCCATAATAGGGGTCCTCTGGCGTTTGGCTACTGGCCGAAGACTTTAATCCGAATTATTAATTATCAACCTTAAAAACACATTATTATGAAAAAGCTATTTTTAATTTTATTTGCCGTGGGCTTGATGACTACTGGCTTTACAAGCTGCCGTGAAAAGAAAACTATCGCAGATGATATAGAAGACGTTGCCGACGATATAGAAGATGCCGTAGATTAATTCTATCTCTCCAGAATAAAAGGCTCTTTTATTTCAATATAAAGGAGCTTTTGTTTATTTGGGATGGACAAGGATAGATTTCCATTCTGGATGTTTTTCGATGTATTTTTTGATGAAGGGACATTTGGGAACTACCTTTAAACCTTGGAGTTCAATCTGTAACAGAACATTCTCTACTAAATCACTGGCAACGCCTTTTCCTTTTAAAGCTGGATCCACTTCCGTATGCTCCAAAATGAGTACCTCAGGCTTAACCGAATATTCAATAATGGCAGGATATCCATCAATGAAAGTTTCAAACCGGCGTTCTTCCTTATTATCTACAACATTCATAATTTGAAAATATTATTTAAATCAATACCTAAAATTACGAAAAAATAGTGTCAAAACCATTTCTTACTTTTACTCAAAACATCACTTTTATATGAAAACCACGGGGATTTTACTTTTTACACTTCTATCACTTAGTTGCAAAAACACCACAGAAGCTCCTGAAACCGAACACTTACAGAAAAACTCCGAGACAAAAAACCTCAACGTTGCAGAACAAATTGCCTACGCAAGCGGTTATGAAGGGTGGAAAGATGTTTCTGAAATAGCTTTTACGTTTAATGTAGACCGAGGAGGAAAACACTCCGAGCGGTCCTGGATTTGGAAACCAAAAAGTGGGGATGTCACTATGCAAACTGCAATTGACACTACAATTTACAACCGTTCAAAATTGGATAGTCTTGCCCTAAACGCCGATGCCGCTTTTATAAACGATAAATATTGGCTTTTGGCACCTTTTCAAATAATTTGGGATGCAAGCAGTATCACCATAACAGAAAAACAGGAAGTAATAGCGCCTATTTCACAAGATACGCTCAACCAACTAACCGTTGTTTACAGCGATGAAGGCGGCTATACCCCTGGAGATGCTTATGACTTTTTCTATGACGAGGATTATAAAATCAAGGAATGGAATTATAGAAAAAAAAATTCCCAAGAACCCACTCTCACTACTACTTGGGAAGATTATAAAGATTTCAACACTATTGAAGTTGCCACCAAACATCAAGATTCCACAGGAAGTTTTACTTTGTATTTCACAAATATCTCCGTCAAAAAAGAATGAGGGGATCAATCCGGAGAATTCTTGGAATTAATTATTAGGATCCCAACTATTTTTGAATTGTATGCTTACAACTTAAACAGATATTAATTCTTATTTTTGTTAAAACACTTCGGTCATTCCTTAATAACCGGAGTCCAACTTTCCAAAATGTTCCAGAATACTTTAGAATACGCAAAAAAACAGGACGCCGAAGATAAATTGGCGCAATTTCGAAATAAATTCAATATCCCAAAAAATCAAAACGGACAAGAACTTATTTATCTCTGCGGGAATTCACTTGGCTTGCAACCCAAAATCACTTCAGAATACATACAAGAAGAATTGGACGCTTGGGCAAAATTGGGGGTAGATGGCCATACCGAGGGCAAACATCCTTGGATGCCATACCATGAATTTTTGACCGAAAATATGGCGAAGATCGTTGGCGCTAAACCTTCGGAAGTAGTCGTAATGAATTCGCTTACTACGAATCTACACTTGATGATGGTTTCATTTTATCGACCCACCAAGACCAAGTTTAAAATAGTAGTGGAAAGCGATGCTTTTCCCAGTGATAAATATGCGGTTGAAAGTCAGTTAAAATTTCATAACATGGATCCCAAGGAAGGATTGATCTTATGGAAACCAAGAAAAGGTGAAGAACTGTGTCGCATTGAGGATTTAGAAGAAATAATGGCCACTCAAGGTGAAGAAATCGCTTTATTGATGATTGGCAGTCCAAATTATTATACCGGGCAAGCCTTTCCTTTAAAACAAATAACAGAACTCGGACATAAATACAGTTGTATGGTCGGTTTTGATTTGGCGCATGGAGCCGGCAACATCCAACCCAATCTCCACGACAGTGGGGCGGATTTTGCAGTTTGGTGTACCTACAAATATCTCAACAGCGGACCAGGTAGTTTAGGCAGTTGCTTTGTACACGAACGCCACGCCAACAACCCTAACCTCAATCGTTTTGCCGGATGGTGGGGCCATAACAAAAAAACGCGTTTCAATATGCGATATAACTTTGAGCCAATCGAAGGGGCAGAAGGATGGCAACTAAGCAATCCACCGATACTTTCCATGGCAGCTATTCGGGCGTCATTGGACACTTTTGCGGATGCTGGATTTGAAAATCTTCGAAAAAAATCTGAACAGCTTACAGGATATTTGGAGTTTTTATTGGATGAAATGAAGAATGATGCCATTAACGTAATCACTCCGCGAAAGCCTAGTGAGCGGGGATGTCAACTTTCAATCCAACTTAAAAATGCAGATAAAAAATTATACGATCAATTGACAAAAGAAGGAGTAATAAGCGATTGGCGGGAACCCGATGTTATTCGCGTAGCCCCTACTCCATTGTATAACAGTTTTGAGGATGTGTATAGATTTTCAGAGAAATTAAAATCAATTCTTGCTCAAGATTCAATTTAGAATTAACGCCTATTAATTACAAGAAAAAACAACACTCAATGAAAAATATTTTAATCGTCGGTGCGGGTCTCTGCGGAAGTTTATTAGCGTTACGTCTCGCCCAACACGGCTTCAACATCACCTTAGTAGAAAAAAGACCGGATTTAAGGCAAGTGACTTTGGATGCCGGACGGTCTATCAATATGGCGCTGAGCGACCGTGGTATAATGGGTCTTCGTCTAGCAGGAGTTGAAGAGACTGTACAAAAACTCCTTATCCCCATGACAGGAAGAATGATCCACGAAAAATCCGGAAAATCCTTTTTAAGTCCATATAGTGGAAGAGAAGATGAATTCATCAATTCGGTTTCCCGACCTGGATTGAACAAGCTTTTATTGAACGAGGTAGAAAAAATGCCCAACGTTAAAATGGTTTTTAACCATGAGTGTAAAAATGTCGATTTTGATACTCCTTCAGCAGTTTTCAAAGATTTTGCAACTGGCGTGGAAACTACCTATTCGGCAGATGTTATTTTTGGTACCGACGGTGCAGGATCAGCAGTGCGGGCAGAAATGATCCACGATAAATCGTTTCTTCTCAATATTTCACATCAATGGTTAGGGCATGGTTATAAAGAACTCGAAATAGTTCCCTTGGAAAACGGCGGATATCGAGCGTACAAAAATGCGCTTCATATATGGCCTCGAGGAGAGGATATGCTTATCGCTCTTCCAAATTTGGACGGCAGTTTTACCGTTACGCTATTTCTTCCGTATAAAAACTCGGACTATTGCTTTGAAACACTTACTACTCCCGAAAAAGTAAACGAATATTTTCAAAAGGAATTCCCAGATGTATGGAAATTGATTCCTAACTTGACGGAACAATTTTTCCGAAACCCCATAGGAAGCATGGGAACCGTAAAGTGTGATCCCTGGCACCGACTTGGAAAAACTATAATTATGGGCGATGCGGCACATGCAATGGTACCTTTTTACGGCCAAGGCATGAATGCCAGTTTTGAGGATATAGTTGTTTTTGATGAAATTTTGAGCAGTCATAAAAAGGATTTACTTTCCAACAAAATCACTTGGGAAATAATTTTTGAGAAATACGTAAAAGCTCGTAAAGAAGATGCCGATGCCATTTGTGATTTGGCAGTGGATAATTTTGATGAAATGAAAGCCCATACAGGAATAGAACTTTTTCAAGAAAAAAGAAGATTGGAAACTGTATTTGAAGCAGAATTCCCAGATGAATATTCAAGTAAATATTCATTGGTTACTTTCAAGGAAGAACTGTCATATTCTGAAGCAAAACAACGTGGACGGGCACAGGACAAAGCCATTTTAGGCCTTTTACACAATGGAAAACTAGAAGATAGTATGCCATTAAGAGAAAAATTAAACTTGGTGAAAAAGCATACAGAAGCCGTACTAAATCAAGAAGGATTGGCGGATTATTTAAAATATGACAGCAGGGCTGATTTTTGATAACCGAAAATAAATAAGAATATCTACAAGGTTTCACAAACCTTGCAGGTTGAAAAATATGGAAATATGGAAAATAAAGGAAGATTAGTGGAAGGAAAAGCTACCCCACGTGGTGCATATCCACACATAAAACGGGCTGGAGATTTCTTGTTTGTCAGCGGTGCAAGTTCACGCTTGCCAGACAATACTTTTGCCGGTGTGAATACAATAGATGAAATGGGCACAGTGCATTTGGATATCCGCGAACAAACTCGTGCGGTTATTGAAAACATAAAAGATTATCTAGCCTCGGAAGGCGCCACCTTGGCCGACCTTGTTGACGTAACCAGCTTTTTAGTCAATATGAACGATTTTGCGGGTTATAATGAAGTATATCGCGAATATTTCACCAAAGAAACCGGTCCCGCGCGAACTACAGTTGCAGTTCATCAACTTCCCCATCCAAATTTGGTGGTAGAGATAAAGGCGATGGCTTATAAGCCCATCAATAAAAAATAAAACGCTCAATCACGAAGATCAAAAATTAACTCGATTCGAGAACGTGGAACTGAGAAATTAATTAAAAGAATAAAAAGAATTGAAAATAAACAACTACATAAACGGCGAATACCTTGATCCCATATCAAATGATTGGTTGGAAAACTATAATCCTTCCAAGGGAGAAGTGTATTCCGAGATTGCAAATTCCAATGCCCAGGATGTAGAAAAAGCGTATCAAGCTGCAAAAGCGGCCTTTCCAAAATGGAGCAATACCACTATAGATGAGCGAAGCAGAATCTTAATGAAAATAGCAGATCTTATCGATAACCAGTTGGAAGAATTGGCAAAAGCTGAAGCTATGGATAACGGTAAACCTCTCAGTTTAGCGATGGCCGTCGACATTCCACGTGCTTCTTCCAATTTTCGTTTTTATGGCCATGCCATCACACAATTTGCTAGTGAGGCTCATGAAAGTGTAGGTTTAAATGCCATCAATTTCACTTTAAGAGAACCACTTGGAGTGGTTGGCTGCATTTCGCCTTGGAATCTTCCACTTTATTTATTTAGCTGGAAAATTGCCCCAGCCATTGCTGCAGGCAATACGGTGGTTGCAAAACCAAGTGAGATTACACCAATGACCGCTTTCCTGTTAGGCGAAATTTGTACAGAAGCAGGTCTGCCTAAAGGGGTTTTAAATATAATCCAAGGCACAGGACCCACCGCTGGACAAGCTATTGTTGAACATCCAAATATTAAGGCTATTTCCTTTACGGGAGGCACAAAAACGGGAGAACATATTGCCAGAACCGCGGCACCTATGTTCAAAAAACTCTCTTTGGAATTAGGAGGGAAAAACCCAAACATCATTTTTGCGGATTGCAATTATGATAAAATGCTGGAAATCACCTTGCGTTCTTCGTTTTCAAACCAAGGACAGATTTGTCTCTGCGGTAGCCGAATTTTTATTGAAAAATCGATTTACGAAAAATTCAAAAAAGATTTTATTCAAAAGACAAAACAGCTCAAAGTGGGCGATCCTTTTAATAAAGAAACCAATATAGGAGCGATAGTTTCAAAACAGCATTTGGAAAAAGTAGAATCCTATATCAAACTTGCCGAAGATGAAGGTGGGAAAATTCTATATGGCGGAAAACGGGTTACCGTAAAAGGTCTCGAAAACGGATATTACCTAGAACCTACTATTATTGAAGTATTTGACGATCAATGTCGCGCCAATCAAGAAGAAATTTTCGGCCCTGTAGTTACTATTATGCCATTTGAAACGGAAGAAGAAGTTCTAAAAATGGCGAATTCCGTAAAATATGGCCTCTCGGCTACACTATGGACTACAAACCTAGACCGAAGTATGCGAATGTCCAAGGCTTTGCAAACTGGAATCGTTTGGGTAAATACATGGCTAAACAGAGATCTACGCACGCCCTTTGGCGGAATGAAAGATAGCGGAGTGGGCCGTGAAGGTGGATTTGAAGCCCTTAAATTTTTCACCGAGCAGAAGAATGTTTGCATCCGATATGAGGGGTAAAATTGAAACTTGGCCGAAGGAGGATTGAATCTGAAATTAAAATTGAAAATTGACTATGAATTTAGACCTGACAAATAAAAATGCCTTAGTATGTGGAAGTACAGCTGGCATCGGAAAAGCATCGGCCATTCAATTGGCTAAATTAGGAGCTACTGTTACCTTAGTGGCCAGAGATGAAGCCAAGCTAAGAGAAACTTTAATTGAACTCCCTCACGATAAAGGACAAAAACACAACTATTATGTGGCAGATTTCTCCAAGCCAGAACAAGTGAAGGAAAAAGCGAACATCGCGGTTTCCAACAAGACAATCCACATTTTGGTAAATAATACTGGAGGACCAAAGGGCGGACCTATGTTTTCCGCAGAACCTGAAGAGTTTGAAAAGGCATTCTCCATGCACCTTATCTGCAACCAGATTTTGGTACAAGCTGTAGTTCCCGGAATGAAAGAAGCGGATTATGGTAGAATTATTAACATTATTTCCACTTCAGTAAAACAGCCTATAGATGGTTTAGGAGTAAGCAATACCATTCGTGGGGCAGTGGCAAGTTGGAGCAAGACTTTGGCCAATGAACTAGGTCAATACGGAATTACCGTGAACAATGTACTGCCAGGCTTCACGGCCACGGACAGATTGGAGGACATAGTAGCAAATTCTGCAAAAAAGATGGACAAAACAGAAAAGGAAGCGAGTGATTCAATGAAGAATCTCGTTCCCGCCAAACGTTTTGCCCAACCCGGAGAGATTGCCAATGCCGTGGCATTTTTAGCCAGTGAGGCAGCCAGTTATATAAATGGTGTCAACCTTCCTGTCGATGGCGGTCGTACTAAATCTTTATAGGTGATCGAGTTTTTCTCGAGAAAGTGAAACCTATATTAAAATTAAAAAGATCATTTGGCACTAAGTTTCTATGAAGCTTACCCAGTATTTATTTACAGAATGAACTTGTATCTTTATAAACACAATTACAAATACCATGAGCAATCAGATTCCTATAAAAAAGCGAAAACTTCGTATTAACGGGCATTCCCATTTACTTCCATATCCAGAAGAAATTCCGCAATTTATGCAGGATAAAGGTATTTTCTGGGTAGATAAAGAACGAAAGTTTATGCTCCAGAAGGATTGGAGCAGACCCGTTACGGATTCCAGTTTCTTTTTAAATGAAAAGCTGGAATGGATGGATCGTTTTAATATAGACCATGCGGTTGTCTTAAACCTTTCGCAGCTCTATGGCAACGGATTACGCGTAGAGGAAATGAAAAAGGCGCTGCGTTTTCAAAATGACTTTAACGCAAACGTACAGCACAACCATCCCTCAAAATTCACTTGTGGCTTTGTGGTTCATCCGGGTTTTGTGCAAGGCGCTTTATGGGAAGTTGAACGATGTGTGGAAGAATTAGGACTTCAACTTTTGTGCTTGCCAACCCATTATATGGACACCATAGGCACGTGGCGCTGTATTTTTGACGAGGAAAATGAGCCTATTTTTGAATTGGCCTCCAAATACAATCTAGCCGTGGAAGTCCATCCCTATGATGGAGAAAAATTTATAAAGCTCGAAAATACTGCTTGGCGTTTCCATTTAATATGGATGCTTGCCCAATGTGCCGATGCTTATCACTTCTTGACCTTAAACGGCTATGCCGATAAATTCCCGAAAATGCGCACATGTTTTGCCCACGGAGCACAACTGGCCCAGATAAATTTAGGACGAAGAATCCAGGGTTTTGACGGCCGCCCCGATTTGTTTAAAGGAAAATCACATCCGCGTAAAAGCGTGGGACATAAAAACATATTCTTTGACACTTTGGTTCATGACACTGGCTCCTTGGAACTGTTGGTGAAAAACCAAGGTTATAAACAAGTGCTGGTCGGATTGGATGACCCGTATCCTCTAGGCGAAATGGAAAGTGAACCACAATCATCCTATCCTGGCAAGATTTTGGATTTAGCAGTGAAGGAAAATGTATTAAAAGAAAAAGAAGCCGATGCCATGTGGGAAGACAATGTTATACAGTGGCTTTGTGGTGATGATGAAGCTCGAAAAAACACCTTGGTAAAAAGAATTTTAGGACAAGAATAAATCTTAAAAATGGATTTACTTTCAGATAAAATAAATCAATACGTTGAAGATCATTCTCAGCCGGAACCGGAATTATTAAAAAAATTAAACCGGGAAACTCATCAGAAAATACTAGCTCCTCGTATGTTGAGCGGTCATTTACAAGGGAGAGTGCTAAGCATGCTTTCGAAGTTAATTCGTCCAAAAAATATTCTCGAGATTGGCACCTACACGGGATATTCCGCACTATGTCTGGCAGAAGGCATGACCCAGGATGGAGAAATCCACACCATAGACATAAATGAGGAATTGTTCGATTTCCAGCGAAGTTATTTCAATCAATCTCCTTATGGGAAACAAATTTTTCAACATTTGGGAAATGCTTTAGACATTATTCCTACCTTGGACAACTCCTTCGATTTGGTTTTTATAGACGCAGATAAAAGCAACTATCCAAATTATTTAGAAATGATCCTTCCAAAGTTAAAAAGTGGATCAGTGATTTTAAGCGACAACGTTCTGTGGAGTGGAAAAGTGATAGAAAAACTCGAAAAAGATGATGAAGATACCAAAGCGTTAATCCATTATAACAAACTATTAAACGAACATCCCAAGCTTGAAACCGTTATCCTCCCTATCCGAGATGGCTTGACTATTTCACGTGCTCTTTAATCGAGGGCTTCGCTCAAGCACTCTCATGCAAAGCTTATAGCATAGAAAAGCAATCAGGGCACCCACCAAAGCTCCAACAAATATATCACTGGGATAATGTACCCCCACAAAAATGCGACTCAATACAAAAACAATAGGCCAGAGAAAGGCGAAGTAAATCCACGAAGTAAATTTTCTGAGAACCAAAACGACAAATGTTGTGATTGCAAAACTGGCAGAAGCATGGCCAGAGAAAAAGCTAAAGCTGTTAGGTGTTTGCAGAATCCGTATCAATTCACCCAAAGCCTTCACATTATTAGGGCGCAAACGAGCTACGCAATCCTTAACCATCATAGTAAAAACAAAAGTAATTGCGAAGGTTAGAAATAAAAAGAAAGCCACCACCAACCCCTTTTTTCCACGGTAATAATAAAAAATAAGGAAGAAGAAAAAAACAAAAAGCGGAATCCAATTTGAAATTTGGGTGACGAATAACCAAAAATTATCGAAGCGTTCAATTCCTAGCCCATTTAAGAACACGAAAATATCCCTGTCCCATTGTTTTAGGGTTTCCAGCATTTAAAAATTTCTTTTCACAGGGCCAGTAACCTCATCTACGTCTTCTTTTATTTTATCAATTTCCTTCCGGACATCTTTGGTGATGTCTAGATCGATACCTTGTTTTTCCGCGCTCTTTGTTATCTCAGATTTGATATCGTTGGTGGCATCTTTTATCTGACGCATAGTTTTTCCCAATCCCCTTGCGATTTCGGGGATTTTATCGGCCCCAAAAACCAAGAGAACTATGAAAAGGATGAATCCTATTTCAGCGCCACTAATAAAAATAAAAATTGCATTTGAAATCATGATGCAAATATACTCAGCAGTTATGAGTTATCGATGAAGGCTTATGAAAATTTTATGGATATCAGGTACGGCGAGGTACCAAACAAATTAAAACTAAATTCTAATCAGTTCGTTGCTTGTATTCGATGCTTCTTTTTAGCAAAAACTCCATCAACTCCATTTCGTTTTCGGGTTTTAATAAACTTTCATTTAAGCCCCTTTCTTGTGCATAATAAAGAAAATCCGTTGCTTTATCCTGAGGAATGTCAAAGTTGGCTTTAAGAAATTCACCGCTAAAACGTTGTTGCATATTATTGCTCAACAAATCGGATTTCTCTTCTCTTTCTACCACACTTAATTTTTTCCCTTTTGGGAAAAGCAATTGCCCAACCCCTCCTAAAATTGCCAACACATCGGCACCATCCTTTATAGCATGACCGTAAATTGCTTCTTCAGCAGCATTCCCCGAAATGGCCGTCTGGCTGTCGCGTTCAAAATGGTAGCCATACTCCATATTTTTATAGCTAAAGTCCCAATCCTTCGTTACATTATACGTGGGTATCTTTGCGACGTCCGCATTGATGTTGCCCGAAAGATCGTATGGCCTTACCACCACCTCCTCTAATATGTTCACAGCTGGATTGACAAAAATATTTATCTTTCGTTTTTCGACAATTCCTTTATCCACAATTACTGTAAAAGACTGGTATTGAAGGGCACTTATAAGAATACGGTCATTTTCAGCCAAATCGATCTCAAAAGTTCCATCGGGATCGGTAATTGTTCCCTTTTGTGAAGAAATATTATAAACGGAAATCCCTTCGGCGTCATCACCTTGGGGTACGTGAATTTTTCCAGAAACTTTGGTCCGGGTAATATCCTGTGCCATTAATACTGGCGAAGCAATGATAAATAATAGAAGTAGTAGATTTTTTGTCATCCAATAAATATACGGCTTTGTTTTGTTAGGCAAAACTTAAAGATTCGATTTTCATTGGTTAAATTTACATTTCATAAAATAAGGAAGAAATATGGAAAACGGAATGAAACATACCTCCCGTTCGCGGGAATTAATTATCGCAAGTACCAGTACTGTTTACGGAGGAAAACATCTAGATTATTTGATCGACGAAATGAAAGATTTTTTCAAAAATACCGATACCGTTACCTTCATTCCCTATGCTCGTCCCGGTGGAATCAGCCATGATGAATACACACAAATGGCAGCAGCAGCCTTTAAAAAAATAGATAAAGAATTAGTTGGTCTACATACCTTCGACAATCCTTTGGAAGGATTAAAAAATTCAAAAGCTATCTTCACGGGTGGCGGAAACACCTTTGTATTGGTTAAGGCTCTATATTATTTTGAGCTTATGCAGCCACTTCGGGAAGCCATCTTTAACGGTTTGCCTTATATGGGCAGTAGTGCGGGGAGCAATATCTGCGGAGTTTCTATGCAAACTACCAACGATATGCCCATTGTATATCCACCCTCTTTTAAAACTTTAGGAGTAATTCCGTTCAACCTCAACCCACATTATTTGGATCCCGATACAGGTAGCAAGCATATGGGCGAAACTCGAGAAACGCGCATCAAGGAATTCCACAGTCAAAATACAGTACCGGTAATCGGACTTCGTGAGGGAAGTTGGTTACGTGTTCGGAATGATGAAATTTTGCTAAAAGGAGAATTGAGCGCAAGAGTTTTTGAGCAAGGAAAAGACCCCTATGAAGTTGAAACGGGAACTGATTTTTCGAGTTTTTAGTAAAAATACTCTCCTTTTTACTTTGTTATAGATTTAAGAGTGAAGCTATTTTGAGCCCTCTTATAGCTCTCTCACAAAGTGATACCCTTTGGCAACAAAACCTTGGTTGTAGTAAAACTTGTGAGATAGAAAATTATCAACATAGGTGTTCAGCTCTATCCATTGGCAGGATTTCTCGCGAGCGTATTCAACAACAAAAGCAATTAATTGTTTCCCAATACCATGATTTCGATGTGTTTCACCCACTATCACATGATCCATCTCCACACTTCGGCCGGCGTAGTGGCGGGTTTGGAACCAAAGACCACAGATGCCGACTAACCTTTCATTTTCATATACACCTATACATTCATAATTTTGCTGTGCCATCTCTAGCAACCGCTCCTTTAAAATTTCTTCTGAAAGCTTAAAATTCCCCAGTTTCTGTAGTAGAGGTAAAATACTTAAGATTTCCAATTTCGGGATTATTCGGATCGATATCGCGGTTTCCATCATTATTCGATCACAATCATTTTAAGTGTTTTAGAATCGCCATCCACACTTAGTTTACAAAAGTAATTACCATCGGAAAGATGAAGTTCATCCAAATTAACAGGAACAATATACTTGCCGTAGCCTTTTGTCTCGTTCTCCCATACCGTATGCACCTTTTTACCTTGGATGTCATAAAGTCCGATGCTCACCTTGGAATCCTGATGAAGTTTGAAAGATACATAGCTGATATTTGATGCTGGATTCGGATACTGTACCACATTATCCATTCGCTGAGTTGCCCCATTTTCGGTCGAAAGCATCTCAAAGGGAGTTACATCAGTCCAAATACTTAACTGACTGCCTTGGAGTCGGGTCCATATAGGCCTGACAATATTGTTATGGGCGACGATATTGGAATAATCACCAAAGAATATACCTGCGTTGGGAGTAAAAGGAGATTCGCTAATCCGTTTATTGACAAAAGTATCTCCTCCATCGAGGGAATAAGCCATATATACATCAGTTTTATTATCTGTGTATTCACGTCTATCATAAAAGACAAAAAATAAGTTACCGTTGGTTTGATCGATATCCATCCACGTAAAAAACTGTTGTTTTCCAGGTTGATCGTCATTGACTCGCGCTGGGCTACTCCATGTATTTCCACCATCTGTAGATTTACTAAACCAAATATCTGTATCGTTCGTACCGTTGCGCTGGTCACTCCAATTCACATAAATGGTTCCGTGATTAGGACCTCCACTTAGGTCACATTTGGTAATGGGCATGCCATTCGCTCGGCTGATACCAGGGATATCGAAATCCCATCCCGTTGACATAGCATCGATTTGAATTTCTTGATTTAGCCAAGTCTCCCCTTGATCTAAGGATTTATTAAAAACCAGACCATTTGGCCCCGCCCAGGCTACATATATTTCGCCATTCGGTCCCACGGCGGGGACAGCACCTTCTACCGTATCGCTGGAATCAATACAATTACCATCGACAATATTAATCTTTTTGGGTTCCGACCAAGATTGTCCTCCATCCGTCGATTTTGAAAAGCGGATTATGGACTTATGGTTTGGATTACTACTTCCGTAAACGTCAAACTGAGTCCACGTAACGTAAATATTGTTATTATTTCGATCCACCACACTCCATTGTTTGTCTTGGGCCTTATCTCCATTTAATCCCATATAAGTACCATTACTCCAGGCGTTCCCATTATTTGTTGACTTTTGGCAAACTATTCGGTCAATCCAATTCCCGCTGGAGGGATTTGAAAGGTGGAAATAATAGAAATTTCCGTCCACGTCAACATCAAATGTAGGATCTCCCCAAACCCCATAGGTGGAGGTCATAGTTTGTTTATTCCACGTAAGACCGCCATCGCTGCTATTGTAAACATTGTTCAAGTTAGCCCCTGCTACTAAGAGATCAGTGTTTATAGGATTCATTATAATGGAAGGTTCATTAGGATTATTGGTATTGCTGATCATCACGTTCTGCGCTGGCAGAGAAACAATCATGGATTGCCATAGTAGAACAACCCCGAAGATAGTCTTGTAATTCATGTCGATTTATCTTTATAATGCTTAGTAAATGTATTGAATTTCATTAATTTTTATCTACGAAACAAAAATTCAATTTTCAAAAATCTTCCAAAATAAGGTTGACCAAGCCTTTTTCTAATAAATTTTTGCCGAATTTAGCCAGTATAATAACCTTAGGAATTAGATTGATTTAATGAAAAGAAAAGATTTTATAAAAACATCTGGTATTGCCTTAACCGGCATTGCCATCCTCCCACATTTGTCATTTACAAATTACTTTGAAGGTTTCACCCGCAATCAATTACTCGGAAAAGGTAATCCTGATATTATTGGCGATACTTACACATCAAAAATTCACAAGGACGCCAAAGTAGCATTTGACAAAATGAAAGCCGAAGCGGCCAAAGAAAACATTAATCTTGAAGTGGTTTCCGGATATAGAACATTCCAACGGCAAAAGGAGATTTATGAGGGCAAATACAGAAGATTCACCAAGGAAGGTCTTTCCCCAGAAAAAGCTATTCTAAAGATAATAGAATACTCCACCATTCCCGGAACCTCCCGCCATCATTGGGGAACAGATCTGGATATGATAGACGCCAATGCCCCTCGCCCAGCCAATCTATTGGTAGCTGAGAATTATCACGGCTTGGGAGTCTATTGCGAAATGAAAATGTGGATGGACAAGAATTCGGAAAGATTTGGGTTTTTTGAAGTTTACACCAATAACGGAAATCGAAAAGGCTTTAAATATGAACCATGGCATTTCAGTTATGCACCGGTTTCGATTCCTATGTTGAAAGCATATGTTGAACAAATCAATGTGAAGGAAATGCTTGCTCAAGAAAAAATTCTGGGTAATGAATATTTCACTGCTGATTTTATAACAAAATACTTCAACGAAAATATTATGGATATCAATCCAAGTTTGAAATAAGACCTACACAAACCAAAAGAAAGTGCATTCGATAAATTTTTCAATTGCGCTTTGTATCTTTGTAGTATGAATAAGAAAGTTCTTTTAATGATCCTCGATGGATGGGGAATTACGCAGGACCCATCAGTTTCTGCCATTGCCCAAGCGCAAACGCCATTCATAGATTCACTTTACAAAAAATATCCCCACGCCCAGCTGCTTACCCACGGAATGAATGTGGGCCTACCGGACGGACAAATGGGCAACAGCGAAGTTGGACATATGAATCTGGGTGCTGGTAGAATTGTGTATCAGGACCTAGCCAAGATAAATATGGCGGTGGAGAAGGGAACATTGAATAAAGAGCCGGAATTACAAAAGGCTTTTGATTACGCCAAAATCAATCATAAAAAAGTGCATTTTATCGGCTTGGTGTCCAATGGTGGTGTGCATTCGCATATTGACCATTTAAAAGGTCTGCTTTCGGCAGCCCAAGCCGAGCATATTCAAAATGTTTACGTTCATGCATTTACCGATGGTCGCGATGTGGATCCACATTCTGGAAAAGGTTTTATAGAAGAATTACAACAACATATCTCCAAAACTGGCGGGAAACTGGCTTCTGTCATTGGTCGCTATTATGCTATGGATCGGGACAAAAGATGGGAACGTGTAAAGAAAACCTACGATTTATTGCGTTTTGGAACAGGAAAGCCTTCACATAATGCCATAAAGAGTATTGAAGAAAGTTACGATGAAGGAATTACCGATGAGTTCATCGAGCCCATCATTGTGACTGATGACCAAAATAAACCCATCGCCCTTATTGAGAAGGATGATGTTGTTGTTTTCTTCAATTTCCGAACGGACAGAGGGCGGCAATTAACCGAACTTTTGACACAGAAAAATCACGAGAATTTTGGAATGACCACGCTTCCACTCTATTTTGTTACACTGACGAATTATGATGATTCTTTTAAAAATATCCGAGTAGTTTACAAGAAGGAAAATCTACACCATACATTAGGTGAAATTTTGGCGAAACACGGAAAGAAACAAATTAGAATTGCAGAAACAGAAAAGTATCCTCACGTTACATTTTTCTTTTCCGGGGGAAGGGAAATTCCATTTGAGGGTGAAAAACGAATCCTTTGTCCGTCCCCAACTGTGGCTACCTACGATTTAAAACCTGAGATGAGTGCGTATGGTATTCGGGATATGATTTTACCCGAAATCGAGGAAGGCAATGCCGATTTCATCTGTTTGAATTTCGCTAACCCAGATATGGTTGGCCATACAGGAGTTTTTGAAGCTGCGGTAAAAGCTTGTGAAACGGTGGATAAATGCGTTAGGCCTATAGTTGAAGCCGCACTTGAAAATCACTATTCCACGATAATTCTAGCTGACCACGGAAACAGCGAAACCATGCGCAATCCAGATGGCTCGCCTAATACGGCTCACACTACGAATCCGGTGCCAATCATTGTGATAGATGACACTATAAAATCTGTGAAAAACGGAGTTTTGGGAGATATCGCGCCAACAATCCTTTATTTGATGGGCGTAGAGAAACCTGAGGTTATGAATAGGGAATCCTTGGTTTAATTAGTCAAAGAAAGAATCTACGAATTCGAATTTATTGAATACCTGCAAGTCTTCCATACCTTCTCCTACTCCAATATATTTTACAGGAATCTGAAACTGATCGCTAATACCTATTACCACTCCCCCTTTTGCAGTTCCGTCCAACTTTGTAACCGCAAGGGAGGTTACTTCCGTTGCTGCGGTGAACTGCTTGGCCTGTTCATAAGCATTCTGTCCAGTCGAGCCGTCTAACACTAGAAGAACTTCGTGAGGGGCGTCAGCCACCACTTTTTGCATGACCCTTTTAATCTTGGTCAACTCATTCATTAGGTTTACCTTATTGTGAAGCCTTCCAGCGGTATCTATAATGATGACATCCGCATTCTGGTTTAACCCACTTTTCAAGGTGTCAAATGCCACACTTGCAGGATCGCTTCCCATACTTTGTTTCACAATCGGAACTTCGGTTCTATCAGCCCAGACTTGGAGCTGATCTATTGCCGCAGCCCGAAAAGTATCAGCCGCTCCGAGAATTACACTTTTTCCAGCCTTCTTAAATTGATAAGCAAGTTTGCCAATAGTCGTTGTTTTACCAACTCCATTAACTCCTACCACCATGATGACGTAGGGCTTTGGCGATTCTGGAACTTCGAATTCGGTGGCGTTCCCTGAATCTATTTCGCTCAAAAGACCAGCTATTTCTTCCCTAAGAATACGGTTCAATTCATCGGTGCCCAAGTATTTGTCACGGGAAACGCGTTCTTCTATTCTTTGGATGATTTTTAAGGTCGTGTTCACTCCCACATCACTTGAAACGAGCACTTCCTCCAATTCATCCAGAACATCGTCATCCACCTTGCTCTTTCCTGCAACGGCTTTACTGAGTTTGTCTAAAAAGGAGGTTTTGGATTTTTCCAATCCCTTATCTAGAGTTTCCTTTTTTTCTTTAGAAAATATTTTTTTAAATAAGCTCATGTCGTAAGAATCAGAAGTTAATGGTCAGGTTTAGGCATCCAGGCTTTAAGTTTAAATATATACTTGAGCTTAAAACTTTAAGCGTATTCCGCTTAAAACTCAAAAATACGAAAAGCCACCTTCGTAAAAAAGTGGCTTTATCGCTAAAATTTAATAACGGTTTACTTCTTGTTCAACCAGTCATTTACCGTCTCTGGTGTCATCATAGCCTCGGTAAAAGTATAAGCTCCCGTTTTTGGCGATTTAACCATTTTAATTGCTTTGGTCAAACGCTTTGAGCCTGTCTGTAAGGTTGCTACTGATTTCTTTGCCATAACTCTATATATTATTACAGGTGATTTTTTAAATAAATAAAACCTCCTAAATTATTTAATTTCCTTGTGAACCGTCATTTTTTTAAGAATAGGATTGAATTTCTTCAACTCCACTCTGTCCGGTGTGTTCTTCTTGTTCTTAGTGGTAACATAACGGGATGTACCGGCTTTGCCAGATTCCTTGTGCTCAGTGCACTCCAAAATTACCTGTACTCTATTTCCTTTTTTAGCCATTGTAATAGACTTTATTGATTATTGCAGTTATTTATTTAAAAAGCCCTTTTCGCGAGCTTCTTTAATAACCGCGGAAATACCTTTTTTATTGATGTTCTTTATGGCTGAAGCAGATACACGAAGGGTTACCCACTTGTCTTCCTCAGGAATATAAAAACGCTTTTTTAGCAAATTCACATCAAACTTGCGCTTTGTTTTATTCATTGCGTGCGATACGTTGTTTCCAACCATCGCTTTTTTGCCGGTAAGCTCACAAACTCTTGACATTTCCTTAACTTTTTTAAGTTATTTTATAACAGGGTGCAAATTTAAGTAAATATAATTTGATGTACAACAAAAGGAAATCAGTTTTTTGAAATTTCTTTCCGAAGCATCTCAAAAGCTTTGTTTGCTGACTTCTCCATAACACGATAACGGTCCTTTCCAAATTGAAATTTTTCTGAAACCACTCCCTTCGGAGATGCCACGGCTATGCATACAGTGCCTACTTCATCCTTCCCATCTCCTTTGGTTGGCCCTGCAATTCCAGTTGTTGAAATTGAATAATCAGAATTGAAGAGTTCGCAGCATTTTATCGCCATCGATTCCGCTACTTCAATACTCACCACGTTGTATTTATCTATTAACTCCATTGGCACTCCCAGAATCTTAGTTTTTAAGCTAGTACTATAAGGAATTACTCCCCCAATAAAAATAGCCGATGCTCCTGCATAACTAATTATTTCAGAGGCGATTCGACCCCCCGTGCAACTTTCAGCCAAACTAAGACTTCTGTTTTGGGCAAGGAGCAATTTCCCTATCAGCTCCACCATAGAAGTTTCATCCTCAAATCCTACGGCTATGTCAGAGAGCAAATCGCTTAGGACAGCCATTTGTTCATCCACGGCCTTCTGGATAGTGCGTCTGTTAGCCCCACTAGTGGATAACCTTAATCGAACCTTTCCCAGAGCAGGGAGATAGGCCAGTTTTATATCCCCTGGCAAAGAATCTTCCCAGGCTGCAATCCTTTCAGCTAGCGCGCTTTCCCCTAATCCATAAGTTATCAGGGTTTTATGATATATATGTGGGCGAGTGAATCTTTTTATAACTCTAGGCAAAACCTCTTCAGTTAGAAGGTGCTTCATTTCATAGGGTACCCCAGGCAGGGAAACAAAAACAGTATTGTCCTGCTCTATCCACATACCGGGAGCAGTACCGTAGAGATTCATCATTACCGTAGCCTTGGAAGGTACGAGTGCTTGGCGAAGATTAGCTTGTAAGGGAAGGTTGAGTTGGTAATCGGACAGAAGACGCTTTATATTTTTGACCACGTATGGGTCTTTCACCAATGTGTCGTCAAAAAAATCACACAAAGTCTGTTTGGTTATATCGTCTTTGGTAGGACCTAACCCTCCAGTTATAACAACGAGGTCAACCCGTTTTTTGGCATCCTCAAATGCATTTAGAATTTGTTGACGATCGTCTTGTACTGAGGTGATTTGATAAACCTTCACCCCAATTTTATCCAATTCCTTGGAAATAAAGCCAGAGTTGGTATCGACAATTTGACCGATGAGAATTTCATCGCCAATAGTAATAATTTCAGCAAGCATATTTATAGATGGAAATCTTGTTTCAACTCATCAAAAACATGGTTTAAGGTAGAGAGTACGACTTCAAGATTAGGAAGAATTGTTGCTTTACCCCTCGATGTTTTGGACCATGTTTCAATGGCGGTAATTTCCTTTAAAGCGTCAATGCCGAACATTTCGATATTCGGCTTCATTTTGTGGGCATATTGATAAGCGAGATCGCGGTTTTCATTAAGAATAGCCTCCTCCATCGAATGAAGATCGAGTTGAATTTCCTCAAGAAAGGTTTGAACCAGAATCTCAATAAAATCCTGATCACCATCTGCGATTTCATTGAGATTTTCCCTCTCGTAATATCTTGTCATTTTACTTTACTTTAATAGAAAACATTTCTATTTCCTCGATAAATCCTGTCAGAACATCCTCATTTTGAATACTTCCAACACCAGCTGGAGTCCCTGTAAAGATAACATCCCCAATTTTCAAGGTAAAATATTTCGAAATATATTCGATTAAAGCATCTATTTTCCACATCATCAGCATAGAATTGCCCTTTTGAACCGTTTTTCCGTTGCGATCTAAACGAAATTCGATGTTGTTTACATCCGAAAAAGCCTCTTTTTTTAAGAATTTTCCTACAGCGGCGGCGCCATCGAAGGCTTTAGCCTTTTCCCAAGGCAATCCTTCACGCTTTAGTTTTGATTGTAAGTCTCGAGCGGTGAAATCAACTCCCAAGCCAATTTCATCATAGTATTTATGAGCAAATTTTCTATCAATATGCTTACCAATCCTATTGATTCGAACCAACAGTTCTACTTCATGGTGTACATCATTTGAAAAATCAGGAATGAAAAAAGGCTGATTCTTTAGTAAAACAGCAGAATCTGGTTTGAGAAATAGTACCGGTTCGGTTGGAGTGGCACTTTTTAGCTCACTAATATGGTCGGCATAGTTACGGCCTACGCAGATTATCTTCATTGGAAAATTAAATTTTAGTGTTTAATTTCTGAAGCCTTATGCGGGTGAGCACCTTTTTAGTATAAAGTGGAAAATCGGCGTTGAGAAGCCATCCAAAATATCCAGAATCCCTTTCCATTATATCAAGCACTAGATTTCCTTTGTATTTTCCGAAAGAGAAAACTTCGTGACCATCCTCATTGTAGCTTATAAAGCCGGCAAAATCTGCGTGATCCTTATGGGAGCTGAAATCGGCCAAAAAACTCACGTCGTTTTCAAGTTCGCTGTACATTTGAAGTTGAGCTTTTAACACCTCATAAGTAGCAAGGGTATCAGCTGCGGCACTATGTGCATTCTTTAAGTCCTTACCACAATAAAATTTATAGGCGGCTTCGAGGGTACGCTTTTCCATTTTGTGAAAAATTGTTTGCACATCTACCGCCAGTGCTTTTTTCATGTCAAAATCCACCTCCGCCCTTAGCAATTCTTCTGCTAACAATGGAATATCAAAGCGGTTGGAATTGAACCCGCCTAAATCACAATCTTTTATAATTGAATATACTTTGGGTGCCAATTCTTTAAAGCTTGGCTCATCGGCCACCATTTCGTCGGTGATTCCGTGAATGGCTGAAGATTCTTCCGGAATAGGCATTTCAGGATTTACACGCCACGTATAACTTTCCTTGTTCCCATTTGGAAATACCTTTAGAATCGCTATTTCAACAATTCGATCTTTGGCCACATTGATTCCAGTGGTTTCAAGATCGAAGAAACAGATCGGTTTTTTTAAATTTAATTCCATTGATGACTTTTATGATGACCGCTAATAAGATATATTAATAGCAGATGAAATAAATAGGTGGCAAAATTACCATTTAAAATATTGTCGTTTATGGCGCATTCGTTAAAACTTCCCTTAAATAGTGTTTATTGGATTTCTCACTATATGGAACCCATCGGAGATAATCCTAGAATAGGATGCTTTAAAACTTCGCTTCGGAAAAATAAATCTAAATAATAGAAAAAAGCTCCTAAGTTGTGGACCTGGGTTTTTAGAATTCTCTATCTATATCCCAAGCTTCCAAATAATCCGCCACTCGTTTTACGAATTGCCCACCCAAAGCACCATTAACCACTCGATGGTCATAGCTGTGGGAGAGGAACATCTTAAAACGAATTCCTATAAAATCACCTTCAGGGGTTTCGATTACCGCTGGAACTTTTCTAATAGCCCCTAGAGCTAAAATCCCTACTTGAGGTTGATTAATAATGGGCGTGCCCATAATGCTTCCAAAAGTTCCCACGTTTGTAACGGTATAGGTTCCACCTTGGATATCGTCCGGCTTTAATTTGTTTTCACGGGCGCGGTTAGCCAAGTCGTTCACAGCCTTGCTCATTCCCACAAGGTTTAAACGATCAGCATTTTTAATAACAGGAACTATCAAATTACCATCTGGCAAAGCAGCTGCCATTCCGAGGTTTATATTTTTTCTTTTTATTATTTTATCGCCATCCACAGCAATATTCATCATTGGAAAATCCTTCAATGCCTTGGCAACGGCTTCCATAAATATGGGGGTGAAGGTTAAGTTTTCGCCTTCACGCTTTGCAAATGCTGATTTCACTCTATTCCTCCAGTTCCACACATTGGTAACATCACAT
>Ga0209075_1000430_pt1 | contig 40585 bp, 37 predicted proteins | sample Stecom2011_FD_187523 | JGI IMG/M metagenome (GOLD analysis project Ga0209075, IMG submission 187523) | Agricultural soil microbial communities from Utah to study Nitrogen management - Steer compost 2011 (SPAdes) (version 2) | ecosystem: Environmental > Terrestrial > Soil > Agricultural land...
GGGCGAATGGCGCCGGCAGGCGCCCCCGCTGCTGCGCAGCGGATCGCTCAGCGGAGCTGAGCCCCTACAAAGTGCCAATTAAAAGGCCCGCGGCAGTGTGAACTGTGCCGCGGGCCTTTTGCTTTCTAGGCTGGGTAGGGCTCGGCGCTCAGTGCCGCCCGTGGTGCCCCTCGAAGCGCTTCACGTTGGAAAGCTTCGGGTTGGCCTGGGGGTTCTTGCGGTAGAGCAGCGCCATCTTGCCGATGGTCTGCACCAGTTCGGCGCCGCTGGCGGTGACCAGCTCGCCGAGCATGGCGGCGCGGTCGTCGCGCTCCGGCAGGGCGAGCTTGATCTTGATCAGCTCGTGGTCGGAGAGCGCCCGCTCGAGCTCCGCCAGCACCCCCTCGGAGATGCCGTTCTCGGAGACCGTCACCACCGGGTTCAGGTGGTGGCCGATGCTGCGAAATGCTTTCTTTTGTGCCTGTGACAAGCTCATGGTATCTTGCGTCTTCCCGGTTGCGCGCAGCCGACCATGGTACGCGGAAAATGCCATGGGCGAAACGTCGCGCAGTGAAAGCACGGGGCATTCGGCCAGCGTCGAAGTGGCCGGTCAGCACTCTTCAGTTCTGCGTGTCACTCCCGCACCCCGCTCGACCGTCTGTCTGTCCCTTCACCCGTCTCCCTACAACAGGTGATGCCGTGGCGCGTTCCCGCACTTCATCCCCCGCTTCAGGCAAGGCGCCGGCCGGCAAGGGCGTTGCCAGTAGCAAGACCGGCTCTGCCAGCAAGACCAGCAAGGGCTGGCTGAAGGAGCATTTCGACGACCAGTACGTGCAGCGCTCCTGGCAGGAGGGCTACCGCTCCCGGGCCAGCTACAAGCTGCTCGAACTCGACGAGAAGGATCGCCTCTTCAAGCGCGGCATGACGGTGATCGACCTGGGCGCGGCCCCCGGTGGCTGGAGCCAGGTGGCGGCCGAGAAGGTGGGCCCCGAGGGGGTGGTGATCGCTTCGGACATCCTCGAGATGGATGCCCTGGCCGGCGTCGACTTCATTCAGGGCGACTTCACCGAGGAGAGCGTGCTCGAATCGATCCTGGCGGCGCTGGGCGAGCGGCCGGTGGACCTGGTGATGTCCGATATGGCGCCCAACATGAGCGGCATGGCCGCCATCGACCAGCCCCAGGCGATGTACCTGGTGGAGCTGGCGCTGGACCTGGCCGGCCAGACCCTGCGCCCCGGCGGTACCTTCCTGGCCAAGGTGTTCCAGGGCGAGGGGTTCGATGAATACCTGAAGACCCTGCGCGAGCGCTTCACCCGGGTGGTGACGCGCAAGCCGGAGGCCTCCCGGGCGCGCTCCCGGGAGGTCTACCTGCTGGCGCAGGGTTTTCGCGGCTGAGCGAAGGCTCGGCCCGCGCCCCGATAGCCCCAGGCTAACGGGACGATTGCCGGACAGCAGGCGCCAAAGTGTGTCACAGTTCCCCTGCGGTGGACCGCCCGGGAAGGGCGGTGGCCGAACGCGGCGGGCTCCTGTAGTGTCCTACACAGTGCGCATACAAGGCGCCAGGCCATGGCGGCCGACAGATTTCAGATATTGAGGGTAGTCCCTTGAACGATATGGCGAAGAACCTGATCCTGTGGTTGGTCATCGCGGCGGTGCTGCTGACGGTGTTCAACAATTTCAGTGTCGACAGCTCCCCCCAGTCGATGAACTACTCCCAGTTCGTCCAGCAGGTGCAGAACCAGCAGGTGCGTAGCGTCACCATCGACGGCTACACGATCTCCGGTGAGCGCACCGACGGCTCCTCCTTCCAGACCATCCGCCCCGCGGCGGAGGATCCGAAGCTGATCGACGACCTGCTCTCCAACAACGTCACCGTGGTGGGCAAGGAGCCGGAGCAGCAGAGCCTGTGGAGCCGGCTGCTGATCGCCAGTTTCCCGATCCTGCTGATCCTGGCGATCTTCATGTTCTTCATGCGCCAGATGCAGGGGGGCGGGGCCGGCAAGGGCGGGCCCATGAGCTTCGGCAAGTCCAAGGCCAAGCTGCTTTCCCAGGACCAGATCAAGACCACCTTCGCCGACGTGGCGGGCTGCGACGAGGCCAAGGAGGAGGTCGAGGAGCTGGTCGACTTCCTGCGCGACCCCACCAAGTTCCAGCGCCTGGGCGGTACCATCCCCCGCGGCGTGCTGATGGTGGGCCCGCCGGGCACCGGCAAGACGCTGCTCGCCAAGTCCATCGCCGGCGAGGCCAAGGTGCCGTTCTTCTCGATCTCCGGCTCCGACTTCGTCGAGATGTTCGTCGGCGTGGGCGCCTCCCGCGTGCGTGACATGTTCGAGCAGGCCAAGAAGCAGGCGCCCTGCATTATCTTCATCGACGAGATCGACGCCGTGGGCCGCTCCCGCGGGGTCGGCATGGGCGGCGGCAACGACGAGCGCGAGCAGACCCTCAACCAGCTGCTGGTGGAGATGGACGGCTTCGAGGCCAACGAGGGCATCATCGTCATCGCCGCCACCAACCGCCCCGACGTGCTGGACCCGGCGCTGATGCGCCCGGGCCGCTTCGACCGCCAAGTGGTGGTGCCGCTGCCCGATATCCGCGGCCGCGAGCATATCCTCAACGTGCACCTGCGCAAGGTGCCGCTGGCCGACGACGTCAAGCCGTCGCTGATCGCCCGCGGTACCCCGGGCTTCTCCGGCGCCGACCTGGCCAACCTGGTCAACGAGGGTGCCCTGTTCGCCGCGCGCCGCAACAAGCGCCTGGTGGGCATGGAGGAGCTGGAGATGGCCAAGGACAAGATCATGATGGGCGCCGAGCGCCGCTCCATGGTCATGACCGAGAAGGAAAAGCTGAACACCGCCTACCACGAGTCGGGCCACGCCATCATCGGCCTGGTGATGCCGGAGCACGACCCGGTCTACAAGGTGACCATCATCCCGCGGGGACGCGCCCTGGGCGTGACCATGTTCCTGCCCGAGCAGGATCGCTACAGCCTGTCGCGCCAGCAGATCATCAGCCAGATCTGCTCGCTGTTCGGCGGCCGCATCGCCGAGGAGATGACCCTGGGGCCGAACGGAGTCACCACCGGGGCCTCCAACGACATCAAGCGCGCCACCGAGCTGGCCCACAGCATGGTCGCCAAGTGGGGCCTCTCCGAGGAGATGGGCCCGATCATGTACGACGAGGACGAGTCCCACCAGTTCCTCGGCGGCCCGGGCCAGGGCGGCGGCAAGATGAAGTCCGGCGAGACCATCTCCAAGCTCGACAAGGAGGTGCGCAAGGTCATCGACGAGTGCTACGAGAAGGCGCGGGTCATCCTCGAGGAGAACCGCGACAAGCTCGACGCCATGGCCGAGGCGCTGATGAAGTACGAGACCATCGACGCCGACCAGCTCAAGGACATCATGGAGGGCCGCGCGCCGCGTCCGCCCAAGGACTGGGAGGATGGCGACTCCTCCGGCCCCGGTGCCCCGGTGACCGAGGCGCCTGAGGCCGAGGCGGCCCCGGAGGCGCCCGACGAGGTCGACGGTGGTGAGGAGGATGACGACGAGCCCCGTCGCCGCCCCTCCGACCCGCTGGGCGGTCCGGCCGGCTCCTGAACCCGCTGCGTCCACCCCTGCAGGCGCCCCTCTCGGGGCGCCTGCGTCTTTCCGACCCCTGGACGGCGGCAGCGCCCGCCACAACCCGACGCTTCGAGTGATGATGACTTCTACCCCTGCCTTCCTGACCTGTGGCCGCCACCGGCTGGACCTCTCCTTTCCCCGGGTGATGGGGATCCTCAACGTCACCCCCGACTCCTTCTCCGACGGCGGCCGCCATGTGGCCCTGGATGACGCCCTGCGTCATGCCGAGCGGATGCTGGCCGAGGGGGCGGCGATCATCGACGTGGGCGGCGAGTCCACGCGCCCCGGCGCCGAGGCCGTCTCGGCCGCGGAGGAGCTCGAGCGGGTCGCGCCGGTGGTGGAGGCGCTGGTGCGCGAGCTCGACGCCCTGGTCTCGGTGGACACCAGCTGCCCCGAGGTGATGCGGGAGGTGGCTGCCCTGGGGGCGGGCATGATCAACGACGTGCGCTCCCTGGATCGAGAAGGCGCCCTGGCGGCGGCCATCGGCAGCGGCCTGCCGGTCTGCCTGATGCATCGCCAGGGGGAGCCCCGCGACATGCAGCAGGCGCCCCGCTATGATGTGCCCATCGAGGAGGCCGTGGTCGACTACCTCGCCGAGCGGGTCGCCGCCTGCGAGGCCGCCGGCCTGCGCCGCCAGCGCCTGCTGGTGGACCCGGGCTTCGGCTTCGGCAAGACCGTGGAGCACAACCTGCGCCTGCTCAACCGCATGGAGCGGCTGGGCGAGCTCGAGCTGCCGCTGCTGGTGGGCATGTCCCGCAAGAGCATGATCGGCAAGGTGCTGGAGCGCCCGGTGGAGGAGCGCCTGCCCGGCGGTCTGGCCCTGGCCGCCCTGGCCGTCGAGCGCGGCGCGCGTATCCTGCGCGTCCACGATGTGGCCCCCAGCGTGGACGCGGTGAACATGACCTGGGCCGTTCTCAAGGAAGGATGCTGATGACACGACGCTACTTCGGCACCGACGGTATCCGCGGTACCGTCGGTGAACCGCCGATCACCGCCGACTTCATGCTCAAGCTCGGCTGGGCCACCGGCCGGGTGCTGGCGGCCCGCCACGGCAAGCGCCGCCCGCGGGTGCTGATCGGCAAGGACACCCGGATCTCCGGCTACATGTTCGAGTCGGCCCTGGAGGCGGGGCTCTCCGCCGCGGGGGTCGACGTGTCCCTGCTTGGCCCCATGCCGACCCCGGGGATCGCCTACCTGACCCGCACCTTCCGCGCCGATGCCGGCATCGTCATCTCCGCCTCCCACAACGCCTTCCCCGACAACGGCATCAAGTTCTTCTCCACCGCTGGCGCCAAGCTGGGCGATGAGCTGGAGGAGGAGATCGAGGCAATGCTCGACGAGCCGCTGACCACGGTGGCGGCGGACAAGCTGGGCAAGGCGACCCGTATCGATGACGCCGACGGCCGCTATATCGAGTTCTGCAAGTCCACCATCCCGGACCGGGTCAGCCTGAACGGCCTGAAGGTGGTGCTGGACTGCGCCCACGGTGCCACCTACCACATCGCTCCCAGCGTGTTTCGCGAGCTGGGCGCCGAGGTGAGCCTGATCGGCGCGAGCCCCGACGGGCTCAACATCAACCAGGGGGTCGGCTCGACGCACCCCGCGGCGCTGCGCGCGGCGGTGATCCAGCAGGGGGCCGACCTCGGCGTGGCCTTCGACGGCGACGGCGACCGGGTCCTGCTGGTGGACAGCGACGGCCGCGAGATCGACGGCGACGACATCCTCTACCTGATCGCCCGGGACCGCCACGACCGCGGCGAGCTGGGCGGGGGCGTGGTCGGCACCCTGATGTCCAACTTCGGCCTGGCCGCGGCCCTGGAGCAGATGGGCGTGCCCTTCGAGCGCGCCAAGGTGGGCGACCGCTACGTGATAGAGCGCCTGGCCGCCAGGGGCTGGCAGCTGGGCGGCGAGTCCTCGGGCCATATCGTCTGCGGCCACGTCCAGACCACCGGTGACGGCATCGTCTCGGCGCTGCAGGTGCTGGCGATCATGGTGCGCGAGGAGAAGCCGCTGCAGCGCCTGCTGGCGGGGCTGGAGAAGGCCCCCCAGGCGCTGGTGAACGTGCGCCTGACGCCGGGCAGCGACGCTCGGGCGGTGATGGAGATGCCGGCGCTGAAGCAGGCGGTGGCGGAGGTGGAGGCCGAGCTCGGTGACGAGGGCCGGGTGCTGCTGCGCCCCTCGGGCACCGAGCCGCTGATCCGCGTCATGGTCGAGGGGCGCCCCCACCTGGATGTCGATGGCCTGGCGCGTCGCCTGGCCAGCGAGGTCGAGGCGCTGCTGGCCTGAGCTCGCCGCCCCGTCCGGGAGCCGCCCTGCGGTTGTCTTGACAGGGCGGCTCCTATACCATTTCGCAGCCTTTTTGAAGAGGACACGCCATGCGTACCCCGCTGCTTGCCGGCAACTGGAAGATGAACGGCTCGGCCGACCTGGTCGAGGCGTTCGGTCGCGTCTTTGCCGAGGCGAAGCTGCCGGAGGGACTCGAGGTGGTGATCTTTCCGCCCTTTCCCTACCTGGAGGCGGCGCGGCGGGCCTTCGACGATACGCCGCTGCGCCTCGGTGCCCAGACCCTCAACCCGCTCCACTCCGGTGCCCATACCGGCGAGGTGAGCGGGCGGATGCTCCGCGAGTTCGGGGTGCGCTACGCCCTGGTGGGGCACTCCGAGCGTCGCCAGCTCTACCTCGAGGGGGACGAGCAGGTCTTCGACCGGCTGCTGGCCGCCCTCGGTGTCGGCCTGACGCCGGTGCTCTGCGTGGGCGAGACCCTCGAGGAGCGCGACGCGGGCCGCACCATGGAGGTGGTGCTGCGCCAGGTGGGCTTCGTGATGTCCCGCCTGGAGCCCGAGCAGCGCCGGCTCGTCGTGATCGCCTACGAGCCGGTGTGGGCCATCGGCACCGGGCGTACCGCCACGCCGGAGCAGGCCCAGGAGGTGATGGCCGCCATCCGCGAGTACCAGGCGGAGTATGACCCGCAGCTGGCCGCCGGGCTGCGGCTGCTCTATGGGGGGAGCATGAATGCCGGCAACGCCGCCGAGCTGCTCGCCCAACCCGATATCGACGGCGGCCTGGTGGGCGGTGCCTCGCTCAAGGTCGACGATTTCCTAGCCATCTGTCAGTCAGCAGGTTGAACCCATGCAAGTTGCCATTCTCATGATCCACGTGGCGATCGCCATCGCCCTGGTCGTCCTTATCCTGCTGCAGCAGGGCAAGGGCGCCGAAGCCGGTGCCGCCTTCGGTGGCGGTGCCTCCCAGACCGTGTTCGGCTCCCGCGGCAGCGGTGGCTTCCTGTCGAAGTCCACCGCCCTCCTGGCGGCCGGCTTCTTCGCCACCTCCCTGACCCTGGCCTACTTCGCCTCCCAGGCGGGGCAGGCGCCGGAGGCCGGCATTCCCGACTCCCGGCTGATCGAGCAGCAGAGAAGCGTTCCGACCCTTGACGACAGTGCTCAAGGTATGGATAATGCAGCGCCAGTGCTGGAGGGAAGCGACGACTAGGTCGCTTGGTAGTTTCCAGCCTCCCCTGATGCCGAAGTGGTGGAATTGGTAGACACGCTATCTTGAGGGGGTAGTGACCTTACGGTCGTGCGGGTTCAAGTCCCGCCTTCGGCACCATCTGATACCATGATCGCAGGTCCGGATCATCGGTCCTTCAGAAAGCAGGATTGGCATAGCGGTGAGCTTCCCTTGACGAAAGTCCTGGCGATGCGTAGAATCACCGACCTAGATTGATGCGGGGTGGAGCAGTCTGGTAGCTCGTCGGGCTCATAACCCGAAGGTCGTCGGTTCAAATCCGGCCCCCGCTACCATCTTCCGGTCAGGCGCCTTTCGTGCTGCAGCAGAGAGCTGACAGTTCGAGCAGAAGGGGCAGCCAGATATGCCGGAGTGGTAACAAGGTTTCTTGTAAAAGCCCCTTCCTGTGAAGGGGCTTTTTGTTAGCAGCTTGCCCAGGGCGCCAGGCGCCGGGGCACTGTTCCGGGCAACGCCAATCAGCCACCTGACTTTCCTGTTCACTCCCGGCCAGGTGCCTGATGCAACGGCTGTAGGAGCGATATTTCCGTGGCAATCAAGGATGCTGCACTTCACGCAATGATCGAGCCCGTGGTGACCGCCATGGGGTTCGAGCTGTGGGGCATCGACTATCAGTCCCAGGGCAAGCACTCACGCCTGGTGATCTACATTGATCACGAGAACGGCATCAGCGTCGACGACTGTGCCGATATCAGCCGTCAGGTGAGCGCGGTCTTCGACGTCGAGGACCCGATCCGCGGCGAGTATCGCCTCGAGGTCTCCTCGCCGGGGATGGATCGTCCGCTCTACACCCTCGACCACTTTGACCGCTACCGCGGCCACGACGTGGCCCTCAAGCTGCGCGTGCCCTTCGACGGGCGGCGCAAGTTCCAGGGGCTGCTGGCCGGCGTCGAAGGCGACGAGGTGCTGTTGCACCTGGACGGCGAGGAGTACTGCTTCCCCATCGACAGCATCGACCAGGCCCATGTGGTGCCGCGGTTCGACGCACAGGATTGACGACCCGGCCGCCGCTTGGCACGGCTGAATGAGCGTGAGGCTCGAGGACAGGTTTTCTGGCGAGGCAATGGCATGAGTAAAGAGATTCTGGCGGTCGTTGACGCGATCTCCAACGAGAAGGGAGTCCCCCGCGAGGTCATCTTCGAGGCCGTCGAGGCGGCCCTGGCCAGTGCATCACGCAAGCGCTTCGAGCATGAGGAAGCCAGCGTGAGGGTGCACATCGATCGTCGTACCGGCGATTACGAGACCTTCCGCCGCTGGACGGTGGTGGAGGACGACGACTTCGACGGCCCCGACCACGAGATCAAGCTCTCCTTCGCCGAGCGTCGCGACCCGCCCCTGGGGCTGGGCGACGTGGTCGAGGAGCGGATCGAGAACGCCGATTTCGGGCGTATCGCCGCCCAGACCGCCAAGCAGGTGATCGTGCAGAAGGTGCGCGAGGCGGAGCGGGCCGAGGTGGTGCGCCTCTACGCCGAGCGCGAGGGCGAGCTGGTGTCCGGCATCGTCAAGAAGACCACCCGCGACGGCCTGATCATCGACCTGGGGGAGAACGCCGAGGCGTTCCTGCCCCGCGGCGAGATGATCCCCGGCGAGCGCTACCGCATGAACGAGCGGGTGCGCGCCCTGCTGACCAAGGTCGACCCGGAGGCCCGCGGCGCCCAGCTGATCCTCTCCCGCACCTGCCCGGAGCTGATCATCGAGCTGTTCAAGATCGAGGTGCCGGAGATCGCCGAGCAGCTCATCGAGATCAAGGGCGCGGCCCGGGATCCGGGCTCCCGGGCCAAGATCGCGGTCAAGACCAACGACCGCCGCATCGACCCGGTGGGCGCCTGCGTCGGCATGCGCGGCTCCCGGGTCCAGGCGGTCTCCTCGGAGCTGCAGAACGAGCGCGTGGACATCGTGCTGTGGGACGACAACCCCGCCCAGCTGGTGATCAACGCCATGGCGCCGGCGGACGTCGCCTCCATCCTGGTGGACGAGGACGCCCACGCCATGGACGTGGCGGTTGCCGAGGACAACCTGGCCCAGGCCATCGGCCGCAGCGGCCAGAACGTGCGCCTGGCCTCCGAGCTCACCGGCTGGCGGATCAACGTCATGACCGAGGACGAGGCCGAGGCCAAGCGCGAGCAGGAGATCGACAGCCTCGTCGAGCACTTCATCCAGCACCTGGACATCGACGATGAGGTCGCCCGCCTGCTGGTGGAGGAGGGCTTCACCTCCCTGGAGGAGATCGCCTACGTGCCGGTGGAGGAGATGCTCGAGATCGAGGAGTTCGACGAGGAGACCATCGAGGAGCTGCGCGCTCGCGCCAAGGATGAGCTGCTCAACCTGGCCATCGCCTCCGAGGAGCAGCTCGACGGCGCCCAGCCGGCCGAGGACCTGCTCGAGATGGAGGGCATGGAGCGCCATCTGGCCTTCATCCTGGCCAGTCGCGGGATCGTCACCATGGAGGATCTCGCCGAGCAGTCCGTCGATGACTTGCTGGACATCGAGGGGATTGACGAGGAGCGCGCCGCGGCACTGATCATGACCGCCCGTGCGCCCTGGTTTGAAAGCGAATAGTTCGAAGGCGCAGCGCACGACAGGCGTATGACGCCCGGTGGATGCCGGGCCGCAGCATTCGAAGCGAACAGATTTGGGGTCACGGGCTCAGGAGGGTCGTAATGTCAGACATGACCGTTAAGGATTTCGCAGCAAAGGTGGGGCGCGACGTGCCTCGCCTGCTGGAACAGATGAAAGAAGCCGGGCTCGAGCACAAGTCCGAGACCGACGCGGTGTCCGAGGAGGACAAGCGTCGGCTGCTCGACTACCTCACCAAGAGCCACGGCGGTGACACCAGCGCGGCGGCGCCCAAGAACCGCATCACCCTGACGCGCAAGACGCGCAGCCGGATCAAGACCGGAGAGCGCGGCAAGACCATCGAGGTGCAGGTGCGCAAGAAGCGCACCTACGTGAAGCGCGCCGAGGAAGAGGCCAAGCCGGAGCCGGTGGAAGATGCCGGTCCGCGCCAGCTGGTCGGCGACATGGCCGACTCCCAGCAGGCCAGGGCCGAGCAGGAGGCCCGCGATGCCGAGGCGGCCAAGGCGCGTGCGGCGGAAGAGTCCGCCCGCGAGGCCGCGGCCAAACTCGAGGCCGAGAAGGTGCCGGAGGTCCCGGTGCCCGAGCTGCTGGAGCAGCCGGCCGGCGACGAGCCGCCCGCACCGCCCAAGGAGGGCCGTTCGGATCGCCGTACCGCTCCGCCCAAGAAGGCGGCCGCCAAGAAGGGGCGCCACGAGCGTGACGACGACGATCGCGATGAGCGGCGTCGTGGCGGCGGCAAGAAGGCCAAGCGCGCCGAGCGCCGCGGCGGCCGTCGCGGCGGCTCCCAGGGTGGCGGCAAGCACGGCTTCCAGAAGCCGACCCAGCCGATCGTCCGCGAGGTCTCGATCCCCGAGTCGATCAGCGTCGCCGACCTGGCCGACAAGATGTCGATCAAGGCCAACGAGGTCATCAAGACCATGTTCACCATGGGCGCGGCGGTGACCATCAACCAGACCATCGACCAGGACACCGCGGCCATCGTGGTCGAGGAGATGGGCCACAAGCCCAAGCTGGTCAAGGACGATGCCCTGGAGACCGAGGTCCTCGAGGGGATCTCCTACGAGGGCGAGGAGCTGACCCGGGACCCGGTCGTCACCGTCATGGGTCACGTCGACCACGGCAAGACCTCGCTGCTCGACTACATCCGCAAGGCCAAGGTGGCCACCGGTGAGGCCGGCGGCATCACCCAGCACATCGGCGCCTACCATGTCGATGCGGCCAAGGTGAACGGCGCCCATGGTGTCACCTTCCTGGATACCCCCGGCCACGCGGCGTTCACCGCCATGCGTGCCCGCGGTGCCAAGGCCACCGACGTGGTCATCCTGGTGGTGGCCGCCGACGACGGCGTCATGCCCCAGACCATCGAGGCGGTGGAGCACTCCAAGGCGGCCGGCGTGCCCATGGTGGTGGCGGTCAACAAGATCGACAAGCCGGCGGCGGACCCGGACCGGGTCAAGAACGAGCTCTCCCAGCACGGCGTCATCTCCGAGGAGTGGGGCGGCGACACCCAGTTCGTCCACGTCTCCGCCAAGACCGGCGAAGGCATCGACGAGCTGCTGGAAGCGGTCCTGCTGGTCTCCGAGGTGCTCGAGCTCAAGGCCGTGCCGGAAGCGCCCGGCAAGGGCGTGGTGGTCGAGTCCCGCCTGGACAAGGGCCGCGGCCCGGTGGCCACCGTGCTGGTCCAGAATGGCACCCTGAAGCGCGGCGACATCGTGCTGGCCGGCCTGCACTACGGCCGCGTGCGTGCCCTGACCAACGAGCTGGGCAAGCAGGTCGAGGAGGCGGGTCCCGCCATGCCGGTGGAGATCCAGGGCCTCGGCGGCACCCCGGACGCCGGTGACGACTTCATGGTCGTGGCCGACGAGAAGAAGGCCCGCGAGGTCGCCAACTTCCGTCAGGGCAAGTACCGCGAGGTGCGCCTGGCGCGCCAGCAGAAGGCCAAGCTGGAGAACATGTTCAGCCAGATGGGCCAGGACGAGGTGGCCAAGGTCAACATCGTGCTCAAGGCCGACGTCCAGGGCTCCCTGGAAGCCATCAAGGGCGCTCTCGAGGAGCTCTCCACCGACGAAGTGGAAGTGGCCGTGGTCTCCTCCGGTGTCGGCGGCATCACCGGCACCGATGCCAACCTGGCGCTGGCCTCCGAGGCCATCGTGGTCGGCTTCAACGTGCGTGCCGACGCCGCTGCCCGCGAGATCATCGAGCGCGAAGGCCTCGACCTGCGCTACTACAGCGTCATCTACCAGCTGATCGACGAGGTCAAGCAGGCGATGAGCGGCATGCTGGCGCCGGAGTGGAAGGAGGAGATCGTCGGCGTGGCCGAGGTCCGCGACGTCTTCCGCGCGCCCAAGATCGGCGCCGTGGCCGGCTGCATGGTGGTCGAGGGCAGCGTCTTCCGTAACAAGAAGATCCGTGTGCTGCGCGACAACGTGGTCATCTACGAGGGCGAGCTCGAGTCGCTGCGCCGCTTCAAGGACGATGTCCAGGAAGTGCGCAACGGCATGGAGTGCGGCATCGGCGTGAAGAACTACAACGACGTCCAGGTCGGCGACAAGATCGAGGTCTTCGATCAGGTCAAGGTCGAGCGGACGCTCTGAGCGTCAGGAGCCAAGCATGCGCGAGTTCAAGCGGACCGACCGGGTGGCCGACCAGCTCCAGAAGGAGCTGGCAGTGCTCATCCAGCGCGAGGTCAAGGACCCGCGCCTGGGCATGGTCACCGTCAGCGGCGTCGAGGTCAGCCGTGACCTCGGCTATGCCGACGTCCACGTGACCCTGCTGGGTGACGATACCCCGGAGCGGATCAAGGAGAACCTCAAGGTTCTCAAGCAGGCCGCCGGCTTCCTGCGCGGGCAGATCGCCCGTCGCATCAAGCTGCGCCACGTGCCGGAGCTGCGCTTCCACTACGACGAGAGCGTGGTGCGCGGCCAGCGCCTCTCCTCGCTGATCGAGGAGGCGGTGCAGAGCGACCGCGCCCGCGCTTCCGATCCGGATGGCGAGAGCGACGAGACGGGCAGCGGCGACGAGGGCGAGAGCCGCTGATGGCGCGTCGTCGTCGCGGCCTGCCGGTCAACGGGGTGCTACTGCTGGACAAGCCCAGGGGCCTCTCCAGCAACCACGCCCTGCAGCGGGCCCGGCGGCTGTTCCAGGCCCAGAAGGCCGGCCATACCGGTACCCTGGACCCCATGGCCACCGGCCTGCTGCCGGTCTGCTTCGGTGAGGCGACCAAGTTTTCCGCCCACCTGCTGGCGGCGGACAAGCTCTACCGCACTCGGGTGGAGCTGGGGGCGGTGACCGATACCGGCGACGCCGAGGGCGAGGTGGTCGAGCGCTGCACGGTGCCCGAGCTCACCGCCGCGGACGTGGAGGGTGTGCTCGAGCGCTTCCGCGGCGAGATCGAGCAGGTCCCGCCGATGTACTCGGCGCTCAAGCACCAGGGGCGCAAGCTCTACGAACTGGCCCGGGAGGGCAAGTCGATCGAGCGTGCAGCCCGGCGCGTGACGGTGTATGATGCCCGGCTTCTCGCCTTCGAGGGCCACGCCTTCGAGCTGGAGGTGAGGGTCAGCAAGGGCACCTATGTGCGCACCCTGGCCGAGGATATCGCCCGGGCGCTGGGCAGCGGCGGGCACATCAGCATGCTGCGGCGGCTGGCCACCGGCCCCTTTGACAGCGAAGGTGGGGGCGGCGAGGGCATGCTGACCCTGGAGGCCCTCGAGGGTCTGCCCGACCAGGCCGCCCGGGAGGCCGTGCTGCTGCCCGTGGACGCGCTGGTCGAGCACCTGCCGCGCCTCGAGGTCGATGCCGCGGCGGCGCAGCGGCTGACCCACGGCCAGCCGGCCCGCCTCGATGCCTCGGGCCTGGCGGTGGGCGAGACGCCAAGACTCTACTGCGACGGGGCCTTCCTGGGCCTCGGCGCGGTGACGTCGCCACAGGAGGTGGCGCCGAAACGGCTGCTGAGCACCGCGGCCGATTGAAGGGAGCAACGCCGAGACTGCAAATATGCGTGGTCTCACACACTCATCATTCAGGCATATTGCTTACTGGAGAGACAGATGGCACTGACAGCCGAGCAGAAGTCCGCAATCGTCAGCGAATTCGGTCGTGGCGAGAACGATACCGGTTCCCCCGAAGTGCAGGTTGCCCTGCTGAGCGCCAACATCGATGGCCTGCAGGACCACTTCAAGACCAACAAGCAGGATCACCACTCCCGTCGTGGCCTGATCCGCATGGTCAACCAGCGCCGCAAGCTGCTGGACTACCTGAAGCGCAAGGATTTCGAGCGCTATCAGGCACTTATCCAGCGTCTGGGCCTGCGTCGCTAAGAAAAGGGTATTTCGTTAACGAAATCCTCCTTTTCGTAAGCCTTGTCAAAACGGGTAGCCCCCTCAGGGGCTGCCCGTTTTGCGTATATGGGCGGAAATGTCGCTATCCGGTGGCCGTGGGGCGCGTCAACCCCTAAAATGGTCGCCGAGTCGAAACGACCCAAACACAGAAAAGTAGATATGAAGGAAGTCGCCGTGAATCCGGTCAAGAAGACATTTCAGTACGGTCGCAGCACCGTCACCCTGGAAACCGGGCGCATCGCCCGCCAGGCCTCCGGTGCCGTCATGGTCACCATGGACGACACCGTGGTGCTGTGCACCGTGGTGGCCCGTAAGGAAGCCAACCCCAACCAGCCGTTCTTCCCGCTCTCCGTCCACTACCAGGAGAAGACCTACGCGGTCGGCAAGATCCCCGGCGGCTTCTTCAAGCGCGAGGGGCGTCCCACCGAGAAGGAGACCCTCACCTCGCGGCTGATCGATCGCCCGATCCGCCCGCTCTTCCCCAAGGGCTTCATGAACGAGGTGCAGGTCGTCTGCACGGTGCTCTCCACCGACCGCAACCATGATCCGGATATCGCGGCGCTGCTCGGCACCTCTGCGGCCCTGGCCATCTCCGGCGTGCCCTTCAGCGGTCCCATTGGCGCGGCCCGCGTCGGCTTCAACGAGGAGAAGGGCTACTTCCTCAATCCCACCGTCGAGGAGCTGACCACCTCCGAGCTCGACATGGTGGTGGCCGGTACCGAGAAGGCGGTGCTGATGGTGGAGTCCGAGGCCAAGGAGCTGCTCGAGGACGAGATGCTGGGCGCGGTGCTCTACGGCCATCAGGAGATGCAGGTGGCCATCAAGGCCATCAACGAGCTGGTCGCCGAGGCGGGCAAGCCGAGGTGGGAGTGGCAAGCCCCGGCGGAGAACACCGAGCTCAAGGCCGCCGTGGCCAGTGCCTTCGAGGCCCGCGTGGGCGAGGCCTACCGCATCACCGACAAGATGGCCCGCCAGGATGCGCTCTCCGCGCTCAAGGCCGAGGCGGTCGAGCAGCTGGCCGGTGAGGAAGAGGGCAAGTTCGACGCCGACGAGGTCAAGGGCGTCTTCGCCGGCCTCGAGAAGCGCGTGGTGCGCTCCCGGGTGGTCAAGGGCGAGCCGCGCATCGACGGCCGCGACCACAGGACCGTGCGTCCGCTGGCCATCGAGGTGGGCAGCCTGCCCAAGACCCACGGCTCGGCGATCTTCACCCGCGGCGAGACCCAGGCCATCGTGGTGGCGACCCTCGGCACCCTGCGCGACTCCCAGCTGATCGAGTCCCTGGAGGGGGAGCGCAAGGATCGCTTCATGCTCCACTACAACTTCCCTCCCTACAGCGTGGGCGAGGCCGGCTTCATGGGCGGCCCCAAGCGTCGCGAGATCGGCCACGGCCGCCTGGCGCGCCGCGGCGTGCAGGCGATGCTGCCCGACGAGGCGGAGTTCCCCTACACCATCCGCGTGGTCTCCGAGATCACCGAATCCAACGGCTCCAGCTCCATGGCCTCGGTGTGCGGCGCCTCCCTGGCGCTGATGGACGCCGGCGTGCCGATGAAGGCGCCGGTGGCGGGCATCGCCATGGGCCTGGTGAAGGATGACGACGGCTTCGCCGTGCTCACCGATATCCTGGGCGACGAGGACCACCTCGGCGACATGGACTTCAAGGTGGCCGGCACCGGCGAGGGCGTCACCGCCCTGCAGATGGACATCAAGATCGAGGGCATCAACGAGGAGATCATGGAGCAGGCGCTGCAGCAGGCCCTGGAGGCACGCCTCGGCATCCTCGAGCAGATGAACACCGTGATCGGCCAGAGCCGCGCCGAGGTCTCCGAGAACGCGCCCTCCATGGCCACCATCAAGATCGACCCGGAGAAGATCCGCGACGTCATCGGCAAGGGCGGCTCCACCATCCGCAAGATCTGCGAGGATACCGGCGCCTCCATCGACCTGGACGACGACGGCACCGTGCGCATCTACGCCGAGGACAAGAAGGCGGCCAAGGCGGCCATCGACACCGTGCTGGCGATCACCGCCGAGGCGGAGATCGGCAAGCTCTACCGCGGCAAGGTGGTGCGCATCGCCGACTTCGGCGCCTTCGTCAACATCATGCCCGGCACCGACGGCCTGGTGCATATCTCCCAGATCGTGCCGGAGCGGGTCAACGACGTGCGCGACTTCCTCAACGAGGGCGACGAGCCCGTCGTCAAGGTGCTCGACATCGACAACCGCAACCGGGTGAAGCTCACCATCAAGGAAATCACCCCGGAAGAGAAGGCGGCGTTCGAGGCCGAGGAGGCCGCAGAGCCCGAGCTCTGAGCCTCAGGCCCTGAGCGTAAGCCGTAAGAAAAACCGCCCCCGCAGCCAGGCTGCGGGGGCGGTTCTGTTTCGGCTCTGCCTCGAGCTTGCGCGTTAGCGCTCGATGGCGAGCGCCACGCCTTGCCCACCGCCGATGCAGAGGGTGGCGAGGCCCTTCTTGGCGTCCCGGGCGATCATCTCGTGCAGCAGGGTGACCAGGATGCGGCAGCCGGAGGCACCGATGGGGTGGCCGATGGCGATGGCGCCGCCGTTGACGTTGACCTTGCTGACGTCCCAGCCGAGCTCCTTGTTGACGGAGAGGGCCTGGGCGGCAAAGGCCTCGTTGGCCTCGACCAGGTCCAGGTCGTCCAGGCTCCAGCCGGCCTTCTCCAGGCAGCGGCGAGTGGCCGGTGCCGGGCCGATGCCCATGATGGCCGGGTCGACGCCGGCGTTGCTGTAGGCCGCGATGCGGGCCAGGGGCGTAAGGCCGAGCGCCTTGGCCTTCTCGGCGGAGCAGAGCATCACCGCGGCGGCACCGTCGTTGATGGAGGAGGCGTTGCCGGCGGTGATGGTGCCGTCCTTCTTGAAGGCGGGACGCATGCCACCGAGCTTCTCGGCGCTCACCTCGCGGGGGTTCTCGTCGGTGTCGAAGACCACCGGGTCGCCCTTGCGCTGGGGAATCTCCACCGGGACGATCTGGCCCTTGAACTTGCCGTCGCGGATGGCCGCCGCGGCCTTCTGCTGGGAGGCGGCGGCGAACTCGTCCATCGCCTCGCGGGTGATGGCGTACTTCTCCGCCAGGTTCTCGGCGGTGATGCCCATGTGGTAGTTGTTGAAGGCGTCCCAGAGGCCGTCATTGACCATGGTGTCCACGGCCTTCCAGTCGCCCATGCGCTGGCCGTTGCGGGAGTTGGGCAGCACATGAGGGGAGGCGGACATGTTCTCCTGGCCGCCGGCGATGATCAGCTCGGCGTCGCCGCAGCGGATCGCCTGGGCGGCGAGGTGGAGCGCCTTGAGGCCGGAGCCGCACACCTTGTTGATGGTCATGGCGGGCACGGCATCGGGCAGGCCGGCCTTGATGGCGGCCTGGCGCGCCGGATTCTGGCCGACGCCCGCGGTGAGCACCTGGCCCATCAGCACCTCGTCCACCTGGTCACCGGCCACGCCGGTGGTGGCGAGCAGGTCCTTGATCACCAGGGCGCCCAGGTCGCTGGCCGGAATGCCGGCCAGGGAGCCGCCGAAGGAGCCGACGGCGGTACGACGTGCGGCAACGATCACCACTTCTTGCATGGGAGAGTTCTCCTGAATGGAAGACGACGGGCTTGCGGCCGTGCCGCTCGGCTACGGTGGCAGGGCCGGGTCTGTCCAGCATAGGTGACTCTTGTGCGGCGCGGCAATGCTTCCATGGCCGCAGAGGAGGAGAAAGTTCGGGGAGGGGAGGGGCGGCGGGGCTGCCGTCGGGATCGCCCCGGGATGGCCGGGGGCGCGAGGAGGGCGGCCGTGAGGAAGCCGGCCGCCCTGGCGGGCCGGGGAGGTGTCAGGCCATCTGGACGGGAATGGCGTGGCTGGTGTGGCTGACCGCGTTGCCTTCCTGCAGGTAGACCAGCGCCGGCTGATGGTTCTCCAGCTCGGTATCGCTGTAGTGGGCATAGCTGCAGATGATCACGCGATCGCCGGGGCCGGCCAGGTGGGCGGCGGCGCCGTTGATGGAGATCACCTTCGAGCCCTCCTCGGCGCGGATGGCGTAGGTGGTGAAGCGTTGTCCGTTCTCGACGTTGTAGATCTGGATCTGCTCGTTCTCGCGAATGCCGGACAGGTCGAGCAGCTCGCCGTCGATGGCGCAGGAGCCCTCGTAGTTGAGCACGGCATGGGTGACGCGGGCCATGTGGAGCTTGGCCTTGAGCATGATGGTGTACATGGAAGCGGGTTCCTCCGGGTATGCCGATTCAGCGCGGCAGGGTAAGGGTCAGGTTGTCGATCAGGCGCGTGGTACCGAGCCGGGCGGCGGCCAGCAGCACGGCCTCGCGGGTGGTGGGCGTCACCGGCCCGAGGTCGGCGGCGCGCAGCTCCAGGTAGTCGGGCACGAAGCCGGCCTCCTCCAGGCGCCGGGTGCCGGCGGCCAGCGTCGCCTCGATGTCGCCATCGGCCTCGAGGGCATCGCGCAGCTCGCACAGGGTCCGGTGGAGCCGCGGTGCGGTGGCGCGCTCCTCGGGGCTCAGGTAGCCGTTGCGGGAGGAGAGCGCGAGGCCATCCTCGGCGCGCACGATGGGCACCCCGACGATCTCGATGGGGAAGTGCAGGTCCGCCACCATGCGTCGGATCACCGCCAGCTGCTGGTAGTCCTTCTCGCCGAAGCAGGCGAGGTCGGGCTGCACCAGGTTGAAGAGCATGCCGACGATGGTGGAGACGCCGTCGAAGTGGCCCGGCCGCGAGGCGCCGCACAGCCCCTCGGTGACCTCGGGGACCACGATGCGGGTCTGGGCCTCCAGGGGGCGCGCGTAGAGGGTGGTGACGTCGGGGGCGAACAGCAGGTCGCAGCCGGCGGCCTCCAGCCGGGCCTGGTCCTCCTCCAGGGTGCGGGGGTAGGCGTCGAGATCCTCGCCGGCCCCGAACTGCATGGGGTTGACGAAGATGGTGGCGATCACCACCTCGGCCCGCTCCCGGGCCGCCTCCACCAGGGCGAGGTGCCCCTCGTGGAGGTTGCCCATGGTGGGGACCAGGGCGATGCGGTCGCCGCGACGACGGGCGTCGCCCAGCGCCTCGCGCAGGGCGGGAATCTCTCTGAGGGTGCGCATTGCGGGCTCCGGAGCTAGAAGCAGTGTTCCTCGGCGGGGAAGCGGCGGGCCTTGACGTCCTCGTGGTAGCGCCGGAAGGCGCCGTGGATGTCCTCGGCCTCGGCCATGAAGTTCTTGACGAAGCGCGGCCTGCGGCCCGCCGTGACGTCGAGCACGTCGTGCATGACGAGGATCTGGCCGTCGGTATCCGGGCCGGCACCGATGCCGATCACCGGGACGTCGAGGGCCTCGGTGATGGCGCGACCGAGGCTCGCCGGCACGCATTCCAGCAGGATGACGGAGGCGCCGGCCTCCACCAGCACCCGGGCGTCCTCGAGGATCTGGGTGGCACGTTCGGTGTCACGGCCCTGGACCTTGTAGCCGCCCAGCTGATGGACCGTCTGGGGGGTCAGGCCGAGGTGGGCGCAGACCGGCACGCCGCGCCGCGTCAGCTCGCGGATGCCGTCGGCCATCCAGGCCTCGCCCTCCACCTTGACCATCTCGGCACCTGCCCGCATCAGCTCGCCGGCGTTCTCCAGCAGGCGCTCGGTGCTGGCATTGCCCATGAAGGGCAGGTCCACCATCAGCAGGCTGGCGCCCTTGCCGCGGGCCACGCAGCGGGTGTGGTAGCAGATCTCTTCCAGGGTCACCGGCAGGGTGCTGGCGTGGCCCTGCAGGACCATCCCTAAGGAGTCGCCGACCAGCAGCACCTCGATGCCGGCGTCGCTGGCGGCGCGGGCAAAGGAGGCGTCGTAGGCGGTCAGGCAGCTGAAGGACTCACCGGCGCGCTTGAAGGCCTGCAGCGTGCTCAGGGTGACGGTTTTCATGGCGTGCTCTCGTCGTTATGGCGCAGCGGGAGCGGGGTAGTCGATCCCGTATGTAACCTGCAATTGTTACCCGAACCCCGCTGGCGTGTCGATAGGTAACACTTTTCCGGGCTGCCTCAGGCGCCGGGTAACAGTGCCGTCAGGCCATCCGTCTCCAGCGCCGCGGCCAGCGCCGCCAGCGATCGCCCGTCCGGCAGGCGGGCGTCCGGGGCCAGCTCCAGCAGCGGAACCAGCACGAAGGCGCGTCGCGCCATCTCGGGGTGTGGCACCGTCAGGCGCGGCAGGGTCAGGACGCTGTCATCGAACAGTAGCAGATCCAGGTCCAGGGTGCGGGGCCCCCAGCGGCGCTGGCGGACCCGGCGGTGGCGCTGTTCCAGGGCCTGGAGCTGGTCGAGGAGCGCCAGCGGCGAGAGACGGGTCTCGACCAGGGCCACGGCGTTGATGAAGTCGGGCTGGTCCTGGGGACCCAGGGGCCGGCTGGCATAGAGCCGTGAGGCCGCGACGCAGCGGGTCAGCGGGAGACAGTCCAGCTCGGCCAGGGCGTCCTCGACGTGGCCGCGAGGGTCGTCGAGGTTGCTGCCCAGGCCGATCCAGGCCCGCTGCGGGTTCATGCGTCGCCGTTGCCGTTGTTGCCGCCGTCGCTGCGGGGCTTGCGACGGCGGCGCTTGCGCTTGCGGGGGGCGCCGCTGCCGGCGGGATTGGCGCCGGCCTTGTCGAGCAGGCGACGCTGCTCGTGCTCGTCGGCCTGCTGGAAGGCGGTCCACCAGTCGCCCAGCCCCGGGGCAAGCTCGCCGGCCGCCTCGCGGAGGAGCAGGAGGTCGTAGGCGGCACGGAAGCGGGGGTGCTCTCGCGTCTGGAAGACGCGGCGGCCACGGCGCAGGGGCAGGCGCTGCTGCAGGTCCCAGATATCGCGCATCGGCAGGCTGAAGCGCTTGGGGATGGAGATGTGCTGCAGCTGGCGCGAGACCACCTGCTGGGAGGCGGCCTGCAGGGCGGGGATCGGCGGCAGTCCCTGGGCCTCCTGTTCGGCCTGGCGCAGGACCACGGGCCCCCACAGCAGGGCGGCAAACAGGAAGGCCGGGGTGACCGGGCGCTCCTCGGCGATGCGCCGGTCGGTGCTGGCGAGTGCGGCCTCCACCAGGGGCTCGGCCCAGGGCAGCTCGTCCATGGCCTCGGCGGCTTCCGGGAAGAGCATCTCGAAGAGCCCGTAGTGGCGCAGCAGGCGGAAGGTCTCGACGCCGTGGCCGCCCATGAACAGCTTGAGGATCTCGTCGAACAGCCGGGCCGGCGGAATCTGCAGCAGCAGCGGCGCCAGTTCGTGGATCGGCGCCTCGGTGCTGGGCGCCAGGTGGAAGTCGAGCTTGGCCGCGAAGCGTATCGCACGCAGCATGCGTACCGGATCCTCGCGGTAGCGGGTGGCCGGGTCACCGATCAGGCGCAGGGTGCGCGCCTCGATGTCCGGCACGCCGCCGGCGAAGTCATGGATCGAGAAGTCGGCGATGCTGTAGTAGAGCGCGTTGATGGTGAAGTCGCGGCGCAGGGCATCCTCCTGGATATTGCCCCAGACGTTGTCGCGCAGCAGCAGCCCCTCGTCGGACTGCTGGGCGATATGGTCGCCGTGATCGTCGCCGGGCTTGCCGCGGAAGGTGGTGACCTCGATCACCTCGCGACCGAAGCGCACGTGCACGATGCGAAAGCGCCGGCCGATGATCCGGGAGTTACGGAACAGCGCCTTGACCTCTTCCGGCGTGGCGTCGGTGGCCACGTCGAAGTCCTTGGGCATGCGGCCGAGCAGGGAGTCGCGGATGCAGCCGCCCACCAGGTAGGCCTGGTAGCCGGCATTGTGGAGCCGGTAGAGCACCTTGAGGGCGGCATCGCTGAAGTGCTGGCGCGATACCGGGTGCTCCTGGCGGGGAATGATGCGCAGCTCGGGCGTGCCGGCGGCGGCGCTGTCGGGGCCGAAGAGTGACTTCAGGCGTTCGCCCGGACTCTGCAGGAAACGGGTAAATCCTTTGAACATGCGTCGATATCGACTCGCGGGGCGGAAAAAGGGTGCGAAAGGGCTTGAGTGTAGCCGACCCCCGGGAGCTTGCATAGCGCAGCCCCGGCCGGAGCAGGGCGCGGGGAGGCTGGCAGGCAGTGAAAGTAGAAGGGGGAGGCCGGTCGGCCTCCCCCTTAAGCGTTCATGCAGCGTCCGTGCTGCTGGTTCTTCTTCGTGATGGCACATCGCCTTGAATACGCACCACAGTCACCAGGGTAATGATCAGGCTAGCTGTGTTGTTGTCCTTGTTGGCGCCCCTGGGGGTGACCGCCTCGTATTCAAAACAATAATCCAACCACGACGGCAGGAAATCTGCCTCCCCCCGGCTTGTTGGTGTTGTTGCCGGGGGTGCACCTTCGACGGCACTTGTTCTTGTTGTTGGCCGTGCGGATGCGTCGCGTCCTGGGTCTTCCGGTACCTTGCGTCGGCTTGTGATTGTTCTTGAGCAAGGGGCCGGGCGTGTCGACTGTTGTTCTTGTTGAGCGACTGCGCCTCTGCTGCTCTGTCCCGCTGGCTTGTTGTTGTTGGGCGGGACTGGTCACTTCCGGCTGCGGTGTTGTTCTTGTTGTTGCTGTGGGGCAGCGGGTGACACCGGAACTTGTTTTTCTTGACCAGATATATAGCAGGGCTCGTGCCACTATCGCGTTATTCCTTCAATATCATTGCCTTGCGAGGTCTGTCCGGCAGGCGCCCGGACGGCGCTCGGCGAAGTGTTACCCGTCCGGCACCATTCGGGGGCACAGGCTGTGTGGGACGGTAACAAATGGAGCGGAGTGGGTAGCTGGCTCCCACCGATCGGCGCCCGCAGCCTGAGCCGAGGGGCGCTTGCACTATGGTCGTAGAGGGGGCGTGGCGACCGGGGGCTGAGGGCGTGGAGGCCTGGGAAGTGGCCTGGCCGGCCCGGTGCGAGGCGCTACTCGCTCTTGCGGCGCGGGCTCTTCTTGCGGGGGATGCCGAGACGCTGGCGGCGCTCCCACAGCGACTTGCGGCTGATGCCGAGCTTCTGGGCCAGCTCCGTCTCGCTCATCCGGTCCTGGTGCTCGAGGACGAAGTGCTGGAAGTAGTCCTCCAAGGAGAGGTCGTCCTCACCGCCCTCGGCCGGGGCCGGCTTGGCGGGTCCCTCCTGGGCGGGAGCGGGCTGACGGGCGGCGGGAGTGGCGGCGCTGGGCGGGGAGAGCCCCAGGTCGTCCGGATGGATCAGGTGGCCCTCGGCGAGGATCACGCCCCGCTCCAGGGCGTTCTCCAGCTCGCGCACGTTGCCGGGCCAGGGGTAGTCGTGGATCTCGCGGCGGGCGGCCCGGGAGAGGCGCAGCCCCTCGCGCTCATGGCGCTGGCACGCCTTCTCCAGCAGGGTGTCGGCGATCACCAGCACGTCATCCTCGCGCTCCCGCAGCGGAGGCAGGTCGATCTGCATCACGTTGAGGCGGTAGTAGAGGTCGAGTCGGAACTCGCCGGTCTTCGACAGGGCGCGCAGGTCGCGGTGGGTGGCGGCGATCAGTCGCACGTCGACGTGGCGGGTCTCCACCGAGCCGATCTTGCGGATCTCGCCCTCCTGAAGCACGCGCAGCAGCCGCGCCTGGGCGTCCAGGGGCAGCTCGCCGATCTCGTCGAGGAAGAGGGTGCCGCCGTCGGCGGCCTCCACCAGGCCGGTACGCGCCGCGCTGGCGCCGGTGAAGGCGCCCTTCTCGTGACCGAAGAGTTCGGACTCGATCAGGGTTTCGGGAATCGCCGCACAGTTGACGCAGATGAGCGGGGCCTGGGCCCGCCTGCTCTGCTGGTGGAGCGCACGGGCCACCAGCTCCTTGCCGGTGCCGGATTCTCCCTGGATCAGCACGGTGACGTCGGCGGGGGCGGTCTTGCGGATGCGCGAGTAGACCAGCTGCATGGCCGGGCAGTTGCCGATCATCGGCTGGGCCTTGCCGCCGGGCTCGGTGATATCCGGGGGCTCTGCCCGCCGCGAGGCCTGCAGGTGCAGTACCCGGGCCACGGTCTCGAGCAGTTCGTCGTGGTCGAAGGGCTTGGCCACGTAGTCCACCGCGCCCTGCTTCAGGGCATCCACCGCCGAGCGCATGCTGGCGTAGCTGGTCATGATCACCACGGGGACCGGGGCTGCCCGGGGGATCAGGTCGGTGCCGGGGGCGCCGGGCAGGCGCAGGTCGCTGATCACCAGGTCGAATCGCTGAGGGTCGGCGGCCAGGGCCTCATCCACCGAGCCGGCCTCCTCGACGCGGTAGTCGTGGCGCTCCAGCAGGCGGCGCAGGGCGCGGCGGATGATGGCTTCGTCTTCTACGATCAGGATCCGGCTCATCGCGGGGTCTCACCCTCCTGTGGGTTCAGCGGCAGCCAGAGGCTGATGCGGGTGCCGCGCTCCTGGCCCGGCGGCGGCGAGTCGATGTCGATCTGGCCGTGGTGCTCGGCGACGATGCTGTAGACCAGCGGCAGGCCGAGCCCAGTGCCCTCTCCGGGCGGCTTGGTGGTGGTGAAGGGCTCGAAGAGGTGGTCGCGGACCCGCTCGTCGAGGCCGTGACCCTCGTCGGTGACGGTGAGCCGCAGTCCCGCCTCCTCGGGGGTCGCCTCGATGACCACCCGGTCGCCGGGGGCGCTGGCATCGCGGGCGTTGCCGAGCAGGTTGACCATCACCTGCAGCAGCCGCTGGGCGTCGCCGTGCACCTGGGGCGTGCCGGGGCAGCGGTTCTCGAAGGCGATATCGTCTCCCGAGCGGGCGAGGTGGATCAAGTGGATCGCTTCGTCGGTCACCTCGGCCAGGGAGACCGGGGCAAAGTGCTGCCCGCCCAGGTGGCGGCCGCCGTGGGCGAAGCCCACCAGGGAGGAGACGATGCGTGAGACGCGGTCGGTGAGCTGCTGGATCTGCTCGGCGGTCTCGAGGATCTCGGGGTCCTCGGTGTCGTAGCGCAGGTTCTGGGCCAGGGACGAGATGCCGGTGATGGGGTTGCCGATCTCGTGGGCGACCCCGGCGGCGAGCTGGCCGATGGAGGCCAGCCGGGCGGCGTGTACCAGCTCGTCCTCGAGCCACTTCATCTCGCTGTGATCCTCCACCAGCACCACCAGGCCGCCGGGGTCGCTGTCGTCGCCGGCCAGTTCGGCCTTGTGCAGGCTCAGGTAGCGGACGCCGCCGTCGAGGGTGACCGGCTGCTTGTAGAGCTGGCTCTGGGGCTCGGCCAGGATGCGTCCGAGCAGCTCGCCCCAGGGAGCCGGGAGGCTGTCGCGGCGGGCGCCGATCACGCTGGCGCCATCGATGCCGCTGAGGGCGGCCAGGGCATCGTTCCACATCAGCAGCTCACCATCCTCGCCGAAGGCGCAGAGGCCGATGGGCAGGCGGGTCAGGGTGCGGCGGTGGTAGCGGCGCAGGCCGTCGAGCTCCCGGGCCAGGCCGGTGAGCCGCGAGCGATAGGCCTCCAGGCGGCTCTCCACGAAATGGATATCGTCGGTGGCCCCCGGCACGTCGTGGCGGTAGGGCAGGTGGCGGTCGACGATGTCCTGGGCCACCGAGGGGCCCATCAGTCCGGAGAGGTTGGCCTGCAGGCGGTCGCGCAGGCGGCGCAGGGCATAGGGGCGGCCGTCCAGGGGCGAGAGGCCGAGATCGTCGAGGGCGCGGTTCACCTCGCGGTGGGCCACCTCCTCGCCCAGGGCGCGGGCCAGGTGCTCCTTGAACTCTTCGCCGTTGGTGGCCTCCAGGGGAAGCCGCTTGGGCCGGATCACCGCATCCACCGAGCAGGCCTCGGCCGCGGCACGCTCCCCTTCGGAGGTGGGGGTGGCCAGGGAGACCAGGATGAACACTAGGGCGTTGCCGGCCAGGGAGACCAGGGTGACCACGTACCACGCCGGCTCGCCGGTGAGCCCCTCGAGCCCGGGGGGCACCAGCAGCAGCGGCGGCAGGCCGGTGAGCAGCGGGCCCCAGAGGCCCAGCAGCCACACGAGCAGCCCCACCGCCAGGCCGGCCACCATCCCCTTGCGGTTGGCGCCCGGCCAGTAGAGCAGAGCCAGCAGGCCGGGCAGGCACTGGGCCATGCCGACGAAGGTAGCCAGGGCCAGGGTCGAGAGGTCATGGTGAACGCTGACGGTGCGGTAGAAGAGCCAGCCGCCGAGCACCACGGCGCCGACCAGGGCGCGGCGCAGCCACAGCAGCCAGCGGTAGAGGTCGAGCTGCGCCTCGGGGGGGTGGGCGACCAGCAGCACGTGGTTGAGGACCATGCCGGCCAGGGCGAGGGCGATCATCACCATGGTGGCACTGGTGGCGGCGAGGCCGGCGATGAAGGCCAGCGCCTGGACCCAGGGGGCGTCCGAGAGCGCGAAGGCCAGGTAGGCGGAGGGCAGCTGCTCCTGGGCGCCGAGGCTCTGCCCGGCCCACAGGATCAGCGGCACCGGCAGCGCGATCAGCAGCAGGAAGAGTGGCAGCGACCAGCTCGCCTGGAGCAGGGTGTGGCGGGAGTGGGTCTCGGTAAAGGTGATATGGAAGATATGCGGCATCAGCAGGGGCGCGGCGAAGAAGAGCAGCAGCAGGGTGCGCCAGTGGGCGGGGTCGGGCTGCTCCACCTCGGTCTGGAAGGCCTGGCCGGGGCCGTCGATCCACGCCTGGAGGTCGGCGGGGCCGTCGAAGACCACGAACAGGGCGAAGGCGCCGAGGCTCAGCATGGCCACCAGCTTGATCAGCGAGGAGAGGGCGATCACCGCCAGCAGGCTGTCGTGGTGGCCGTCCACGTGGCGGCGGCGCGCCCCGAAGAGCATGGCGAACAGGGCGATGACGGCACAGAAGGCCAGCGCCAGCAGCGAGGGCGAGGCGGCGCCGGTCATCAGATAGATGGCATCGCCCATGGTTTGCACCTGCAGGGCCAGCAGCGGCAGCACCGCCAGCAGGCTCACCAGGGTGATCAGGGTGCCGACCCAGCGCGAGCGGAAGCGGAAGGCGAAGAGGTCCGCCAGGGAGGCGAGCTGGTGGGTGCGCACCATGCGCTGGATCGGCACCAGCAGCACCGGGGCGAGCAGGAAGGCGCCGGCCACGCCCAGGTAGTAGGCCAGGTAGGCATAGCCGGAGGTGGAGGCCATCTCCATGCTGCCGTGGATCGCCCAGGCGCTGGCGTAGACCCCGAGGGCCAGGGTGTAGACCACCGGGTGGCGGGTGATCCGCGTGCCGATCAGGCCGCGCTCCACGGCCAGGGCGCAGAGGAAGAGCACCAGCAGGAAGCCGGCGCCGATGGCGAGCATCCCGGCCAGGCTAGCGTTCATCGAGCTTCCTCTTCTGTTCCAGCCACAGGGTCAGGGCGATCAGCACCCCCCAGATCAGGAAGGGCTTGTACCAGGCGACGCCGGGGCTGGCCCAGCCGCTCATCATCAGCGGCGAGAGCAGGTAGCCGCCGAGCACCAGGAACAGCAGGATGCGATAGACGTACATGGCGCCTCTCAGTCGGGCAGGGAGGCGTCCGCCCCGTGGGTGCGGTGCGGTTCGGCTCGTAGTCGCGCTACCTGCCAGTGGTCGACGGCCCAGGCCAGCTGCTCCGCCACCGGCGCCTGGCGAAGCTCGACGGGCGGGGCCTGGTCCAGGGCCGCCAGTGCCCCATGCAGCAGCGGGCGCACGGCAGCGTCCTCGGTGGGCAGGGCCGGCGCCAGGTTCTGCTTGGAGAGCTTCTGGCCATCCTCGCCGAGGATCAGCGGCAGGTGCAGGTAGCGCGGCTCCGGATAGCCCAGGGCGTACTGGAGCTGGCGCTGCCAGGGAGTGTTGTCGAGCAGGTCGAAGCCGCGTACCACGTCGCTGATCCCCTGGTCGGCGTCGTCCACCACCACGGCGAGCTGGTAGGCCCAGAGGCCATCCTTGCGCTTGAGCACCACGTCCCCGAGATCGGCCGGGTCGAAGCGCTGCTCGCCGAACAGCCGGTCCTGCCACACCACCGGGCGCAGGCCCAGGTCGCTGCGCAGCCGCCAGGCCACCGGCCTGCCGGGTTCGCGCACGCCCTGGCGGCACCAGCCGGGGTAGACGGGGTGGTCGCGCCACTGCCTGCGCGAGCAGCTGCAGGGGTAGGCCAGGCCCCGGTCCACCAGCCTCGCCAGGGCGGCCTGGTAGGCGTCGTCACGGCCGTGCTGCCAGAGCACCGGGCCGTCCCAGTGCAGGCCGAAGGCCTCGAGCTGGCGCTGGATGGCGTCGGCGGCGCCGGCGGGGCAGCGCGGGGGGTCGATGTCCTCGATGCGCAGCCACCACTCGCCGCCGGCACGGCGGGCGTCCAGGAAACTGGCCAGGGCGGCCACCAGGGAGCCGAAGTGCAGCGGGCCGGATGGGGTCGGGGCGAAGCGTCCGCGATAGGGCGTCATGGGGAGCTCCGGTCGTCAGACATGCAAACGGGCACCCAGGGGTGCCCGTCGCTGTGCGTCGGAAAAGGCATCGACAGGCCGGCTCAGCCGCCCAGCTGCTTTTCCTTGAGCTCGGCCAGCGTCTTGCAGTCGACGCAGAGGGTGGCCGTGGGACGGGCCTCCAGGCGGCGGATGCCGATCTCGACGCCACAGGCCTCGCAGAAGCCGTAGTCGTCCTCGTCGATCTTCTCGAGGGTCTCGTTGATCTTCTTGAGCAGCTTGCGCTCGCGATCCCGGGTGCGCAGCTCCAGGCTGAAGCCCTCCTCCTGGGTGGCGCGGTCGGCCGGGTCGGCGTAGTTGTTCGCCTCTTCCTGCAGATGGCGTACGGTGCGGTCCACCTCTTCCATGAGCTCCTGCTTCCAGCCCAGCAGGATCTGTCGGAAGTGCTCCAGCTGCTGCTCGTTCATGTACTCCTCACCCGCCGCCGGTTCGTACGGGGTGAACTTCTTGGGAGCTTCCGCTTTCTTGTCGGCTACTGGCATGGGACTGCCTCGTTACTTGAGTGACTGCTGATCAATACCCGCCGTGATGCAAGGTATCTCACGCCAAAGGCATGCTTGTTTAGCGGAAAAGCCGGGGCTTTGCAACCTCGTGACCGCCGCCGGCTGCGAACCTGCCACCAAAGTCGCTACACTGGCACGCCTCGGGGTCATGTCGGTTTGACCACGACGGGGAGCCCGAGCTCCCCGTGGCCTATCACCATTCCTCCGGCCGGCATGATGCCATGCCCGCCGATCGCTGACAGGAGCCTTGCCATGGCGTGGAGTCCACGCATCGACCGTGTCGCCCCCTTCCGGGTGATGAGCCTGCTGGAAGCCGCCCAGGCCCGTGAGGCCGCGGGCCACGACGTGATCCACCTGGAGGTGGGCGAGCCCGACTTTCCCACCCCCGAGCCGGTGGTGGCGGCCGGCCAGGCGGCGCTGGCCGCGGGCCAGACCCGCTACACCCCGGCGGCGGGCCTGCCGGCCCTGCGCGAGGCCATCGCCGGCCACTATGCCAAGCACTTCGGTGCCGAGGTGGACCCGCGGCGCATCCTGGTCACGCCCGGGGCCTCCGGGGCGCTGCTGCTGGCCAGCCAGCTGCTCGCCGGCCCCGGCGACCGGGTGCTGATGGCCGATCCCAACTACCCCTGCAACCGCCACTTCATGGCCCTGGCCGGGGCCGAGGTGGACGCCGTGCCGGTGGGGCCGGAAAGCGGCTGGCAGCTGGATGCGGGCCTGGTCGAGGCCCACTGGCGCGACGCCACCCGCCTGGCGATGCTGGCGACCCCCTCCAATCCCACCGGCCATATGCTGGATGCCGGCCGGCTCAGGGCGGTGGCGGAGTCGGTGGCAGCGAAGGGTGGCCACCTGCTGGTGGACGAGATCTACCAGGGGCTCTGCTACGACCTCGAGCCGCTCTCGGTGGCCTCGCTCACCCCGGACGCCTTCGTGGTCAACAGCTTCTCCAAGTACTTCGGCATGACCGGCTGGCGCCTGGGCTGGCTGCTGGCGCCGGAAGAGGCGGTGGAGCCGCTGACGCGGCTGGCCCAGAACGTCTTCCTGGCCGCTCCCACCCCGGCCCAGCACGCCGCCCTGGCCGCTTTCACCGCGGAGACTCGGGGCATCCTCGAGGAGCGTCGGGCCGAGCTGGGCCGGCGCCGCGATGCCCTGCTGGCCGGGCTGGCACGACTTGGCCTGGCACCCTCGCTGCCGCCCCAGGGGGCCTTCTACCTGTGGCTCGATATCTCCCGCTACAGCAGCGACAGCCAGGCCTTCTGCCAGCGCCTGCTGGAGGAGGAGAACGTGGCGATCACGCCGGGAATCGACTTTGCCCTTCAGGGCGGGGAGCACCAGGTGCGCATCGCCTTCACCACCGGGGTCGAGCGCCTGGAGGAGGCGGTGAGTCGCCTCGCGCGCTTCCTGGCTCGGCAGTAGGGGCAGGCATGGACTACCCCGAACTGGTGCCGGGCACGCTGCTGCGGCGCTACAAGCGCTTTCTTGCCGACGTGCGCCTCGACGATGGCCGCGAGGTGGTCGCCCACTGCCCCAATACCGGCTCCATGCGGGCGGTGAACCTGCCGGACTGCCGGGTGTGGCTCTCGCCCAGCGACAACCCGAGGCGCAAGTTGGCCTGGACCTGGGAGCTGATCGAGCTGCCCCAGCCCGATGGCAGCCTGGCGCTCGCCTCGGTGCAGACCGGGCGGGCCAACCGTATCGTCGAGGAGGCGCTGTGCGAAGAGCGGGTGGCGGAGCTGGCCGGCTATGTGTCGCTGAGGCGGGAAGCGAAGGTGGTGCTGGATGGCGGGCTGTCGGCCCGGCTCGACTTTCGCCTCGACGACCCCGCGCGGGGCAGCGCCTTCGTGGAGGTGAAGCAGGTGACGCTCCGGGAGGCCGACGGCCACGGCTACTTTCCCGATGCGGTGAGCGAGCGGGGCCGCAAGCACCTGGAGGTGCTGGCGGCCCTGGCCCGGGGCGGCGAGCGCGCGGTGCTGCTCTTCTGCGTGGCCCACGAGGGCATCCCCGACGTGGCACCGGCCGAGCACCTCGATCCGGCCTATGCGGCGGCGCTGCGGGATGCGGCGGAGTGCGGGGTCGAGGTGCTGGCGCGGCGCTGCGAGGTGGAGCGCCGAGGCGACACGCCGGTGGCGATTCGCCTCGGGCCGGCGCTGCCGGTGGCCCTGGAGCGGCGTTTCAGCGGCTGATCCCCCGGCGCCGGCCATGCCCGGCCGGCGGGGCTCAGCGGTCGATATAGAAGCGCTGGATGAAGCTGACCCGGGCCGGTTCGGCGTTGCGGTCGTGGAGCACCTCCAGGTCGAAGCGCATGGGCTCGTCCTCGTGGATGCGGAACACCGCGACCTGCGAGGGGACGTCGCCGCTGCGCAGGGTGCGGAAGCTCAGCGGGGCGCTCGGGTCGCTGCTGTTGAGTCCGCCTACCGTGCCGTTGACGCTGACCGGCAGGGCGCGGGTGGTGCCATCCTCGCGCTCCTCGAGCACGCTGACGTTGAGCAGTGCCATCACCTGGCTGCGCTGGATGTTGTGCTCCCGGGCCACCTCTTCCGGCAGGAAGCTGGTGTTCACCGCGCTGTAGTGGATCTGATAGTTGCCGACCTGCTCGTACTGCTGGGCGACGGCGGTGCCGGCCAGCAGCATCAGGCCTGCGGCGAGCAGGCCGCTCAGGAAGCCTTGCCTCATCGTATACCCTCTTGTGCCGTTGCCGGGTCAGCCTCGGGCGACCCGGAAGATCGCGATCTCGCCGAACAGGTTAGGCCACAGCCGCGAAGTCCAGTGTCCCTCGTGGTCGCCAATGCCCACCGCCCGGTCGACGATGATCAGACCCTTGTCGCGGCAGAGTTGTTCAAAGTCGTTGAAGGTCGAGAGGTGGATGTTGGGGGTGTCGTACCAGGCGTGGGGCAGCGACTTGGAGACCGGCATGTAGCCGCGGATCCCCAGGTGCACCCGGTGGCGCCAGTAGGCGAAGTTGGGGAAGGTGATGATCGCCTCGCTGGCCACCCGCAGCATCTCGTCCAGGGCGCGGTCCGGGCGGCGCAGGGCCTGCAGGGCCTGGGTCATGATCACCAGGTCGCAGGCGTCATCCTCGAAGTTGGAGAGCCCTTCGTCGAGGTTCTGCTCGATGACGTTGACCCCCCGGGCGACGCAGGCGGTGATGCCGTCGGGATCGATCTCCAGGCCGTAGCCGGTGACGTTCTTGTCCCGGGCCAGGGCCGCCAGCAGGGAGCCGTCGCCGCAGGCCAGGTCGAGGATATGGGCGCCCTCGGGGACCCAGTCGTGGATCAGCTTGAAGTCGGGGCGGTTCATCATGCGCGCGTCTCCAGGCCGATGTCGCGGGCGACGCGGTCCATGAAGGCGGCGAACACCGCCTGATAGCGGGGCTCCGGCATCAGGAAGGCGTCGTGGCCGTGGGTCGAGTCGATGTTGGCATAGCTGACCGCCTTGCCGGCGCGGACCAGGGCGTTGACCAGCTCCCGGGAGCGCGAGGGCGGAAAGCGCCAGTCGGTGGTGAAGCTGACCACCAGGAAGGGGCACTCGGCCGGGGCCAGGGCCCGGGCCAGGTCGCCGTCGTGGGCCGCCGCCGGATCGAAGTAGTCCAGCGCCTTGGTCATCAGCAGGTAGGTGTTGGCATCGAAGGAGGTGGAGAAGGTATCCCCCTGATAGCGCAGGTAGGACTCCACCTGGAACTCCACGTCGAAGCCGAAGTTGAGGTCGTCGCTGCGCAGGTCGCGGCCGAACTTGTGGCCCATGGCGTCCTCGGAGAGGTAGGTGATGTGCCCCACCATGCGCGCCAGCTTGAGGCCGCGCTTGGGTACCGCGCCGTGCTCGGTGTACCAGCCGTCGTGGAAGTCGGGGTCCGAGCGGATCGCCTGGCGGGCCACCTCGTTGAAGGCGATGTTCTGGGCCGACAGCTTGGGGGTGGCGGCGATCACGGCGGCGCTGGCCACCCGCTCCGGGTAGGCCAGGGTCCACTGCAGCGCCTGCATGCCGCCCAGGCTGCCGCCGATCACCGCGGCGAAGCGCTCGATCCCCAGGCGGTCGGCCAGCCTGGCCTGGCTGTTGACCCAGTCGCTGACCGTCATCATCGGGAACTCCGGCCCCCACAGCCGGCCGCTCTCGGGGTTCTCGCGATTGGGGCCGGTGCTGCCGTGGCACCCCCCCAGGTTGTTGAGCGAGACCACGAAGAAGCGGTCGGTATCGATGGACTTGCCGGGGCCGATATGGGTATCCCACCAGCCCGGCTTGCGCTCGTCGGCGCTGTGGTAGCCGGCGGCGTGATGATGCCCGGAGAGGGCATGGCAGATCAGCACGGCGTTGGAGCGCTCGGCGTTGAGGGTGCCGTAGGTCTCGTAGACGAGGTCGTAGGCCGGCAGCGTCCTGCCGCAGGCCAGGGCCAGGGGGTCGTCGAAGTGCGCCGTCTGTGGCGTCACCAGGCCGACCGAGTCACCAGGGAGCTCGGGCATCAGTCGTTCCGTGTCCAGTCGTTGTGGTGGGGCCGCACGGGGCGGGGCTGCATGGGTGCCGCGGGCATCACAGCCCGACCAGGGCACCGGCCACGCCGGCGGCGCGGGTCAGCGAGCCCACCACGATACCATCGATCAGGCTGATGGCGATGAACGCCACGATGGGCGAGAGGTCGATCATGCCCAGCGGCGGGATGACCCTGCGCAGCGGGGCCATGATCGGCTCCACCAGCTGCATCACCAGCAGGGCCCCCGGGTGGCTGGCGTTGGGCGCCACCCAGCTGAGGATGATCATCACGATCAGCGCGAAGAAGTAGATCTTCAGGATGGCGTTGGCCAGCCCCGCCACGGCGCCGATGGCCACGGAGGCGATGGGCGCCATGCCGAAGCCCGCGACCTGCAGGATCAGCACGATGCTCACCGCCTTGATCACGAAGCCGGCGGCCAGGGTGGCCAGGTCGAAGCGCCCCATCACCGGGCCCAGGAAGCCCTGGAAGGGGCGTACCACGGGCTGGGTGATCTTCACCACCGACTGGCTGATGGGGTTGTAGTAGTCGGCCCGGGACGCCTGCAGCAGGAAGCGCAGCATCAGCAGGAAGATGTACAGGTTGACCAGGGTGTTGACCAGCAGCAGGCCGGCATTTCCCATGAGGGTTCCTCCATGTCGTGGGCAGGCCGCCGCCGGGCGGCCCCTTGAAACTGATCCTGGAACTAGCGTCCGCCGAGCTCGGCGGCCATCTCCCGGGCGCGCTGGGCGCAGTCATCCATGGCGTCGGCCATCAGCTGGCGCAGGCCGCCCTGCTCGAGGCGCTGGACGGCGCGCTCGGTGGTGCCCCCGGGCGACATCACGTTGCGGCGCAGCTCCTCCGGCAGCTTGTCGCTGGCCATGGCCATCTTCGCCGCCCCCAGGGCGGTCTGCATGGCCAGCTGCCGGGCGGTCTCGGCGGGCAGGCCGAGCCTGACGCCGGCCTCCTCCATGGCCTCGAACATCAGGAAGAAGTAGGCCGGCCCGCTGCCGGAGACGGCGGTGACGGCGTCGAGCAGGGGCTCCTCATCGACCCAGGCCACCAGGCCCACGGCCTCCATCAGCTCGGTGGCCAGGGCCCGCTGCTCGTCGCTGACCCGGGCGTTGGCGTAGAGGCCGGTGGCCCCGGCGCCCACCAGGGCGGGGGTGTTGGGCATGCAGCGCACGATGGCCAGGTCGCCGCCAAGCCAGGCCTCCAGGGTGTCGGCATCCAGGCCGGCGGCCACCGAGATGAGCAGTGGGCGACGGCGCTGCACCACGCTTTGCAGCCCCTCGCACACCTCGCGCATCACCTGGGGCTTCACCGCCAGCACCACCACATCCGCCTGGGCCACGGCGGCGACGTTGTCGGTGTTGGTGTGGATGCCGTAGCGCTCGTGCACCGGGGCCAGGAAGGCGTCGCTGGGCGAGGTGGCGGTGATCGCGGAGGGGGAGTGCCCGCTCTCGATCATTCCGCCGATGATGGCGCTGGCCATGTTGCCGGCGCCGATGAAGGTGACTCTGGTAGCCATGGGGGTGTCCTGTGTCGCTCGCGATGGGGCGCCGCCGGAGTGTCCGGCGGCTGCGTTGTTCGTGGGTGACTCAACGGGGCGGTTCACGCTCCCCGAAGATGGCGGTGCCGACGCGCACCAGGGTGGCACCCTCCTGCACGGCGGCCTCGAGGTCGCCGGTCATGCCCATGGAGAGGGTGTCCAGCGGCGCCTCGGGAAAGCGTTCGCGCAGCGCCTCCAGGGCCTCGCGGAGGCGGGCGAAGGGCGCTCGCTGGGCCGCCATGCCCTCGGCGGGGGCCGGGATCGCCATCAGGCCGCGCAGGCGCAGGCGCGGCAGCTGCAGCACCGCCTCCGCCAGTGCCGGCAGCTCGGCGAGGCTCACCCCTGACTTGGAGGCCTCATCGCTGATGTTGACCTGCAGGCAGATCTCCAGCGGCGGCATTCCTTCCGGGCGTTGATCGTTGAGGCGCCGGGCGATCTTCGCGCGGTCTACGCTATGTACCCAGGCGAAGTGTTCGGCCACGTCGCGGGTCTTGTTGGACTGCAGCGGGCCGATGAAATGCCAGACGATGTCGTCGAGATCGGCGAGTTCCGCCTGCTTCTCCAGGGCTTCCTGGACGTAGTTCTCGCCGAACTCACGCTGGCCGAGATGCCAGGCCTCACGCACCAGCGCCGCCGGCTTGGTCTTGCTGACCGCCAGCAGGCGGGCGTCGCTGGCAGGGCGTCCGGCCTCGTTCAGGGCCTCGGCCAGCCGGCTGCGCACGGCGGCCAGCGACGCGGCGAGCGGACTGGAGGCAGAAGAGGCCGTCATGTGGCAAGCTCTGTCATACTGTTCATTACAAGATGTCACCAGGGCTTCGGGAGCAAGGGAAAACGCATGGATATTACCGAACTGCTGGCGTTCTCGGCAAAACAGAAGGCCTCGGACCTGCATCTCTCGGCGGGCCTGCCGCCGATGATCCGGGTCGATGGCGATATACGCCGCCTGAACGTGCCGGCCATGGAGGACCGCGAGGTCCGCAAGCTGATCTACGACATCATGGCCGACCGCCAGCGCCGTGACTATGAGGAGTTCTTCGAGACCGACTTCTCGTTCGAGGTGCCGGGCGTGTCGCGCTTCCGTGTCAACGTCTTCAACCACGCCCGGGGCGCGGGGGCGGTGTTCCGTACCATCCCCTCCGAGGTGCTGACCCTGGAGGACCTCGGCCTCGGCACCATCTTCCGCCAGCTCTCCATGCTGCCCCGGGGCCTGGTGCTGGTGACCGGCCCCACCGGCTCGGGCAAGAGCACCACGCTGGCGGCGATGATCGACTACGTCAACGACAATCGCTACGAGCACATCCTCACCATCGAGGATCCGGTGGAATTCGTCCACCGCAGCAAGCGCTGCCTGATCAACCAGCGCGAGGTGCACCGCGATACCCACGGCTTTGCCCCGGCCCTGCGCAGCGCCTTGCGCGAGGACCCGGACGTGATCCTGGTGGGCGAGATGCGTGACCTGGAAACCATCCGCCTGGCGCTGACTGCGGCGGAGACCGGTCACCTGGTGTTCGGCACCCTGCACACCACCTCGGCGGCCAAGACCATCGACCGGATCATCGACGTCTTCCCGGGCGACGAGAAATCCATGGTGCGCTCGATGCTCTCCGAGTCGCTGCAGGCGGTCATCTCCCAGACCCTGCTCAAGCGCATCGGCGGGGGGCGCGTGGCGGCCCACGAGATCCTCGTCGCCACGGCGGCGGTGCGCAACCTGATCCGCGAGGACAAGGTGGCGCAGATCTACTCGGCCATCCAGACCGGCGGCAACCTGGGCATGCAGACCCTGGACGCCTCGCTGGCCAAGCTGGTGGCCGACAACGTGGTGGCCCGCGACGAGGCGCAGGCCAGGGCCAAGGGTGTGCTGCAGAGCCTCTGATACGACAGCGACGACAGGAGCAGGGACATGACGGCGAAAGAGTGGCTCTATCAGCTGCTGGACATCATGGTGCAGAAGGAGGCGTCGGACCTGCTGATCTCGGTCAATGCGCCGCCGACGCTGAAGATGGCCGGCAAGCTCACTCCCATGGGTGACCAGGGGCTCACCGTGGAGCAGGTCGACGAGCTGGTGAGTGCCGCCATTCCCGAGGGGGGAGTGACGGAGCGCTTCCGGGTCGAGCGGGAGGCCAACTTCGCGCTCAGCCTCAAGGGCAAGGGGCGCTTTCGCGTCAGCGCCTTCCAGCAGCGCAACCAGAAGGCCATGGTAATCCGTCGCATCGCCTTCGATATCCCCCACCTGGAGGAGCTCTCGCTGCCGCCGGTGCTGGGGGAGCTGGCCAACAACAAGCGCGGGCTGGTATTCGTGGTGGGGGGGACCGGCACCGGCAAGTCGACCACCCTGGCCTCGATGATCCAGCAGCGCAACGAGACCCTGGGCGGGCATATCATCAGCGTCGAGGATCCCATCGAGTACGTGCATCCGCACAAGAAGGCGATCATCAACCAGCGCGAGGTGGGTATCGATACCGACTCCTTCGAGGTGGCGCTGAAGAACACCCTGCGCCAGGCGCCGGATGTCATCCTGATCGGCGAGGTGCGAACCCGGGAGACCATGGAGCACGCGCTGACCTTCGCCGAGACCGGCCACCTCTGCCTGGCGACCCTGCACGCCAACAACGCCAACCAGGCGCTGGACCGCATCATCCACTTCTTCCCCCACGAGCGCCACGAGCAGATCTGGCTGGACCTCTCCCTCAACCTGCGGGCCATCGTGGCCCAGCAGCTGCTGCCCACGGTCGATGGCGGCCGCTGCCCGGCCATCGAGATCATGCTCAAGTCGCCGCTGATCGGCGACCTGGTCCGCAAGGGCGAGGTCAACGAGATCAAGAACGTCATGGCCCGCTCCCGGGACCTGGGGATGCAGACCTTCGACCAGGCGCTCTATGACCTCTTCCGGGCGGGCAGGATCACCGAGGAGGTGGCGCTGGTGCATGCCGACTCCGCCAACGACCTGCGCATGATGATCAAGTACGCCGACGCCGGCAGCGAGGGGCTGGCCCAGGCGCGCAAGGCGGCAAGCCAGCTCTCGCTGAAGCGCGACGAGGATTTCTAGCCCCCCCGCTGCCGTCATCAGGGGGCGTAGATGCCCCCCAGTATCCGCGGGCCGGCGGCGCCGGTCACCGAGGGGAGGTTGCCCGGCAGCCTGTCCAGCCTGCGCCAGGCCAGCCAGGCGAAGGCGCCGGCCTCCAGCCAGTCGGCGGGCCAGCCGGCCTCGGCGCTGGCGGTGAGCGTGGTGCCGGGCAGCCGGCGCGCCAGCCTTGCCAGCAGGTCACGGTTGTGGGCGCCGCCGCCGCAGGGGATCAGCCTTGCCGGCTCGGGCGCCTGCAGCCGCTCCCGCGCCATCGCCACGGCCAGGGCCACGCTGGCCGCCGTCAGCTCTGCGAGGGTGGCCTGCACGTCCTCGGGGCGCTCCTTCCCGCTCAGCCGTTTCTCCAGCCACTCCAGATGGAAGAGTTCGCGCCCCGTGCTGCGCGGCGGAGGCAGGTGGAAGAAGGGCTCCGCCAGCAGCCGGTCCAGCAGGGCCTCATCGACCCGCCCCGAGGCGGCCCAGGTGCCGTCGGCATCGAAGGGGCCGCCGCGGTGGCGTGCGTGCCAGGCGTCCAGCAGGGCGTTGGCGGGACCGGAGTCGAAGCCCAGCGGTGGCCGCGGGTCCGAGGTCGGAGGCAGCAGTGTCAGGTTGGCGAAGCCGCCCAGATTGAGCACCAGTTGCCACTCTCCCCTCGCGCGGAAGAGCGCCTGGTGGAAGGCGGGTGCCAGCGGTGCCGCCTGGCCCCCCGCGGCCAGGTCCCGGCGTCGGAAGTCGGCCACCACGCAGAGCCCGGTGAGCTCGGCCAGCAGGCTGGGGTTGTCGAGCTGCAGGGTATAGGCGGGGCCGCCGGCGTGCCCCAGCGGAGCGTGCTCGATGGTCTGGCCGTGGCTGCCGATGGCCTCCACCGCCTCCCGGGGGGTGCCGCTGGTGGCCAGCAGGGCCGCCACGGCACCCGCCTGCAGTCGACAGAAGGCGTCCTCGGCGGCGGCGAGCTCCGCAAAGCTCGGGCGCTCGGCGTGGCACAGTGCCCACAGGGATGCACGAAGCGCGCCGGGCATCGGTTCGGCATGGGTCGCCAGCAGGCGGGGTCGGCCGCTGGCCGCGGAGGCGTCGATCTCCACCAGGGCGGCATCGATACCGTCCAGGCTGGTGCCGGACATCAGGCCGATATAGAGGGGCATGGCAGTCTCCCGGGTCGTTGGGGCATCACCGCAAGGCGTCGACTCATGCTACCATCCTGCCCCATTCGATGGTCCCGGCCGGGGCCCGGCAACCGTACAGGTGGAGTAGGAGACGATGAGCGACGTGGCTAGCGCACTGGCGCTGCTCAAGCGAGGCACCCAGGAGATCCTGCTGGAAGAGGAGCTGATCAGGAAGCTCGAGTCCGGGCGCAAGCTGCGGATCAAGGCGGGTTTCGACCCCACCGCCCCCGACCTGCACCTGGGGCACAGCGTGCTGCTGACCAAGATGCGCCAGTTCCAGGACCTCGGCCACCAGATCATCTTCCTGATCGGCGACTTCACCGGACGCATCGGTGACCCCACCGGCAAGAACGTCACCCGCAAGCCGCTCACCGAGGAGGAGGTCCGCGCCAACGCCCAGACCTACAAGGAGCAGGTGTTCAAGATCCTGGATCCCGAGAAGACCGAGGTGCGCTTCAATTCCGAGTGGTTCGGCGAGCTCACCGCCGCCAAGATGATCGAACTGGCCGCCCAGAGCACGGTGGCGCGCATGCTCGAGCGGGACGACTTCGATAAGCGCTACAAGTCCGGTCAGCCGATCTCCATCCACGAGTTCCTCTATCCGCTGGTGCAGGGGTACGACTCCGTGGCCCTCGAGGCCGACATCGAGATGGGCGGCACCGACCAGAAGTTCAACCTGCTGATGGGGCGTGAAATCCAGAAGCACTACGGCATGGAGCCCCAGGTGGTGATCACCATGCCGCTGCTGGAGGGGCTCGACGGCGTGCAGAAGATGTCCAAGTCGCTGGGCAACTATGTGGGGGTGGACGAGGCCCCGGGCGCCATGTTCAACAAGCTGGTCTCCATGCCCGACAGCCTGATGTGGCGCTACTTCGAGCTGCTCTCCCTGAAGTCCAACGAGGAGATCGAGTCGCTCAAGCGCGACGTGGAGGCCGGCGCCAATCCCCGCGACATCAAGATGGTGCTGGCTCGCGAGCTGATCGGCCGTTATCACGGCGAAGAGGCCGCGGCCAATGCCCACCGCTCCGCCGGCAACCAGCTGGCCGAGGGGGAGCTCCCCGAGGATCTGCCGGAGGTGGAGGTGGACTTCGAGGGCGGCGAGCGGGCGCCCATCGCCGCGGTGCTCAACCGCTCAGGCCTGGCCAGCAACAGCGCCCAGGCCAAGGACATGCTGGGCAACGGCCGGGTCAAGGTGGATGGCGAGGTGGTCCAGCGCGACCACATGCTGGCCACCGGCAGGAGCTACGTGATCCAGGCGGGCAAGAAGCGCTACGCCCGGGTGACCCTTAAGTAGAGGGCCATCGGCTGCCCGACACCAGCTCTAGTTGATAGATGCTGCGCCCGCTTCAATGCGGGCGCAGCCGTTTCCAGGCTCTGCTCTTCTGGCACTTCTCTGGGGGCGACTCGAGATCTATCCACAGTCCCGGGCCGCCGAGGCGCTGTGGACACCTTCGGGGCGCGCTGACTCGAAAGCTTCGCCTTTCCGCCACCGTTCTGAAACTTTTTTACAGGAAGGGCTTGCAGGGC
>Ga0209075_1000431_pt1 | contig 40485 bp, 31 predicted proteins | sample Stecom2011_FD_187523 | JGI IMG/M metagenome (GOLD analysis project Ga0209075, IMG submission 187523) | Agricultural soil microbial communities from Utah to study Nitrogen management - Steer compost 2011 (SPAdes) (version 2) | ecosystem: Environmental > Terrestrial > Soil > Agricultural land...
CGCCGCTTGGTGCGGGCGGTGGCCTCGGCAGTGGTGGGATCTTCCGGCCAGGGGTGCTTGGGGTAGCGGCCCCGCATCTCCTTGCGTACCTCCGGATAGCCATTGGCCCAGAAGCTAGCCAGGTCCGCGGTGACCTGCAGGGGGCGGCGTGCCGGCGAGAGCAGATGCAAGAGCACCGCCTCGCGGCCCTCGGCCACCCGGGGCGAGGCCTGCCAGCCGAAGCACTCCTGGAGCTTCACCGCCAGCACCGGCGGCTGGCCCTCCCGGCAGGGGGCATAGTCCACCCGATGGCTGGCGCCGCTGGGCACGCTGAGGCGCTCCGGCGCAAGCGCATCCAGTCGCGAGCGCAGCGGCCAGTCGAGGGTATCGAGCAGCAGGCGAGCGAATGGCAGGCGCTCCACGGCATCGAGCCGGGTGATACCATCGAGGTGCGGCGCGAGCCAAGCCTCCAGGGTCGCCAGCAGTGCCTCGTCGGACCAGTCGGGCCAGGCTGCCTGCTCATCAGAGTCGAAGGTGCGGCGCAGCAGCGCCACCCTCCCCTGTAACTGAGTCAGGGCGTCATCCCGGGGGAGCCCCCGGCGGCGCAGCGCATCGAGCAGCGCCGCCCTCACCGCCTCCGGGGGCGGCTTGGCGAGGGGCTTGCGCTCCAGCACCACCGCCCCCAGGCCACGCACCTGCTCGCCGATCAGGCGGCCTTCGGCGTCGGACCACACAAGGCTCGCCCGCCACTGGCCGCACTCGGGGTAGAGCGCTTCAATCCGCTTATGAGAAACCCCCACGGCGCGAAAGATCCGCGCCCCGCTCGCCTCGCCGTCGAGCTCCACTGCCACCAGCAGCGAGGCATGGGCCAGGGGGTGGTGGTCGGGCAGGGTCGCCAGGCCCCCGCTAGCCAGGCGAAAGCGGCCCGGGGCATCCAGGCGCTGGGCGACGCGCTCCGGATAGGCCAGCGCCAGAAGCTCACCGAGCGGGGCCAGACCTGCCACCTTGAGGCTCACCCGGGCGATACGGGCCAGCCGCTCGGCGTCCCGCTGCCACTGACGGTGCTCCCTCGGCGCCTTGAGCCGTGCCTGCAGCGCCTGCTCGAGGTCACGCTCGTCGTCCAGGCCGCGCCCTTCGAGCAGCGCGACCAGGGCGCAGGCCAGCGGTAGCGCCTCAATCTCCCGGGAGCGCTCCAGCATGGCCGCGAGACGCGGATGGGTGGGCCAGCGGGCGGCCCGGCGACCCAGCTCGGAGAGGTGGTGCTCGGCATCCAGCAGCCCCAAGCGCCCGAGCAGCTCGCGGCCGGCGGAAAGTGCCGCGGCGGGAGGCGGGGTCACCCAGGCGAGGCTACCCGGGTCGGTCACGCCCCAGCGCGCCAGTTCGAAGGCCAGCGGGGCAAGGTCGGCCTGGCGCATCTCCGGCTCGCCGTGGGGAACAAGCGGCTGCTCCTCGGCCCACAGCCGCAGGCAAAGGCCGGGGCCCTGGCGGCCGGCGCGGCCTCGGCGCTGGTCGGCGCTGGCGCGGTTGACCCGGCGCGTCTCCAGGCGGGTCAGGCCGCTTCGCGGCTGGAACACCGGCACCCGCTCCTGGCCGGCGTCCATCACCAGGCGCACGCCGTCCACGGTGACGCTGGACTCGGCGATGGCGGTGGCGAGCACGACGCGGCGTCGCCTCTCGGGGTCCGGGCGCAGGGCGCGGCGCTGAGCCTCGAGCGGCAGGCGGCCGTGGAGCTCCATGACGGCAAGCTTGGGCGACCGGTTCGACAGCTCCCGTGCCAGGCGACGGATCTCCGCCACCCCGGGGAGGATCACCAGGGCGTCGCCTTCCTGCTGTCCCATGGCATCGAGCAGCGCCCGGGCCTGCTGGGGCGCGGCTTCCTCCCGGGCGTTGAGGGCGCGGTAGCGGGTCGCCACGGGAAAGGTGCGCCCCGGGCAGTCGATCACCGGGGTACCCTTCCCCAGCACGCCGAGCAGGGCCTCGACGTCCAGGGTCGCCGACATCACCAGCAGGCGCAGGTCGTCGCGCACCGACTGGGCGTCCAGGGCCAGCGCCAGGCCGAGGTCGGCCTCCAGGCTGCGCTCGTGGAACTCGTCGAAGAGGATGCCGGCCACCCCCTCCAGCAGCGGATCCTCCTGGAGCATGCGGGTCAGCACCCCCTGGGTGACCACCTCAAGGCGCGTGTGCGGGCCGACCCGGCTCTCGCCACGCATCCGGTAGCCCACCGTCTCGCCTACGCTTTCCCCTAGGGTTTCCGCCATGAAACCGGCGGCAAGCCGCGCCGCCACCCGCCGGGGCTCCAGCAGCAGCAGCCGGCCCTCGCGGGCCCAGGGGGCCTCGAGCAGCGCCAGGGGCACCCGCGTGGTCTTGCCGGCGCCGGGCTCGGCCACCAGCAGCGCCCGGGGGTGTCCCGCCAGGGCGGCCTGGATGGCGTCGAGGCGCGCCTCGATGGGGAGTGCCGCTGTCATCGAACTGTCATCCCGCTTCATATACGATTTGCCAGATATCTTCGCCGTGCCCCAGAGCACCCTCGCATGCACCCTGCCACATCCCAGGAGTTTCCCATGACGGTCAGGATCGGCATCAATGGCTTCGGCCGCATCGGCCGCCTGGCGCTGCGCGCCGGCTGGACGAACCCGGACCTCGAGTTCGTGCAGATCAACGACCCCGGCGGTGACGCCGCCACCTTCGCCCACCTGCTGCAGTTCGACTCGGTGCACGGCCAGTGGACCGGCGGCGGCGATGATATCACGGCGGACAACGCCGCCCTGACGGTGGCCGGACGGCGCATCGCCTTCACGGCAAACCGCGAGATCGAGGCCACCGACTGGTCCGGCTGTGACGTGGTGATCGAGGCCTCCGGCAAGATGAAGACCACCGACAGGCTCCAGGCCTACCTCGACCAGGGGGTCAAGCGCGTGGTAGTGAGCGCCCCGGTGAAGGACGAGGGCGTGCTCAATCTGGTGATGGGGGTCAACGACCACCTCTTCGACCCGGCCCGGCACCGTATCGTCACGGCGGCAAGCTGCACCACCAACTGCCTGGCCCCGGTGGTCAAGGTGATCCACGAGAACCTCGGCATCCGCCACGGCTCCATGACCACCATCCACGACATCACCAATACCCAGGTGATCCTCGACGCCCCCCACAAGGATCTGCGCCGTGCCCGGGCCTGCGGAATGAGCCTGATACCGACGACCACCGGCTCCGCCAAGGCGATCACCGCCATCTTCCCGGAGCTGACCGGCAAGCTGAACGGCCACGCCGTGCGGGTGCCGCTCGCCAACGCCTCGCTCACCGACATGGTCTTCGAGGTGGCGCGCGAGACCACCGAGGAGGAGGTCAACGCCCTGCTGAAGGAGGCCGCCGAGGGCGAGCTCGCCGGTATCCTCGGCTATGAGGCGCGCCCGCTGGTCTCCATCGACTATCGCACCGACCCGCGCAGCTCCATCGTCGATGCGCTCTCCACCATGGTGGTGGCCGGCACCCAGGTGAAGCTCTACGCCTGGTACGACAACGAGTACGGCTACGCCTGCCGCACCGCGGAGCTGGCCGCCAAGGTGGGCCTGGCGGGATGATCGCCCGCGTCGCCGCCCTGCCCCGGGAGATCCGCCAGTACCTGCTGGTCACCGGCAACTACTGGGCCTTCACCCTCACCGACGGCGCCCTGCGCATGCTGGTGGTGCTCTACTTCTACGGGCTGGGCTACTCGGCCCTGGAAGTGGCACTGCTGTTTCTCTTCTACGAGTTCTTCGGGGTGGTGACCAACCTGGTGGGGGGCTGGCTGGGGGCGCGCCTCGGGCTCAACCGCACCATGAACCTGGGCCTCGGCCTTCAGGTGGTGGCGCTGGCCATGCTGCTGGTGCCGGTGGCCTGGCTCTCGGTGCCCTGGGTGATGGCCGCCCAGGCGCTCTCGGGGATCGCCAAGGACCTCAACAAGATGAGCGCCAAGAGCGCCATCAAGACCCTGGTGCCCCAGGGGACGGAGGGCCATGAGGCGCTCTACCGCTGGGTGGCACTGCTCACCGGCTCCAAGAACGCACTGAAGGGGGTGGGCTTCTTCCTGGGGGGCCTGCTGCTGACCCTGATCGGCTTCCAGGGGGCCATACTCGCCATGGCGGTGATGCTCGCCGGGGTGCTGGCACTGTCGCTTGCGCGCCTCGACGGCGACTTGGGCCGGGCCAAGGCCAAGCCGAAGTTTCGCGAGATGCTCTCCAAGAGCCGCGCCATCAATATCCTGTCGGCGGCGCGGATGTGCCTCTTCGGCGCCCGGGACGTCTGGTTCGTGGTGGCCCTGCCGGTCTTCCTGGCCACCCGCTTCGAGTGGGACAGCTGGCAGGTGGGGGGCTTCCTGGCGCTCTGGGTAATCGGCTACGGCGCGGTGCAGGCGGTCGCGCCGCGGATCACCGGGGGTACGGCGGGGCGCGGCGCCGCCATCGCCTGGGCCGCGGCGCTTACCGCCCTGCCGGCGCTGATCGCGCTGGGTCTTGAAGGAAAGCCCCTGGAGGTGCAGCCGCAGGTGGTGCTGCTCGGGGGGTTGATGCTCTTCGGTGCGGTCTTCGCGGTGAACTCCAGCCTGCACAGCTTTTTGATCGTGCGCATGGCGCGCTCGGACGGGGTCTCCCTGGACGTGGGCTTCTACTACATGGCCAACGCCATGGGGCGGCTGATCGGCACCCTGCTCTCCGGCTGGCTCTACCTCGCCGGCGGGTTGACCGCCACCCTCTGGGTCTCCAGTGCCCTGCTCGCCGCCACCGTGCTGATCAGCCTGGCGCTGCCGAAGGAGGCGTGACGCCTATAGAGGGAAGCGCTCTGTATTTTCCAACAGACGACGCCCATGAATGACGGCCAGAATCAGGATGCGCTCAGCCTCCACGCGATAAATCAGGCGGTAGCTATAGACAAAGCACTCACGAATATTCGCCTCACCAAGTTCGGGCACGACTCTGCCCAGCTCAGGAAACTCACCTAGCGCCCGAGCCGTATCCACCAACTTGGTCACGACAGCCCGTGCATAGAAGGCAGAATCTCGCTCGATATACTCGGCGATGAGTTCCAGATCCTCGAGCGCTTCTGGTGACCAGGCTAGCGGTCGAGCCACTTTGCCAGCTTCCGCTCGACCTGTTCTTGGCTGAGAGTCCCCTCGGTCTCAGCACGCTGACTGCCTCTGTGTACCTTTTCTACGACGTAGAGATGGTACTGGATATCTTCCATTGTACAGTCCTCGGGAAGGGACTCGAGCAGTTGCCGTACATCATCCTTGGCCGTATTCATGGCTTCACCTATTCAACATGCGCCTGACAACACTCTATCATGCCCCGATCCCGGGCGGTCTCACCCCGCACCCCTTCAAGATTACTCGGGTGAGGAAGGCGGTGATCTGTTCCACATCGGCGTCGCTGAGCTCCCCCTTGCCGGTGATGCCGAGCACCTGGGCCTCGAAGTCCGCGTAGTGCTGGGTGGCGGACCAGATCAGGAAGATCAGCCAGACGGGATCCACCGGATCCATCAGGCCGCGCTCGGCCCACTGGCGGAAGATCGCCGCACGGGCCTGGACCCAGTCGCGCAGCTCGCCGCTCAGGTACTCCTGCAGGAAGGGGGCGCCGGCGAGGATCTCGGCGGCGAAGAGCCGGGAGCCCTCCGGGTGGCGACGGGAGAGCGCCATCTTGCTGCGGATGAAGGCCTCCAGCACCTCGGCGGGGTCATCCTCCACCGAGATATCGTCCAGCAGTGCGTTCCAGCGCGCCATCATCCGCTCCAGCAGGCGCACATAGAGCCCGCGCTTGCTGCCCATGTAGTAGAGCACGTTGGACTTGGGCAGCCCCGCCGCCTCGGCGATGGCCTGGACGCTGGCGCCGCGATAGCCGTGGGCGGCGAAGACCTTCTCCGCGGCCGCCAGGATCTCGCGTTCGTTGCGCGCCCGGGTCGCCCCGTTGGCCTCGCTCCCCTCTGCCGAACGACTCCTTTCCATAGGGCTCGCCGCGTCGGTCATCTGCCATCTTCCTGTGCCAGTGGTATCCCCGGAGAGTGCCGCACCGACGCGGTGCATGCAACGACGGGTGCCGCATGAGGCAGCCTCCGCTCAACGCTATTCCGGCGACAGGCCCTGTTCCGATACGCCGACATTGGGCGAAGGTCGCGGGTGGTCGGCTTGCAAAGTCATTCATCGTTGGCCATGCTGAAAAACAACCTGACCACATGGTCAACAAGCTCGCTCCCCTGGCGGGACGCAGCACCCGGCGATCAATAACAGAGACAACGCCATGATCGACTTCCTGCTCAACGGGCAGCCCCGCCATTGCGAGGCCTCGCCCGATACCAGCGTGCTCGAGCTGCTGCGCGAGACCCTGGGCCAGACCGGCACCAAGGAGGGGTGCGCCTCCGGCGACTGCGGCGCCTGTACCGTGGCCATTGGCGAGGCCGGCCCCGACGGCCGGGTGCACTACCACAGCGCCAACGCCTGCATCACCCCCGCCCACCAGCTCCAGGGCCTATCGCTTGTCACCGTGGAGGGGCTCGCCAGGGGCGAGGCCCTCCACCCCGCCCAGGCGGCCATGGTGGCCTGCCACGCCAGCCAGTGCGGCTTCTGTACCCCGGGCATCGTGATGTCGCTCTTCACCCTGCACGAGGCGCAGCAGCAGAGGCCCGCGCCGCTGACCCCCGAGCGCCTCGAAGCGGCCCTGGGCGGCAACCTCTGCCGCTGCACCGGCTATCGCCCGATCCGCGACGCGGCGCTTTCCATGGGGGAGCATCCTTACGCGCGTCCCGAGTGGCTGGATCTCGCCGTGGATGCCACCGCACCCATCCAGGAACCCGCGGCCGAGAGCGCCTTCGTGCAGCCCACCACTCTGGACGCGCTGGTCGAGGAGCGTCGCCGCCACCCCGAGGCGCCCATCGTCGCCGGCGGCACCGACCTCTGGCTGGAGGTGACCCAGCGCCTGCGCCGCTTCGCACGCCTGGTGGACGTGACCCGGGTGGCCGAGCTCACCACCATCGAGGAGGCCACCCTGGACGACGACCGCGAAGGCTGGTGGATCGGCGGTGCGGTCACCTATTCGCGCCTCGAACCGCTGCTCGAAGAGCACTATCCGGCCTTCGCCCACCTGCTGCACCGCCTGGGCTCCGCTCAGGTGCGCAATCGCGGCACCCTGGGCGGTAATATCGCCAACGCCTCCCCCATCGGTGACACCCCGCCGGTGCTGCTCGCCCTGGGCGCACGGCTGTGGCTGGCCGGCCCCGGAGACGATGAGGGAATCGCCGAGCGCGAACTGCCCCTCGACGACTTCTTCCTGGACTACAAGAAGACATCTCTACGCGAGGGCGAGGTGATCCGCGCCCTCTTCCTGCCCCGCCCCGAGCCGGGGCGACACCTCAGGGTCTGGAAGCTGTCCAAGCGTCGTGAGGACGATATCTCGGCGGTGCTGGGCGCCTTCTCCTGGCGGCTGGAGGATGGCGTGCTGCGCGAGGTGCGCCTGGCCTTCGGCGGCATGGCGGCCACGCCCGGACGCGCCGCCGCCGCCGAGGCGGCCCTGGAGGGCCAGCCACCCACGGTGGCTCGCTTCCAGGCGGCCCGTGCGGCGCTGCAGGACGATTTCCAGCCCATGAGCGACGTACGCGGCAGCGCCCACTACCGCGAGCTCTCCGCCGCCAACCTGCTGGAGCGGCTGCGCCTTGTCATCGCGCAGCGAGAAGCCAACTCTGACCGGGAGGTGATGCTCCATGCGTACGCTCACTAAGCTCAATAAGGCACCCACAACCGTGCCAGCCAAGGCGCCCGGTGCCGCGCCGGATCAGGCGCCCGGTGCCGCGCCGGCCAAGATGAAAGGTGACGCCGACGTCGGCACCGACTCCACCGAGGCCCGTCGGGAGCTCGAGGGGCGTATTCAGGGGGCGAGCCCCTTGGCTCGTGACACCCAGACACCGGGCAGCGCCGGCCACTCCCAGGCCCACGAGAGCGCGGTGAAACATGTCACCGGTCGCGCCGCCTATATCGACGACCTCAAGGCACCGGCCGACTGCCTGCACCTGGCGCTGGCCCTCTCGCCGGTGGCCCACGGCCGCCTGACCCGTCTCGACCTCGACAGGGTCCGCGCGCTGGCCGGCGTGGTGGACGCGGTGGGCTTTGATGACGTGCCCGGCCATACCGATATCGGCCCGGTCTTTCCCGGCGACCCGATCTTCGTGGGCGACGAGATCAGCTACGCCGGCCAGGTCCTCTTCGCCGTGGCCGCCGAGAGCCACCGCGCCGCCCGGGAGGCAGTGAAGGCGGCGCTGGACGCCGGCGTCGTCGAGATCGACGAGCGGCCGGCGAGCCTCGATGCGGTGGCCGCCGCCGAGCGCGGCGAGTTCGTGCGCCCCACCCACGTCCAGCAGGGCGGCGACTGGGAGGCCACGCTGGCAGGCGCCAGCCGGGTCGTGGAAGGCGAGCAGTTCGTCGGGGGCCAGGAGCACTTCTATCTGGAGGGCCAGGCCTGCCTGGTCACCCCCACCGAGGACGAGGGCGTGGTGGTCCACACCTCCAACCAGCACCCCAGCGAGACCCAGAAGCTGGTGGCCGAGGTGCTGGGCATCCCCTTCCATGCGGTGACCGTGGAGGTGCGGCGTATGGGCGGCGGCTTCGGCGGCAAGGAGACCCAGGCTTCACCCTGGGCCTGCATCGCCGCCCTGGTGGCCCGGCGCACCGGCCGCGCCGCCAGGCTGCGCCTGCCCCGGGGTGAGGACATGCGGGCCACCGGCAAGCGCCACCCCTTCCATAACCGCTACCGGCTGGCCGTGGACGAGCGCGGCGTGATCCAGGGCGGTGAGATCACCGTGATCGGCGACTGCGGCTACTCGCCGGACCTGTCGGATGCCATCGTCGACCGCGCCATGTTCCACGCCGACAACGCCTATTCGCTCGGGGCGGCCCTGGTCACCGGCCATCGCGCCCGCACCCATACCGCCTCCAACACCGCCTTCCGCGGCTTCGGCGGCCCCCAGGGGATGATGGTGATCGAGGCGGCCATGGACGACATCGCCCGCCGGGTGGGAGAGGACCCACTCACGGTGCGCAAGCGCAATCTCTACCGCCAGGGGCGGGACGTCACCCACTATGGCCAGACCGTGGAGCAGCTCAGCTTGCTCCATGAGCTGGTCGAGCGGCTGGAGGCGAGCAGCGACTACTGGGCAAGGCGAGAGGCGATCCGCGACTTCAATGCGGGCAGCCCCGTGATCAAGCGCGGCCTGGCGCTGACCCCGGTGAAGTTCGGCATCTCCTTCACCGCCAAGCACCTCAACCAGGCCGGCGCCCTGCTCCATGTCTATACCGACGGCAGCGTGCAGATCAACCACGGCGGCACCGAGATGGGCCAGGGGCTGCATACCAAGATCTGCCAGGTGGTGGCCCGGGAACTTTCGCTGGACATGGAGGCGGTGCGCATCACCGCCACCCGCACCGACAAGGTGCCCAACACCTCCCCCACCGCCGCCTCCAGCGGTGCGGACCTCAACGGCATGGCCGCCCGCGACGCCTGTCTGACCCTCAAGGCGCGACTCTTCGACTTCGCCGCCGAGCACTTTTATGAAGGGCATGCCCTCGACCGCGAAGGCATGCGCCTGGAGGACGGCCACCTGGTAGCAGGCGAAGGGGAAAGCGAGCGGCGCATCCCCTGGGGCGAGCTGGTCCAGGCGGCCTATCTCGGGCGCGTCTCGCTCTCCGAGAAGGGCTTCTACGCTACCCCGCTGATCCACTACGACCGCGGCACCGGCCAGGGGCGCCCCTTCTACTACTTCGCCTTCGGGGCCGCCGTGGCCGAGGTGAGCGTCGACACCCTGAGCGGCGAGTACCAGGTGGAGCGGGTCGACATCCTGCATGACGTGGGCGACTCCCTGAACCCGGCCATCGATATCGGCCAGGTGGAGGGCGGCTTCATCCAGGGCATGGGCTGGCTGACCAGCGAGGAGCTCAAGTGGAACGAGGCCGGCCGGCTGACCTCCGACGGCCCGGCCACCTACAAGATCCCCACCTACGGCGACCTGCCCCCGGTATTCAACGTCGAGCTCATGGAGGGCCACCCCAACTCCATGGCCAGCATCTACCGCTCCAAGGCGGTGGGTGAGCCGCCCTTCATGCTGGGCATCTCGGTATGGTCGGCGCTGCGCGACGCCCTGGCGAGCCTCGCCGACTACCGGGAGGCACCGCGGCTCGACACCCCGGCCACGCCGGAGCGGGTGCTGCTGGCCGCCGAGGCGCTGCGGTCGCGCCACAGCGACTGGCCGCCGGCCTTCGAGGAGCCGTCGCCGTGACCCGCGCAGGCGACCATCGCCCCGAGAGCTGGCACGCCGCCCTGGACCGCCTGCAGCGCGACGGCCTGCCCCACGCCCTGGCCACCCAGGTGACCAGCGCCGGCTCCACGCCCCGGGAGCCGGGGGCGCGCATGGTGATCACCCTGGATGCCGTCTTCGACACCCTGGGCGGCGGCACCTTCGAATACCAGGTGATCGAGGCCGCCCGGGCGAGGCTCGCCGGGAAGGATGGCGGTGCCGAGGGCGGCCTGAGCCTCGAGGCCTTCTCCCTGGGCGGGCGCAGCGGCCAGTGCTGCGGCGGCTTCGTCAACGTGCTGATCGAGGTCTTCCCGGGCAGCGCCACCACCCTGGCGATCTTCGGCGCGGGCCACGTGGGGACCGAGCTCGTGCGCCTGGCCGCGCCGCTGCCCTGGCGAGTGCGCTGGCACGACAGTCGCCCGGGGGTCTTCCCCGACTGGTCGGCAGAGCAGCCAAGGCTCGCCTGCCGCCACGCTCCCGACCCGGCCGCCGCCGTGGCCGCCCTGCCCGCCGGTGCCCATGCCCTGGTGCTGACCCACGACCATGCCGAGGATCGCGCCCTGATGGATGCCCTGCTCGCCCGTGGCGACTGCGCCTCCCTGGGCCTGATCGGCTCGAAGAGCAAGTGGGCCAGCTTCCGCTCGCGGCTGATTGAGGCCGGCCACGGGGAGGCGGCGCTCGCCCGGGTGCGCTGCCCCATCGGCATGGCGGCCGGAGGCACCGGCGGCGACAAGACCCCCTACGCCATTGCCCTTGCCACCCTGGCCGAGCTCTTGCCGCTGACGGCCAGCGCCGAACGCCCCGACCAGCGCGGCCTGGATCCCGCCGTGCTGAGGGCCACCCTCGATGGGTCTACCCCCGGATCCCAGGGGCGCCGGGGGCAGGCCGAAGAGGAGGTCCTACGCCAGGGATGGCGTCGGTAGCGTACAAGGAAGTATTCACAGCGCCTCCTCGCAGGCCTGCCGCCGGATCAGCCCCGGTGACACCAAGAACGATGAGCCCTACGACATGACCCAGAACGACTCGCGCCTGCTGCGCGCCGAACTGCTGAGCTTCGATGCCGACCCCGGCGACGACGACACCCCCGCCCCAGGCAGCGTCACCCACCACCCGGACGGCGCCCTGTGGCTCGAGAACGGCCGGATCCGTGCCGTGGGCGACTACGCCACCCTGGCCCCCGACCTGCCGCCGGGCCTCGAGGTGATCGACCACCGCGGCAAGCTGATCACCCCCGGCTTCATCGACAGCCACGTCCACTACGTGCAGCTGGAGATCATGGCCTCCTACGGGCGCCAGCTACTCGACTGGCTCAACGACTACACCTTCCCGGAGGAGCAGCAGTTCGCCAGCCGCGAGCACGCCGAGGCCCTCTCCGAGGCCTTTCTCGACGAGATGCTCAGGGTCGGCACCACCACCGCCCAGGTCTTCTGCTCGAGCCATCCGGTCTCGGTGGACGCCTTCTTCGCGGCGAGCCAGCGCCGCGGGCTCTGCATGCTGGCCGGCAAGGTGCTGATGGACCGCCACGCCCCCGAAGGCCTCACCGACGACACCCTGGGCGGCATCCGCGACAGCGAACGGCTGATCGGCGACTGGCACGGCAAGGGGCGGCTCGGCTACAGCCTGACGCCGCGCTTCGCCCCCACCTCCACCCGCGCCCAGCTGGACGCCACCGGCGCCCTCCTGAGAAACGACTCGAGCCTCTGGCTGCAGACCCACCTGGCGGAGAACACCGGCGAGCTCGACTGGGTGGCGGAGCTGTTCCCCGGCAGCCGTGACTACCTCGCGGTCTACGAGGCGTCCGGCCTGGTCGGGCCCCGCAGCACCTTCGCCCACGGCATCCACCTGGACCGGGGGATGCGCGCCCGCCTGGCCGAGCGCGGCGCCAACCTCGCCTTCTGCCCCAGCTCCAACCTCTTCCTGGGCAGCGGGCTCTTCGACCGCCAGGCCGCCCGGGAGATGGGGCTGGGCGTTACCTACGCCAGCGACGTGGGCGGCGGCACCGACCTCTCGGGGCTCGCCACGCTGAAGGCCGCCTACCAGGTGGGCCAGCTGCGCGGCCAGCCCCTCACCGCCTGGCAGGGCTTCTTCGGGCTGACCCTGGGCAACGCCCGGGCGCTCTCGCTGAGTGACCGCATCGGCCGCCTGGCGCCGGGCATGGACGCCGACTTCGTGGTGCTCGACCCGGCGGCGACCCCGCTGCTGGCCCGGCGCACGGCGCGCTGCCGCACCCTCGCCGAGACCCTCTTCGCGCTGATGATGCTGGGGGACGATCGCAGCGTGGCCGAGACCTGGGCAAATGGATGCCTGCAGCACCGCCGCGAAGCGGCGACCTGGGCCAACTTCAGCCCGACTCCTCGGCCGGGGGCAGGCTGAGCAGCCAGCTCACCAGGCGCTCGATATCCTCCTCGGCGACGCGGCGGTTGGGGGTCATGCGCTCCTCGCCCCAGTTGCCGCTGCCGCCGTCACGCACCGTGACCACCAGGCGCGCGAGCGCCTCGTCGTCGTCGCGGTAGCGTTCGGCCACGTCGCGCCAGGCCGGGCCGCGCAGGGTGTCGTCCAGGTCGTGGCAGTTGAAGCAGCCGCTGTCCCAGGCCAGGTCGATCATCGCCTCGTCGTCGGCCTCATGGCTCATCTCGGCGAAGGCGGCGCCGGTCAGCAGCAGCGCCGAAAGAAGCCCCGCTCCCCAACGAATATGACGGTTCATCGTGATCGTCTCCCGATCAGCGCATCCAGGATGCGAAAGGCGGCCAGCCCCGCCACGGCGACCGCGAAGCTCGTGGCCATCAGGTAGTCGGCGCGGGTGAGCACCCAGAGATGGACCGCCCCCAGGGCCGCCGACACGTAGATGAGCCGGTGCAACCAGTGCCAGGCAGTGTAGCCCATGGCCTTCTGAGTAGAGCGAAAGGAGGTGAGCGCCAGGGGGACCAGCAGCAGCAGTGCGGCTGCGCCATAGCGGATATAGGGCAGATCCACCATCTCGCGGCGAATCCAGGGCCAGTCCCAGTACTGGTCGAGGCCCATCCAGGCCAGCATGTGAGCCACCAGCCAGAAGAAGGCCCACAGGCCGATCTGGCGGCGGGCGATCATGAAGCCGATCCAGCCGGTGAAGCGAAAGGCCGGGCTGAAGGCGATGGTGGCGACCAGCAGGGTGAAGCCGGTGCGGCCGCTGAAGTGCACCACCGCCTCGGCGGGCACCGCCCCCAGGTCGCCGAAGCACCACTGCCAGGCCAGCCACGCCGCGGGCAGGCTGCCGGCGGCCAGTACCAGCAGGCGAAAGGCCAGGATCCGTGTGGCAGGCGTGGTCGGCATGGAGGGGCTCGCTCGCGTCAGAAGTGCTTGTTCAGGTCCATGCCGGCGTAGAGCTCGGCGACCTCATCGGCGTAGCCGTTGAACATCAGCGTCTCGCGGCGTCCGCTCTCGCCGATGCGCCGCTCCCGGGCCTGGGACCAGCGAGGATGGTCCACCTCCGGGTTCACATTGGCATAGAAGCCGTACTCGCTGGGGTTCTGGTCGATCCAGGAGGTGGTGGGCTGCTGCTCCACCAGGCGAATCTTCACCACCGACTTGATGCTCTTGAAGCCATACTTCCAGGGCACCACCAGCCGGATCGGGGCACCGTTCTGGTTGGGCATCACCTCGCCGTACATCCCCACGGAGAGCAGGGTCAGGGGGTGCATCGCCTCGTCCATGCGCAGCGCCTCCCGGTAGGGCCACTCGATGATCGAGCGGCGCTGGCCGCGCAGGTTGTCGGGGTCGAGGAGCGACTCGAAGACCACGTACTTCGCCCGGGAGGTGGGCTCGTGGCGCCTGAGCAGGTCGGCCAGGGGAAAGCCGATCCAGGGGATCACCATGGACCAGGCCTCGACGCAGCGCAGGCGATAGATGCGCTCCTCCAGGGACTGGCCGGCGAGGATATCCTCCAGGGCGAAGGTGCCGGGCCTCTCCACCTCCCCCTCGATGGTCACCGACCAGGGATCGGTGACCAGCCGATGGGCGTAGACCTCGGGGTCGCTCTTGCGGGTGCCGAACTCGTAGAAGTTGTTGTAGGTGGTGGCATCGCGAAACGCGGTCGGCGCCTCATCGCCGGCCAGCGCTTGGCTCGGCAGCTCGCCGGCGAGCCGCTCCTCGAGACCGTCGCGCCAGGCGTGGGCCGCCGGCGACAGCAGCAGGCCGGGTGCCAGGGCGGCGGCCCCCAGGGCGGCGCCCGCCTTAATGAAGCGGCGACGCTGGCGGAACAGCGCCCGGGGCGTGACCTCGGATTCGGGAATGGGGGGATAACGGTAGCGACTCATGGCAGGTCACCTCTTCCGCAGATCGTCAGGGCTGACAGCTTCCCGAAAAACGCGAGGGGCGTCCAGCCGGCAAGGTGAACCGGTGCCAAAACTTGATCCACCTCAAGAGCGCTCCTTTTCCGACGGTTTTACTGGGTTGATTAGGCAGAGCCGATGCCGCTAGAGTCCGGACAGAAGGTTAAGAGCAGATTAGCCGGACGGCTGACCTGAATCACCATAGCCTCAACCACCATAATGAGGGGAACACCATGACCACCAAGCGCCTGCTGGCCACGGCCATCGCCATGGGCTCCGCGCTGGCCATCGCCGCACCGGCCATGGCCGACGACGGGCTCGGCAACTACCGCGATCGCTTCGAGCCGCTGCCCCACTTTCCGCCGATCCCGGCCGCCAACTCCCTGACCCCGGAGAAGGTCGAGCTCGGCAACATGCTCTTCTTCGAGCCGCGCATCTCCTCCAGCGGTGTGATCAGCTGCGCCACCTGCCACAACCCGGCACTGGGCTGGGCGGACCGCATTCCGCGCGCCACCGGCCACGACGGCCAGATCGGCGAGCGCAACACCCCCACCGTGCTCAACTCCGGCTTCCTGGGCTCCCAGTTCTGGGACGGCCGCGAGCCGGACCTGGAGGGCCAGGCCCTGGGCCCCATCGAGGCCGACGTGGAGATGGCCATGGATCTGGACTCGGCTCTCGAGCGCCTCAACGAGTTCGATCTCTACCAGAAGAAGTTCGCCGAGGCCTTCCCGGACGACGCGGACCCGATCAACGCCGACAACCTGGCCCAGGCCCTGGCCAGCTTCCAGCGCACCCTGAACACCCCGAACTCCCCCTTCGACCGCTACCTGCGCGGCGATCTCGACGCCCTGACCCAGCAGGAGAAGGACGGCATGGTGGCCTTCGTGGATACCGGCTGCATCGCCTGCCACCGCGGCCCGGCGCTCACCGACAGCATGTTCCATGCCATCCAGGTGCCGGGCTCCACCGACGTGGGTCGCTTCGAGGTGACCGGTGACGAGGCGGACATGTATCGCTTCCGCACGCCGACCCTGCGCAACGTGGGCGTCACCTACCCCTACATGAACAACGGTGCCACCGAAACTCTGGAGGAGGCCGTTGCCATCATGGGCCAGGAGATGCTGGGGCGCGAGTATGACGATGCCACCATCGCCGATATCACCGCCTTCCTGCACACCCTGACCGGCGAGATGCCCGACTTCGAGGTTCCGGCCCTGCCGTGACCTGCCTGGGCGGCGGAAGCCCCTGCTGCCCCTCGCCCACGAAGACAGACGGCGCCCCCTGATGGGGGCGCCGTTTTCGTGTGCTGCCTGCCAGGGGTTGTCGTCGTCAGCTACAGGCCGCCAGCCGGTGGCGCAGCTCGGTGCGCCGGGCGTCGCTGATGAAGGCGGCCTCGATGGCGGTGCCGGCCAGCTGAATGAAGGTGGCCTCGTCCCAGCCGAAGGCCCGCTGGCAGGCCTCGAAGTTGGCCAGCATGCCGCCCCCGAAGTAGGCCGGATCATCGGAGTTGAGGGTGACCCGAAGCCCCGCCTCCAGCAGCCGGGGCAGCGGGTGCTCCTCGATGCGCTCCACCACCTTGAGGCGCACGTTGGAGAGCGGGCAGACGGTGAGCACCACTCCCTCGTCGCGAAGCCGTGCCACCAGGTCGGGATCCTCCAGGCAGCGCACGCCGTGGTCGATGCGGCAGACATCCAGCCGGTCCAGCGCCTGGCGTATATAGTCGGGGGGCCCCTCCTCGCCGGCGTGGGCCACCCGGGGAATGCCCAGCCGGGCGGCGCGCTCGAACACCTCGACGAATTTCTCGGGAGGGTTACCACGCTCGGCGCTGTCCAGCCCCACCGCATCGAGCATCTCCCAGTAGGGAGCGGCCTCCTCCAGCACCGCCATGGCCTCCTCGGCGTCGCGATCCCGCAGGAAGGCCATGATCAGCGCCGAGGTGAGCCCCAGCTCCCGCTCGGCCTCGCGCCGGGCCAGCGACAGCCCCTCCATCACCACCGGCAGCTCGATGCCGCGCACCCGGTGGGCCTGGGGGTCGAAGTGCATCTCCACGTGCACCACGCCCTCGGCGTGGGCGCGGCGAAAGTAGTCCATGGCCAGGTCGTGGAAGTCCTCGGCGGTGCGCAGCACGCTCATCCCCCGGTAGTAGAGGTCGAGGAAGGACTGCAGGTCGCGGAAGTCGTAGGCGGCGCGGGCCTCCTCCACCGAGCCGAAGGGTAGCGCCACCCCGTTGCGCTCGGCCAGGGCGAACATCAGCTCGGGCTCCAGGGAGCCCTCGATATGCAGGTGGAGCTCGGCCTTGGGGAGGCGCCTCAGGAAGTCACGCATGGCTCGTCTCTCTCGTCACGGGCTGTTTCACCCAATCCTGATAGAAACATCGCCATTGCGCAAAGCCTGCGGGCTAACCGCTGTCTCACGGTAGCTGTCGCAGCGTCTCCTCCAGATCCCGGCGACGCGCCTCGCGCTGCGTCTCGGCCTCGTCCCGGCGGGACTCCAGCTCGGCGATCTGCTCCTCCCGGGCCTCGAGATCGGCGAGATAGCGCTGCCCGAGCGCGTTGTCGGCGCCTACCGCCGCGAGGTTGTCGCGAATCCGCGCCTGCTGCTGGCCGGCACGCTCCAGCGCCTCCTCGAGGCGGACGAGTTCGCGCTCCACCTCGGCCAGGGCACGGCGGCGCTCCAGCACCGCCTCGAGCTGCTCGGCGGTCTCGTCATCCGCGGCGCCCCGCCACTCCACGAGGCGCGCCGGGTCGGCATCGACCAGCGACAGGGTCTGGTGGCGCAGCAGGGTCTCGACGGCCTCGACCTCGCCGCTCTCCCCGGCCGCCAGGGTCAGGCCGAGCCGCTGATGGCTCGGCGTGCGCTCCACCAGGGCCTCGGAGGCGAACTCCCATCCCTCCCGACGCGGATGCTCGATCAGCACCTCGCGGGCCTCCCGGGCATCGTTCTCCACCCGGTAGCGCGTCAGGCGCCGGGAGCGGTGGGTGATGCGCAGGACACCATCGACGATCACCAGGCGCTCCAGCTGCTCCTCGGGATGCGAGCTCTCCACGACCCGGACCAGGCGGTCGGCGGCGAAGCTGGCCAGGCGCGACTCGCCGGCCGGCACCCCGGGCAGATTGACGTCGCCCACATGGCCCACCTCGGCGTCATAGACGGTCACCAGCCCCGGCGGCAGCCAGCCGTCGGTGGTGTTCTCCAGGCGCACGGCGGCCACCGGATGGCGCTCGCCCCGCTCCGGCTGGTAGAGGGAGACCCGCCGCGCCGGCAGGGTGGCGTCGACATAGGGCAGGGAGAGGGTGCGCCCCGCCTCGAGGTCCACCGGGAAGGGCAGCCGCCAGGTGGCGGCGGTGCCGCTCTCCACGCCGAGCGCCTGGCCGGCCGGCGCCGAGGGGGCGGCCAGGGCGCGGTCCTCGGCGGCCCCGCCGTAGGCCAGGCTCGACTCCATGGCCGCCACCCGGGAGGAACGCAGGGCGCCTTCGTCCTGGCGCACCGGGGCGGTAGCCTCGGCGCTGACCGGCACCTCCGGGCGCTCGGTCCAGTAGTGCTCCAGCAGCCGCTGGGTCAGGGTCACCGGCGCGCCGCTGGAGAGGGTCAGGGCCACCTCGCTCCAGTCGCTGCCGCTGGCGTTCTCCACCACGGCCCAGGCCTGCAGGCGCGCGGCCCCCTCGCCGTCGAGCAGCAGCCGGTAGGCGCTCTTCCACACCGGCGCGGCCACCACGTAGCTGAGCGAGACGTCGCGCTCCCCTTCCCCGTCGAGCTCGATGGCGATGCGCCGCACGGCATCGGTGCGCGCCCGGCCGCTCGCCTCCGCCGCCCGGGCCAGGCGCTCGCGCAGGGTGTCGTCGACCAGCGCCAGGCGCGCATCGTCGCCAAGCAGGAGGGTGGCGACCTCGCCCTCGGCGTCCAGCAGCGCCAGGGTATGGCTGACCTGCCCCCGCTCGTCCGGGGGGCTCTGCTCCACCCCCAGCACCTGACCCTCGAGCTGCTTGCCGCCGGAGGCGACGCGCACCGTGACCCCCTGCAGGGTGGCGGCGAGCCGCGCCACCGAGCGCAGGTCCTCCGGGGTGAAAGGGAGCCGCTGGAAGGACTCCGCCGCGCCGCCCGGGCCATCCAGGGTCAGGCCCCGCAGCTGCCCGCCGGGATCCCGCACCACCAGGCTCTTGAGCACGTCGTCGACCTGGGCCAGGGGCACCTCCAGGTAGAGGGTGTCGCTCCCCGCGAGGCTCCCGGTGCGCCGCACCTCGGCGAGCCCCCCGGTGGAGAGGGTGACCGCCTCCACCGCCAGGGTTTCGGCCAGGGCCTGGCCGGGCAGCCAGCCGCCCCCCAGGGTGAGGCAGAGGACCAGCGTGGCCCGGCGATGGCTCGGCACTGCTGCGCCTTCCCGCTGCTGCATGATCGACTCCTTGTGACACGAGGTGGGGTGGCTCAGGTATACCGCCTGAGTCGCCCTTCGACCAGCGTCAGGGCGCAATCGATCCCCGGCGGGTCGAAGGGGCCGCCGTCCAGCTGGTGCACCAGGTAGAGCACCGTGCGCCCGCGAAGCCAGGCGTCCAGCCGCGCCGCCAGGGCGGCGGCCGTGTCGGCGTCCAGCCCGGCGAAGGGCTCGTCGAGGATCACCAGATCGGGGGCGCGCAGATGGAGCCGCGCCAGCGCCAGGCGCCGGGCCTGGCCGCCGGAGAGGCGGGCACCGCCCTCCCCCACCCGGGTCGCAAGCCCCTGGGGCAGCGCCCCGGCCCAGGCGTCGAGCCCCACCCAGGCCAGCGCCGCCCACAGCGCCGACTCGGGTGCCTCGGGGTCTGCAATGCGCAGGTTGGCGGCCAGGCTGTCGTCGAGCAGGTCGGCGCGCTGGGTGAGGGCCGCCACGCGACGGCTCAGCGCGACCTCCGGCCACTCGGCCAGGGCCACTCCCCCCAGGCGCACGCTCCCCTCCCGGGGCACCAGCTGCCCCAGCAGCAGGCCCGCCACGCTGGACTTCCCCGACCCGGAGGCCCCGCAGAGCGCCAGGCGCTCGCCGGGGGCGAGGCCAAGCGACACCTCGTCCAGGGCCGGCGTCAGGGCCCCGTCGTAGCGCAGGGTCACCGCCTCGAGCTCGGCGCCGAGGGCGCCGCCGGGCAGCCGTGGTCCGCGCTCCGCCTGCCGGGCCCCGGCACGCTCGCCGGCTCGGGCCTCCAGTTCGTTGAGGCGTCCGGCGGCGCCCCGGGTGGCCCCCAGCCAGGTAAAGGCAGCGGGCAGTGGGGCGAGCGCCTCGCTCATGGCCAGCATGGCGATCGGCATCATCACCATCAGGGGGCCGGAGAGCCGGCCCGCCTCCCAGGCGCCGGCGGCCAGCCACAGGGCCAGCAGCATGGCGAGCCCCACCACCAGGCCGGCCAGGGCATTGCCCAGCGCCACCAGGGCCCCCAGGCGGCGCTGGCCGCGATAGAGCCGCGCCTCGATGGCGTGAAGCTCATGTCGATGGCGAGCCAGGCTGCCATAGGCCTCCAGCTCGGCCATGCCCTGCAGCGCTTCCACCAGCCGCCCGCGCAGGGCCTCGAGCTCCCCCACCTGGGCCCGGCTTTCGGCCATGCCCAGCCGCGCCTGGCCCAGGGTGAGCCACAGCCAGCCGAGCAGCAGCAGCGCGCCGGCGGCGAGCCCGACGCCGGGGGAGAAGAGGGCCAGGAAGGCCGCGAGCCCGAGGATCGCCAGCAGGCCGACGCCGGCGGGGGCCAGCAGCCTCAGGTAGAGGCTGTCCAGGGTGTCGATGTCGGCGGTGAGCCGGTTGAGCCAGTCGCTGGCCCGGCGCCGGGCCAGGGCCTGGCCGTCGAGGCTCGCCAGCACGCCGAAGAGTCGCCCGCGCAGGTCGGCCAGCAGCCGCAGCACGGTGTCGTGGTTGTAGAGCCGCTCCAGGTAGCGGGCCAGGGTGCGACTCACCGCGAAGAGGCGGATGCCGCCCCCGGGCACATAGACATCCAGGCTGGCGGCGACACCCGCGGCCAGCAGCAGCCCGGCAAGCCCGGTGGCGGTGATGAACCAGCCGGAAAGCGCCAGCAGGCCGATGGCCGACAGCAGCGTCAGGGCGATCAGCGCCGCCCCCACGGCGAGCCGCCGGCGCCGCCGGTCCAGCAGCCGCAGCCAGGGGCCCAGTTCCCGGACCAGGGTGTCGCGCTCAGGGCGATGGGACATGGGTCACCTCCTCGAGCCGCCCCTCGGCGAGATGCAGCCGGCGGCCGGCCATGGCGATCAGCGCCGGGTGATGAGTGGCGATCACCAGGGTGCGCCCCTGCCTCGCCAGGGCCTCCAGGGCGGTGATCACCACCGCTTCGGTGTCGGCATCCAGGCTGGCGGTGGGCTCGTCGAGCAGCACCAGGGGGGCATCGGCAAGAAAGATCCGGGCCAGGGCCAGGCGCTGGGCCTGGCCGCCGGAGAGGCCGGCCCCCCGCTCGCCCAGGGGGGTGTCGAGCCCCTCCGGCAGCCGCGCCAGCAGCTCACCGAACCCCGCCCGGGCCAGGGCCTCCGCCATGGCCTCGCGCGAGGCGTCGGGTGCTGCCAGGCGCAGGTTGTCGGCGAGGCTCCCCTGGATCAGCAGCGGGCGCTGGTCCATCCAGGCGAAGCTCAGGTCGCTCGCCAGGCGGCGCCGCCCCTCGCCGGGGCCGACGAAGCCGGCCAGCAGCTGCAGCAGGGTCGACTTGCCGGAACCGGAGGCCCCGGTGATCGCTACCACCTCGCCACGCCTCAGGCGCAGGTCGCAGGGCGAAAGCACCCGCCCCCGGCCGGGGCGCACCACCTCCGCCCCGGCCAGCTCCACCAGGGTCTCGGCGTCGTCGGTCGCCTCGGCCCGGCGCCGGCGCACCGGGTCCGGCTCTTCGGCCAGCAGCGCCATCAGGCCGTCGGCGGCCCCCAGGGCCGCGGCGCGATCATGGTAGTGCTGGGCCAGGGTGCGCAGCGGCTGGAAGAACTCCGGGGCCAGCAGCAGCACCAGCAGCCCGCTGAACAGGGTCAGCTCGGGCGAAGGGCCGTAGGTGATGTAGCCCAGCAGGCCGAACCCCACGTAGATGGCCACCACGGCGATGGCCACCGAGGCGAAGAACTCCAGCACCGCCGAGGAGAGGAAGGCCAGCCGCAGGGTCCGCATGCTGCGGCGCCGATAGTCGTCGGCGGCGGCGTGCACCTCCCGGGTGGCGGCCCGGGTGTGGCCGAAGAGCTGCAGGGTGGTGATGGCCCGCACCCGGTCGATGAAGTGGCCGGAGAGACGGGCCACTGCCGCGAACTGGTCGCGATTGAGCCGTTCGGCCCCCATCCCCACCAGGGCCATGAAGAGCGGGATCAGCGGTGCGGCGAGCAGCAGGAAGAGCGCGGCCAGCCAGTCCAGCCACAGCGCTACCCCAAGCACCAGTGCCGGGCTCAGCACCGACAGCGCAAGCTGAGGGCGAAAGCGGGCGAAGTAGCCGTCCAGCGCCTCGACCTGCTCCACCAGCTGGCTGGCCAGGCTGGCCGAGTGGCCACCCGACAGCCAGCCCGGCCCCAGCCTTGCCAGCTGGTCGAGCAGCTCGGCCCGCACCCCGGCGCGGATGCGCAGGCTAGCGACCTGGCCGAACCGCTCCTGGGCATGGAGCGCGACCGCGCGCACCAGCAGCAGCAGCGCCATCGCCACCAGGGTCGGCAGCAGCTCGTCCCGGGCGGCCCCCTCGACCAGCAGGGCGCTGACGCCCCGGGCCAGCAGGCCGAGCTGCCCGATCGAGGCCAGGGTCGCGACGCCCCCGGCGGCCACGGCGAGGCCCAGGAGCCGACGCTCCCGGGCGGCGAGGTCAACAAGCCAGCGGCGGGCATCTCGCCCGCCGCCGGTGGTTTCATGAGTGGCCATGGCTCAGTGGTAGCCTTCGCCCACCTTGACCTTGCCGCGGAAGACCCAGTAGGTCCAGGCGGTATAGGCCAGCACGATGGGGATCACGAAGAGCACCCCGATCAGCAGGAAGAGCTGCGACTCCGGGGCCGAGGCCGCATCCCAGATGGTGTAGTCGGGCGGCACGATCACCGGCCACTTGCTGGCCACCAGGCCCAGGTAGGTAAACACGAAGAGCCCCACGGTGGCGACGAAGGGCTGCCCCTCCTGGCGGCGGTAGACCGCCAGCAGCATCCAGGCGGCGCAGGCCAGCGCCAGGGCCGGGAAGATCCAGATCAGGTGGATATGCTCGAACCAGCGCTGGAAGACATCGGGGTTCACCATGGGGGTCCAGAGGCTGATCATCACGAAGGCCGAGATCACCGCCAGCAGCAGCGCCGGCGTGATGCGATAGGCCCACTGCTGGACGTGCCCCTCGGACTTGAGGATCAGCCAGGTGGCCCCGAGCAGCGCATAGCCGGTCATCAGGCTCACCCCGGTCAGCATGGTGAAGGGGGTCAGCCAGTCCAGGGCCCCGCCCACATAGACGAAGTCCTCGACCGCGAAGCCCTGGATGTAGGCCCCCACCACGGCCCCCTGGGCGAAGGCGGCCACCGCCGAGCCCCAGCAGAAGGCGCGGTTCCACCAGCGCCGGTTGCGATGGGACTTGAAGCGGAACTCGAAGGCCACGCCGCGGAAGATCAGGCCGGCGAGCATCAGAAAGACCCCGATGTAGAGCGCCGGCAGGAACACCGAGTAGACCAGGGGGAAGGCGCCGAGCAGGCCGGCCCCGCCCAGCACCAACCAGGTCTCGTTGCCGTCCCAGACCGGGGCCACCGAGTTCATCATCACGTCACGGGCGCCCTCGTCCGGGGCGAAGGGATAGAGGATCCCCAGGCCCAGGTCGAAGCCGTCCATCAGCACGTACATGATCACGCCAAAGCCGATGATGATGGCCCAGATCATTGAAAGATCGAACATTTCCATGGCTCATTCCCTCCAGGTCGGGGCCGCGTCGCGATCGAAAGAGGTGTCGACACCGGAAAGCGGCCGCTTGGCCCGGTGGCTCTCGCCCGCCGTGTCGTGGCGGTGCTCCTCGGGCAGCATCCCCTGGCGCACCACCCGGGTCAGGTAGTAGACCCCGGCCCAGAACACCACGGCATAGACCGCCACGTAGCCGATCAGGGTGAAGAGCGCCATGCCGCCGGTCAGCGACGGCGTCAGGCCCTCGGCGTGGGTCATGATCCCGTAGACCAGCCAGGGCGCCCGCCCCACCTCGGTGACGATCCAGCCGGCCAGCACCGCGATGAAGGGGGTCACGCTCATCAGGCGCAGGGTCTGCAGGAAGCCGCGATGCTCATACACCCGGCCGCCGCGGCGCAGCCAGAGCCCGGCCACGGCCACCCCGATCATCAGCAAGCCGATGCCCACCATGACCCGGAAGGACCAGAAGACGATCCACACCGGCGGCTGCTCCTCGGGGGGAACCTCGCTGATGCCGGGCACCACCCCGGCCGGGTCGTGCTTGAGAATCAGGCTCGCCAGGCTCGGGATGCCGATCTCGAAGCGGTTGGCCTGGGCCTCCTGGTCGGGAATCGCGAACAGCAGCAGCGGCACGTTGCCCCGGGTCTCCCAGTTGCCCTCCATGGCCGCCACCTTGGTGGGCTGGTGCTCCAGGGTGTTGAGCCCGTGGAAGTCACCCACCAGGGCCTGGGTCGGGGTCAGCACCAGCAGCAGCCAGAGACACATGGAGAGCGCCTTGCGGTTGGCCTCCACGTCGCGGCGAATCAACAGGTACCAGGCGCTCACCCCGGCCACCACGAAGCCGCCGGTGATGAAGGAGGCCATCACCATATGGGCAAAGCGGTACCAGAAGGAGGGATTGAAGATCGCCTCCCCCCAGGCCACCACATGGAAGGTGGTGTCGCGCAGCTCGACGCCGGCCGGGGTCTGCATCCAGCTGTTGGCGGAGAGGATCCAGAACGAGGAGATGAAGGTACCCACCGCCACCATGATGGCGGCGAACAGGTGCACCCCCTGGGGTACCTTGCCCCGCCCGAACAGCAGCACGCCGAGGAAGGCCGCTTCCAGGAAGAAGGCGGTGACCACCTCGTAACTGAGCATGGGGCCGAGGAAGTTGGCCGATGCCTGGGAGAAGTTGCTCCAGTTGGTACCGAACTGGAACGACATCACGATGCCCGAGACCACGCCCATGCCGAATACCACGGCAAAGACCTTGGTCCAGAACACCGCCAGGCGATCCCAGGCGGGATTTTCCGTTCGGTAGAAGAGGCCGTGGAGCACGGCGATGTAGGAAGCCAGCCCGATGGTGAACACCGGAAAGATGGCGTGAAAGGAGACCACGAAGGCGAACTGCAGTCGTGATAGCAGGAGAGGATCCAGTTCCATGACGCTTGCCTCGATACCACGGATGAGTCGAGAACGTCGCAAGGGATGCGAATGCACCGCGGGGTGCTTTCTTGTGCTTCCGATGCCGGACGCTGCCGCATCGTGACGCATTCCACCTGGACACCAGAGGTCAGAAGAAGCCTAGCAGCCCAGCGGCCCTGCCATGGGCTCGGCACTTAAAACCATAACAAATAAGCTTATTCCGCCTCAGCGATTATCCTACCGTTAAGACCTCCCTAGGTCCTCAAGAGTTGACCTGAATCAGGCGTGTCCCGTTGTCGCAGCCCCTCAGGGGGCACCGCTCAGCACCAGGCGCACCAGCCAGGCGGTATAGGCCAGGAACATCGTCAGCAGCACCGCCCCTTCCAGGCGGTTGATGCGGCCCTCCCGGCCTCGCCACCCCAGGGCGAAGACCGCCATCAGCACGGTCATGGCGGCCATCAGGCTCCAGTCCCGCAGCAGCACCTCGGCGCCCACCTGGATGGGGTGGATCACCGCGGCGAGCCCTACCACCCCCAGGGTGTTGAAGAGGTTGGAGCCCACCACGTTGCCGAGCACCAGATCGTGCTCGCGGCGACGCAGGGCGCTGATGGAGGAGGCGAGTTCGGGCAGCGAGGTGCCCACCGCCACCACGGTCAGGCCGATGATCAGGTCGCTGACGCCGAACCCCTGGGCGATGGCCACCGCCCCCCACACCAGAATCCGCGAGCTGATCACCAGCAGCACCAGGCCGATGCCGGTCCAGGCGAGGCCAGCCTTCAGCGTCATCGGCCGTTCCGCCAGGCTCTCCTCGGTGTCGGTGCCCAGGGCATCGGCCCCCTCCCCCCGCGCACGCCAGATGCTGGTGCCGATGAAGAGGGCCAGCAGCGCCAGCAGCAGCGCGCCCTCGGAGCGTCCTATCACCCCGCCCCACATCAGCAGCGCCGAGACCAGGGTCGCCCCGCCCAGGATCGGCAGCTCGCGGCGAACCACCGTGGAGTGCACCGCCAGCGGCGAGATCAGCGCCACCAGGCCGAGGATCAGGCCGATATTGGCGATGTTGGAGCCGTAGGCGTTGCCGAGCGCAAGGCCAGGATTGCCCTGCCCCGCCGCCAGCGCCGAGACCACCAGCTCCGGCGCCGAGGTGCCGAAGCCGATGACCAGCATGCCGATCAGCAGGGGCGAGAGCCCCAGGCGTGCCGAGGTGGCCGCCGCGCCGTCGACGAAGCGCTCGGCGCTCCAGACCAGCAGGATCAGACCTGCCACTACCGCTACCGCAGGAAGCATCATGGGGTTGCCTCGGGAACATTCAGGAGTGCATGTTTATCTATGGTGCCCGGATCAGCGACGTGTCAAACTTCCGCCCGTGAGCCGACGCACACAGCCGGGAGTGTAGGCCTGTCGGCCGCCCCGGAAAAGAGACCCCACAGGAATCCACCGCCAGCAGGAGAGAGCGCCCCTTGGCCCAGCGCCGCTTTCAGTTCATGGAGCACCTGCCCACGCTGCCGGGCGAGGTGCCCCGAGTCGAGCGCACGCCCCCCGAGTCCGGGGCGCGGCGGCGCCTGCGCGCCTGCCAGGAGTGCGACTGGGTGGTCGCCCTGCCCCCGCTGCGTGCCGGGGAGAAGGCCGACTGCCCGCGCTGCGGCCACACCCTGGTCAAGCGCCACCGGCGTCCGGCCCAGCGCAGCATGGCGCTGGCGCTCTCGGCGCTGCTGGCCCTGGCCATGGCGCTCTCCTTCCCCTTCATCAGCTTCAGCGTGGGCGGCGTGGGCAACCGCATCGAGCTTTCCCAGACCGCCACCACCCTGATCGGCTTCCACCAGCCGGTGGTGGCCGGGGCGGTGATCATGACCATCATCGTGCTGCCGGCGGTCTACCTGGTGGGGGTGATCTGGCTGCAGCTCGGCCTGCTGCGCGATGACCCGCTGCCGGCCAGCCGCGCCATCGCCCGGTCCCTCGCCCAGCTCAACCCCTGGATGATGGCCGATGTCTTCATCATTGGCGCCCTGGTCAGCCTGATCAAGGTCGCCGGCATGGCCCAGATCGAGCTCGGCGTCTCCTTCTGGGCCTTCTGCGCCTTCGCCCTGCTGCTGCTGTTTACCACCCAGTCCATCGACGCCGACTGGATGTGGTTCTCCCTGGCCGGCGAGCCCCGGGCGCCGGAGGGCAGCCGCACCGGCGAGACCGCGGCCCCTCAGGGGCTGGCCGGCTGCACCACCTGCGGGCTGGTCAACCGGCTCGAGGCCGGCGGGCGAGGGCGCTGCCGGCGCTGCGGCGAGCGGCTGCGCACCCGGCTGCCCCACAGCCTGCAGCGGACCTGGGCCCTGCTTGCCGCCGCCGCCATCATGTACATTCCCGCCAACGTCTATCCGATCATGACCACCACCAGCCTGGGGCACAGCAGCCCCTCCACCATCATCGGCGGCGTGGTCGAGCTGATCCAGATGGGCTCCTGGCCGGTGGCCACGGTGATCTTCGTGGCCAGCGTCATCGTGCCGGTGGGCAAGCTCGGCGCCCTGGCCTGGCTCTGCCTGGTGGTCAACCGCAGCAGCGAGCTGAACGCCGCCACCCGGACGCGGCTCTACCGGGTCACCGAATTCATCGGCCGCTGGTCGATGATCGATGTCTTCGTGGTGGCGATCCTGGTGGCACTGATCCGCGCCGGCTCCCTGATGTCGATCACCCCGGGGCCCGCCGCCCTGGCCTTCGGCGCCGTGGTGGTGATCACCATGCTGGCCGCCATGACCTTCGACCCGCGGCTGATCTGGGATGCCCCGCTGCCGCGCTCCGACTCCCGACAAGACCCACAAGGAACCCCAGGATGAGCGATGCTCCCCGCGACGAGGCGCCGCCGGAGCGCGACCTGAACCGCGCCACTCCCTCCCCCCAGGCGCGCTTTTCACCGATCTGGATCGTGCCCATCGTGGCCATCCTGATCGGGGTCTGGCTGGTCTACGACAACTACCGCAGCCGCGGCCCCCAGGTGACCCTGGTGATGGCCAATGCCGAGGGGATCGAGGCCGGCAGCACGCTGATCAAGACCCGCAACGTCCAGGTCGGGCGCGTCGAGCGGGTCCAGCTCTCGGAGGATCTCTCCACCGCAGTGATCACCGCCCGCATGAGCCCCGACACCGAGCCCATGCTGGTGGAGGACAGCCGCTTCTGGGTGGTCAAGCCGCGGGTGGGCCGGGAGGGCATCAGCGGCCTGGGCACGGTGCTCTCCGGGGCCTACATCCAGCTGGAGCCGGGCAGCAGCGACGCGACCAGCCGGGAGTTCCAGGTCAGCGAGAACCCCCCGGTGGCCCCCGCCGGAGCCGCCGGGCTGCGCATCAACCTGGTCAGCCAGCTGGGCAACTCCCTGCGCGTCGGCGACCCGGTCACCTACCAGGGCTACACCGTGGGCCGCGTGGAAGATGCCATCTTCGAGGCCCAGACCCGGCGCATGCAGCACCGCGTCTTCATCGAGGCCCCCTACGACACCCTGGTCACCGACAGCACCCGCTTCTGGTCGGCCAGCGGCATCGACCTGCGGCTCGACTCCGAGGGCTTCCGGGTCAACGTGGAGTCCTTCGAGGCGCTGCTGGGCGGCGGCGTCACCTTCGGCGTTCCCGAGGACCTGCCCCTGGGCAGCCGGGTGGAGCCCGACGTGACCTTCAACCTCTACCCGGACGAGGACAGCGCCCGCCAGGGCACCTTCAACCGCTACCTGGAGTACGTGCTGCTGGTGGACGACTCGGTGCGCGGCCTCTCCCGGGGCGCCCCGGTGGAGTTCCGCGGCGTGCGCGTGGGCACCGTGGCCGCCGTGCCCTGGAACTTCAATGCCCCCCAGCCCGACGGCCGCTCCGGCTTCTCGATTCCCGTGCTGATCCGCATCGAGCCCCAGCGCCTGGGGATCGAGAACCGGGATGTCGACCTCGACGAGTGGCGGCAGCGCTTCGATCGGCTGTTTGGCTTCGGGCTGCGCGCCAGCCTGAAGAGCGGCAACCTGCTCACCGGCGCGCTCTTCGTCGACCTCAACTTCAACAGCGACCTGGCCGGCACACACGCGGTGGAGACCTTCGCCGAAACGCCGGTATTCCCCACGGTGGCCGGCGGCTTTGCGCTGATCGAGGCCCAGGTCACCGACCTGCTGGCCAAGCTCAACGACCTCGAGATCGAGCCGCTGCTGGCGGGGCTGGACCGCAACCTGGCCGCCTCGGAGGCGATGCTCGGCGAGGTCCGCGAGCTCTCGGCCTCGCTGCAGGGGCTGCTCGACGACCCGAGCACCCGGGAGGTCCCGGCCAACCTCAACGCCACCCTGGCGGAGCTGCGCGACACCCTGCAGGGGGTCTCCCCCGGCTCGCCCGCCTACCAGGAGCTGACCGGCGCCGTGGAGCGGCTGGAGCGGCTGATGCGCGACATCCAGCCGGTGGCCCGCACCCTCTCCGACAACCCCCGGGCCCTGCTCTTCGACAGCCTGCAGACCGAAGACCCCGTGCCCCGGGCGCCCCGCCGCGACTGACGGCCGCCGCACAACCACCGCAGACGACAAGGAGACCCACGATGACAAGGCAATGGAGGCTGGCCGCCCTGGCGGCCATGGCGATGCTGGTGGCCGGCTGCGCCAGCTCGAGCCCCGCCCCGGCCCGCTACACCCTGCCCGGGACGGCAGCCGGCGCCGAGGCAGCGGGGGCCGAGGCCGACCACCTGCTGCTGCTGCGCCCGCCCCGCCTGGCCCACTATCTGGACGTGGAGGGCCTGGTGATGCAGGTGGATGACATTACCCTGGTGGAGGCCCGCGGCCACCAGTGGGCCGAGGCCCTGGGCCGCCAGCTGGAGCGCAGCCTGCGCGCCCGCCTCGCCGCGCGGCTGCCCGATACCCGGGTGATGCTGGACGAGGCCGAGGTGCGCGAGCCGGAGGCGCTGTCGCTGCGCCTGGAGATCGACCGCTTCCAGGGCCGCCACGATGGCCTGGCGGTGATCGGCGGCCAGTGGCAGCTGCGCGACGGCACCGGCACCCTGCTGGCCATGGAGCGGCTCGCCATCGAGGCCGAGCTGGACGACGACGGCTACCCCGCCCTGGTGCGCGCCCTGGGCCGCGGCTGGGACCGCACCGCCGACGAGCTCGCCGCGGCGATCCGCCGGATGCGCTGAGGATGCCGGCATCCGCGATGCCCTGGCCGTTGCGGCGAAGTAGCTGCGCCCGGCGCGCCGATCTGGCATAATGCTCCCACGCGGCAACCACAGAGTCCCTCCTGCCGCTCCTTACCCCCGAATTTCCTACGCCCCGGCCCGGGACTGGCCACGCGCAGTGCGTGGCGTGGCCGCGGCGTTTCTGCGGAGACCGCATGACCTTTTCCGAACTCGGCCTGCGTGCCGAACTGCTGCGTGCCGTAGAGGCACAGGGCTACACCGTTCCGACCCCGATCCAGCGCCAGGCGATTCCTGCCGTGCTCGAGGGCGGCGACCTGCTGGCCAGCGCCCAGACCGGCACCGGCAAGACCGCCGGCTTCACCCTGCCCATGCTGCAGCGACTGGCCGATGGCAAGCGCCCCGGCAAGCGCCAGATCCGTGCCCTGGTGCTGACCCCGACCCGCGAGCTCGCCGCCCAGGTGGGTGAGAGCGTGGCCGACTACGGCCGCCACCTGACCCTGAAGAGCCACGTGATCTTCGGCGGCGTGGGCCAGCAGCCCCAGGTGGACGCCATCCGCCCCGGGCTCGACGTCCTCGTCGCCACCCCGGGCCGCCTGCTCGACCTGCAGCAGCAGAAGCACGTGGACCTCTCCCAGGTGGAGATCCTGGTGCTCGACGAAGCCGACCGCATGCTCGACATGGGCTTCATCCACGACATCAAGAAGATCCTGAAGGTACTTCCCCCGAAGCGCCAGAACCTGCTCTTCTCGGCCACCTTCTCCGACGAGATCCAGGCCCTGGCCAACAAGCTGCTGGACCGCCCGGCGATGATCGAGGTGGCCCGTCGCAACACCACCGCCGAGACCGTCGACCAGGCGATCTACCGGGTGGATCGCGAGAAGAAGCGCGAGCTGCTCGCCCACCTGATCAGCCAGCACAACTGGCACCAGGTGCTGGTCTTTACCCGCACCAAGCATGGCGCCAACCGCCTGGCCGAACAGCTCTCCAAGCAGGAGATCCCGGCCATGGCGATCCATGGCAACAAGAGCCAGTCGGCCCGCACCAAGGCGCTCGCCGCCTTCAAGAGCGGCGACCTGCAGGTGCTGGTGGCCACCGACATCGCGGCCCGCGGCCTCGACATCAGCGAGCTGCCCCACGTGGTCAACTTCGAGCTGCCCAACGTGGCCGAGGACTATGTCCACCGCATCGGCCGCACCGGCCGCGCCGGCAGCGAGGGCCAGGCGGTATCGCTGGTCTGCGTCGACGAGCACGGCCTGCTCAAGGGCATCGAGCGGCTGATCAAGCGCGACCTGGAGAAGCGCATCGAGCCCGGCTTCGAACCCGACCCCAACGCCAAGCCCGAGCCCATCGAGAATGGCCGCAACCGCGGCGGCGGCCGTGCCGGACAGGGTCGCGGCAACGCCCAGGGTCGCGGCCAGGGCAGGGGCAATGGCGGCCAGGCCGCCGGCCAGCGCCGGGACGACGAGCGCGGCCAGGCGCCCCGCCGGCGTCGCGGTGGTGGCGGGGGTCGCCGGCAGGCCTGAACCGCCTGGCAGCGAAGATTGGATTATGCGAATGTAGTCACCCTCTCACGGCCTGAAGTGTCACGTCATGCTGAAACGACTGCTGGGCAGGACGCCCATCGATGTCTGGGTCATCAAGCAGGTCGACGCCGACCTGCTGCACCTCTGCGGTCGCGCCACCCTGGCGGCGAAGCCGAACCGCAAGGCGGTGCTCGCCGCGCTGGAGAGGGGCGAGTTCAGCGGCGCCGTCACCATGGCCACCGGCGGGATGGTGCTCAACTCGCGGCTCTTCCGGGCGCTGATCCCCGCGGAGGCTCTGCAGCTGCTTCCCGACGGCCAGGCTCGCTGGCAGGGGCGCGACTGGCTGCTCTCCCAGGTGCCGCAGCGCTGCTGGACCTTCGAGGGGCGCCTGGTCGCCCGGCCCGACCCGACCGGCAGCGGGAGCCTGGTCAGCGTCGAGGATGTCACCGGCATCCGTCGTCAGGTCGACAGGAGCACCCCCACGCCTCCCGGGCAGGTCGTCTTCCGTCCGGAGAACGCCAACGAGGAGCATCCGCTGGTGGCTCCCCGGGAAGACGCTCCCCAGGCCCCCAGGCGCGCCAAGACCGGTCGGGAGTGGCGAGGTGACAATGACTAATCAACCCGCTACCGGCCACCCATCGCGAGGCGCACTGGCGCTCTTCATCGGCCTGATGGTGCTGGTGGGGCTCAACCTGCGCCCAGCGCTCTCCTCCCTGGCCCCGGTGCTCACCCGCATCCAGCAGGATACCGGCCTCTCGGCACTCTCCATCGGGGCGCTGACCACCCTTCCCGTGCTCTGCCTGGGGCTCTTCGCCCCCATGGCGCCCTGGCTCGCCAGGCGCCTGGGAGCCGAGCGCGCCCTGGCGGCGGGCCTTGGGCTGCTGGCCGCCGGGCTCGCCCTGCGCGGCCTGCCGGCGGTGCCGGCGCTGTTCCTCGGCACCCTGATGGTGGGGGCGGCCATCGGCATCGCCGGCACCCTGCTGCCGGCGCTGGTCAAGCGCGAGCTGCCCGCCGGCGCCGACTTGATGACCGGCGTCTATACCATGGCGCTCTGCCTGGGCGGCGCCCTGGGGGCCGGGCTCTCCATTCCGCTGAGCGAGTGGCTGGGCGGCTGGCACCTGGGCCTGGCCAGCTGGGCGGCGCTCGCCCTCCTGGCGCTGGTGGCCTGGCTTGCGCTGGCCCCCCACCGGGACGAGACCGCGCTGCCCGGCGGCGGCGGCTCCATGCGTGCCGTGCTGGGCCAGCCCCTGGCCTGGCAGGTGATGCTCTTCATGGGGCTGCAGTCATCGCTGGCCTATATCGTCTTCGGCTGGCTCCCCACCCTGCTGGTGGCAAGGGGCTACGGCGAGGCGGAGGCGGGCTGGATGATGGGCGCCTCGGTGATGGTGCAGCTGCCGGCGGCCCTGGCCGCCCCCTGGCTGGCGCGCCTGGGGCGTGACCAGCGCCCCGCCCTGCTCACGGTGCTGGCGCTGATCGCCTCCGGGTTCTGGCTGCTGCTGGTGGGCCCCGCCTACCTGCGCTGGCTGGGCATCGTGCTGCTGGGCCTGGGCCAGGGGGGCGGCTTCAGCCTGGCGCTCACGCTGATCGTGCTGCGCTCCGGCAACTCGCGGCTGGCCGGCAAGCTCTCGGGGCTGGCCCAGGGGGGCGGCTATACCCTGGCCGCCCTGGGGCCGCTGGGCGTCGGCGTGATGCTGCAGCTGGGCCTGGGGCTCGACGCCATCACCGCCGTGCTGATGACGGTCTGCGCCCTGGCCGGCTTCTTCGCCCTCTTCGCCGGACGCAACCGCCGCCTGGAGGTCGACAACGCCGGCCGCGTTGTCACCCGGTAGTGCTGGCGCCTCCATGGCGATGACGGCCCCACATCAGTGCCGACGCTCCGCCCCGGCGCTAGACTGTGGGCCATGAACAACGTCCCCGATGCCCTGAAGGCGTGCGGCCTGACCCGCCGCTATCGCCTGGGGGAGGTCACCATCCAGGCGCTGCGCGGGGTCGACCTGACCCTGAAACGCGGCGAGCTCGTGGTCATGCTGGGCGCCTCCGGTTCCGGCAAGTCCACCCTGCTCAACATCCTCGGCGGCCTCGACAGCCCGACCGAGGGCGAGCTGAGCTACGTCGACCGCGAGGGTCATGCCCACCGCCTGGAGGGCGCCAGCCAGCGCGCCCTGACCCGCTTTCGCCGCCATCACGTCGGCTTCGTCTTCCAATTCTACAACCTCATCTCGAGCCTCACCGCCCGGGAGAACGTCGCCGTGGTCACCGAGATCGCCCGGGATCCCATGGCGCCGGAGGAGGCCCTGGCCCGGGTGGGCCTGGGCGAGCGCCTCGACCACTTCCCCTCCCAGCTCTCCGGCGGCGAGCAGCAGCGGGTAGCCATCGCCCGGGCGGTGGCCAAGCGCCCCGAGCTGCTGCTCTGCGACGAGCCCACCGGCGCTCTGGACTTCCGCACCGGCATCCGGGTGCTGGAGGTGCTCGAGCAGGTCAACCGCGACACCGGCACCACCGTGGCGATCATCACCCACAACGAGGTGATCGGCGACATGGCCGACCGGGTGATCCGCCTGCGCGACGGCCGGGTGGATGACATCCGCCACAATGCAGAGCGGCGCCCGGCCCGGGAGCTGCGCTGGTGAGCCCGCCATGCTGACCCTCGACCGCAAGCTCCTCCGTGACCTCTGGCGCCTCAAGGGCCAGGCCCTGGCCATCGCCGTGGTGATGGCCGGCGGCGTCATGACCCTTATCCTCTCGGTGACCACCCTGGAGGCGCTCTCCGGGGCACGGGACCGCTTCTACGCCAGCCACCACTTCGCTGAGGTGTTCGCCGACGTCAAGCGCGCGCCGCTGGGAGTCGTGAGCCGGCTCGAGGAGATCGAGGGGGTCAACCTGGTCGCCCCCCAGGTGCAGGCGTCGCTGCGCCTCTCGCTACCCGGCTTCGACGACCCCATCCGCGGGCTGGCCCAGTCCATTCCCGACGGCCGCCAGCCGACCCTCAATCGCCTGTACCTGGTGGCGGGCGGGCTGCCCGAGCCGGGCCGGGACGACCAGGTGGTGGTCTCCGACGCCTTCGCCGAGGCCCACGGCCTGACCCCCGGCGACAGCCTGGAGACGATCATCGACGGCCGCCGGGTCGCCCTGGGGATCGTCGGCGTGGCGCTGAGCCCCGAGTTCCTCTACCAGGTGGCTCCCACCGACCTGATGCCCGACTACCGCCGCTACGCCGTGCTCTGGATGAACCAGCGCACCCTGGCCAGCGCCTACGGCATGGAGGGTGCCTTCAACCGGCTCAGCCTTACCCTTCAGGCGGGCGCCAGCCCCGAGGCGGTGATCGACGCCCTGGACCTGGCGCTGGAGCGCTACGGGGGCACCGGTGCCTGGACCCGGGACGAGCAGCCCTCCCACCGCTTCCTGGAGGAGGAGCTCAACCAGCAGCGCATCCAGGCCACGGTGCTGCCGGCGATCTTCCTCTCGGTGTCGGCCTTCCTGCTCAACGTGGTGATGGGACGGCTGATCCAGACCCAGCGGGAGCAGGTCGCCGTGCTCAAGGCTTTCGGCTATCGCGATCTTGAGCTGGCCCGCCACTACGGCCTGCTCACTGGCGCCATCGTGCTGCTGGGCTGGGCCCTGGGGGTGGCGCTGGGGGCCTGGGCCGCCAGCGGCCTGGCGAGCCTCTACCGCGACTACTTCCGCTTCCCCGCCATGCCGGCCCGGGTGCCCGCCTGGGCCCTGGCGCTCTCCCTGGCCATCGTGGCCGGCGCGGCCCTGGTCGGCACCTGGCGTGGGGTGTGGCGCGCCGTGAGCCGCCCCCCCGCCGAGGCGATGCGGCCGCCCGCACCCCAGCGCTTCCGGCGCAGCGCCCTGGAGCGGGTGCTGCCCGCCGCCCTGCTCGGCCAGGAGGGCAGGATCATCCTGCGCAACCTGGGCCGCCACCCCGCCAAGGCCGGCTTCTCCATCGCCGGCATCGCCCTCTCGGCGGGGCTGTTGATGATGGGGGCCTACCAGCTCGATGCGGTGGAGGCGATGATCGACCAGCAGTATCGCCAGGTGCTGCGCATGGACATGGAGCTCACCTTCGTCGACGCCACCCCGGCCCGGGCCGCCGGCGAGCTGCGCCACCTGCCCGGGGTGCTGGCCGTGGAGAGCTGGCGCCGGGTGCCAGTGACCCTGAGCCACGGCCACCGGGAGGAGCGCACCTCCCTGCTGGGCATGGAGGCCGAGCCCCGGCTGCGCCAGGTGCTGGACGGCGACGGGCGCGCCCAGCGGCTGCCCGCGGAGGGCGTGATGCTGACCCGCTACCTGGCCGATCAGCTGGGGGCGCGGGTCGGCGACGAGCTGCATGTCGCCGTCATGGAGGGGCAGCGGCGACAGCTGACGCTCCCCCTGGCCGCCCTGGTGGACGAACCGCTGGGGGTCGGCGCCTACCTGACCCGCACCCAGCTCAATCGGCTGATGGGGGAAGGGGGCGCCATCAGCGGCGCCTGGCTGCTGGTCGACCCGGCCCGGCGGGAGGCCCTCAACGCCGCCCTCTGGGAGCTGCCGGCGGTGGCCGCCATCGGGCTGCTCGACGAGGCCGAGCGGGGCATCCGCGACTACCTGGACGAGACGATCCTGATCGCCGCCCTGATCTTCGTGACCATCGCCACTTCCATCGGCTTCGGCGTGGTCTACAACAACGCCCGCATCGCCTTCACCGAGCGCGCCAGGGAGCTCGCCACCCTGCAGGTGCTCGGCTACACCCGCGCCGAGGTCGCGCGGATCCTGCTCGGCGAGATCGCCCTGCTGACCCTGGCGGCCATCCCGCCGGGCTGGGCCATCGGCATCCTGTTCAGCCGGCTGCTCAACCAGGCCTTCAGCAGCGACCTCTTCCGCATCCCCCTGGTCCTCACCCCCCAGGCCTTCGCCATCGCCGCCAGCGGCGTCCTGGCCGCCTCGCTGCTGGTGGGGGTGATGGTGGTGGTCCGGCTGGGCCGCCTGGACAAGATCCGCGTGCTCAAGGCCGTGGAATAGCAAAAGGAGACCGCCCATGACCCCACGCCCCTGGCAGCGACGCCTGTTCTGGAGCCTCGCCGCCCTGACCCTGCTGGCCCTGCTCGCCTGGGCGCTGCGCCCCGCCCCGGTGGCGGTCAGCGTGGCCCGCGTCGGCGTCGGTCTCTTCGTCGATTCGGTGATCGAGGAGGGGCGCACCCGGCTGCGCGACACCTGGAATGTCTCGGTCCCCGTGGCCGGTTACCTGCAGCGGGTCGGCCTGGAGGTGGGCGACGAGGTGGAGCAGGGCCAGGCGCTGTTCCACCTAGAACCGAGCCCGGCACCGGCCCTGGACCCGCGTTCGCGCCAGCAGGCCGAGGATGCCCTGCACGCCGCCGAGGCGCGCCTCCAGGCGGCCCGGGCCAACCTGGAGACGGCCCGGGCCGAGCGGCGCTTCGCCGAGGCGGAGTACGAGCGCTATCGCCAGCTCCACCAGCGCGACCTGGTCTCCACCACGGAGCTGGACCAGCGCCGGAGCCAGCGCGACCGCCTGCGCTCCCTGGAGAGCGCGGCGACGGCCGGCGTCGAGGCGTCCCGCTTCGAGGTGGAGAGCGCCCGGGCGATGCTGGCGGTGACCAGCGGCCAGCGCGAGGCACTGGACCACCCGGCGCTGACCATCCGCGCCCCCATCGCCGGAACGGTGCTGACCCGCTACCGCTGCTGCGAGGGAAGCGTGGCGGCCGGGGAGCCGATCCTCGAGCTCGGGAGCCTCCAGGCGCTGGAGGTGCAGGTCGACCTGCTCTCCATGGATGCGGTGCGGGTGCGGCCCGGCATGCGGGTGCAGCTGACCGGCTGGGGCGGCGAGACCGTCCTCGCGGGGCAGGTGCGACGCATCGAGCCGAGCGGCTTCACCCGGGTATCGGCGCTGGGGGTCGACGAGCAGCGGGTGCCGGTGATCATCGACTTCGATGACGGGCAGGACCCCGCCGCCCTGGGACTGGGCAGCGGCTTTCGGGTCGATGCCGAGTTCCTGGTCTGGCAGGCCGACGAGGTACTGCAGCTGCCCACCAGCGCCCTCTTTCGCGCCGACGGGCAGTGGGCGGTCTTCCGGGTCGAGGAGGGGCGCGCGCTGCGCGTCCCGGTCACCCCGGGGCGGCGCAGCGGCCTGGTATCCGAGCTTCTGGACGGCCTCGAGGTGGGCGATGTCATCATCACCCACCCGGGAGAGCGCGTGGAGGATGGCGCGAGGGTGCGCATCGAGGAGTGAGCCTGGCAGCTGCCTGCGCCGCCGCTTATCATGCCGACTCGGACCGGCACTCTCCATCGGTCTCACCCTCGGCACTCTCCATCGGTCTCACCCTCGGCACTCTCCACCGGCCTTCCCTTCGACCCTCTGCTCCGGAGCCCCCATGAACCAGGATACCCCTCTCGTTGCGTCGCGCCCGCTGCTGGTGATCTATACCGGGGGAACGCTCGGCATGGTGCAAGGCGCCGAGGGCCTGGTGCCCGGCGGCGATATCGAGGCGCGCCTGGCCCGGGCCCTGGCGGCCCTCCCCCCGGAAAGCCATGCCGCGCTGCCCGAATACGAGGTGCTGTCGCTCTCCTCCCCCATCGACTCCAGCGCCGCCACCCCGCGGGAATGGCAGCGGCTGGCCGGCGAGATCGCCGGGCGCTTCCGGGACCACGCCGGCATCGTGGTGCTCCACGGCACCGACACCCTGGCCTGGACGGCATCGAGCCTCGCCTACCAGCTCCAGGGGCTGGACCGCCCGGTGGTCCTTACCGGCGCGATGCAGCCCCTGGAGGCTCCCGGCAGCGATGCCGCCGACAACCTGGCCCTGGCCCTGAGCTTCGCCGCCAACCCCGCCCTGCAGGAGGTGGCCATCGCCTTCGGCGGCAGGCTGCTGCGCGGCCTGCGGGCGCGCAAGTGGCAGACCCGCGGCGCCGACGCCTTCGCCAGCCCCAACTACCCGCTGCTGGGCGAACGGGTAGGCAGCGACGCCGTGCTCTACCCCGGGCGCGGCCTGGCCCACCGCCAGCGCGGCGCTCCCCGCTTCGAGCTGCCGGACTACGCGCCGCTGGCCGACGGCGGGGTGGCGAGGATCGTGCTGTGGCCGGGAATCGGCGCCCGCCAGGTGGCCGCCTGGCTCGACGACCCGCGGCTCAAGGGGGCCCTGCTGGAGGTGTGGGGCGGCGGCAATGTGCCGGCGGAACGGGAGCTGATCGGCGTGCTGGCCCGGGCCAGCGGCGAGGGCAAGCTGCTCGCGGCGCTCAGCCAGTGCCCCCACGGCGGCATCGAGATCGGCCACTACGCGGCGGGCCAAGGGCTGGCGGCCGCCGACGTGCTCTCGGCGGATGCCATGACCCCGGAAGCGGCGCTGACCAAGCTGGTGCACCTGCTGGCCCAGCCGCTCCCCGAGGAGGAGCGCCGTCGGCGCTTCCTGACGCCGCTGGCCGGGGAGCGCTGACGGCTACCCGGGCAAGCGTTGACGGGGGTCATGCAGCTCACGGCGCAAGGCGCTATGGTGAGGATATTCCCGCCACGCAAGGAGAGCCGCCATGGAGCATCCCGATCACCCCTTCACCGAGCTGTTCGAGCAGCTGGGGCTCGCCTCGGATCCCGAGTCGATCAAGCGCTTCATCGAGCGCAACGGCCCCATTCCCGAAGAGATTCCCCTGCCGGACGCCCCCTGCTGGAACGAGGGCCAGGCCGAATTCCTGCGCGAGGCCATCGAGGCGGACGCCGACTGGGCCGAGGTGGTCGACCACCTGAACGCCTCGCTGCGCAAGGCGTAGGGGAAGAGGCGGCCGGGTCAGCCGTTGGCGGCCTGGCCGTTGGCCTCCACTCGACGCCGCACCCAGGCGCCCACCAACAGCAGCACGGTCAGCGCCAGCAGCGGCAGCACCACGCTGATGCTCAACGCCTCCTCGCTCTCCACCGCCTCCAGCGCCCCGTAGATGGCGCTGGCGTAGACCGCCCACTTCACCCCGAGGCCGATGGTGGCCGCCGCCAGGAAGGTTCCGAGCGGCAGGCGCAGCAGGCCGGCGGCGTAGTTGACCACCGAGTGGGGAAAGCCCGGCAGCACCCGCAGGGCGCACTGGGTCAGGAAGTCGCTGCGGGTCTCCAGACGGCGCATGATCTTGCGGGTCAGTCCCTTCGGGGTCCAGCGATCGCCGACCCGGGCCGACAGCCAGTAGGCGCCCAGGGCCCCCAGCACGCTGCCCACGATCAGCATGGGCGTTGCCGCCAGCGGCGTGTAGAAGGGCGCGATCAGCCAGAGCCCGATGCTGCCGGGTAGCCCCAGCGCCAGGGTCACGGCCATCACCAGGATCACGGCGATGATCACCACCGGATGGTGGGACGCCTCATCCGCCCAGCGCTGCAGCTCCGCCAGGTCGGGGGAGTGCCAGATCCACAGGTAGAGCGCCATCAGCACGACGCCCCCCACCGCCGCTACCCGCCAGGGCCAGCGCAGTGAACTATCGTTGAACATCGGGTCAGTATCCGGTACCGGGATGGCCATCATGGTGCCATGGCGAGGCCGGCGGATGCCAGCACGGACGACATCGGCCCGGCCTCATGGAGGCCGGGCCGGTGGGGCTTGCCGGGTCGTGCTCAGTAGAGGACGTCGCGGATCACCTGATAGATGATCTCGTTGGCGGCGTCCACCAGGATGGCGTCTGGCCCGACGCGACGCCACTCGTAGCCGTCATAGCGCGGCAGGTAGCCGAGTGAGCGCTCGTCGAAGCGCTTGGCGATGCCCGGGGGCAGCGGCTTGCCGCGCTCCAGGTTCATGCGAATGCCCGGTGGCAGGCCGGCACGCTCATCTTCCCGCACCCAGTCGCGACGCTCGCCGAAGCGCCGGCGCAGCTCACGCTCGTCGATCCTGGGGCCACTGCGGTAGCGCTCCTCGCGGCGTTCGCGGTCTCGCCAGTCGCCATCGCGGCGATCGCGGTCGCGGTAGCCGTCCCGGTCCCGCTCGCGGCCTCGCCAGTCACCGTCGCGGCGCTCACGGTCGCGGTAGCCGTCCCGGTCCCGCTC
>Ga0209075_1000432_pt1 | contig 40446 bp, 41 predicted proteins | sample Stecom2011_FD_187523 | JGI IMG/M metagenome (GOLD analysis project Ga0209075, IMG submission 187523) | Agricultural soil microbial communities from Utah to study Nitrogen management - Steer compost 2011 (SPAdes) (version 2) | ecosystem: Environmental > Terrestrial > Soil > Agricultural land...
AGACAAAAGGTGGCATAGATAAGTAATGGACGCTGAAATATTAATGAACGTTACGCCTACAGAAACGCGAGTGGCTGTGGTCGAAAACGGTGTATTACAAGAAATTTTTATAGAGCGTACCAACCATGTTGGTATCGTTGGTAATATCTACAAAGGCAAAGTTGTACGCGTGTTACCCGGCATGCAAGCAGCTTTTGTAGAGATAGGATTAGACCGCACTGCCTTTATTCATGTGGGTGAATTAGGGGGCGATGCCAGCACCCCAATTAATCAAATTTTGCACGAAGGTCAAAGCATAGTCGTGCAAGTCACCAAGGACCCTATTAGCACTAAAGGGGCACGCCTTACTTCCGAACTGTCCATTCCATCGCGTTATCTTGTTTATATGCCTAAAACCGACCACATTGGAGTGTCGCAGCGCATTGAAGATGAAAGCGAGCGTGAGCGTTTAAAAGCACTGGTCAATAAGTGCCTGCAGGACGAAGGGTTTGCTGACCAAGGCGCAGGCTACATTTTAAGAACAGCAGCAGAAGGGGTGGGCGAAGAAGAAATTCTTGCTGATATTCGTTACTTGCAACGCTTGTGGCGTAAGCTGGAAGAGCGTATTAAAGAGTGCAGCGCCCCTGTGATAATATATTCAGAGCTGCCACTGTCCTTGCGGTCTTTACGAGACTATGTGCGTCCGGAAGTCAGTAAGGTATTAGTAGACTCACGCGAAACCTTTCAGCGAATAGAACAGTTTGCGCAGCAGTATATACCAGAGATCGAAAGCCTAATTGAATACTACCAAGGCCCGCGCCCAGTCTTCGAGCTGTACAGTGTTGAAGACGAAATACAGCGGGCTTTAGAGCAAAAAGTACCGCTTAAGTCAGGCGGCTACTTAGTCATTGATCAAACCGAAGCCATGACCACTATTGATGTCAACACCGGTGGTTTTGTTGGTCGTAAGAATTTAGAAGAAACCATTTTTAAAACCAACTTAGAAGCGGCAACGGCTATTGGTCGACAGCTGAGGCTACGCAACTTAGGTGGCATTGTTATTTTAGACTTTATTGATATGACAGACACTGAGCATCAGCGCCAAGTGTTACGCATGTTAGAAAAAGTACTGGAAAAAGATCATACTAAGACCAAAATAAGTGGGGTTTCTGGGCTCGGTTTAGTTGAGATGACGCGTAAACGCACGCGTGAGAGCCTAGAGCAAATGCTGATGGAGTCTTGCCCTCATTGTGATGGGCGTGGCTCCGTTAAAACAGCAGAAACAATTTGTTACGAGATCTTTCGTGAACTTCTGCGAGAAGAGCGTGCCTATGGAGCAGGTACCTATTTAATATTAGCCAGCCAAGCCGTAGTAGATCGTTTGTTAGACGAAGACGGCAACGCTCTGGCCGACTTAGAGGCCTTTATTGGAAAAGCCATTAAGTTGCAGGTGGAAGATCAGTATGTTCAAGATCAGTACGATATCATTCTACAATGAGTTGATATGAAGCTTCTTCGTTGGTTCTGGCAACAGTTGTGGATAACTGTTGTTTTAGCATTGGTATTGTTAGCGCTATACACCAGTATAGGGCGTCAATTAATGCCGCTGTTAGAAACCAAGCAAACTGAAGTAGAAGCCTGGTTAAGCACCAAACTGAGCTTGCCTGTCACTATGAGCTCGTTACAAGGTGACTGGCAGGGTCTCTCACCCGTACTGCGCATCAAAGACCTTAATATTGCGGGTGAGCAAGGGCTTACTTTCAAACAGGTCACTGCTGAGCTCAACTTGAGCGCCAGTGTTTTTTATCGCACCCCTGTGTTCGAGCGTATTGTCGTTAGTGGCACATTTGGCCAGCTTACCCAAATATCAGAGCAAGAATGGCAACTCACTCCAGACTGGATTGTGCATTTCGATGGCGAAAGAAAAGACAATAATAATTCCCAAGTAATAGCCGACTGGCTAATGCTGCAGCAATACATCTTATTAAGAGACGTTGAAGCCACAATAAGCACGTTAGACAGTCAGGCAGACAGCTTGGTCGACAGCTTGAATTTACGTCAACTGCGTTGGCGTAGCCTAGGTGGTCAGCATGAACTCAACGTCGATTTAGCCTGGGGACGTGAAAACTCAGCCAATATTCGTATCCAAGCTTTTTTAGACGGCAATTTGTGGCCATGGCGTAAACAGCACGGGCGTGTGTACGTTAACTTGGAAGAGCAAGACTGGGCCAGTTGGTTAGGGCGAGACAATGACGAAGGCTTTAACATTAAGCGCTTGCAAGGGTCTACTCAGGGTTGGCTAAATATTCGCAACGGTAATTTAGAGTCCGTTTACTTAACCAGTGATATCACCCAAGTCACTTTAGCGTTAGCCAATGATGAGTTTACTTTAAGTGATGGCACGCTGATATTGGCAGGTAAGCACAGTAACAACGACTGGCACTTAAAGTTATTGCCAAACTTTGCTCAGCAATTGCCGTTAGCAACTTTGCAGTTAAGTGAAGTTAATATAGGCCCACAAAAAGCATGGCAACTGAGTGTGCCTGAGTTAGACGTACAGCAAGCACGAGAACTACTCGAGCGTTACCAGCTTTTACCAGAACGTATCGCTTACTTTATTGATGGCACCGCACCTAACGGCAATGCAAAAGACGTGCGCCTGTCTTTCTTAAAAGACGCTAAGGACGAACAGTGGAAGTTTGATGTACGTGCCTCATTAGACAATATTCAAAGCACAGCTTTTCATGGTATTCCCGAGTTATCTGGGGTTAGGGCTGAGCTGTATTTGCAGCCCCATGCCGGACGCGTAACACTTCCCAAACAAAACATCGGCTTACATTTGCCGTCGCTTTATACTCCTGTTTGGCAGTTAGACGAACTGCAGGGGGATTTTCGCTGGTTAATATTTAAAGATCACGCCGAATTGCAATTAGAAGGTGCTCAGGCAAAAATTCGTGACCAAAACCAACAATCTTGGCCGCTAACAGCCGAGCTTAATATTCTGTTACCACGCCATAGCAATACTGAACCTAGCTTAGGCTTGTTGTTGGCATTGCCTCAAGCCCCTGTCCATTTACATAAGGCTTTGGTGCCCGATTTGGTGGGTGAGGCCGTATTAGACTGGCTTGATGAAGCAGACTTGTCTGGACGTGCACACAATGCTGTTTTTGCTCTGCAGACCGAGATTGGTGAAGGCCACCCACTTAACAGCAGCTCGTCATTGTTGTCCTTAAATCTAACCGAAGCCGGTTTAACTTATTTACCCGAGTGGCCTAGTGTAAACAAACTGGTGGGTCGTTTGTCTTTAAACTCCCCGGATTTGAGTGTAAGAATTGATTCTGCTGAAACCTTGGGGGGGCGTTTAAGCCAAGGTAAAGCAAGTTTGCATGAAGGTAGCTTAAAATTACACACCAACATTACCGGTGATAGCCATGAGGCGATGCGCTACTTTACTGAAACACCTTTACAAGAAGGTGTTAATCACGCTCTTGATGACTGGCAAGTACAGGGAAAAATGAGCGCTCTTTTTAATCTGGAGTTGGCGCTTGGTCAAGAAAACATAGACCCGCAAATTCAGTTAGAAGCTGAGCTTAAAGACAATCAATTATTTCTACCTGAATTAAACCTTGGTTTATCTAAGCTTACAGGAAAAATAGTCTACAACAGCACGAGCGGTTTAAAGTCAGACTTAATTGAAGGGCAAGTTCTGGGTGGGCCATTTAAGGCGAATCTGAATTCGGCCATAGACGATAAGCAACAGTTAAACATGGTTTTGCAAGGCAAGGGCAGTGCCACTTGGCAAGACTTCCATCAATGGCAAAAAATCAATATTTTTGAGCCTATTCAAGGCCAGCTCAATTACGACGTAAAACTCTTACTTAGTGGTGGTCAAACAGAATTACAAGTAACTTCTGACTTGCTTGGCACGGAAATCAAGTTACCGGCCCCCTTCAATAAAGAAGTAGACCAGCCGCGTTCGTTGAAAGTACAGCTACAAGCAGGTACTACCAGTATTTTAAATGCTAACTACGATCAGACCGTCTTGGCTGAATTTGCTTTAAACGCAAATCAGCCTCCTCGTGGGCAAATAGTGCTGGGTGGAAATCGTGCTCAGTTGTCCGAGCTGCCAGGTATAGAGATACGAGGTACAGTGTCACAGGCATTAGTGTTTGAAGAGTGGTGGCAAAGTTTTCTTGAGCTTAATCAGAGATCTGAAGACAACGCCACTAATACAGCTGGAGCTGAGGATACAATCCGCCTAATAGACGTTACTCTCTCCGAGCTGTACGCCTTAGATATACCGTTGGGTAACACTCATGTTAAGGCTAAACCGACGCTTAACTACTGGGAAACTGAAGTTGATAGTCCGGTGGTTAAGGGCTTAATAGATGTCCCCATCGCAGCAGGACCAATGCGTTTGAATTTAGATTACTTGTTGTTACCCGAGCTTGAAGCAATTGAAGCAGAAGACGAGCTGATTGCAAAAGAACAAGATGAAGGTGAAGGTGAAGGACAAGGCTCAGATGAAAAAGAAATTATAGAAGAACACAGCGACGATACTCAAGTTGCACCAGACCGCCTAGCCAACTTTGCACCTAATGAGCTCTTGCCAATAGAGGCATCTATTAAAGAGTTTTTCATAGGCGGGCGTAATTATGGTCGCTGGCAGCTGAGCAGTAAGCCATTAGCTCAAGGCATCGAAATTGAAGTGCTCGATAGTGACTTATATGGGTTGAATATACAGGGTAAGCTGCAATGGTTAGTCACCGCTGGGGAGCACCATACAGAGCTGCAAGACGTACAACTAAAGAGTAACGATGTCGGGGCAATTCAGCGTGGTTTTCGCCTAGTACCCTTAATCGAAGGTAAAAAACTAACCGGTACAGTGAATGTAAACTGGATTGGCTCCCCTATGGCGTTTAATACGGATAGCTTAGAGGGTACGGTTAACCTGCGCGTGCGCGATGGCTTTCTGGTCACAGAAGATTCAAAAGCACTTAAAGCTTTAGGCGCCTTAAACTTTAAGTCGGTATCGCGACGATTGAAGTTAGACTTCTCAGACCTTTATCAGGAAGGCGTCGCCTTCGATGACTTGCGCTTTTATAGCCGCATCGAAGACAACGTCATTACTTTAACCGAACCTATGTTAATTGATGGGCCAGGAGGTAAGTTCTTAACCTCAGGGCATACTAATTTGCTTGATCATAGTTTGGATATGAAGGTGGCCATCACTTTGCCCGTAACAGGCAACCTACCCATTGTCGCCATTCTAGCAGGCTTGTCTCCACCCGTAGCGGCTTCAATTTATGTAACAGAAAAGCTGATAGGGGATGACCTGTCACGCTTTACCAGTGCCAGTTACTCACTAAAAGGTACTTGGGAAGAGCCGGATATGAGAATTAGAAAAGCCTTTGATGACAAGGTAGATGGTAAAGAAAGACGCAGCTTTAAAGACCGCTTTTTAGGTATCTTCGGTCGTAGTAAAGACTAGCAAATATTAACCAAGAGTTTGTGTAAATGAACCTAGCTGCCTGTATTCAAATTAACAGTATCGATAACATCAGCCACAATATTGAGCAGGCGCAGCTATATTTACAAAAAGCCGCAGAGCAAGGGGCAAGGTTAGCCTTGCTGCCAGAAATGTTTATCAGCTTAAATGCCAAGCATTACGCTGCTATTGCAAGCGACAAAACTTATTTAACACTGTTGTCTGCTTGGGCGAAAAAATATCATCTTTGGCTGGTTGCAGGTGCAGTCCCTCAGCCTAGCCCTGATGGGCGCATGTATTCCTCTAGCTTGGTTTTTAACGAATACGGCGATTTGGTCGCACAATACAACAAGATGCATCTGTTTGATGCTGATGTAGGCGATATGCAAGGCCGCTATCATGAGTCAAGGCTGTTTGCTGCTGGTACTGAAGCTGTAGTAGTTGAAACGCCAGTAGGGCGACTAGGGTTAAGCATATGTTTCGATCTGCGTTTTCCGCAACTATTTCAAAGACTGCGTAGTTTAGGAGCAGAAATTATTACAGTACCAGCCGCCTTTACTTACTTAACAGGCCAAGCGCATTGGCAGGTGCTACTGCAAGCACGAGCGATAGAAACACAATGCTATTTTATGGCCGCCAACCAATGTGGCTGGCACGATGAAAAACGCCAAACTTGGGGGCACTCGCAGATTATTAATCCTTGGGGTGAAGTGCAGGCTGAGCTGCAAGATCAAACCGGGATTATCAGCAGTAACATAAACTTAGAGTTACTGGCTGATATTCGTCAAAAAATGCCCTTAAACTCAGCTCTTTTATAAAGGGTTTAGGCTAGAAGTCGCTAACTTAAGCGGTTACTTGTTTGATAAATTGAAAAAGTTTACGGTAGTTGGTGCTTGGCTTTTCTGGATTCTCACTCAAATCTTTTTGGGCGTTACGAATTAAGTTGCGTAATTGCTGGCGGTCAACGTCCGGATAATGCTCAATAAAATCATTCAGCGCCGTACCACCCTTAACTAGCTTTTCACGCCACATTTCTTGCTGCTTTTGAATGCGTCCATAAGCTTCGCTGGACGAGTCTTGTAGGGCAAGAAACTCATGAATAGCATCAATGTTTTCTTTGCGTATTAGCTTGCCCATATACTGCAAATGACGACGCTTGGCTTCATGTGAACTGAGCCTTACGTTTTCTTCAATGGCTTCACGTAAGTTATCACCAATAGGAAGTTGCGGCCAAAAGCTTGGCTTTAACTCTGTTAACTGCTGGGCAAGATCACGCATGCGTTGCGCATCACGTTTTAGTTCTGATTTACTAACGTATTCAATTTCGTCTTCGTCGGAGTGGTCGATGTTATCTGTATTCATATTAATTAAAACTATTCTTCTTCATCAAAACGGCGGGCAAACAGTTCGGTTATAGCGTTTAAGGCTTGCTGGGCATCTTGGCCGCGAATTTCGGCTTCAAGCACGGTATCCTTTGCCGCTGCTAACATCATTATTTGCATAATATTTTTACTGTCGACCATGCGTTCAGGGTAACCAATACGAATGTCACTGCTAAACTGATTGGCGGTACCGGCCAGTTTAGCGGCTGCGCGGGCATGTAAGCCTCGTGCATTAATGACTTCTAATCGGCTACGAATCATCACTGATCCCACCTAACTCACGGTGTCTGATCTGTACTAAACCATCGTGTTTTTGAAACTCTTTAACCAGCTGTTCTGCCAAGTAAACAGAGCGGTGTTGTCCACCTGTACAGCCAATAGCAACGGTGAGATAGCTGCGATTAGCTTCAATAAAGCTAGGTAACCAGCGCTGCACAAACTGACTGATATCGTTCTGCATTGCTTGCACCATGGGCTCATTCTGCAAGAAAGTAATAATAGCTGGGTCTCTGCCTGTATAAGCCCGTAAAGCTGGGTCCCAGTACGGGTTAGGCAGGTTGCGCACATCAAACACGTAGTCTGCATCAATAGGGACGCCGTGCTTAAAACCAAAAGACTGAAACAAAATGGCAATTTCAGAACCGGTCTTCTGAGCTACGCGCTCTTTGATTTGGCCACGCAGTTCGTGCACCGACATAGTGGTGGTGTCTATGGTCAAATTAGCCATATCGGCGATTGGCTGCAGTAGGTTTTTCTCGTAGGAGATGGCTTCAGCCAAAGAAACTGTTTTGTCGGTAAGTGGGTGCTTGCGTCGAGTAGCACTAAAGCGCTGCAGTAGAGTATCTTCATTAGCATCTAAGAATACGACGTCTAACTGGTACTCTTCGCTAGGAAGCTCGTGCAGAATTTCTTGAATATTACCAAAAGCATGCGGCAAGTTACGCGCATCAATGCTGACAGCAATGCGTGATAAGTGTTCTTCGTGTTCGGTTTGCTTTACTAACGCAGGCAAAAGGGCAATGGGTAAGTTATCAATACAATAAAATCCCATGTCTTCTAACACATGTAAAGCACTGGATTTACCTGAACCAGAGCGACCACTAATAATAACTAAGCGCACCTGTTTATCCTTTGGTTAGGGTTGTTGCATGTTAATAGCACGTTTATACAGCTGCTCGGCATTAGGAGCATTGCGTAAGGCTTCACGAAAACTGGGTTCGGTAAAGCTGCGCGCAAGCATGGCTAAGACTTTTAAATGCTGGCTGTCGGCTTCTTCTGGAACGAGCAAGGCGAAGATAAGGTCGACTGGGCGGTGATCCATTGCGCCAAAGTCGATGGCTTCGTCAAGCTTTAGTAATACGCCAAAAGGCTGAGTGCATTGAGGAAGGCGACAATGGGGGATGGCCACGCCTTCACCTATGCCAGTGCTTCCTAAGCGTTCCCGACTAAGGAAACGCTCAAAAATATCACTGGAAGAACTTTCTGGTAACGCATTTGCAATAAAGGAGGCTAGGTATTCCAGTAATTTTTTCTTACTGGTAATAGGAGCCTCCATTAAGCAATTTTCTGCAGTGAGGATGTCCTCAATACGAATAGTCATAAGGTTAGATTTGGCCCTGCTTGCGAGCCACTAATTTCTCTTTGTGTTTTTGTACTTGGCGAATAAGTTTTTCTACCATTTGGTCAATGGCAGCGTACATGTCTGTACTTTCGGCACTTGCGTGTAGCTCGCCACCACTGATGCTGATGGTAACTTCTGCTGTCATACGCTCTTTAATAACCGTCAAAGTAACCTGACCTGCGATAATATTATCGTAGTGACGATCCAGTTTTGACATTTTTTCTTCAACAAACGTGCGTAGTGAATCAGTGATTTCTATGTGGTGACCGCTAAGGTTTATTTTCATATCCAGACTCCTAGTGTTGCTGGCAGAGATTAAATAAGCTGCTTACGTTCGTTCGACGGCGGAATTGACATGGCTTCGCGATACTTAGCAATCGTACGACGAGCCACTTGAATGCCTTTGTCGGCGAGCATAGTAGCTATCTTGTTATCACTTAATGGTTTTCGAGTGTTTTCTTCTGCAATCAGTTTCTTAATCATGGCACGAATTGCGGTCGATGAACACTCACCACCTTCATCTGTATTGACGTGGCTAGAAAAGAAATATTTTAACTCAAAAATACCGCGCGGGGTATGCATATATTTCTGGGTTGTTACCCTTGAAATGGTCGACTCGTGCATATCAACAGCGCTAGCAATGTCTGACAACACCAAAGGCTTCATGGCTTCGTCGCCTTTCTCAAAGAAGTCGAGCTGATATTCTACAATTTTTGTGGCAACTTTAAATAGAGTCTCGTTACGGCTTTGTAAGCTCTTAATAAACCAGCGCGCTTCTTGTAAGTTATCACGTAAAAATGTGTTTTCAGTGCTGTTGTCGTTACGTTTAATTAAGGCAACGTACTCCTCGTTTACTCTTAATTTGGGAGAAATGTCAGGGTTAAGTTCCACCCGCCACTCGTCACGAATATTACGCACAATAACATCAGGAATAACGTATTCAGCGTGTTCTTGGCTAATGCTGCAGCCGGGCTTGGGATTAAGCTCTTTAATTAAGCGCAATACTTCTTGCAGCTCGCTTTCTTTTAAGCGAGTTCTGCGCATTAGGTTGGCGTAGTCTTTAGAGCCTAGCATTTCGATGTGATGGCTAATAATTTCTTTGGTTTCAGCTAGCCAAGGAGTGTCTTCAGGCAGCTGTTTCAGTTGAATCAGTAAGCATTCACGCAGGTCGTAAGCAAACACACCGGCAGGGTCAAACTGCTGTAAACGATGCAGGACAGCCAGTACTTCGTCTGCGTCAACTTCTGTATTAGCTAAGCTTTCAAGCACATCTTCGACGCTGGTGTGTAGGTAGCCATCGTCATCAACGCCATCAATAAACATCATGGCAATGCTGCGATCAAGTTCAGACATCGGGGTGAGATTTAACTGCCAATGTAGGTGGTCTTGTAGGTCTTCAGTGGTGGCGTGACGGCCATCAAAATCAAAGTCACCATCATGCTGGTTGGTGTTATTGCTGCTCACACCAGCGCTAGACTGGTAAGTATCTTCCCACTCACTATCGACGGGTAAGTCTTCCGGTAGCTCTTGTTTTGACCACTGCTCGTCTAATTCAGGGTTGTCTTGGTGTTGGTCTTCTGGAGCAGAGTCGGTGTCGCTGCTAGACTTTTCTGCAAGGTCTTGCTCGTGTTCTTCTTCTAATTCCAACATAGGGTTGGACTCTAGAATCTGTTGAATTTCTTGTTGTAAATCTAATGTCGAGAGTTGTAATAAGCGAATCGCTTGTTGCAACTGCGGGGTCATCGTCAGTTGCTGACCCATCTTTAACTGCAAAGAGGTTTTCATAGGCCGATAATCTTTACTCTAAAAAAAGCTAAAATAATTAAACCGATGTCACTGTAATATAAGCATAGTTGGTTATAAGCGAAAATCTTCCCCAAGGTACTGTTTTCTTACTTGTTCGTTAGCAAGAATTTGTTCGGCATTGCCCTCGGCGATGATATGGCCACCACCCACAATATAAGCATTCTCACAGATAGCCAAAGTTTCGCGCACGTTGTGGTCGGTAATGAGTACGCCAATACCACGTGCTTTTAGTTGGCGAATAATATCCATAATGTCAGATACAGAAATAGGGTCAACACCGGCAAAAGGCTCGTCCAATAAAATAAAAGACGGCTCAGTGGCTAAAGCTCGGGCGATTTCTACACGGCGACGTTCACCACCAGAAAGAGACATACCTAAGCTTTTGCGAATGTGTTGAATGTTAAATTCATCTAATAAGCTTTCTAGTTTTTCTTTACGCTGAGCGCGATTAAGTTCTTTGCGTGGCTCTAAAATCGCCATGATGTTGTTTTCTACTGAAAGCTTACGAAAAATAGAAGCTTCTTGCGGTAAGTAACCTATGCCCTTTTTAGCACGGCCATGCATAGGTAGGTGACTGATGTCCTCATCATTTATGCGCACTCGGCCTTTGTCTGCCTGGACTAAATTAACAATCATATAAAAGCAGGTAGTTTTACCAGCACCATTAGGGCCGAGCAAGCCAACAATTTGGCCACTGCTGACGTTTAAGGATACGTCCTTAACCACTTCGCGGCCGCTGTAGCTTTTGGCTAAGTGTTCTGCATAAAGTGTTTTCATTATTTATTATCCTTAACCGCTTGCGGTTGAATAACGACTTTAATACGAGAACGAGTGCCGTCATCTGAACTGCCGGCCGTCACTACTTCGGTGGTCATGTCATAAACAATACGCTCACCGGTCAACTCGTTATTGGCTTGCATCAGCTTTGCATCACCAATTAGAACGGCTTGCTGCTTAGTGGCTAAGTATTCAATACGGTTGGCGTCAGCGCTGGTAAGCGGGTCGTTGGCTTGAATTTGCTGTTGGTAATGCGCCTGTTTGCCTTCAGCAATGGCTTTTTCAAAGACGTCGTCTTTACGAATGACGGTCAAAGTGTCTGACTCAATACGTAAGGTGCCTTGGGTTAAAACCACATCACCAGAGTAGATGACCTGGCCAGATTTACGGTCTAATTGAGCACGGTCAGAGTTGATAATAACTTCTTGCTCAAAGTCTTCCGGTAACGCATTGCTGGCAGAGGTGTAAAAGGCGCAGCTAAGCAGTAATAAATTATTCAGTAGATGGCGGTACATAACGTGTGTTCACCTGATGGTTCAGTTCCATGATTTGCGTAGGGATGTTTAAAGACATCCCAGTAGAGTTTATCAAAGCGCTGGGGCTGGTAATTTTAACGGGCTCACGAGTTTCTGCAATTTGTGAGTCTGTGTGGTAGTGCAGAATTTCAGTTTCAACCAGCAAGTCTTCTTCTGGTTTTGGATTGATGGGGCGAATTTTCACTTGCTTTGAAAGGGTCACCAAGTTTTTTGAATCTTCAGTTTTACCCTTTTGTGCATCTATTTGCCAACGGTCGCCGCCGTCACTGGTAACAACTATGTGCGGTACAGTGAAGTGTGTGACCGCAGCTAGCGGGTAGTGTTTTGACTTCTCGGCAGACAACTCTTGGATAAGAACTCCAGCAGCAGAAAATTGACGGTGGTTTAGGTTTTCACCGTAATAGTCAGGCTCTTCATTGCCTTCCAAAACAGGATCAAATACCACTGGGTTTTCTTCAACGTATTCAAAAACAAAAAAACCAGCACCTAAGCTAACGGTGGCCGCAAAAAATAAAAAGCGCTTTTTAAGCCAGCGGTTCTGCTTCATTATAAAACACCTGCTTGTAATAGGTTGTGCATGGTTAGCACTCCCACTACCTGATCACCTTCTTTCACCACTAGGGAGGTGATTTTATTATCTTCCATTTGTTTTAAAGCAGCAGCGGCTAGCAAGTTAGGCGAAGTGAATTTACCGCCTACAGTCATAATGTCTTTGATGGTCAGTTGGCGAATGTCTAAGTCTTTGTCGAAGGCGCGGCGCAAATCGCCATCGGTAAATATACCAACAAGCTTGCCATTTTCTTGAACGGTGGTCATGCCTAGACCTTTAGACGTAATTTCATACAGGGCTTTACTAACCGGTGTATCGGGGCTGACCACAGGGATCTCAGTGCCTGCATGCATAATATCGGCCACTTTTAATAGTAAACGACGGCCTAACGCCCCACCCGGGTGAGAGAAAGCGAAGTCTTCAGCACTGAAACCGCGTGCTTCTAATAACGCCACGGCTAAAGTGTCCCCCATGACTAACGCACAAGTAGTCGAAGAGGTCGGTGCTAGGTTAAGCGGGCAGGCTTCTTGTTTAACGCCACTATCTATATGTGCGTCTGCAGCTTTGGCTAAAGTAGAGTTAGGGTTACCAGTAAAGCTAATAAGTTTAGTGCCCATACGTTGCAGTAAAGGCAATAAACTAGTGACCTCATGGGTTTCACCGGAGTTCGATAGGGCAATAACAATATCTTCGGGCTGAATCATGCCCATATCACCATGGCTGGCTTCGCCTGGGTGTACAAAAAAAGCAGGCGTGCCGGTGCTGGCTAAAGTAGCGGCTATTTTATTACCAATATGACCAGACTTGCCCATGCCGGTGACAACCACACGGCCTTTCCCCGTCAAAATTATCTGACAGGCTAAAGTGAAGTCAGCGCTGAGGCGCTGTTTAAGTTCACCAACTGCTTGTTGCTCAAGTTCGATGGTACGTTGTGCAGATTGGATAAAATCAAAATCTAAATTTGCGTTCATTAGTACAACACATTATCAATAAATACGTGGTGACATTGTAAAGCAAGCAGGCTATTTGTGCTTAGCTTTTTAATAAAGTGCCTAGGCTATGACAGTCGTTCAAGTTTTTCTATGCATTTGTTGGTTATAAGCAAGTATTTGGTTATGCTTGAGCGCTTATGAATTTAACGCTGGGGCAGTTATGTCTGATCGTCAGTCCTACATCACCATCGAAAATTTAAGTTTTTATCGTGGCGAGCGTGCTGTCTTTAAAGATTTATCGGTTTCTTTTCCGCGCGGTAAAGTGACCGCCATAGTCGGCCCAAGTGGCACCGGTAAGACAACCTTATTAAAACTAATCGGTGGCCAGCTGACTCCCGAGTCAGGGACTATTATTGTTGATGGTAACGATTTACAGCAACTTTCACGCACTGCCATGTTAGAGCTTAGGCGTGAAAGCATGGGCATGCTGTTTCAAAGCGGTGCCTTGTTTACCGACTTAAATGTCTTCGAAAACGTTGCCTTTCCAGTACGCACGCACACTGATTTGCCAGAAAGCTTGATTCGCCACTTAGTATTAATGAAATTGGAAGCCGTGGGTTTGCGTGGCACCAGAGATTTAATGCCGGCAGAGTTGTCTGGTGGTATGGCAAGACGTATTGCGCTGGCTCGCTCTATTGTTATGGACCCAGACCTAGTGATGTACGATGAGCCTTTCACCGGTCTAGATCCAGTGTCATTAGGCATGATAGTAAAGCTAATTAAAAGCTTGAACGAAGCCCTAGGGCTTACTAGTTTATTGGTTACACACGATATTGAAGAAAGCTGCAGCATTGCAGATTACTTATGTGTACTGTCGGGCGGTAAAGTACTGGCATTTGGCGAGCCGCAAGAGTTGCTTAACAGTGAAAACGCTGAAGTACGTCAGTTCTTGCGCGGTGAGCCTGACGGGCCTATGCCCTTCCATTACCCAGCCGCTGATTATCGCCAAGACTTACTGCAAGGAGTGGATTAATGCTGACGCAGTTACAGGTATTAGGGCAGAAGGGTGTTCGTATTATCGAATCGATCGGCCGGGCAACAGTATTGCTCTTAAACTCCATACTTTGGGGTGGGCCTGGTAGTGCCGGTTTTAAAGACTTAGTGAAGCAAATCTACTCTGTCGGCGTACAGTCGCTGGTTATTATTATAGTGGCTGGTTTTTTCGTTGGTATGGTGTTGGGTTTGCAGGGTTATAGTATTTTAGTGGACTTCGGCTCTGAAACTGCCTTGGGTATTATGGTTTCTTTAACCTTGCTACGTGAGCTAGGGCCGGTAGTAACCGCTTTGTTATTTGCTGGGCGTGCGGGTTCTTCGCTAACGGCTGAAATCGGCTTAATGAAAGCTACCGAGCAGCTTGCTGCCATGGAGATGATGGGCGTTGACCCACTTAAACGTGTGATTACTCCGCGTCTTTGGGCCGGTATTATCAGTATGCCAATATTAGCCATACTGTTTTCTTTGGTCGGTATTTGGGGTGGAGCTTTTGTCGCCATTGATTTAGTAGGCATTGATGAAGGGGCTTACTGGGGCAACATGCAAGGCGCTGTTGAGTTTTATAACGACGTAGTGAAAGGCATAATTAAATCCATAGTGTTTGGTGTGGTGGTAACTTGGATTGCCGTCTACCAAGGCTATAGTGCCATTCCTACGTCCGAAGGTATTGGTAAGGCAACCACGCAAACTGTGGTGATTTCATCCTTAGCCGTATTAGGCTTGGACTTTGTATTAACCGCTATGATGCTAGGGGGCTTGTAACATGAAAACACGTTTTATAGAGATGTCTGTGGGTGCCTTTATGGTGCTGGGTATTGTGGCGCTAGTGACCATGGCGTTTAGAGTCAGCGGTCTTTCTGGTGATACCTTTGCAGAAACCTACACAGTCAAAGCCTATTTTGAAAACCTAGGCGGTTTAACCGAACGCGCTAAGGTGTCTTTAGCGGGGGTGAATATTGGTCGAGTTAAAAGGATTTACTTAGATAAAGACCGTTATTCAGCCGTGGTTGAAATGGAAATCAACAAGAACGTTGATAATCTGTCAGCCGATAGCAGTGCTGCTATTATGACTGCCGGCATACTAGGGGAAAAGTACATTGCCATCAGTGTTGGTGCAGAAGATGAGTTCCTGCAAGACAATGACTGGATAGACGACACCCAGTCAGCGGTTATTTTAGAAGAGTTAATTGGTCGTTTTTTATATAATATGAGCAACTCCAATGACTGATATGAAGGCGAGTATTATCCCCCTGTCTGTAAGCGAAGCAAAACTTGCTGGTGATTTAACCATGCACACTGTCACCGCTATTTTGCCACAAGGCGTTGCCTTGATAAAACAGGCCAAAACAGTATGGAGGCTTGATATGGCTGCGGTGCAGCAGGTATCTAGTGCCGGTGTGGCTTTGTTATTAGAGTGGTTGAAAGCGGCTGAGAAAGACGGCAAGACTCTTGAGATACAACAGTTTCCCGAGCATATGCTTTCAATTATAGAGATCAGTGGTCTTGAACCTTTTTTTACACCTTTATTTCGTACTCCGGCATAAATCCGTTATCATGTCGCCCTTTATTCGTATTTAAGGTTGTTTTGTTATGAGTCCGGCAGAAATCTTACAAATTCTTCAAGCTGCAGAGCCCAGTGTTCAATGGAATGTTGACGGTGATGGCTATAAATATGAGATAGAGGCTGTAAGCGAAGTATTTGCTGACCTTAATGTGGTTAAACGCCAACAGTTTGTTTATAAAATCTTGAACCCCTATATTGCTGATGGTCGCATTCATGCGGTCACCATTCGTACTTCTACGCCAGCTGAATAAGACACAATAAATCATGGAAAAATTACGTATTGAAGGCGGCTGCCGCTTAGACGGAGAAGTTCGTATTTCTGGTGCAAAGAACTCGGCACTGCCTATTTTAGCCGCTACCTTGTTAGCGCACGGTGTTATGCGTGTCGGCAACTTGCCACACTTACACGACGTCACCACTATGCTTGAATTAATTGGCTGCATGGGTGTGCAAGTCGGTATCAACGAAGACATGTCGGTCGAAACCGACTGTTCAGGCGTACACAGCCACATTGCTCCCTACGACTTGGTTCGTACCATGCGCGCTTCAATTTTAGTGCTAGGGCCATTGTTGGCTCGTTACGGTAAAGCAGAAGTCTCTTTACCAGGCGGTTGTGCCATTGGTAGCCGCCCAGTCGATTTACACTTACGAGGCATGGAAGCCATGGGCGCCGAAGTTGAGGTTCTTGATGGCTATATCAAGGCACATGTTCCCGGCGGGCGCTTAAAAGGCGCTGATATTTACTTAGACACAGTAACCGTTACCGGCACAGAAAACATTTTAATGGCGGCGGTGTTAGCAGAAGGCACTAGCTTTATTAAAAATGCTGCACGTGAGCCTGAAGTGGTTGATCTGGTTAACTGCTTAAACGCCATGGGCGCTAAAATCAAAGGCGGTGGTACCGACACCTTAGAGATCGAAGGCGTCGAAAAATTGTATGGCTGCTCTTACGATGTGCTGCCCGACCGTATTGAAGCCGGAACCTATTTAATAGCCGCTGCTATTACTGGTGGTCGCGTTAAAACCAAAAGTGTTGCCCCAGATACCATGGAAGCTGTATTAATAAAGCTGCAAGAGTCTGGCGCAGAAGTAACAGTTGGTGACGACTGGATCGAGCTTAATATGCACGGTAAGCGTCCGAAAGCGGTTAATATTCGTACCGCTCCGCATCCTGCATTTCCAACCGATATGCAAGCGCAGTTTATGGTGTTAAATGCCATTGCCGAAGGCACGGGTACAATTGTAGAAACCGTCTTCGAAAACCGCTTTATGCATGCCCAAGAATTGATGCGTATGGGTGCTGATATTACCATTGAAGGTAATACTGCTATCGTACGTGGTAAAGAAAAGCTTTACGGTGCGCCTGTGATGGCTACCGACTTACGCGCGTCTGCGTCATTAGTGATTGCAGCACTGGTTGCCGAAGGCACCACCGATGTTGACCGTATTTATCATATTGACCGTGGTTATGAGTGTATTGAAGAGAAGTTTCAACAGCTTGGCGCTACTATTCGCCGTATAACCCCTTGAACAAAACCAGAGGAATCAAAGTTAATGACTCAACGTTTAACCATCGCCTTATCGAAAGGGCGTATTCTGGATGACACTCTTCCTCTATTGGCAGAGGCGGGCATTTATCCTGCAGAAGACATTCATAAGAGTCGTAAGCTTATTTTTGATTCTAACCATGAGCATATTAAGCTGGTGGTTATTCGTGCCGCCGACGTACCTACATACGTAGAATACGGCGCCGCCGACTTAGGTGTGGCCGGTAAAGACGTTTTGCTTGAGTATGGCAGCGATAATCTGTGCGAACCCTTAGACTTAAACATCGCTCGCTGCAAGCTAATGACCGCTGCTTTAAAAGGCGCAACCATGCCGCAAGGGCGTTTAAAAGTAGCGACTAAATTCGTCAATATAGCTAAGCGTTACTTTGCCGAACAAGGCCGTCAGGTCGATATTATTAAGCTGTACGGTGGTATGGAATTAGCGCCCATCATGGGTTTAGCCGATATGATTGTCGACATAGTCGACAGTGGTAATACCTTAAAAGCCAATGGTCTTGAGCCGCGTGAATTAATTACCGACATTAGCTCACGCTTAGTTGCCAGTCGTGCTTCGTTAAAAGTTAAGCACGCTCAAATCCAGCCCATTATCGAGCAAATGGCGGCCGCCGTTGAACGTCAACGCCAAGCAAACAAATAAGGTGGTGTTTTAATGAGTATTAATATTCGCCGTTTAGACGCATCTCAACCAGACTTTAACGCTCAAATGGACGCTTTGCTGGCATGGGAAGGCGTTTCCGATGCGCAAGTACAACAAACCGTTACCCAGATAGTAGAAGACGTACGCCAGCGTGGTGATGCCGCTTTAGTGGAATACACCAACAAGCTTGACCGTACCCAAGCCAATAGTATGGCCGACCTTGAACTGAGCCAAGAACAGCTGCAACAAGCACTTGATGGTTTAGACAGCACGCAGCGTGATGCCTTGTTAATAGCGGCAGAGCGTATCCGTAGCTACCACCAAAAGCAGCAACAAGAGTCTTGGCAGTACGAAGAGGCCGATGGCACTGTGTTAGGGCAAAAAGTAACGCCCTTAGACCGCGTCGGTATTTATGTGCCGGGTGGTAAAGCGGCTTATCCTTCTTCTGTATTAATGAATGCCATCCCTGCGCATGTTGCCGGCGTCCAAGAAATTATCATGGTAGTGCCTACCCCGAATGGCGAGTTAAATGCCTTAGTGCTAGCCGCAGCGGCTGCGGCAGGTGTTACTCGTGTATTTACTGTCGGTGGCGCTCAAGCCGTTGCCGCTTTAGCCTATGGCACAGAAACCGTACCGCAGGTCGATAAAGTAGTAGGTCCCGGTAATATCTATGTGGCTACCGCTAAGCGCATGGTGTTTGGCCAAGTGGGTATCGATATGATTGCTGGCCCGTCAGAAATTCTAGTGATCTGTGATGGCGGTACAAACCCCGACTGGATTGCGATGGACCTGTTCTCACAGGCAGAGCACGATGAAGATGCACAGTCGATACTCATCTCGACCGACGCTGAATTTATTGATGAAGTACAAGCCTCCATCGACAAGCTACTGCCGACCATGGAGCGTGCCGACATTATTCGTACCTCTATGACCAACCGTGGTGCCTTAATTTATGCCGCCGACAAAGAGCAAGCATTGGCTATCTCCAATCGTATTGCACCAGAGCATTTGGAGTTATCGGTAGAAGACCCGGAAAGCTGGCTAGATGGCGTTCGCCATGCCGGCGCAATATTTATGGGCCGCTATACGGCCGAAGCCTTGGGTGATTACTGCGCTGGTCCTAACCACGTATTACCTACTTCAGGTACTGCACGTTATTCATCCCCCTTGGGTGTATATGACTTTCAGAAGCGTTCGTCATTGATTAAATTCTCTGCCGAAGGTGCCTCTAAAATGGGTAAGGTGGCCTCGGTATTGGCTCGTGGCGAGCACTTAACCGCTCATGCCCGCAGTGCCGAATACCGTATTAAAGACTGAACGAATTAGTTTGTAGCTAGTATTAGATGCTGTATCGCTTTAGGCGTTACGGCATCTTTTGCTTAAGCAATGCCTTTTTATTACACACATTAAAGAAAATTCTGACAACCTCTGTAGAGAGAAGGAATAGATATGAGCCAGTTTTGGAGTCCCTTTGTACGCAGTTTGGTTCCTTATACTCCGGGTGAGCAGCCTAAGCTTACTAAGCTGACCAAGTTAAACACCAACGAAAATCCGTACGGGCCTTCACCTAAAGCCATTGCAGCAATGCAGGCGGCAGTGAATAATGACTTACGCTTATATCCAGATCCAAACTGCGACCAGTTAAAAAATGCAGTAGCCGAATACTACGGGCTTGAACGGTCGCAAGTGTTTGTTGGCAATAGCTCCGATGAAGTCTTGGCGCATGCCTTCTGTGCTTTCTTTCAACATGACAAGCCGTTGTTGTTTCCGGATATTACTTACAGCTTTTATCCTGTTTATTGTGGCCTGTATGGTATTGAACCAAAAATTATTCCGTTAGACGAAAGCTTCGCTATTAACTTAAGCGAATACGAACAAGAAAACAGCGGTATTATCTTCCCTAATCCCAATGCACCTACGGGCCGTTTATTGCCTTTAGAAGCCATTGCAGCCTTGTTGAAAAAGAATACGGACACAGTGGTGTTGGTAGACGAGGCCTATATCGATTTCGGTGGCGAAACCGCCGTAAAGCTAATTAACCAATTCCCTAACTTGCTGGTGGTGCAGACGCTGTCTAAGTCACGTTCTTTAGCGGGTTTGCGCGTTGGTGTCGCTATGGGTAACCCAAAGTTAATAGAGGGCTTAGAGCGTGTTAAAAATAGCTTTAACTCTTATCCGCTAGACCGCGTAGCGTTGGCGGGTGCATCAGCGGCCTTTGCCGACAAAGAATATTTTGAAGCCTGCTGCGCCAAAGTAATAGCCACTCGTGAAGTGTTAACGCAAGGCTTAGAGTCGTTAGGTTTTGAAGTGTTGCCATCGGCGGCTAATTTTGTCTTTGCCCGTCACGCACAGCATGATGCCAGCGAGCTGGCGCTACAGTTACGTCAAGAGGGCATAATAGTGCGTCATTTCAAGCAAGCACGTATAGACCAGTTCTTACGTATTAGTGTTGGAACCGACGAAGAGATAGCATTATTACTAAACGAATTAAAGAAGCTCGTTAGTTAGGCTGTCTCTGTCGCTTGCGTTGGCCAGCAACAGCTTTGGTGTTGAGTACCTGGCCGCCATGTAAGTACTCAACATCGACTACTTCGCCTGGACGCACCGCAGCAATTTGATTCATGGTTTTACGAGCGTCGTCGGTTTCTTGCTGATTTATTTTGGTAATAATATCGCCCACGCTTAAGCCGCTTTTATCCGCCGGGCCGTCTTTATCAATGCCAGTGACAATTAAGCCTGTCAGCGCTTTGGGTAAACCCAAGGCTTCAAGTAGAGAAGGCGTTGATTCTTGCACCTCAATACCCAGCCAGCCACGAATAGCACCTCCGTGTAAAATAATATCATCAACAATGCGACTAGCTACCGCTGCTGGAATAGCAAAGCCTATGCCTTGGCTACCGCCTGATTTTGAAAAGATAGCTGTGTTCAGGCCCACTAACTCGCCATGGGCATTTACTAATGCCCCGCCCGAGTTGCCCGGATTAATAGCGGCATCGGTTTGAATATAGTCTTCGTAAATGGATAAGCCCAACTGATTACGGCCAGTAGCAGAAACAATACCCAAGGTGACTGTTTGGCCAACTCCAAAGGGGTTACCAATGGCCAAAACCACATCACCAATACGCAAACGATTGTCGGTTAGGTGAATCGCTGGTAAATCTTGCAGATTAATTTTTAGCAAAGCCATATCTGACTCTGGGTCTGTGCCAACAACAGTCGCATTTGCTTCGCGGCCATCACGGAGGGCCACTACTATTTCATCTGCGCCATTAATAACGTGGTTATTGGTGAGCACATAGCCGTCTTCACGCATAATAACCCCTGAACCTAGGCTCGACTGAATGCGTGCGTCTGGTTGAGGGTTTTTGCCAAAGTAGCGCTGAAACAAAGGATCATCAAAAATAGGGTGGCGTTCTCTTTGTACTAAAGTACGAGTGTAAATGTTTACTACAGCCGGTGCCGCCATGTCGACAGCATCGGCATAGCTGTATGGTGCGGAGCGCAAAGAAGAGGGCTCTTCTGTGCTTAAATCAGACAGTAAACCATTGTCAGAATTGTTAGTCGTACTGAGGCTAGGTGCCCACAACAAAATGGAAAGCGCCACAATGCAACCGACTAAAGCGGGGATAATAATGTAATGTACCAATGACGAAACTGAGCGCATTTGTCAAAAACCCGAACAAATTATAAAAAGAGCGTCATAATAGCAGAAACCATATAAAAAGAGGTCATCATGTTAGAGCGTCGTCTATTACTTCAACATCTTGAAACCCTGTTGCAACCGCATACATTCCGCGACTATAGCCCGAATGGACTGCAAGTATCAGGGCGTGAAACTATCAGTCATATAGTTACCGGCGTAACCGCTAGCCAAGCGCTTATCGATGCTGCCATAGAACAGGGTGCCGATACTATTTTAGTGCACCACGGCTATTTCTGGAAAGGCGAAGATGAGCGAGTGGTTGGAATTAAGCGTGAGCGATTAAAAGCACTGCTTACTCATGACATTAATCTAATTGCTTATCACCTGCCGCTAGATAGTCATCCTGTGTATGGCAATAACATTCAACTGGCCGAGCGTTTAAGTTTAAAAGTAGATGGCCCGATCGATGCCCACGACCTAACAGTACCAGGTTTGATTGGACGTTTGCCACAAGCCATGACCGGTGCCGACTTTAGCTTATGGCTAGCCGAACGCTTAGACCGTGAACCTTTGCACATAGGTGAAGAGACCGACATTATCGAAAGCATTGCTTGGTGCACAGGTGCTGCGCAGAGTTATTTACAACGCGCAGTAGACCTTGGTGTCGATGCCTTTTTAACCGGTGAGGTGAGTGAGCCAACGGTGCACTTGGCGCGTGAAACCGGTATTCATTTTTTTAGTGCGGGTCACCATGCCACCGAGCGTTATGGTGTAAAAGTACTGGGCGAATACTTGGCCGAACAGTTCGATTTAACCGTTGAGTTTGTTGATATTGATAATCCAGTATAAAGGATTGGATATATTGTTTTTGTCTAAATAAGAGCTTAATTGCTAAACAAAGTAATTAAGCTCCGTTGTTTGTAAAAAGGCAGGAAGAAATTCAGTAAACAAACTGCCTTTTGATTTTACCCATTCCGCAAATTCTGGTAATCTGCTCACCCATCTTAAACGAAGGTTTATCGCCTTACGTTTGTTATTCTTTTCTCTTCACGGTTTATTTATGACACGATTTATCTTCGTTACAGGTGGTGTTGTTTCTTCATTGGGCAAAGGTATTGCTGCTGCCTCTCTGGCTGCCATCTTGGAAGCACGTGGCTTAAAAGTCACTATGCTTAAACTGGATCCATACATCAACGTAGACCCAGGCACCATGAGCCCGTTTCAGCATGGTGAAGTTTACGTTACTGAAGACGGCGCAGAAACCGACTTAGACCTAGGTCATTACGAGCGTTTTATTCGTACCACCATGAGCCGTCGTAATAGTTTCTCGGCCGGACGTGTTTATACCGACGTATTAGCCAAAGAACGTCGTGGCGATTACCTAGGCGGTACCGTTCAAGTAATTCCGCATATTACCGATGAAATTAAACGCCGAGTAGTTGAAGGCGCAGAAGGCTACGATGTTGCTTTAGTTGAAATTGGCGGCACCGTTGGTGATATCGAATCGCAACCATTCCTAGAAGCCGTGCGTCAGTTAAAGGTACAGCTAGGCGCTAAGCGTGCATTGTCATTGCACTTAACTCTAGTGCCTTACATTGCTACCGCTGGCGAAATCAAAACTAAGCCAACCCAGCATTCTGTTAAAGAAATGCGCAGCATTGGTCTGCAACCCGATATTTTACTGTGCCGCTCAGAGCGCAGCATAGATACCTCTTCACTACGTAAAATCTCTTTGTTCACTAACGTAGAAGAACGTGCCGTTATCCCATTAGAAGATGTTGATACTATTTACCGTATCCCACGCATGTTGCACGAAGCCGGTTTAGACGACTTAATAGTTGAAAGGTTCGACTTAACCTGTGCTGAAGCTGATTTGTCTGAATGGGATTCAGTGGTTGACGCTAAGCTTAACCCCGAGCGTGAAATCACCATTGCCATGGTTGGTAAATACATAGAGTTACTAGACGCCTATAAGTCTTTAATCGAAGCCATTAGCCATGCGGGTATTACCCATCGCGCTAAAATCAATACTATTTATATTGATGCTGAAGATATTGAGCGCAAAGGCACAGACGTCTTAGCTGGGGTAGACGCTATTTTAGTTCCTGGTGGTTTTGGTAGCCGTGGTGTCGAAGGTAAAATCCTTACCGTTCAATACGCTCGTGAAAACAAAATCCCATACTTAGGTATTTGCTTAGGCATGCAAGTAGCCGTAATTGAATTTGCCCGTAACGTATTGGGCTGGCAAGATGCGCACTCAACCGAGTTCACTCAAGAAACTGAGCACCCAGTCGTAGGCTTAATTACTGAATGGCAAGATGCCTCGGGTAATAAAGAAGTTCGTGACGAAGCAGCTGATATTGGCGGCACCATGCGCCTAGGTGCACAAGAGTGCGTGCTCGAGCCGGGTTCTAAAGCAGCAGCGGCTTATGGTCAAGAAAACATTATTGAGCGTCACCGTCATCGTTATGAGGTGAACAGTTCATTGGTTCCAGAATTAGAAAAAGCCGGTCTGCGTATTGCAGGTCGCTCGGTCGATGGTGAGTTAGTCGAAGTGGTTGAAGTAGCAGACCATCCTTGGTTTGTTGCTTGCCAGTTCCACCCAGAGTTCACTTCGACGCCGCGTGATGGTCATGGTTTATTTAGCGCCTTTATAGGTGCCGCCTTTGATCATCAAGCAAGCCGAAACAATTAGCCCTAATTTTTTAATCTTAAAGCCCAGTTAGTTGGAGAGTAAAACCAATGGCAAAAATTATTGATGTCAAAGCACGCGAAGTATTGGACTCGCGCGGCAACCCTACTATAGAAGCCGATGTGTTATTAGAAGGCGGTTTCTTTGGTACAGCATGTGCCCCTAGTGGTGCATCCACAGGTAGTCGTGAAGCTCTAGAGTTGCGTGATGGCGATAAAAGCCGTTACATGGGTAAAGGTGTTTTAAAAGCCGTAGCAAACGTTAATAATGATATCAAAGCTGCATTGGTTGGCGTTGATGCCCTAGACCAGCGTGCTCTAGACAACATCATGCTTAAGCTCGATGGCACTGACAACAAAGCCAAGCTAGGCGCTAACGCTATTCTAGCTGTGTCTTTAGCCGCTGCTAAAGCTGCCGCTAAAGCCAAAGGCGTAGAGTTGTACGCGCACATTGCCGACATCAACGGTACCCCTGGTGTTTATTCTATGCCAGTACCGATGATGAACATCATCAATGGTGGTGAGCACGCAGACAACAACGTTGATATCCAAGAATTTATGGTGCAGCCCGTTAGTGCTCCGACTTTTGCTGAAGCACTACGTGCTGGTACAGAAATATTCCACCACCTAAAAAGCGTACTAAGCGACAAAGGCTTAAGTACTTCAGTGGGTGATGAAGGTGGTTTTGCCCCTAACCTAGAATCAAACGCAGATGCACTGGCCGCTATTAAAACAGCCGTTGCTAATGCTGGTTACACTTTAGGTAAAGACGTTACTTTGGCTTTAGACTGTGCCGCCTCTGAGTTCTATAAGAACGGTAAGTACGACCTTAAAGGCGAAGGCAAAGTATTTACAGCCGAAGAATTTTCTGACTACTTAGCAGACCTATGCAATGAATACCCAATCGTTTCTATTGAAGACGGCTTGGATGAGTCAGACTGGGACGGTTGGGCATACCAAACCAAAAAGCTAGGTAAAAACGTACAGTTAGTAGGTGATGACTTATTTGTTACCAACACCGAAATTCTAAAAGAAGGCATAGACAAAGGCATTGCTAACTCTATCCTGATTAAATTCAACCAGATTGGTACTTTAAGTGAAACCCTAGACGCCATTAAAATGGCCAAAGACGCTAACTACACAGTGGTTATTTCACACCGTTCAGGCGAAACAGAAGACAGCACCATCGCTGATTTAGCAGTAGGCACTGCGGCAGGCCAGATTAAAACTGGATCTTTATGTCGTTCAGACCGTGTTGCTAAATATAATCGCTTGTTACGCATTGAAGAGCAGCTAGGCAGTAAAGCCCCGTACAACGGCCTTAGCGAAATTAAAGGCAAGTAACCAAACGGCTGCAGTGGCGGTTGTGGTTAAATAGGTGGCCGCAAACAGCCACAAGAAACGGGCTTTTTGCCCGTTTTTTATTTAATAGGTTCAATGAACATGATGCTTAAAGACCTACTCAAAAAACTGTCTATAATTATTCCATTGCTGCTGTTAATTATTGTGCAGTATCGCATCTGGTTTGATGATACCGGTGTGGTGTCCAGTAAGGCTTTAACTCATCAAATTGAGCAACTACAGCTTGAGAATGACTTTCATCAGAGTGAAAATAACAAGCTTTTGGCTGAGGTGACGGAACTACGTCAGGGAACTGATTTGCTAGAAGAGCGTGCCCGCGAAGAGCTTGGTTTAATTCGTAAAGGCGAAACCTTTATTTTGTTTGCAGACCCTGAAACACCATGAGCACTAAATTCTGGCCAATACTGCCAGCCGCCGGTGTCGGCAGCCGTATGCAAGCAGCCCGCCCTAAGCAATACCTTTCCTTAGCTGGCCAGTTTCTAATGGACCACACCCTAACTACCTTGCTAAGTTACCCCGCTTTTGAACAGTTAGTGCTGGTGTTATCAGAACAAGACAGCTACTGGCCACAAAGCCAATTTTTTAATGATAAACGTATCATTCAAGCAGCGGGTGGCAGTGAACGTTGCTACTCAGTACTCAATGGCTTAAAAGCAATCAAGGACTTAGCTCAGGCTGATGATTGGGTGTTGGTACATGATATCGCTCGTCCTTGCTTAGATCACAGTGACCTAGATAAATTGCTTAAGTCACTAAAGGAAGAGGCAGGCAGCAGCGGTGCGTTGTTAGCAACACCGGTACGCGACAGCATGAAACGTGGCAAAATACTTGATAACAGAGTAGCTAATCAACAGTCCATCGCAGTGATAGATCACAGCGTTGAACGTAATCAACTGTGGCATGCACTTACGCCGCAAGTGTTTCGTTATCAGGCGCTATACAGTGCCCTAGAGCGCTGTTTGGCCGATAATAAAGAAGTAACAGACGAAGCTTCCGCCATGGAGTATTGCGGGTATCAGCCGCTGCTGGTGGAAGGGAGAGGCGATAACATTAAAGTAACTCGCCCAGAAGACTTAGCTTTAGCTGAGTTCTTTCTTACCAAAAAAACAACCTAGAGTTAAGGGTTAATAAATGCGTATAGGTCACGGTTTTGATGTACATGCTTTTACAGAAGGCACAGAAATAACCTTAGGTGGCGTAAAAATCCCTTACCAGCAGGGTTTAAAAGCTCATTCAGATGGCGATGTGGTTTTACACGCCCTGACGGATGCACTTTTAGGGGCGGCAGCCTTGGGTGATATTGGCCAGCATTTTCCAGATACAGACGACGCTTACAAAGGCGCAGACAGCCGGGTCTTGTTACGCGATGCCTTGCAGTTGGTTAAAAACAAAGGTTATCAGGTGGGCAATGTCGATCTTACTATCATGGCGCAAGCGCCAAAAATGGCTCCGCATATCAGTGCCATGCGTGAAAACATCGCCGCCGACTTACAAGTGCATTTAGATGATGTAAACGTTAAGGCGACTACCACTGAAAACTTAGGCTTTGTAGGCCGTAAAGAAGGCATTGCTGTAGCGGCAGTAGCACTATTGGAAAAAATTAAATGACAGATTTACCGCATTGGCCACAGGCTTACCCTAAAACAGAAGCCACCGGCAACTTAAAGCAGTATAACGCCGACTTTAAAGTAACAGAGATGCCTTTAGTACAACCATCGGGCGCTGCTGAAGATGAGCATATTTGGTTGTATATCGAAAAAAACGGTGCCAATACCGCTTGGGTAGCTAAGCGTATAGCTGAGTTGGCCAAGGTAAAAGAGATGGACGTTGGTTATGCCGGTATGAAAGACCGCCATTCCATCAGCCGCCAATGGTTTAGTATTTATTTGCCCAGAGTGGCAGAACCAGATTTTAGCCAGTTAAACGACGACGAAGTCACATTATTAGAACAAACTCGTCACAGTAAAAAATTGCGTCGTGGCGACTTAGTTGGCAACCACTTTGAAATACGCTTAAGAGATATTCAAGGCGACCAAACAGCCATAGAGCGCAACTTAGAGCAAGTCAAAATGCTTGGCGTACCCAATTATTTTGGTGAACAGCGCTTTGGTCATGACGGCAATAATATTGAAGCCGGACGTGCCATGTTAGCCGGCGAAACACGGGTAAAACAGCGCAATAAAAAAAGTATCTATTTGTCGGCCATACGTTCTTTGTTGTTTAACGAAGTGTTAGCTGCTCGTATTGAGCAAGGACTATGGGGTCAAACACTTGAAGGTGATGTGCTCAACGAAGAGCAGCAAGCCACAGGACCCATGTGGGGTAGAGGCCGTTCTGCGGCAGCGGGCCAAGCGCTTGAGATAGAGCAGAAAATTATCGACAAATACGCCACCTTAGCCGACGGTCTTGAGCATGCGGGTTTAAAGCAGGAGCGAAGAGATTTAGTGTCAAAGCCTCAAGCGCTTACCTGGCAATGGTTGCAAGAGGGCGAACAGGCTGATTTGCTGTTGAGCTTTTCGTTAAACGCTGGCCATTACGCCACTTCTGTTCTAAAAGAGCTGTTGGATGTGTTTGAAGTTCAAAACTAATTATAAGTAAATTACTTTAGGGATGTTATTGGTGGAAGAACAATATCAAGGCGTTGGTATGACCTCGCAACGCACACGTAACCGATTAATAGAACGACTACGTGAGCATGGTATAAAGAATGAAGCTGTTTTAGCCGTTATGGCGCAAACACCACGTCATTTGTTTATAGATGAAGCTTTGGCTCATCGTGCATACGAAGACTCAGCTCTGCCAATAGGCCATGGGCAAACCATTAGTCAGCCTTTTACTGTCGCACGTATGACCGAGATATTGTTTGAAGCAGGGCCTCTCAATAAAGTACTGGAAATAGGCATAGGCTCTGGCTATCAAAGCGCCATTCTTAGTCCACTAGTCAAAATGCTTTACAGCGTTGAGCGCATTGAGCCTTTGTACAGCAAAGCGCGTCAACGCTTGTATGACCTTAACTACCGTAATATACAAATGAAGTTGTCTGATGGTACTTGGGGTTGGCCAGAGTTTGGCCCTTACGATGCCATCATTGCAGCCGCAGCTTCTGCTGTTGTGCCCGATGCACTCAAGCAGCAATTAGCAGACGGCGGCCGTTTAGTTATGCCAATAGGTCAACAAAAGCAGCAGCTGGTTCTGGTCACGCGTAATGGTGATAGCTTCACGCAAAAACTATTGGACGATGTTTTCTTTGTTCCCTTTCTATCGGGTGTGCAGCACTAACCCCACTCCAGAGATAAACCGATGTCACACATACTATTATTTTTAAAAGGCTTTTTAATGGGTGCGGTTGAGCTCATCCCAGGGGTTTCTGCGGGCACCATTGCTTTTGTTACAGGCATTTATACCGAGCTCTTAGATTCCATTAAAAGTATTAACTTACAGGCCTTAAAAGTATGGCGTAAAGAAGGTGTTGCGGCCTTTTGGAAAACCATTAATGGCAATTTTCTTTTAACGCTACTGCTAGGCATGGCGCTGGCTATTATTAGTTTGTCACGCTTTATTCAGTTTGTTTTACAGAATTATCCGATACTTTGTTGGTCATTTTTCTTTGGCTTAATTATAGCTGCTAGCTGGTACATGGCTAAAGACATTCCTCGTTGGAATTGGACGAGACTATTACTTCTATTACTGGGCGTTGGCTTAATGCTGACATTGTTTACTAGTAGTCCAGCTTCTATCAGCGTTACGCCTATTACTTTAATGCTGGCTGGTGCAATAGCTATAAGCGCTATGTTAATGCCAGGTATTTCAGGCAGTTTTGTACTGGTGATCATGGGCTTTTATCAGACAATTCTGGTAGCCATAAACAGTTTCGATGTTTATACCCTTATGTACTTTGCTTTAGGCATGGGGCTTGGGTTGCTTAGTGTTACGCGTTTTCTTAGCTGGTTGTTGCACCGCTTTACCTATCCTATGCAAGCCTTTTTAACTGGGGTTATGTTAGGCTCTTTATTTAAAATATGGCCTTGGAAAGAGACGTTACTAACACGTATAAACAGTAAAGGTGAAATTGTACCGCTGTTAGAGGGTAATATTTTACCCGCTCTAAATAGCGAGTTAATTTACGCCTTAGTGCTTGCATCAGTAGGCGTTTCTTTAGTGCTGTTGTTAGATGTTGTTATGAAAAGGTGGTCTAAATAAGCCTCTTTTTTAAAATCTATGAGGTACTTTAAGGTCAAATACAGTCTTAAAAGACAATAGAAAAGTTATTGAATTGAAGAAACTTAGAAAATCAAAAAAATAGCTATGAAATATATTAATTGAAACACGGTGCGTAATAGTCTTATTTAATGTCGTTTGTTGTATCAATAAATTAGAAAAAGTAATAAATGAAGCTGTGTCAAAAAAATAACGATTGGTGGAGCCTATGAGATTTACCCAAACTGCTACGTTAGTCATGTTAGCTACATTGTTAATAGGCTGTGCTGCAGGCGGTAACTTTGTATCGGTTGATCGCAAGTTCAGGAATACAGTACCCGCTTCGGGTGTACATCATGTTAAACGTGGCGAAACCCTGTACGCAATCGCTTGGACTTACGGTATAGACTATAGGCAGCTAGCCAGTGCAAACAGTATTTATCCTCCCTATACCATTTATCCAGGTCAAAAAATTCGCGTCGATGGAAGAAAAAACACGACATCAGTGGCAGTTAATAGCAGTGCCAGTAAAACGACACCGTCACCTTCTGTTGTACAAAGTGCGCCAACGTCATCTGCTGCTGTACCAGCATATACTCCGCCTAAGGAGTCAAATGATGCCACTCTTACCTGGAAGTGGCCGGCAAACGGTCGTTTGATTGCTCAATATTCGAACACTAAGCCTGTGAACAAGGGGATTGATATTGCCGGCTCAATGGGTGAATCTATTTTTGCGGCAACAGCTGGTACGGTTGTATATGCGGGACAGGGGCTCCGCGGATACGGCAACTTAGTAATAGTAAAACATAACGATACTTACCTAAGTGCTTATGCTCATGCCAGCCGTATTTTGGTCAGCGAACAAGAAATAGTTAAAGTTGGACAAAAGATTGCCGAAATAGGATCAACAGGTACAGATAAGGTAATGCTTCATTTTGAGATTAGACAAAATGGCAAACCAGTTGACCCCCTTCAGTATTTACCTAAACGTACGGGGGGCTAAAAATAACGTGTTACTCACGCTTGTTTCAACAAGGACAGAGTAACCAAGGAAGAAAAGGCGGAACATTATGGCTACTCAACAGCGTAAACTGCAAGAAGACCTAGTAGAAGATGTAGAAGTCATGGCTTTAGTTGCTGGTTCAGAAGATCAGCAAGTAAAGAAAACGACCGTTAAGGCAACCAGTACTAAAACAGAAGAGAAATCAGAACGTTTTGCTGCCTCAGAAGGCGCTTGGAAGGAAATGGACGCCACTCAGATGTACCTGAACGAAATAGGTATATCACCGCTCTTGTCCGCAGAAGAAGAAGTGCACTTTTCACGCTTAGCTTTAAAAGGCGATGAAAAGGGCCGTAAGCGTATGATAGAAAGCAACTTACGCTTAGTTGTCAAAATATCCCGTCGTTATATCAACCGTGGCTTGCCTTTATTAGACCTTATTGAAGAAGGTAACTTAGGACTTATTCGAGCCGTAGAGAAATTCGACCCTGAACGGGGATTCCGATTTTCTACCTATGCTACTTGGTGGATTCGTCAGACTATTGAACGTGCCATCATGAACCAAACCCGTACCATTCGCCTGCCCATACATGTAGTTAAAGAGTTAAACCTGTATTTGCGTGCAGCGCGAGAACTAACACAGAAGCTAGATCATGAGCCAACGGCTGAAGAAATTGCCGAGCTATTGGATAAGCCAGTAGCTAACGTAGAGCGTATGCTAAAGCTTAATGAGAGAATTGCTTCTTTAGATACTGCCGTAGGGCCTTTGTCCGATAAAACACTGTTAGACACTATTGCTGATGAATACAGTAACGATCCAAGCGAAGAGTTACAGTCAAATGACATTCAAAATAACTTAAATCGTTGGATAGAGGAATTACCTGAAAAACAGCGTGAAGTATTATCGCGCCGCTTTGGTATTCGCGGTTATGAAACCAGTACCCTTGAAGACGTCGGCAAAGAAATTGGTTTAACTCGTGAACGAGTAAGACAAATTCAGGTCGAAGCATTAAAGCGCTTGCGAGAAATAATGGAAAAACAAGGCTTAACAGCGACAGAGCTGTTTGCCGAAACGATTTAAAGAACTTGTTGGGGTTGTTGCAAGCTTAAGGCTGCCTAATTAGGCAGCCTTTTTTTTAGCGCTCTAAGTATTGTAACTTATCAGGCACGCCGTCCCATTCTTCTGCATCAGGCAGCTGGTCTTTCTTCTCGCTGATGTTCGGCCATACTTGCGATAGCTCGGTATTAATCTCAAAAAAGTGCTCTTGATCTTTTGGCACTTCGTCTTCTGAGAAAATAGCTTCTGCCGGGCACTCAGGCTCGCACAATGCACAGTCGATACACTCGTCAGGATTAATAACTAAAAAGTTAGGGCCTTCATAAAAACAATCAACTGGGCAAACTTCTACGCAGTCCGTGTACTTACATTTAATACAGTTATCAGTAACAATAAATGTCATGGACTGTACTCCTGATCTAATTTCTCTGTAAATATTCTACCTAAACCTAACGGTTAGGCGCTTTGTATAAGTAGGGCATTCTAATTAGCAAACAGGATTTCGGCAAGTTTTAGGGTATATAGAATTGTTATAAATATATTCTTTTGGTTATAAAAAACTAAATGCATATAATAATCAGTTCTGAATTCTATTGACAGAAGTGCATTCGATTTCTACTATTGCGCCCTCTCAGAAATACTTTACTACAAGGAACTAAGCCCTATGAGCGCTCATATATTAGAAGTTGCCGCCCAAAGCCAATGGCAGTCTGGCGTACAAACACATAGCCAAATTCGTGATTTTGATAAAGTGGTTATGGACGAACCAACAGCCTTAGGTGGTGCTAATGAAGGCCCTAACCCGCTTGAGTATCTAGTGGCTTCTTTGAATGGCTGTAAAGGTGTAATGATTCCTCTGATTGCTAAAGAGCTAGGCTTTGAGTTCAGTGAACTTTCATTCGACACTAAGGGTGTGGTCGACCTGCGTGGCCTAATGGGGCAGCCAGGAGTGTCTACGCATTTTCAAAGTGTGACGTTTAACGTAAATATTAAGACTGAAGAGTCTGATGAACGCCTTCAGGCGCTACAGGAGGCGGTTTCTACACGTTGTCCTGTATACAACCTACTGCGCGATGCAAAAGTAGACTTGCGTACTCAGTGGGCTCGTATTTAAGCCTAGAGCGATATTTAAGGTGACAGACGCGTGCCGTATCTGTTACCTATACCTTGTTACTGCAAGCGTTAGCCTGTTTTAGAGCAAGCTAAAGTCGACTGGCGGTAGACACTCGAACCCCGGCTTGGCAAAAAGATAGCCCTGCATCAGCTCAATACCCGCCTCGCGTAACCATTTAAACTCTTCGATGGTTTCAATGCCTTCAGCAAGTGGTTTGATGTTAAGCTCCTGAAATAGATTTAAGCAGTTGCTGATAATAGCTTGTCTGGCTTTGTTACTATCAATATTACGAATAAGCTCCATATCGAACTTAGCTATGTTGGTTTGAAAGTCTGCCAGCAGCCCTAAACCCGCATAGCCAGAGCCGAAATCATCAATGGCTGTTTTAAAACCAGATTTCTTATAGTATTCAACAATTTCTTTAACGAAGTCGCTGTCTTCAATCTTTTCAACTTCTGTGAATTCAAACATTATCTTGTTGGTAGAGAAGCCATAGACCTCTGCAGCTTCTAAAGTAGTACGGATACAGCGCTCTGGCTTATAAATAGCTTTGGGAAGGAAGTTAATGCTTAGCATAGAGTCGAGCTTTAACTTAGCCGCCAGTGCTATCGCCTTAACACGACATAATTGATCAAACAAATATCGGTTGTCGTCGTTAACGCGAGATATGATTGAGTAAGCAGGCTCATTATTTAAACCACGTACCAGTGCTTCATACCCATAAACCTGATTGGTTTTACAGTTTATAATAGGCTGGAATGCCATTGTGAAACCAAAGTCTAGGCTACTAGGGTCTGCGCATTTTTTTGCATGAAAATCTATCGTAAATCTCTATTTCTTTAATCATTCCAACAACCTCATGAAAAGTACGCACTAGCCAGCCAGTTTATATAAAGACTTAATATCTATAACGTTTGAAGTGTACTTGTTGGTTTATAGATAAAGCCTGTACTTAGAGTAGTAGAAAAAAGTTTAAAAGGTAGGGTGCCATTGAGTGTTTATGCACTTTTATCTTCTGCTTTTTTGACGCGTAGCTGGCTGTCACCAACTACTTTGTTGTTAAGATTCTTCATGGCTGCTTTTGCTTCACCATTTTTAGGCATTTCAACAAAACCAAAGCCTTTGGAAGAGCCGTTGTCAGCGTCTAAAACTAAGTTACAAGATTGAACAGTGCCAAAGGCTTCAAACAGCTCGCTCAGCTCAGCTTCTGTAATTGAACGGTCTATGTTACGTACTAATAATTTCATGAAATTTCCAAAATAGAATGTTTTATGATGATTGAATGGAGGCATTTAAACATAGTAGATGGCTTTAACCATCTTCTTGATTTTAAAGCTTTCTCTCATTCTGATTCGAGACTCATTTCACTAAGCCTAAAACAATAAAGGCTGCCTGTTAGAGCAGCCTTTATTGAGAGTAGTAGCTACTTGTCTGATACTAGCCAACGAAGCTAAGCAGCACGCCTGCAGCCACCGCAGAGGCAATAACACCTGCAACGTTTGGCCCCATCGCATGCATCAGTAGGAAGTTCTGTGGATTAGACTCCAAGCCTACCTTGTTCGATACACGGGCGGCCATAGGTACTGCAGACACACCAGCAGAACCAATCAATGGGTTGATTTTGTTGTTAGTGCTGAATTTATTCATCACTTTAGCCATGATTACACCCATGGCAGTACCCATGCTGAATGCAACCATGCCTAAAGACAAAATACCTAAGGTCTTCATATTCAGGAATGATTCTGCAGAAAGCTTGGATCCAACGGTTAAACCTAAACCAATAGTAACTATGTTGATTAGTGTGTTACGCGAAGTGTCGGCTAGACGCTCTACCACACCGCTTTCACGCATTAGGTTACCAAAGGCAAACATACCTACTAGAGGCGCAGCATCTGGCAGTAATAAGCTAATCAGTAAACAAAGAACGATTGGGAAAACGATTTTTTCAGTCTTACCCACTGGGCGTAATTGAGTCATCACAATGGCACGTTCAGCAGGAGTCGTTAAGAAACGCATAATCGGAGGCTGAATCAATGGCACTAGCGCCATGTAGGAGTAAGCAGCCACTGCAATAGGACCCAATAAATCAGGAGCTAAGCGAGCAGTCACATAGATAGAGGTAGGGCCGTCGGCACCACCAATAATGGCAATAGAAGCAGCTTCTTTAAGGGTGAACTCCAAACCAGGAATACCCAGCATACCAATAGCTAAAGCGCCTAATAAGGTACCAAAAATACCAAACTGAGCGGCTGCGCCTAACAGTAGCGTTTTAGGGTTGGCCAACATGGGACTGAAGTCGGTCATTGCACCCACGCCCATAAAAATAAGCAGTGGAAACACGCTGGTCGGTAAGCCAACATCGTATAGTAAAGTGAGTAAGCCACCTGCTTCAGCCATGCCAGCGGCAGGTAAGTTGGCTAAAATGCCACCAAAGCCGATCGGAATTAAAAGTAACGGTTCGAATCCTTTACGGATTGCTAAGTAAATCAAACCTAGACAGATAAATATCATCAAGGCTTGACCGCCTTCGATTTGATAAATACCGGTGTTTTGCCATAAAGATAAGAGCTTTTCCATTATTTAGCCCTCAACCTATGGTCAGTAAACAGTCGCCGACCGACACAGCATCGCCAACGTTGACGTTGACACTACCAATGACACCAGCGCGGATTGCACGAATTTCAGTTTCCATTTTCATGGCTTCTAAAATAATCAAAATCTCACCTTCTTCAACCGCTTGGCCAGGCTTGACCAGGACTTTAAAGATATTACCAGCCAAAGGTGCGTTTTGTGGATCGCCTTCCCCTGCGGCTACCGCTTGCGGAGCGCTTGTGGCAGTTTCACCAATAGGTTTTAAACCTTCAATGTCACCACCTTCGTTTACTTGTACTACGAACGATTTACCGTTTACTTCAACGGTGTAAGCTTGTGGGCCGTCACTGTTAAGTACTTCGTTACCAGTAGGTACAGGCTCAAACGCATCGGGGTTGTCGCGGTTTTCTAAAAACTTCAAGCCGATTTGTGGGAACAGTGCGTAGGTTAGGACGTCATCAATGATGTCGTCTGCCAAGCGGATGTTGTTCTCTTTAGCTAACGCAGTTAGCTCAGCGGTTAAGGCATCCATTTCGTTTTCAAGTAAGTCAGCAGGGCGGCACTCAACGGCTTTTTCGCCATCTAATACGCGTGCTTGTAATTCAGCATTGAAAGGTGCAGGAGCTGCGCCGTATTCGCCTTTTAAGACGCCAGCCGTTTCTTTAGTGATCGACTTGTAACGCTCACCTGTTAGTACGTTGATCACCGCTTGGGTGCCAACGATTTGTGAGGTCGGAGTAACTAGTGGAATAAAACCTAAGTCTTCACGCACGCGTGGGATTTCGGCCAGTACTTCGTCGAACTTGTCGCCAGCGCCTTGTTCTTTTAACTGGTTTTCCATGTTGGTCAACATGCCACCAGGAACCTGAGCTACCAGAATACGTGAATCAACACCTTTTAGAGAGCCTTCGAACTTGGCGTACTTTTTACGTATATCACGGAAGTATGCGGCTACTTCTTCAAGTAACAATAGGTCTAAGCCGGTATCGTGCTCAGTGTTTTGGAACATTGAAACAACAGACTCGGTTGGCGAATGGCCATAAGTCATCGACATAGAAGATATAGAGGTGTCGACGTTATCAATGCCAGCTTCAACGGCTTTAAGAATGGCCACTGAAGACAGACCCGCAGTTGCGTGGCACTGCATATGTACAGGAATAGATAGGCTTTCTTTTAACTTGCTAACCAGTTCAAAGGCAACATAGGGGTTCAAGATACCGGCCATGTCTTTGATGGCGATCGAGTCAGCGCCTAAGTCTTCAATTCTTTTGGCTAGGTCAACCCACATTTGCATGTTGTGCACGGGGCTGGTGGTATAAGAGATGGTGCCTTGTGCATGCTTGCCATTGGCCTTAACTGCTTTTAAAGCACGGTCAAGGTTGCGAGGGTCGTTCATGGCGTCAAATACACGGAACACGTCAACGCCATTAATAGCGGCACGTTCAACAAATTTATCGACTACGTCATCAGCGTAGTGGCGGTAGCCTAGTAGGTTTTGACCACGTAGCAGCATTTGCTGGCGGGTATTAGGCATCGCTTTTTTAAGTGCGCGAATACGTTCCCATGGGTCTTCACCTAAATAACGAATACAGGAGTCGAAAGTAGCGCCGCCCCATGATTCAACTGACCAAAAACCAATTTGGTCGAGTTTGCCAGCAATTGGCAACATATCTTCTAGGCGAACACGGGTGGCTAAAATAGATTGGTGAGCATCACGTAATATAACGTCAGTAATACCGAGTGGCTTTGTAGCAGTCATCAAGAAAACTCCGTTGGGAACACTCAGCCGCGACCGGCGCGGTGCTGTTTAATGGCAATTTGAATGGCTTGTAAGGTGTCAGCGTCTACGGCAGTGGCGCCGGATTGTTGTTTAGGTTTAACAACCGCTGTCGCGAGATTGCTTTCGTCCGACGCAAAGCGTCCTAAAACGAGAGACATACCTTGTATGCAGTAAATCAGTAGTATCAGAAAGATAAAAACGAGGCCCATGCCGAAAAACATGAGTTCCACGCCTTCGAGAAGGAGTTCCTGATGGGTCATATAAGCTCCAATTCCTGAAATACAGGGTAATATTATAATTTAATTCGATACCGAAGATGACATTGAAGTCAGTAATCAACAGCTAAAACGCAGGAAGATTAACTCGAACAGCACCCTCTAGGCAAATAATAGAGCGATATTTACCTATAAAGATGAACTTTTTGGCCAAATGCTAAGTTTCCAATAAAGAGTGCAGTCAGCCCAGATTGTTATCAGTATCAACTAATTAGCTTTGTAATTCTTTCTTAAGCTCATAAAGCACATCTAATGCTTGTCTAGGCGTTAGGCTGTCTATATCCAACTCTTTAATGGTGCTTTCTGTGGCAGAAGGCATAGCGGCAAACAAATCGCTTTGCATGGGTGTGGCTGCGCCGGCTGTTACCGGCGTTAGTTTAACGGCGTCGGGGCGATTTTGTTCGAGTTGTGACAGCTGCAAGCGAGCTTGTTCAATAACAATGGCGGGTACACCGGCTAGCTGCGCTACTTGAATACCGTAACTTTGACTGGCGGGGCCTTGCTCGACTGAGTGTAAGAAGATAATACGTTCATCGTGTTCAGTGGCTTTTAAATGCACGTTAACGGTATTGCTGTACTGTTCGGGAAGAGCGGTCATTTCAAAGTAGTGGGTAGCAAACAGGGTAAAGGCTTTAATGCGCTCAGCTAAGAAAGCGGCACTGGCCCAAGCCAAGGCTAAACCATCAAAGGTGCTGGTACCTCGGCCAACTTCATCCATCAGTACCAAGCTTTGGTCGCTGGCGTTATGCAAAATATTGGCGGTTTCTGTCATCTCCACCATAAAAGTAGAACGACCACCGGCAACGTCATCGGCAGAGCCCATACGGGTAAAGATACGGTCGATAGGGCCAAGCACACAGCTTTGCGCAGGCACATAGCTGCCAACGTAAGCCAGTAAGGTAATTAAAGCGACTTGGCGCATGTAGGTGCTTTTACCACCCATGTTTGGGCCGGTAATAATCTGCACTTTAGTGTCATGGTTAAGTTGAGTATCGTTAGCGACAAAGGGATCGCTAATCAGGTTTTCAACCACCAAGTGCCGCCCTTGGATAATATTTACCTGAGGTTCTTCGACCAATTCTGGTTGTACTAGGCGTAAGGTCTCGGCACGCTCGGCTAAGTTGTTAAGAACATCTATCTCTGCCAACGCAGCCGCACAGTCTTGTAGGGGAAGCAGCTCTTCGCCTAAGGCTTCGATTAGCTCTTCGTAGAGCATTTTTTCACGACTAAGCGCACGGCTTTTAGCACTTAAAGCTTTGTCTTCAAAGGTTTTTAGCTCGGGCGTAATAAAGCGTTCGGCGTTCTTTAAGGTTTGGCGGCGAACGTATTCAACCGGTGCGTTCTCTGCTTGCGCACGCGAGATTTCAATAAAATAACCATGCACACGGTTAAAGCCGACTTTTAAGGTATTAATGCCGGTACGTTCCCTTTCTCGACGTTCTAACTCTAATAAAAACTCATTAGCGTTTTCACTTAAATTACGCAGTTCGTCGAGTTCAGTATCGTAACCGTCAGCAATCACGCCGCCTTCACGAATTACCATGGGTGGGTTGTCTATAATGGCGGCGGTTAAACGTTCAACCCAGTGCGGGAATTCAATCGCTTTTTGTAATAGCTGGCTGCTTAGTGGTGTATCCAATTGGCTTAAAAAGGCACGAATATTCGGCAAGGCCGTTAGCGCATCACGCAGACGGGCAAGGTCACGCGGGCGAGCTGAACCTAAAGCAATACGGCTAAGAATACGCTCAACATCACCTACTTGTTTTAAGGCGCTGTGTAAATCTTCGGTTAAGTAAGCACTTTGCAGTTGCGCAATAAAGGCATGACGCAACTGTAGGGTGCTTTGCTGGCGAATTGGGCGGTTTAACCAGCGACGTAATAAACGACTGCCCATGGCGGTGGCGGTTTTATCCATTACCCAAGCCAAAGTATGCAGAGTGTCGCCTTTTTGGTTGATATCGATTTCTAAATTACGACGACTGGCTGGGTCAATAATAATAGCGTCGTCAGACTGTTCGACTTGAATAGAGCGTATATGCGGCAAACTGTTGCGCTGGGTGTCTTGGGCGTAATGCAGCAAAGCACCGGCGGCGCAAATGGCCGAGTTCATGTGGGCGCAGCCAAAGCCCTGCAGGTCACGTGTTTTCAACTGTTGTGTTAACAAACGTAATGCAGTGTCTTGCTCAAAGTGCCAAGGGGCCAATTGGCGTACGCCACGACGCTCCTCAAGAGCAATAGGGTAAATAGCATTCTCATCGAGTAGTAGCTCCGCTGGGCGTAAGCGTTCTATTTCTGCCAGTAGTGATTCTTCTGAAGTGACTTCTAACACCGTAAAGCGTCCAGAGCTAAGCTCTAACGCAGCTATACCGTGTTTTTTTGGTTGTGAGAAAACAGCAACTAATAGGTTGTCGCTGCGTTCATCTAAGTAGGCTTCGTCAGTCAGTGTGCCCGGGGTAATCACCCGCACCACTTTGCGCTCAACCGGACCTTTGCTGGTGGCTGGGTCACCGATTTGCTCAGCAATAGCGACCGATAAACCTAAACGCACAAGCTTGGCAATATAGCCGTCGGCTGAATGGTAAGGCACGCCGGCCATAGCAATGGGTTTGCCGCCACTTTGACCACGGGCGGTTAGGGTAATGTCTAATAGTTCAGCCGCACGTTTGGCGTCATCAAAAAACAGCTCGTAAAAATCACCCATGCGATAAAATAATAAGGTGTCAGCAAACTCTGCTTTAACGCCTAAGTACTGTTGCATCATGGGGGTGTGCGAGGATAGATCACTCATAAATTTAACCGAACTGAAGTAATAAAAGGGTGAAACAAAAGGCAGAGAAGAATA
>Ga0209075_1000433_pt1 | contig 40405 bp, 40 predicted proteins | sample Stecom2011_FD_187523 | JGI IMG/M metagenome (GOLD analysis project Ga0209075, IMG submission 187523) | Agricultural soil microbial communities from Utah to study Nitrogen management - Steer compost 2011 (SPAdes) (version 2) | ecosystem: Environmental > Terrestrial > Soil > Agricultural land...
AGTGTACGATCAGCCATAAAGAAGGTGCACCATCACAAGACATGAAATTCGCAAGCCGGCATTATGCCTCCAGTGATACTGTATTGCATCACAATACCTGTTAATCAGCAGATTCGGATTTTTTGACAGAACATGCTGTCACAGTAGCAGTTCGAAACAGGAGCACACTGCATTACATGAACGACGTTCTAATAGAATTTCGCAGGTACCGCACGGTTGCAATCGTGATCATTCTGGCTTTTTTTCTGACATCAAGCCCGGTGTCAGAAGCTCAGGACACTGGCCTCCCTAACATTGGAGGAACCGGCGGTGGCCTTATTTCCGGACACCAGGAGAGCGACATTGGCCAGCAGGTGATGGTGTCGATCCGCCGATCTGCGCCGCGCATTACCGATCCACTGATTTACGACTATCTCAGCGCCATTATTTACCGACTGGTACCCTCAGCCCCTTTGGAAAACCGGGAGATCACACTCGCGCTAATCGACAGCCCAGCCCTCAACGCTTTCGCAGTCCCCGGTGGGATCGTTGGCGTGAATGGCGGATTGTTTCTCAATGCAGCGACAGAGCAGCAGTTTGCGTCGGTGCTTGCTCATGAGCTTGCACACCTTAGCCAAAGGCACTTCGCCCGCCGACTGGAACAGCAGGAAACCAGCGCACCCTTAACACTTGCAGGCATGATTGCCGGCATCGTGCTGTCTGCAGTCACTCAATCTGATATAGGCATTGCCGCCATTGCCGGCACACAGGCACTGGCGATACAAAACATGCTGGCTTACAGCCGCTCACACGAACAGGAAGCGGACCGGGTGGGGCTGGACATTCTCGCGACTGCCGGGATGGACCCAAGGGGCATGCCTGAAATGTTCGAAATCATGATGCGTCAGAACCGGCTGCAGGGAAACAACATGCCGGAGTATCTCTCGACTCACCCCCTCACCCAAAGCCGGGTGGCCGACACCCGCAACCGGGCAGAACAATACCCTGAGAAGACCATTCGGGATGGACAGGAATATCACTTGGTGCGTAGCCGCTTGCAGGTTCACTATGCAGCCTCTCCCGAGATAGCCGTCGACACCTTCGAAAACTATCTGAAAAAGCCAAACGCCGAGTCTAATGAAGTCGTTCGTTATGGGCTGGCAGTGGCCTACTTGAGCAACAACCAGCCTGAAGAGGCCGAAAAGGTCATCAAAGAACTACTGACCTCTAATCCAGGCCGGATAACGTTGCAGGTAACCCTGGCAGAAATATACATTCAGGAAAACAAACTGGATGACGCGCGATCTCTGCTTAAAGAAGCCTTGAACAGGAACCCTGGCAACTACCCGATTACTTCTACGCTTGCAGATGCGGAAATAGCAGCAGGTAACGGCACTCAGGCGGCAGAGCACCTGAAGCAGCTGACACGCAGAATGCCCCAGCAGGAATATCTGTGGTTGCGTCTGGCGGAAGCCGAAGGGATGGCGAGGAACATCGTGGGAGTTCACCGCGCAAGGGCAGAATATGATGTTCTTATGGGGGACCTGGAGTCTGCCCAGAGACAGCTAAGGCAAGCTCAAGAAAAACTGCCCGCCGGTTCGGCTCAAAGACAGGTGGTGGGTGAGCGGCTAGCAGAGATCACTAACCGCCTCCAAACGCGCAGAAACAACTGAAATCAGGCGTTACCCGCTGCCTTCAGGTTCATCCCGGCCGTGAAATCGAGCATGCGCCGCAGAGGCTTGAGGGCGGCCTCTCGGATTTCCGCATCCACCAGCACTTCCTGATCACCTTTCTCAATCACACTCAGAAGGTTTTCCAGGCCGTTCATGGCCATCCACGGGCACTGTGCACAACTACGACAGGTAGCACCGTTGCCTGCTGTCGGTGCTTCAATCAGAGTTTTATTGGGCGCCAGTTGCTGCATTTTATAGAAAATGCCGTTGTCGGTAGCAACGATAAATTCCTGATTGGGTAGTGTTTGCACGGCGTGAATCAACTGGGAGGTTGAGCCAATAACATCCGCCATTTCCACAACCGCATCGGGAGATTCCGGGTGAACCAGAACGGCAGCGTTCGGGTACAGAGCCTTGAGGTCTTCCAGGCCGCGGTGTTTGAACTCTTCGTGCACTATGCAGGAGCCATCCCACAGCAACATGTCGGCCCCGGTGGTTTTCTGCACGTAATGTCCAAGATGCTTGTCAGGAGCCCAAAGTATTTTCTCTCCCCTCGAATCAAGATCTTCAACAATAGCTTGAGCACAACTTGACGTGACAACCCAATCTGCGCGGGCCTTTACAGCCGCTGAAGTGTTGGCGTATACCACAACGGTGCGGTCACTGTGCTCATCGCAGAAGGCCTGAAATTCATCTGCTGGACATCCGATATCGAGTGAGCAGGTCGCCTCCAGAGTGGGCATCAGGACTCGTTTTTCAGGGTTCAGAATTTTAGCGGTTTCACCCATAAAACGAACACCGGCCACAACCACCGTTGAGGCGGGGTGTTGATTCCCGAAACGGGCCATTTCTAGCGAGTCTGCAACGCAACCGCCAGTTTCTTCAGCGAGGCGCTGGATGTCGGGGTCGGTGTAATAGTGCGCCACAAGCACGGCGTCCTTTTCCTTGAGGACTGCCTTGATGCGGGATTCAAGCCGCGCCTTCTCATCAGCGCTGAGCGGCTTGGGCTCCGCTGCATGGGCCAGGTGTTCCTGAACAAGGATTCGGTCTTCAACTTTAGTCATGTACAGCTTCTCTCAGTTACTTTCTGCGGCTGAGTATATCATTTCAGACAGCAGTAGCACTGTAAGCACTATAACTTGTCCTGCAAGATCTCTTTGCGCGGCTGAGGAATCACAACTTTATCTACCAGCATCCCCTTGCTCTTGATGAAATCTGTTCCCGCATCTACTGCTGCGGTTACCGCAGCGACATCACCTGTCAGGGTCAGGAAGCCTTTGCCGCCGATCGCCATCGCCAGATGAATGTCGATCAACTCAACGTTGGCTGCTTTTACCGCAGCGTCTGCCGCCTGAATAATGGTGGCAACAGAGAAGGTCTCTATAATACCCAGGGCAGCCGTTTCCTCGATCACCCGAGTGCCACTGATAGCGGCGAAAACGGACGGGTGAACATTGGGTATAATCAGTTCGTCGACGATGGTTTCGCTGCCCAAATCCAGGCCCGCAGACATGGCAGACTCAACAGCAGCCACATCGCCCGCCACCATGACCATGAACTTGCCCGGGCAGATGGTCCGGTTAAACACGATTTCCACGTTTGCCGCCTTCAGCATGGCGTCGCCTACCGCGTAGCCTTTTGCGATTGAATTCATTTCAATCATTCCGATCGCACTTTTATTGCTCATGATTACTTCCCATCCGGAACCCTGTAAAACTCCGTCACATGACGGCGTTAATAACGATACTGTCACCCGTCAGGGTCACTTTGCCGCTTATGCTGGCGTGCAATGGTATGCCCATGCCCTCCTTGGGCGGCGCTGCAATAATATCCCCCTCGCTCACCATATCCCCACTTCGGACTACAGGTTCTGGCTGCTGCCCCATGCGCTGATGCAAGGAAATAACCACCCTCGACGGATTTACCTGGACGTCTTTCCAATGCGCAGTTTTACTGTCGTATTTTGCCAGCCCCAGCTTTCGGGTCAGCCGTTGCGATGGTACGCCTCGATACTCACGCATACTATGCACCTCGCGGGTCTGGCCCTGTAACTGCTCAGGTGTAAGCCACAGATCGTTGGCCTTGAGGTCTCGTTTGGTTGATACACAGATATCCCGGGGGTTCAGTTGCTCCGGGCAGGCCCACAAAGTACAAATATTGCACTCGCAACAGGCTTGGGCATGGACTGACAAGGTTTCGCTGACCACACCGGTCGTCAGCAGAGAGCGCATTACCAGATGCGGCTGTATCGGATAACCGAGCAGGTACCTGGGGCACATTTCGGTGCACAGTGTGCACTGATCACAGCCGGATTTTCCGATGCGCTTGTATTGCTGCTCGGTTTCCGAACGCCGCCTCACGAGATAGCTATCCCGTGGCAGCACCAGCAGCCCACTGCTCACAGCTGCAATCGACGCGTCCATGTCGTCAACTACTGTCCCCATCATTGCACCGCCATCAATCACCACCGGATCATCACAGGTAATGGCGCCAGCAAGACTGATAACATCCGCAAAGCGCATGCCTATGGGCAACCAGGCCGTGAAGGGGTGCTCCACCTCTCCGTGCACGGTTATCATGGTTCTGGTAACCGGTTTACCTTCTGCAGCCCTTGCAATGTTCACCAACGTCTCAACGTTCTGAACCGCAACGCCGACATCTTTTGGCAGACCACCCGCAGGGATACGATCTCCTGTTATCTCGTAAACCAGTTCGTATTCATCGCCTGCCGGGTACATGTTTGTCATTCGTTTCAGTTCAATGTTGCCCGGCAAGAGCCCTTCGATATGCGATATCGAATCCTGGTGCTTCTCCTTGATGGCTATAACGCCCCGGCTTGCACCCGTTTGCTCCATTACTAACGTCATACCTTTAAGGAGTTCGGCTGCAAACTGTTGAATGATTGTCTGATCCTTATACAGCAGGGGCTCGCATTCCGCGCCGTTAGCAATCAGGATGTCCGCCCGCGCCTGCATTTTGACGTAAGACGGAAAGCCACCACCACCAGCGCCGACAACGCCTGCGCTTCTGACCTTTTCAACAAGAGAGTTCATGTCAATCGAGCCGCTCATATATCAATAGGGTTTCTGGCAACCGCCAGAACTGCCTCCTCGAAGGCCTCGCAAGCTGCTCTGCAAGCTGCCTGGCTACCGGTCAGGAATCCCCCACCGTAGTTCGTTTCAGAAGGCGGTGAAAAGAAGGTAGCCACTTGAACGCTGGCTGCTTTCAGTGCCGCATCCATACCGAACATTGCTTCCAGTGGTGGCGCAATCAGATACGCCATCGAATCGCCTCGTTTCATCCCGCCCTCTTTCGACAGGTAGCCACCTGTGGCAGATACCAGATGGGCAAAATACGCGATACTGCCCTCTTCGTTAGCGGAGTAAAAACAGGCTTCGTTCTCGATAACTTCCTGCGCGCGCTGGAGCCCGGCGATAACATCTGCAGGCCCCGGCCCGGCGATGATGCCGATCACCTCACCTGACAACAAGCCAGATGAGTGGGCGGCACCGGCGTAGAATGACCGTGCGTACACCACATCAACCTGTGCGGCTTTCGTGGCTTCATCCAGCGCCACATAAGTAACGTCATCACTGTCGGCTGTGATCATTCCGATGCAGCGCTGTTCTTTTTTAAGGTTGAACTGTTTCATCATTGCGTCATCGACTGACGCGATAACACGGGTAGCCAATACCGTTGCTCTGATTTCGTCCCGAATTGCCATGATGGTGCTCCTTTCGTATCTTGCCGGGAGTCTTTTTGTAAAGAACTCCGAACCATGTGTCTGAGCCCTTGGCTTCAGCGTTTCATTTTCAGCCCGCTCGCTTTCTGTTCCAGCATTTTGCGTGTCAGATCGACAATAACAGCTGCCGCTTCTATGGGTGGTGTACCGCCTGTATGGATATTGGAAATCACCATACGATCCGACTCCACCGTCTTCTCGGTGGGCTTGTAGACGCAATAACAGCTCAAACTTTCAGACTGTCCAAGCCCTGGACGCTCCCCAATCAACAGCAAGTTAGCCTCGGCCTGTAGCAGGTTGCCAATTTCATCCTGAGCTTTCACACGACCGTAGCGCAAGAAGAAAGGTGTACCCACGGTAAACCCAGCGCTCTCCAGACCTTTCATCAGAGGCGGTATGATTTCTTCGAGGTTATTGGTGACGGCATCTGTACTTAGCCCGTCAGAAATAACCACCTGAACCTGAGGTGATTTTTTGCAACGTTCTCCGATCGTTTTCTTTGCCTCGTCGGAAAGCTTGCGACCGAGATCCGGGCGCCTGAGGTACTCACTCTTATCGGTGACACAGGTCTGCACTTCCCAGAGATTTTGCTGCTCAAGCCACTCTGGAGCTACTTCCTTGACTACCGTATCTTTGGAACGTGAGTGGTCCGCAAGAAAACGCAGCAGCGAACGGGTGCGAGGCCTTGGGCCAGCGCGGCCCTGACAAACCCGCGCGGCCGTTTGCTTGACCATGTCGCTGTTTACCGAATCATTGTGGCCATTCTCGATACCATTCCAGTGCACAAACTTTTCCAGGCTGAGATCTTCCAGCCCCTGGCTCTGATCTTTTACCTCGGCCTTACTGCCAGCGGCTTCAGAGGGTTTGTAAGCCGGTGGGTTGTTTTGCTGTGAACCGTTGCTCTGGGGCTGAACACGGGTTACCTGTCCAGCCGGGAGCGAATGCTCACCCAACTCACGCAACACCGAATTGACGATACTCTGAATTGTTTGCTCGTCCATGGTCGTCACCTCAATCAAAGAAGATGGATGGGTCGCCCGCGCGGGCAGTGAGCTTGCCGTTCTCCATCAGGCCCATGGTCTCCATCCAGGCCTCAAACTCGGGAGCGGGCCGATAACCCAGAAGCTGCCGGGCCGTAGCAATGTCGTGGAAACCGGTAGTCTGGTAGTTCAGCATGATGTCGTCGCCAAGGGGCAAAGACATGGTGAAGTTGCAGCCCGCTGCGGCCAACAGAACGATCAGGTTCTCGTTGGAGTTCTGGTCGGTTTCCGCATGGTTGGTGTAGCAGGCGTCGCAGCCCATGGATATGCCGGTCAGCTTGCCCATGAAGTGGTCTTCAAGTGCCGCCCGGGTAATTTGCTGGTGGTTGAACAGGTATTCTGGCCCGATAAAGCCGACCACCGTATTCACCATGTGCGGCTTATAGCGTCGTGCCAAACCATAGTTGCGCGCTTCCACAGTCACCTGGTCTGCGCCGTGGTGGGCATTGGCAGACAGCGCAGAGCCCTGCCCCGTTTCAAAGTACATCATGTTGGAACCGGCCAATTTGCAGTAATGCTTGCCCATCTCATAGGCTTCATCGAGCAAATCGACAGTAACACCAAATTCGGTCAGGCCTTTTTCAGTGCCAGACAGACTCTGGAACAGCAAGCCGCCCGGTGCGCCTTTTTCAAGTGCTGCCATCTGGTTGGAGATGTGGGCCAGCACGCAACCCTGGGTGGGTATGTTCCACTTGTCGGTCGCTTCCTTGATGGCGTTCAGAATCCGCAGGGTATTCTCTACGGACTCGGTCACCGGGTTAACGCCAATTACCGCATCACCGCAGCCGTATGTCAGCCCTTCGTAGACCTGCACCATAATGCTGTCGAGATCGTCACGGGTGTCGTTGGGCTGCAGCCGGGCAGAGAAGGTTCCAGGGGTGCCGATGGTGCAATTTGCCTTGGAGATCACGTAGAGCTTTTTAGCGCCCACCATGAGATCGCCGTTCGAGCAAATCTTGCATACGGCGGCGACCATTTCGGCAGTCAGACCTTTGCGCAGGCGTTCATAATCCTCGCGGGTCGGCACATCCGAGAGTATGTACTCTCTCAGCTCGCTGACGGTCCAGTGTTTGATCTCATCATAGATCCCGGTGTTCACGGCATCTTGTATTACCCGGGTTACGGCGTCTTCCTCATAGGGCACTATCGGGTTTTCCCGCAGCACTTCCAGGCGCATTTCACTCAATACCTGCTTGGCAGCCACGCGCTCCTGAGCCGTTTCTGCAGCAACACCCGCAAGCACATCACCCGAACGAAGTTCGTTGGCTTTTGCAAGCACATCCTTTACGTCACGGAACTGATAAACCTGCCCGAACAGTGTTGTTTTTAAGATCATGAGAACCTCCCCCTCTAGGCAGGAAATGCCAGAGATTTGATGGTTAATGGCACAACTTCCCCGCCAAAAAAACTTTCGCCGACATCGATATAGTCACCGGCAACGGCACGCACTTCATCAATAACCAGTAGCTTCTGGGGGTCGATCAGGGGCTGCAACTCCATCCCCAACACTTTCCCCAGGTCGTTTTCCGTCACGATGATTGCAGGTGCCTGGCGATTGCCATGCTGCTGATAATATTCTGCAATCTCTATTGCTGTGTGATGCACCACGCGATAGCTCATGGGCATATCCCTTCCCAGCGCAATGGCGTAACTATCCTCTCGCAAGCGCAGATCCATACGTTCTGCTGCTTCGATAATCTGCTGGCAAACCGCTGGCAGATCGGCTGTCTGCCAATCAATCTGCGGCTCTACTACCGGTATATTGCGGATAGGCAGCGAATCAACATTCAGCCAGATCGAGCTTCCGGAGAGCGACATGGAATAGGCGCCTGCGCCAATAACTGTGGCCTGCTGGGTCTGCAAAGGTACGCGGACATTCATGGCAGACAACGTGGGATGCTTCAGTAACGCACCGCCGAGCAATATGCCTATGTCTTGCCAGTGGAACGGCTCGAGTGCTTCGGTTTTCAAGCTGTAGTAACTGGTACCCACGCCTCCGCTTATAAATACAGCGTCGAACTCACCTGGTTCCTTCAGATCAGACGTCATCATCAGCTTTTGACACAACTCTGAGCGGTTGCCGACGATGACATCGACAACCAGTTGCGCCATGCGACTGACAATTTTTTCAAGGTGATCTGCGCTTATCCGGGCTTCCGGCAACGACTCACCGAACAGGGACTCGATAACCCACTTCGCCGGCTCACGGATTTTTGTTACCGATCCTGAGCGGTCCGTTTTGATCAGGTTCCCGCCGATATTAAGGCAGGCGGTGTCTTCTACACGACCACTGTTAAATACCACGTAATTGCTGGTGCCACCGCCAATATCGATGTTCAGTACCCGTGCATGGTTTTGTTTGGAGTAGTCTCCGGCGCCGCTGCCCCTGCCTGCAATCACAGACTCCAGGTTCGGGCCTGCCGTAGCCACCACAAAATCGCCCAGCCGCTCTGCAAGGTTCAGAACAGTATCCCTGGCGTTCTTCACCTTGGAGGTTTCGCCGGTGATGATAATGGCCCCGGTTTCAATATCGCTGAGTGTGATACCAGCGGCCGCAAACTGATCGTCGATGAACCGCTGCAGCATGGGAACATTCACGGTTCCATCCTCCTGCAGAGGCGTGGGGCTGACAGGGCTCTGGAAAAAGATCTCCCGTTCCACAAACTCATACCGGGGCACCTGAGTAACAGGCGCCCGGTTGACCATGGTGAGCCGTGAAAAGATCACCTGGGTTGTGGTGGTACCGATATCAATACCGACACTGTGTACGGTTTTTCTATTCACAGTTGTCCCTTCGCCTCCTCTGGCGTGGATGAATCAGAGGCCGGCTTGCCGTTCTTTTCAATAGACGCAATCATCCGGTCTGCAAGCAGCATGGCGAACAGTACGGCAGTGATGCCACCAACGAGCTTGCCGATGATGACAGCCATGATCATGTCTGGCTTATTCGCTGCGGTGAAACCCAGGTGGTCACCAAAGGTAAACGCGGCGCTGACGGCAAATGCGGAGCAAAGAATCTTGCCGCGGCTGTCCATATCCTTCATTACCTGGAACATGGGGATGTTGTTGGCGAGGGTGGCAATCAGGCCAGTTGCTGCGGTTGGGTTTACATTCAGCACGTTGCCCATCTTCAGCAATGGCTTCTCGAACCAGCGGGTCAGCAACAACACCATGGGGTAAGCGCCCAACAGGATGATGGCGATGGAACCAATGACTTCGATGGCTCGCATATCTATGCCCGGCTCATCACCCGGGGACATGAAAATCGGATCCATACCGGGAATCAGCGTAATGCCCAGTGTGGTTTTCAGCACTGCAGCCGCAAGGCCAATGGTGATAAAGGCAACCAGAAACTTTGCAAAAATTGAAAACCCGTTGATCATCTTGTTGGGCATAAACCACAGGCCGGCTGCAATCAGGGCAGACACAATAATGACCGGAATAAGGTTCATGAAAATCAGCGGCAGGTTGAACTGTATGGCCTCTTCAGTGCCGGGAATCAGAACCGTAGACGCCATGGCAGCCAGCCCGCCTGCAATACAGCCAATGGGAATGGTCACAATACCCGCGAGTACCCCGGACGCCAGGTAGGGGCGATCCTGTTCTTTGATGATGCCAACGGCAACGGGAATGGTGAATACAATGGTTGGGCCCATCATGGCGCCGAGAATCAGACCGGCGTACATCCAGGCACCATAGTTAACGGTGCCGTCTACAGCCGTGGCCATTTCCTTGGCCAGAAAGTATCCTCCCATGTCGTTGGCAAGCAGTGTAGTGGCGAACATGGCCGGATCAGCACCCAGGAAGGTGTAGATGGGCACAACGACCGGTGACAGTATTTTGGCCAGTACCGGTGCCATGGCGATAATACCGACCATGGCCAGAGCCAGAGCACCCATGGCCTGAAAGCCTTCTTCAAACTCGTTGCCGGCGCCGGAGATGGATTTCCCCACCCGGCCTAGCCCAAGCTTGCCAAGCACCAACCCGGATCCGCCAAACTGCATGAATACCCGGTCCAGAGCTCCGATGACCATAAAGGTCATCATGATATAAAGAATGATCTGGTTTAACGTTTCCATATTCGGCTCTCCGCCTTCTAGCAAAGGGTTGTTATTTGGTACTGCATGCCTCTTCAAGTAACTGCACTATGTCCGCTTCAGTAACGTCCCTCGGGTTGTCCCTGATACACACATCGTCTAATGCATCCGCGGCAATGGCGGCAAAGTCCTCACGCTGAATGTTTGTCCCCGCAAGGCTTCCAGGCAATCCGATATCTGAAAGAAGTTGCCGCACGGCATCGATTGACGCCATACACTGCTCTCTTTGTGTCATTCCGGAGCGAGTCACACCGAGCATGTGCGCAATGGCCGCATACTCCTGCTGACACACCAGTGCATTGAATCGCATCACATAAGGAAGAAGGATCCCGTTGGCGATGCCATGGGCCAGGCGATAACGGGCACCTATCTGATGAGATATGGCATGAACCAGACCAAGCCCGGAATTGCTGAAAGCCAGCCCGGCTTTATAGGCCGCAGTTGCCATGGTGAGACGGGCTGCAACATCGCCACCGTTGCCCACTACCACTGGTAGCGCCTCTGCAATGCTCTGCACGGCGCAGATAGCCAAAGCCTTTGCCAGAGGATGTGAGTTACGTGCCGCGTAGGCCTCAATGGCGTGGGTCAGCGCATCAATGCCGGTAGCCGCAGTCACCAAAGCTGGCAGATTCAGCATAAGACCCGGATCCACGATGGCGAAATCCGGCATCAGATCGACCTGTTTGATCACGAACTTGTGCTTGCGATCAGCGCGCATGATCACACTGATGTCGGTTACTTCGGATCCCGTGCCAGCGGTTGTCGGCACAGCACCTAACCCGATAACGCGGCGACCTTTGAATCCCGGCTCTGCCAGTTGCTGCAAGCTGCTCTGGCAGCTTCCCGCTAGCGCAATGGCCTTGGCGGCATCAAGCGCGGAGCCGCCGCCAAAACCCAGTACAAAATCCGCGTGATTGCGGGTAAGCAATTCTGTGGCGGTCGCAATAACAGTTTCATCGGGCTCCCGGGTAATTCCGGGATAGATAGTGAACTCAATGCCTGCTCGCTCCAGGCTTCTCTCCATGCTCCGCATCAGGCCTTTTTCATGAACCACGCGGTCAGCGACCACCAACACATGCATTACGCCAAGATGACTGAGCATCTCGCCAATTTTGAGAATCGCACCTTCGCCCATCAATGTCTGGCGCGGAGCGTTGAAGTTGAACAGACCACGCGGCGCCAGCTCGTCTACCGTGCGGGTGACGATGCTTTCGATCAGGGCGTTATCGGGCGACTGCTCGGGCGTTCTCATATCATCCGACCCTCTGTTCCTTGGCTCGAATCACGTCCGAATAGGTGGCTATGGCAAGGGGTGTGAGGTAAAGCGGGTGCGAAGGCATCACAATTTCGGTGCCGGGAAACTCAGCCGCGAAGACTTCCAGGAATCCGGGCAGCGCGCACGAACCGCCTGTCAGATAAATGGCTGGTACCTTGTGGCCTTCAATGTGGCCGTGAACAATATCAGCCATTTTCCCAATCACCGGTGCAGCAAGCCGGCACAGTGCCAGGTCTTTACTGGTGCGTTTCATCTCTTCGGCTTCCTCGTAAGGCAAACCGAAATGCCCAGCAAGCGTCAGCGTAATATGCCGACCGCCAGTGGCGTCATCCATCGACCGAACCACCCGGCCTTGCTCAATAATGGCCGTGCCTGTAGTTCCTCCACCAATATCCACTACGGCGGCATGATCAAGCTGCAGCAACTGTGCAACGCTACTGGGTTCATCAATAACGCCTGCCACTTCCAGGCCAGCGGCTTCAATGACATTGGTCGAGATACGTGAATCGGTACCGGGAGGAAAAGACGTGATGACCTGTTCAATATTAATCCCCAGCTTCGCGTTAGCTCGCCGGACCTGCTCCCGGACAATCTGGCTGGCACCGAAGAAATCCACAACCACACCGTCGCGGACAACGTTGGCCCAATCCATGAATGCCGCAATCGGATTACCGGCTGCATCCAGCACTATTGTCTGAATGTCTGCGGTACCCAGGTCAACACCTACTCTGAACTCACCCTGAAACGGGCTTTCAGTGTCGTTATTGATCAGACCAGCGGTCTTCTTCAGTAATCGGTTGACCTCGGCCATTGTCCTGCTCATTTCACTCTCCTTGTCAGACGATCCGGAACGAATCCACCATGGTGCAGCGCCGTTTGCGTACAAACGTGCTGGCGTTGGTAACGCCCTCGCCGGTGGGTGTGGAAATCGTCATGGACGTCCAGCCTTCTCCGCCCGCGCCCAGTCCCGCAAGGCACGGCCCATTCTTCACAAACAGGCTGCAGTTGATTTCCAGCGCCATACGGGAAAGGTTATCGATATTGCGGGAGTGCATAGCTGCCGTGTGGCGATTGCCGGCTTCCAGTTCCACTGCCCAATCAATTGCCTGGTCGGCGTCACGGGCACGTATCAGAGGTATAACAGGGAGCATCATCTCTGTTGTGGCGAACGCGTGATCCCGCTCGGTTTCCGTGACGAGCAAGCGAGTGCCTGCCGGAACGCTGAAACCTGCGGCAGCCGCGATTTTTTCAGCGTTGCGCCCTACCCATTCCGGCTTCGGATGCGGCTTCGGCCCCGGGTATCCTGCAAGAACGAGCCTGGCCACTGCGTCAGCCTGATCGGCATTGATCTCCGCAGCTCCGTGCCGGCACATGGCCGTTTTCAACTCTGTCGCAATCGACTCTACGGCGATGATTTCTTTCTCATCAACACAGATGATGTTGTTATCAAACGAAGCACCCTGAACAATGCTGATGGCCGCCCGCTCTATATCAGCGGTTTCATCCACAACCACCGGAGGGTTGCCCGGCCCCGCAGCAATCAGGCGTTTGTCGGTGACCTTGCGGGCTGCATTCACTACTGCTTCACCACCCGTAATGGTCAACAGGTGTATGCCGGGAAAACTGAACAGCCGAGTGGCCGCTTCAATCGTGGGTTCTTCAACACAGGTTACGAGATTTGCAGGCCCGCCCGCGCTTACAGAGGCACGGTTGATCAGCTGGATAGTGCGCTGTGAAACAGCCCTGGCTGCTGGGTGCGGAGAAAACACAACCGAGTTGCCTGCCGCAATCATGCTGATCGCGTTATTCAGAATGGTTGCAGACGGATTGGTTGACGGTGTAACAGACGCTATTACACCCCAGGGTGCGTTTTCGATAAGTGACAGCCCGTGATCACCTGTCAAAGCCATAGGCACTACCGCTTCGGTGCCCGGCGTTTTGTCCAGAACCAACTGGTGCTTACGGATTTTATCGTCTACCCGGCCAAATCCTGTCTCCTGAACGGCAAGCTCAGACAGCGCCTGAATATTCTCGCGTCCGGTGCGCCGGATAGCCGCGATGATCGCTTCTCTCTGCGCCATCGTTCTTATCTTTTTATAAGCATCCTGAGCCCCGGCTACGGCATCATCAAGTGTTCTGAAAACGCCGTAGCTTTCACCGTCACGCTGCGGAGAGTGCAACTGCTCAATAACCCTGCGTACGATGGACTCAATCTGCTGTGCATCCATTTGCATCTTCCATCTCCCCCAGGCTGTCCGAGAACTGATGACAGCCCGATAACGGTGGCCTAATAGTTTCGCTGGTATTTCTTGAACCAGGTTTTAGTGCCCCCGGTGACTTCGTCGATAATCCCGACGATACTCAGGTCAACAGGTGTCTGGCCGGTGCCATCCACAGACATCCGGGCGGAACTGCCACTGACTACCAGCACCCACTCACCTTCCCCTGCGCCAAGCCTGTCAGCTGCCACCATGACTGAGCTCTCTTCCTTACCGTCCTGATCGATAAACTTGATCAACGCCAGCTTATCCATCCCCAAACGCTCGCTGCGGACAGTAGCAACGACTTGACCGATAACCTTTGCAAGTCTCATGGGATTTCTTCCAGTTCAGTTAGCCTTGGCCCTATGCTTTCTTACCCTGGTTGGGTTTTCCCGGCTCTACCGTCTTCTTCGGCACAATCGGGAAAATAGCTTCCAGATCCGCGTGAGGCCGTGGAATGACGTGGACAGCTATCAGCTCGCCGAGCCTTTGTGCTGCCGCTGCGCCTGCATCTGTTGCCGCCTTGCAGGCCGCCACATCACCCCTGACCAGAGCAGTGACATAGCCAGCTCCGATCTGCTCATAACCGACCAGTTCAACCCGGGCGGCTTTCACCATGGCATCCGAGGCTTCAATAAGAGCTGTCAGACCCCTGGTTTCAATAATGCCTAGTGCTTCCATCATGCTAGTACCCTCGCGCCTTACGGCTTGTTTTGAAGCCTGCTTCCAGACTGCGTTCATCTGAATAAACCTTTGTCAGGGCCTCCTGATTTCCTCAGGAACCGGAAGGCTTGACCGCCGGATTGATCGGGAAGATCGCTTCCAGGTCTCCGTGCGGACGTGGGATCACGTGTACAGCCACCAACTCGCCCAATCTCTGTGCGGCAGCTGCACCGGCATCTGTTGCCGCCTTACAGGCCGCCACATCACCTCGTACCATCGCAGTCACCAAACCACTGCCAATCTGCTTATAGCCAACAAGCTCGACTCTGGCGGCCTTGACCATTGCGTCAGACGCCTCAATCAGAGCTGTGAGACCTTTTGTTTCAATAATTCCAAGTGCTTCGTTCATGGGTAGTTCTCCTCAGGGTGTTACTACACTTTGTTTACCAGGCATGACGCCACAACGGCCACGTCGACGATTTCGTCGGCAGTGCAGCCTCGTGACAAGTCATGCATAGGTTTCGACAAACCAACCAACATAGGCCCCAGCGCCGTGTAGTTACAAAGGCGTTGGGCAACCTTGTATGCGATATTCCCGGCATCAAGTGACGGAAATATCAAAACATTCGAGTTACCTTTCAGGGGGCTTTCGGGCGCTTTTTTCAGAGCAACCGAAGGCACAATAGCCGTATCAAACTGAAGCTCCCCATCAATAATCAGTGATGGATCCAGGGTGCTCGCCAACTCAAAGGCTTTCCGTATCCGCTGGGCTGCTGGATGCTGCGAGCTACCCTTGGTAGAAAATGACAGAAGCGCAACTCGCGCCTTCTCGCCAGTGAGAGCCTCGAAGCTACGGGCAGAATCGATGGCAATACTCGCAAGTTGCTCAACCGTGGGCTCAGGTATCACCCCGGCATCTGCGAACAATCTGAAATCCTGACCCTCCGCAGAAGACATCAGAAAAAATGAGGACACGGTTTTATCACTGCCCTTAACTCCGATGACCTTGATTGCTGCCCGGATTACGTCACCACTGGTGGATACATTTCCGGCGATGCATATATCTGCTTGTTCGCACTTAACCATCATGGCGCCAAAATACAGCGGATCACTCAGGAGCTTATAAGTTTCCTCCCTGCCCACTCCCTCGTTTTCAGCAAGGTAGGCGTTGACGAATGAATCCATCCAGCGTGAGCGCTGCGGGTCGACTATTGAAAAAGACGACATTGCCAATCCTGCGCTTTGGGCGTAATCACGAAACTCGAACGGATTACATAAGAAAATCGGTTGCGCCAGCCCTTGCTGCTGAAGTTCATTTGCAGCCTGCAGAACACGCGCATCGAGCGCATCAGGAAAAACGATGCGCTTGGGCGCTTCGCGGCAGGCTTTTTGGCACTGCTCCATCATCCGGATCATGAAATTCCTCCAAAGTCGGGAAGAGATCCGGTTGTTTCCACCACCAGAGTCATCAGCATCAAAACGTAAATAGCGCTGCTAAGCCGGTTCAGCCCCTGAACAATATCCGGCCGGGTGAGATCAAAGCTGTCTGTCTGGAAGGTTCTGCAGGCTTCTACTTCCGCCTCTCGGGCCATCGCCCTGAGGACGTTCAGCAATGACACATTTGCACCGTGCTTCAGCTCCGGAACGATATGGTCGTGCCCGAGATATTTCAGGGGGTTATGGGAAATGCGGTGAATGATTTCATCAGACAGGTCACCCATGCTGATTTCATCCTGAGCCTCACCGGTCACTTCGCTGCGCAGAAGATTCCCCATGAAAGAACGTAGGTCTGCGAGCCCATGGCGCAGCATCGGATACTTTTCAAAGCTCAGGGCGAACTGGGTCTGCACCCAAACAGTTTGGGAAATGAGCGTATCGAGCTTGCCACGCAGAGCAATTCTGGGGTGTGTCTTGGGAACCAGTTTCTCGCCGTCCAGCAGCGTTAGCAGTTCTGTCTTCTTTTCAACCTGGCTATGGCAAACCGAGCAAAGATTGCCCGGGCGCTTGTTCGCACTTGTGAGGGGGTGAACGGAAGATTTCTGCTTAGCGCCGGTTTCAGATTCATCAGGAAGGAAAACCCGGCCGTCATCACCGATATACTTGATGCGAATTTTGCGCTCAGCGAGCAACTGACTTGCAGAAGGAGTGAGCCTGGCCCCTGCAGGCAGGTGCACCTCACTGCCATGGGCCAGACCATGCTCGGCTCGCAAACTGGTTTCTGTAATCCAGGATGGCATCAATACAACCCCTTTTATTGCGCTGACCAGTCCGCTGGGTAAGTCACATATACAAAGCGTACTTTCCCTGGCGATCCAAATTCGATAGCCGCGCCCTTGGGTATAAAAAACACATCCCCCGGCTTTCCGATATGCGTCTTATTGCCGCAGGTGATGTGCAGTTCACCTTCCAGAACCACGTCAATTTCGTCGTAATTCAGTGTCCATGGAAAACTGCAGTTGTCCCACTGCATGTAGCCGGCCGCTATAGAGCTGTTGTCGGCAGAACCAATAACATCAGTCAGCCCTATAGGCTTGCCACCCGCGCCATCAAACTTTCCGGGTTTAACAGAGGCACCGCGCACAAGAACAACACCATTGGGCGCTTTCTCCCGTTCGCACGAGGGGCCTTCCGTGTCCTGGTGCTGCAACTCCTTCAGGGCTTTTTCAATCAACTGGTCAAGCAGACTGGAATTCTGATGCGCGGCCGGAAGCTTTTCCCTGACGGCCTTTTTAATAGCTTGCAAGCTATCAGGGCGGCTGCCTGCCAAGGACATGCTGTCCTTTTCAGGTACGCTGTTGATCGGAACGTCAACAATTTTCAAACCCAGCTTTTTGGCGACATCGCGGGCTTCTGGCGTGATGATGGTGCGCTGAGGCGCAACCTCCACAGCAGTCTGCCCGTTCCGGTGAAGCTCCTTGATCGTCTCAGCCGTTAGCAGAGATTTCATAATCCGGCCCCTATCAGATTCAAATCAACATTCGTTTTCACCAACGCCCGCACTTTCAGCAGGTTTTTCGCTGGCTCCCATACTGGCGTCTGGCATTTGCAAACTGATCAGAAAGGACCTCAAAGCAGCAACACCTTCACCTGTTGCTGTAGAAGTCAAAAAATATGGTGGAGAAATATTGTGATCTGCCAATATTCGGCAGGCTTTGTCAGTATCGGCATCCGGTAAATCGATCTTGCTGACGACACCAATCACCCGCTTGCCAGGGTAAACCTGCAACAGGCCAGGAGGTAAAGAGAAAGCCCTGCTATTCGCGGGCTGGAGGTACACAATCGTGCTGATCTCCGCGATGGTCGAGAGCAAGGCGCCGTAATAGGCGGGACGGCTGATGAACTCCCCGGGCGTATCCACAACCTGGCTAGGATGAAAGACAACAGCCTGAGTTTTCAGCACTTGCTCACCGGACTCCAGTAGCGCCAGAGTGAGCGCCGTTTTGCCGCTGCCGACATCGCCCACCAGAACAAAATCTGCCAAGTCAGGATGAAGTGGTTGTTTGCTCACATCCCTGCCCTTCAAGTCCGAGTTGCCTGACATACTCTGTATCCCAGTGACAATTCCAACGTAGACAGAATGGAGCCCAATGCTTCTTCTACCGAACCGATGCTACCGGTAAGGACGAGGGCGCCCGAAAATCGATCCAGAAATCCGATTTTCACCGATGCGAACTTGGTTGCCACATCTCCGGCAATAATGGCCGTTTCGCCAGGCGTAAGAGTAAGAATGCCAATTGCCTCTGCATGCTCAACCCCAACTTTGTGACACAGCTCCTCAGTCGGGTTTGCAAGCAAATGCGCAAGAGTTACCTGCTTACCAGGAACATACTCCTGAATAATCCGTTCTATATCGGATGTACCACCGGAATTACTCGCAGACACTATAAAATGCTCCGCTTCGTTAGGCGCTTGAACGGCCTAATCGACCAGCATAAATCTCTGGCGTCGTATTCACGTTAGTCTGTTATCGTTTAAAATCCAGTCCTCCCTCATGCAATGTGATAAGGAATTGACGCTGGTCAATACATGATAAAGGTGAGGAAAGGGCTTTCGAAGGCTTGGGTGGGCCGCGCAGCTGAGGTGCACGAAAAGCAGGAGTGCAGGGATATATTGGCAAAAAAAAGGACTGCATCTCTGCAGCCCTTAAGCTTTAACTCGCAATGCTTTTCAATCTACCGAATCAAGCTTTGTAAACTAACGAACCTTGATTCTTGGTACTACTGATAATGGTGGGTCGTGATGGATTCGAACCATCGACCAATTGGTTAAAAGCCAACTGCTCTACCAACTGAGCTAACGACCCTAAAACGGTTGATCAGTGCCTGGTGACCCTGATCGATCCCGGAGCGGCTCAGCAACTGCTCCGAAATATCGAATATGGTGGGTCGTGATGGATTCGAACCATCGACCAATTGGTTAAAAGCCAACTGCTCTACCAACTGAGCTAACGACCCAAGCGAGGCGCATATAGTAATGATTTTTCCCTGACGATCAACCCCCTCTCGTCATGTTTTCTGATTTTTTTCCGATTATCAGCTTATTGAGCCTGACCTGACCCCAAAAATTTTCTGGCAAGTCCTGCTGCATCACTCTCAGGGTAGTCGTTTACAACTTGCTCCATTTGCCTGCGTGCTTCGGCTTTCTTGTCAAGCCGATCAAGGGTTACACCCAGTTTGTACACGGCATCCGGCGCCTTGCGGTGGTCCGCATAACGGGTTGCTACAATGGAGAACGCCTGCCTGGCTTGCTCAAGCTGAGGCTTGACCAGATACACCTCACCCAGCCAATAGTATGCATTGACCGTAAGATCCCCCTCGGGATACTTGTCTATAAACTGATAGATGCGGCTAATGGCTTCGTCGTATTTTTTCTGACTATGGATAAGGTCCTGAATGTCGTTGTATGCCTTCCGCTCTTCAGCTTGCGGCTGACGATACTCTCGTATAGCTGCAGGCATGCTCTTTCCGGCAGCCCCGCTGGCTGTTTCTGTGGCTTGCGGTTGGGCAGATACTTTCTCTGAAAGATCGAGTATGCGCTGGTCGAGATCAATGTAACGATCCCTGCCCTGATCCTGCAAACGTTTTATCAGATGCCTCTGCTCTTCCGATTCCCCCTGCAGACGCCGTACTTCACCCTGGAGCTGCTGAATCATGTAAAACAATTCAGACGTGGCCTGGCTGGTATTGGCCTTGCGCTGGGCTTCTGAGGCATTGTTCTGGAATGCGGGCGTAGATGATTGCGCCAGCGTTATCCCCGCCTGCCCTAAGGCAAGCGGGAAAATCACTGCCGCCATGAGCTGTTTTCTCATGGGTTTAACCTGATGTTGTATGTGCGTTTACTCGAATACGAGCTCCACACGGCGATTTTGTGCCCATGCGCTTTCTGTAGAGCCCATAACCGCCGGTTTCTCTTCACCATAGCTTACGGTTTCCATCTGGCCCCGTGAAGCGCCATTCACAATCAGGAAACGCTGAACGGCATTCGCACGACGCTCACCCAGTGCCAGGTTATATTCTTTCGAGCCGCGCTCATCACCGTGGCCTTCCAGACGAACCTTCTGGCCAGGATTGCTGGACAGGTAACGGGCGTGAGCCATGAGTACGTCACGGGCTTCCGGCTTGATTTCAGATGTGTCGAAATCGAAATAGAAGGTCGTAATGTCGCGCAGGGCTGCCTGCTCTGCCTGCCTCTCAATCTCCATGCGCTCATCTTCGCTCATTGCTGATGAAGAAATCCCGCCCTGATCACCACCGCCATAAACGGTAGAGCCGCCATCCTGATCGATGGGCTGAACATCGGAGCCGTAACCTCCTTCGTCCATGTTTTCGCCAGTGGTACTACAACCGGCGAAGAGGCCTGCGGAAAACAGCAGTGCAATTACTTTGGCTTGAGCTGACAGCTTCATGATTCATTCCTTTCCGTTGGTTGATTTGAACTTCGACTTTTCAGATGGATGCCGTTGCACCCACCCACTACCGAACAATAGGCCCCCACGCCGGGTCGCGAACATCCCCTTCCGAAGCGGGAAGGCTGTATGCGGCACCGCCATCTGCTGAAATTACAGTCAGAACGCTTTCACCACTTTGCTTGGTGGCGTATATCAACATGCGGCCGTTTGGCGACACGCTGGGAGACTCATCGGATTCTGTGCGAGTGAGGACTGTTTCCTCATCGTTCTCAAGATTAGTGCGAGCGATCGTGAATGCCCGATCGCGCTGGTGTACGTAATACACATATTTGCCTGTGCTATCAGGGCGCGGGCGAGCGTTGTATCGGCTGCCAAAGGTGATCCGCCGCGGCTCCGCTCCAGGCTTTGCCATGTAGTAGATCTGCGGCCCACCTGAACGGTCCGACGTAAAGAAAATACCCTTACCTGCACTATCCCATGCGGCTTCAGTATCAATTGCCCAGTGGTTACTGAGTTTCGTCACCTTGCGGGACTGAAGATTCATCTCATAGATCTCGGCGTTACCGTCTTTGGACAAAGTCATCAGCAGCGACTGACCATCTGGTGACCACGCAGGCGCCGAGTTCAGTCCTGGGAAGTCAGCTACCTTGGTGCGCTGCCCCGAACTGAGCTCATGAACAAATATGGCAGGCTTGCCGGTTTCAAAAGAAACGTATGCCAACTTTTTACCATCCGGAGACCAGGCCGGCGACAGAATCGGCTCCTTGCTCTCAAGGCGAATTCGCGCGCGCTTGCCATCTATATCGCTCACCTGTAACCGGTAGCGTGATTTGCCGTTTTCCCGCTCAAGCGTTACGTAAGCCAGTTTGGTGGAAAATGCTCCGGGAACGCCCGTAATCGCTTCATACACCTTGTCGCTAACGTGGTGAGCCAATGAACGGATATTAGAGGCCGGGGCACCAGCGGTCTCACCCAGTATTCGCTCCTCTCGATTCACATCAAATAGCTCATAGCGCGCCTCTACCCTGTCGCCGTTGCGTGTAAGCTCACCTACCAGCACATAGCGCTGCCCGAGCAGGCGCCAATCCCGGAAATACACATCGGATCGTTTGGATGGAAGGCTAAGCATCTTCTCCGGAGGCAAGGGGCGAAACTCACCGCTCATTGCCAGATCTGCCTGCACAATACTGCTTAATTTATCCCCTACAGGCATGCTGCCATTTTCAGCAAACGGAACCACAGATACCGGAATTGCAGAATCTGCACCCTCGGTAATACGAATCAACAACTCTGCCTGAGCACTGCCAGCGGCTGCCAGCATCACTGCAATTGCTGCGATAATAATGGTCGGCAGCCTGAATGATGATTTTTGCTTCATGGTGTTACCCGTATCCTTATCTCAATCGTTTAGGATTGAATTCGATCGTAAACTGGCGGAAATAGGTTTCAAACGTGTCCCGCTCAGATGGCACTGGGTACCGGTTCAGGGACCTTACTGCTCCCAGGGCGGAGTTATCGAAGGCTGTGTTCCCACTACTGGCCACTAATTTCACGCTGGCGAGCTCACCGGTTGGCAGCAAGGTAATATGCAAACGAGCGGTCATCTCTTCTGTCGCGGACGAAGGTGGATACCACGCCTGGCTTAGCCTCTCACGAATCAGCGCCTGATATTTCTGGCTATCAGACAGCATCTGCGCTTCCCGGGCCTTGGCCGCTGCCGCCTGTTCCTGACGTCGCGCCTCATCTGCACGGGCCTTTCTGGCCTGCTCTGCCTGAGCCTCCAGTTGCTGCTCCTGTAGCCTGCGTTCTGCATCCAACCGTTTGCGCTCAGCTTCTTTGCGAGCCAACTCTTCCTGCTTTTTACGTTCTGCTTCTTCGCGCTTCCGCTGCTCTTCCTTGCGCTGTTTTTCCTCTTCTGCCTTGCGTTTGGCTTCTTGCTGGCGCTTTTTCTCAGCGTCTGCTTCTGCTTTGCGGCGTTCTCGTTCTTTTGCTTCTGCCTCAGCTTTTAGGCGAGCGGCCTCCTGAGCCTTTTTAGCTTTCAACTCTTCAGCCTTGGCTTGCTCCTGCTTGCGCTCCTGTTCTTTACGCTTCACTTCTTCAAGCTTTTTCTGCTCCGCAGCCTTGCGTACTTCTTCCTCTTTCTGGCGCTTCTGCAGCTCCGCCTGTTTCTGTTTTTCCAGCTCTTTACGTTCCTGCTCTTTGTCTGGCTGGTCAACAGGCTCCACAACCGGGCTTGGCTCAGGCTTCTGCTGGGTGATCAGGCGCGCTGAAATACTGTTGGGGGGCGGTTCCTGGATAGGATTCGACCACGACCAACCCGCAAGGGCCACGCCCGCAATGAGCAGATGCAAAGCCACTGAGAGCGCGACTGGCGATTTCCAGGCCGGCACTCCCGTACTGGTGTATTCCCGTTCCTGACCTGTCACAACCATTCCGCCTGCGCTGATGTCACGTTTCGTCCGGGGCTGAATCAGTAATCAGCCCTATACTGGTCGCACCTGCGCCCTGTAAAGCCGCCATCAAGCGGACAACGGTGCCGTAATCAACGTTTTCATCACCTCGCACAAGAATTTCGCTGGAGGTTCTTTGGGAAAGGATTTTTGCCACCTGCGCTCGAACTTCAGCCAGGGGCATTGGATCACTCCCCTTATCTCCAACTTCCACGTAATAGGCACCATTTGAGTCCACCGACACTATGATGGATTCCACATTTTTGTCGGCGGTAATTGGCGCGGAAGAGGTCTCCGGAAGATCAACCTTCACGCCCTGGGTGAGCATGGGTGCCGTAACCATGAAAATAATCAACAACACCAGCATCACGTCAATGTACGGAACAACGTTGATTTCCGACATCGGCTTCTTTCGGTTTTCGGGCATCATCCCCATGCCTTTCATAGCGCTGTGCTCCGTCTGTTAGCCGATAATGTCATCAGGCTGCGCCCTTCTCGGCGCTGTGTACACGGCGATGCAGAATGCTGGAAAACTCTTCCGCAAAGGTTTCGTAGTTTTTGAGCAGGGCGTCTGACTTGGCGGAAAACCGGTTGTACGCGATAACGGCGGGAATTGCTGCGAACAAACCCATGGCCGTTGCAATCAGTGCTTCAGATATGCCCGGCGCAACCGTTGCAAGCGTAGCCTGCTGAACCTGGGCCAGCCCACGGAAGGAGTTCATGATGCCCCACACAGTGCCAAACAGACCGACATAAGGGCTCGTAGAGCCAACCGTTGCCAAAAACGGCAAGTGGGTCTCCAGCCGTTCCTGCTCACGGGAGAAAGCCACACGCATGGCGCGCTGCGCACCTTCCATCACTGCATCGGCATCACGGCTCTGCTGGCGCAGTCGGGAGAACTCTTTGAACCCGGCACGGAACAAGGCCTCCATGCCCGAGAAAGGAGTGGGTTCGGCGTTTACTTCACGATAGAGTTGCCCCAGATCCATGCCAGACCAAAAGCGCTCTTCAAACGCCAACTGTGCCTGCCGGGCTTTACGAAATACCTGCAAGCGCTGAAAAATAAGCGCCCAGGACATTACCGATGCAGCGGCAAGTAACAACATAACCAGCTGAACCAACACACCGGCATTTGCAATCAGACTCCAGACTGACAGTTCCGAATCCACCACTTACTCCTGGGTTATTTCGTGTTTTGTTTCGTTTTTAAAGCGTCGGGCAATTACTGCCCAACAGCTCCAGCATGTTTTCAGGCAAGCGCCTTGGTCGCCCGCTATCAAGGGCTATACAAGCAACTCTTACGCTTGCTTCGCACAGCAGCTTGCCGTCCTTTGCCCGCACCACCCGCTGCCTGAAATCCATCCAGACGCGGCCAAAGGCCACTGGTTCTGCGGTGACAGTAAGCTCATCGTCAAGCACAGCTGGCAAGACATAATGAATCGACAAACGTTGCACAACATAACTTATGTTGTCAGCCAACCCGGCCCGAAGGCCTATTCCGCAACTTCGCACCCACTCGGTGCGTGCGCGCTCCATGTAATGCAGGTAGCGGGCATGGTAAACAATGCCGCCAGCGTCTGTATCTTCAATGTATACGCGGATTGGCAACCTGAAGGGTGCCGCTGCTTCGCTCTCGCTCAAAGAGCACCCCCTTCTGAAGCGGGTGCATCCGGTGCTTCCCGCACAATGCCAAAGTGCTGATACGCATGGGAAGTAACCATGCGACCACGGGGTGTGCGCACCATAAAGCCCTGCTGGATCAGAAACGGTTCAAGAACATCCTCGATCGTTCCGCGCTCTTCACTGATCGCTGCTGCAAGGCTTTCAACACCCACTGGCCCGCCGTCGAATTTTTCAATCATCGCAAGTAGCAATCGCCGATCCATGTGATCAAAGCCCTGGCTGTCTACCTTCAACATGTTCAGTGCCTGATCGGCTATCGCTGCGTTGATGTGCCCATCCGCTCGCACTTCCGCATAGTCTCGCACTCGTCGCAACAGGCGATTGGCTATCCGGGGCGTGCCTCTGGAGCGGTGCGCTATTTCGTAGGCGCCCTCCTCATCCATATCAACACCTGAAAGCCGCGCTGAGCGACTGACAATGTGTGTGAGATCCGCCGTATTATAGAATTCCAGACGCTGAACGATCCCGAACCTGTCCCTCAGAGGGGACGTTAGCAGACCAGCCCGTGTGGTTGCGCCCACCAGCGTAAAAGGCGGCAAATCAAGCTTGATCGAACGGGCTGCCGGCCCCTCGCCAATCATAATATCCAGCTGATAGTCTTCCATCGCCGGATACAGTATTTCCTCTACCACAGCGCTGAGGCGATGAATCTCATCAATGAAGAGGACATCACCCTCTTCCAGATTGGTTAGCATTGCCGCAAGATCTCCGGCCTTCTCAAGTACCGGCCCGGACGTTGTCTTTATTGAAACACCCATTTCATTGGCAATGATATTGGCTAACGTAGTTTTCCCCAGCCCCGGAGGCCCGAAGATCAGAACATGATCCAAGGCTTCCCGACGACCGCGAGCCGCCAAGATAAAGATATCCATCTGCTCCCGCACCGCGGGTTGCCCAACATACTCCGCAAGCAACGTTGGCCGGATAGCGCGATCCTGAACCTCTTCGTTATCACCGGCCCTGGCTGAGATCAGTCGGTCGGATTCAATCATGAACTTATCCGCTTATCGGGAATCAATAGATTGCCACTTAAAACCAAAAAGTGACCCAATTGTACAAACAGCCACCTGCGTGTCACGTTACGCTCTCTACAGGTTTGGCGCCATACAGGCGACATATTAAAGTCACGTCATCAAGCAGGAATCATGTTGCGCAGAGCCAGACGAATCAGCGCCTCGCTGGTCATCCCCTCTTCTGCCACCTTGCTAATCGCCCGTGCAGCTTCCTGGGGTTTATACCCAAGCGCTATGAGTGCGGCCTCTGCTTCGTCGGCAGGGTTGTGTGAGGTAATTGTAAGCTGAGCCGGGTCTGCAAGACCGCCCTCGGCACCTGCAGAAGCTGGTATAAACTGCCCTTCAAGCTGTTTGATGCGGTCTGTCATCTCAATCAGCAGACGCTCAGCTGTCTTCTTGCCAACACCAGGCAGCTTCACCAATGACTTGATGTCGCGAGCCTCCACGCAGTGTATGAACTGCTGCGCCTCCAACCCTGAAAGTATGCCGGCGGCCATCTTCGGACCTACACCGTTCACCTTGATCAGCAAACGAAACAGGTCCCGATCAAGCCTTGAGGCAAACCCATACAGGCTTTGAACGTCTTCTCGAACCACAAAATGTGTATGAAGGGTAACTTCCTGCCCGGGTTCTGGCAGGTGATAGAAAGCAGTGAAAGGAATATCAACTTCGTAACCCAGACCGCCACATTCTACCAATGCTTGCCCGGGTGTTTTTTCGACCAGAATACCTCGGATACGACCTATCAAGGATTGCCTCCTGCCGCTCCGTAGAGCAGTTTATTGTTGTCGCACGCGCCCGCTGCGCGCCTTACCCGCACCGTTTGTCACTCTCAGTATGCTTTGATTCATGTGTGCGTGACACAACGCAATAGCCAATGCGTCCGCGGCGTCTGCCTGGGGTTTTCGGGAGAGTGACAGCAACACTTGAACCATGTGCTGTACCTGGGATTTTTCGGCACTGCCCTTGCCAACCACTGCCTGCTTGACCTGTCGGGCAGAGTACTCGTGTACCGCCAGCCCACTGGTTGCGGCACCAACAATCGCCGCTCCACGGGCCTGTCCAAGCTTGAGAGCTGAATCCGGATTTCGAGCCATAAAAACCTGCTCGATGGCAAACTCCTGCGGCTGAAATTCAGTGATCAGGCTTACCAGGCTCTGAAAGATGATCTTCAGGCGCTCCGGCATGGGCTGTTCACCCATGCGGATACAACCACTGTCGATATACTCTATGTGCCGACCCTCGACGCGGATAATACCGTAACCGGTGATCCTTGAGCCGGGGTCGACACCCAGAATAATTGCCACATCAGAGCCCTGTTATTGCCTTATTTTACTCTTCGCCAGAGGTTGGCACATTGCCTTCAACGGGCTTTACTGGCTTGCGCAGGCGAATATGAAGCTCACGCAGTTGTTTTTCATCTACTTCGCCCGGTGCCTGAGTCATCAGACAGGTTGCGCTCTGGGTTTTCGGGAAGGCGATCACGTCCCGAATGGAGCTGGAACCGGTCATAAGCATGATCAAGCGATCAAGGCCGAACGCCAAACCACCATGTGGCGGGCAACCGTACTTGAGTGCATCGAGCAGGAATCCGAACTTGGCGCGAGACTCTTCTTCACCAATGCCCAGAATGCGGAAGACTTCTTTCTGCATTGTGTCACTGTGAATACGAATAGAGCCACCACCCAACTCGGTTCCGTTAAGGACCATGTCGTAGGCACGTGACAAGGCAGTTTCGGGATTTTCAGCCAACTCTTCCGGGCTACAGCTTGGTGCCGTGAACGGGTGGTGAATGGCAGTCAGGCCGCCATCCGGCAGAACTTCAAACATCGGGAAGTCTACCACCCACATAGGTGCCCACTCGCAGGTCAGCATTTTCAGGTCATGACCAACCCGAATACGCAGCGCGCCAAGCGCTTCGTTCACAACGGTGGTCTTATCGGCACCGAAGAATACGATATCACCGTCTTCTGCGCCGGTGCGCTCGATAACGGCCATGGCAACATCATCTCCCAGGAACTTGACGATGGGCGACTGCAAGCCTTCAACGCCTTTGGCCAGTTCGTTCACCTTGATGTACGCCAGGCCTTTTGCACCATAGATACCGACAAACTTGGTGTACTCGTCGATCTGTTTACGGCTCAGTTCGCCGCCCTTGGGCACGCGCAGAGCGGCAACACGACCTTTTGGATCATTAGCAGGGCCGGCGAATACCTTGAAATCAACACCGGCCACCAGATCGCCCACATCCTGAAGTTCCAAGGGAATGCGAAGATCAGGCTTATCGCTACCGAAACGATCCATTGCTTCTGCGTAAGGCATGCGCGGGAACGCTGGCAGCTCAACATCCATAACATCCTTGAACAGAGCACGAATCATGCCCTCGTTCAGGTTCATCAAATCTTCTTCGTTGATGAAGGATGCTTCGATATCGACCTGGGTAAATTCAGGCTGGCGATCAGCACGCAAATCTTCATCACGGAAACACTTGGCAATCTGGTAATAGCGATCCACACCCGACACCATCAGCATCTGCTTGAACAGCTGGGGCGATTGAGGAAGCGCAAAGAATGACCCTTCATGGGTACGGCTGGGCACCAGATAGTCGCGGGCGCCTTCCGGCGTGGCACGGGTCAGGATGGGGGTCTCCACATCCATAAAGCCGTTGCTGTCGAGGTAGTTACGGATATAGCTGGTTACCCGTGAGCGAAAGCGCAAGCGGTTCAGCATTTCCGGACGACGCAAATCCACGAAGCGGTAGCGCAAACGCACGTCTTCTCCGACATCCACATGCTCATCCAGCGGGAACGGAGGCGTTGCCGCGGCATTCAGGATGGTGACCTCTTTACCGAGCATTTCAACCTGGCCCGTGGGCATGTTGCTGTTTTCAGTGCCTGCAGGGCGACGACGCACCAGGCCTTTGATCTTCACCACGTACTCGCTGCGCACTTTCTCGGCAAGGGCGAAACTTTCGGGTGTATCCGGGTCTACAACCACCTGGGAAATACCATCCCGGTCGCGCAGATCCAGGAAGATAACCCCACCATGGTCACGGCGGCGGTGTACCCATCCGCAAAGTGTAACTTCCTGATCAATGTGAGATTCGTTGATCCCACCGCAATAATGACTGCGCATACCGGTTCCCGTAGTGTCTGGTGTCTGAGAATAAAGTTTAAAAGCCGCCTATTATAAACATAATGGCGGCGAAAATCAGGCCTGTTTAGCCTCCGAACAAAAACTGCAAACACCCGGATGCAGACTTTCTTCAAAGGTTCCCTCCCGGTTAACAGACCGCTAGACTACAGCATTCATGAGTTATTGGAGCCCCAACCTTGTCAACCAGAGCCGAGCAGAAACTCCTCACCCGGCGCTCCCTTATGGATGCGGCCCTTGCCCAATTGAGCCCGGACCGTGGATTCGGAAGCCTCAGCCTTCGGGAAGTAGCGCGAGAGGCTGGCATTGCGCCGACATCTTTCTATCGCCATTTTGTCGACCTGGACGAACTGGGGCTGGTATTGGTAGACGAAGGCGGAGTGGCTTTGCGGCAGTTGATGCGCCAGGCCCGCAAGCGGATCGCCCGGGATGGCAGTGCCATTTCAACCTCTGTAGAAACGTTCATGGAGTATCTTGGCAAAAACGCCAACCTTTTCCGGCTGATGCTCCGGGAGCGCACGGGCGGTTCCAAACCCTTTCGTACGGCTATCAAAGCCGAAATTGATCATTTCGTAACAGAACTGGCCGACGACCTACGACGATTTGCGGAAGAACAGAACAAACCCCTGTCTGATGCACGAATGGTTGCTGAAGCTATGGTAACACTGGTATTCAACCAGGGAGCAGACGCGCTGGATGCTACGCCGAAAGAGCGGGAGGAATTAAAAGTCAAACTGAAGACCGAGCTCAGGATGATTTTGATCGGCTCACAAATGATGGCCCGGCACGCATCTATACGATAAAGGCCGCCAGCAAACAAATATGCTCAGCTGGCGCCGATTTCAGACAACACAGCCGCAAAGGCGCGCCTGACTTCCGCCAGCTCGCACTCTTCGTAAGGTACCGGAGGCTGCTTACCCCACACAGGCCCCGGCCAGGCAGGATCACCCTCAAAACGGACGATGTGATGTAAATGTAACTGGGGAACCATATTCCCGAGGGCGGCCACGTTCATCTTGTCACCACCGAAGGCTAGCATCATCCCACGACTGAGGGCTGAGGATTCGCGCATCAACTGATGCTGCTGCTCTGCGCTTAACTCGTAGATCTCGCGAATGCCGACCAGCGCCGGCACCAGCAAAACCCAGGGCCAGGTTCTATCGTTCATCAGCCTGATTTCGCACAGACTGCTACGGCCAAGGCTGACGGTATCGGCAGCCAGCCGCTCGTGAAGATGAAATTCCTGATCCTGAGTCATCACCGGGCTCCTGCCTGACGGATTACTTCGACTGGAATTGATTGCGTCCGCGACCGATGGCGTAGTAAACCAATCCGTGGCGATCCAGTATTTCCGGCTCGTAAAGATTTCGACCATCAAATATAACAGGCTCGCGCAGTGTTGATTTGATGGCATCGAAATCCGGAGAACGGAACTCTTTCCATTCCGTACAAATCGCCAGCACGTCCGCACCGCGAAGTGTCTGCTCTTTTGTACCGCAAAGCGTTAAACCTTCGTGATCACCGTAGATGCGTTGGGTTTCTTCCATGGACTCCGGATCAAACGCCTGAACAGTAGCACCGGCCTTCCAGAGATCTTCCATCAACGTGCGTGCCGAAGCTTCGCGCATGTCGTCGGTATTTGGCTTGAAAGCCAAACCCCAAATTGCCACGACTTTACCCTTCAAGTCGCCATCGAAATAATGGCTGATCTTGTCAAACAGCACATGTTTCTGAGCGTAGTTCACTGCTTCTACAGCATTGAGCAAACGGGCATCGTACCCGGAGTTTGCAGCGGTCCGGGCCAGCGCCTGAACATCTTTGGGGAAACACGAGCCACCGTAACCACAACCAGGATAGATGAAGTGGTAGCCGATTCGGGGGTCTGAACCTATGCCACGACGGACCGCTTCAATGTCGGCGCCCAAGCGCTCAGCCAGGTTCGCAATCTCGTTCATGAAGCTGATCTTGGTTGCCAGCATGGAGTTGGCTGCGTACTTGGTCAGTTCTGCCGAACGGATATCCATGAAAATCATACGATCATGGCTGCGGTTGAATGGGTAATACACTTCCCGCAGCAGGTCTGCAGCCCTTTCGCTGTCGGTACCTATGACGATGCGGTCCGGCTTCATAAAATCGTTGATCGCCGCGCCTTCCTTGAGGAACTCCGGGTTGGAAACCACATCAAACTCAAGCTCAAGACCACGGCCTTCAAGCTGGGCACGTACGGCAGCAGCCACCTTATCGCCTGTACCAACCGGTACTGTGGATTTGTCCACAATAACCTTGTAATCGTCCATGTACTGGCCGATAGACTTGGCGACGGCCGTTACATACTGCATATCTGCAGAGCCATCTTCATCCGGTGGTGTACCGACTGCGATGAACTGAAGCGTGCCGTGCTTAACGGCTTCCTGAACATCCGTTGTGAACGCCAGGCGCCCGGCCTCCACAGTATGTTTTACGATGTTATCCAGCCCAGGCTCAAAAATAGGTATCTGGCCATTCTTCAGCTTGTCGATCTTGGCCTGATCAACGTCCATGCAAAGTACTTCATGGCCAACATCTGCCAGACACGCTCCGGTAACAAGCCCGACATATCCGGTACCAAAAATCGTTATTTTCATCCGTTAAATCCCGATATTTTAATTTAAAAACAGTTTAGTGCTGGCCAACCGCATCTTTTTTCTTTTGCCAGATCGCTTCCCAGGCCAGCGCAGTACCAACAATCGTTTCCAGATTATCGTAGACAGGCTGCCAACCAAGGGTCTTTTTAATCAGTGCATTATCCGCCATCAGTGCTCCGGGGTCACCGGCTCTGCGGCCCGTTTCAGTTACCGGGAAATCCACACCGGACAGTTTACGGACCACATCAATCACTTCGCGAACGGTAAACCCACGGCCATAGCCGCAGTTCATAACTTTAGACTCGCCACCACCGGCCATATAATCCAGCGCCATTACATGGGCACTGGCGAGATCTTCCACGTGAATATAATCGCGCACGCAGGTGCCATCGCTGGTGTCATAATCTGTGCCGAAGATGCTCATGCCGTCTCGCTGCCCGGTTGCGCATTCGCAGGCCACTTTGATCAGGTGAGTCGCTTCCGGCGTTGCCTGACCCAGTAGGCCATCCGGATTGGCACCAGCCACATTGAAGTAGCGCAGCACAACATAGTTAAGGCCAGAAGCGGCTGCCAGATCCATGATCATCCGCTCGCTCATCATCTTGGATGCGCCATAGGGGTTGATGGGGGCAAGGGGCAAATCTTCCGTGAGAACGGTCTGCTCCGGCATTCCGTAAACTGCGGCGGTTGAGGAAAATACCATGTACGGCACTTTATACTTATCAACAGCCTTCAGCAGGTTCAGGGTATTGCGAGTGTTATTGCTGTAATACTTGAGCGGGTTGGTTACAGACTCGGGTACAACGATGTTCGCAGCGAAGTGCAGTACTGCTTCAAATTGGTGGCTGGCAAACACCTGGTCAATCTCGTCTTCGTTAGCCAGGTCACCCACAACCAGCTCACCGGCAGTGACTGCCCAGCGGTAACCTGTTGAGAGATTATCAAAAACGACAATATCATGACTGGCCTTGGCCAGTTGGCGCACCACATGGCTGCCAATATACCCGGCACCGCCGGTTACTAATACTTTCATGCAGAACTACTCCTTCCCTGAATTCTGTTTGCGCCGCTGCCGGATTTCGGCCCGTCTACGGCTGAAAAAGTCGCTGATTATCTGGCTGCACTCATTCTGCAAGATGCCACCCGTGGTTTCCACTTGCCAGTTCAGCTGAGGTTCATCCAGTGTGCGCCGGGCGGATTCAACCGCGCCAGCCTTGGGCTCAAGAGCACCATAAACAAGACGACTGATGCGGCTGTGCACTATGGCGCCAACGCACATAGTGCAGGGTTCCAGGGTGACATAAAGCGTTGCCCCAGTAAGACGATAATTCCCTTCCCGAGCTGCAGCATCGCGTAATGCGCAGATCTCTGCGTGAGCAGTGGGGTCGCAGCCGGTAATTGGCACATTGAAGCCGGTGCCCAGCTCTTTTCCATCACGGACAACAACCGCACCAACGGGCACCTCGCCCACGGAAGCCCCGCGGGCTGCCAAAGTAAGCGCACGGGCCATCCAGTACTCGTCAGTGTTATGTATATCCGGCATAAACGCGGCTCTGCTGATAGCGCCCTGTACAAATATGATACTGGCCAGGCCAGAAAGCGCCACGAAAATACCATTATTCGGTTTTTTTACCAAGCGATCCGCATATGCATCCCCTGCTTTCGCCCTATTCGACGTTTGCAATACCGCGCCGGTATATGGTGAACACGCCGGGCGCGTCTCTCCGCATTTGTTCCATCTCACCGGAGATCAGCGATTGCATGATCAACCCCTGAATAGTGCCAATAAACAGGATGGCGGCTGCATGGTTATCCAGGTTTCGGGGTAACTCTCCGCTCTCCTTCGCCAGTTCAATAAGTCGGTGCAAGCGCTCCGCATACTGCTTGAGCAACTCATGCGCCAAGCGCTTTGCCGGTGTCGATTTGGCCCCCTGAAGCTCGCCAAATAGCATCCGTGGTGCACCGGGGTGCGCTGAAACAAAATTGATATGAGCCAGAAACATGGCCCGCATTGCCTCAAGAGGTGAGTCAATGCCCTCTGCAGCTTTCTCAATGCGCGACATCAGGCGCTCAGCGACCCACTGCATAACCGACGCCCAGATAGCCTCTTTGTTCGGAAAGTGCCTGAACAACGCTCCCTGTGTCAGCTTCATGTGTTTGGCGATAGCTGCCGTTGTTATGTCGCCAGGGTTTGTCGTTGCAGCAAGGTCGATAACAGCCTCAACTGTAACGTTTCTGCGCTCGTCGGCTGGAAGGTTCTTCTGTCTGGTTTTTTGCATCACACTCTCTGAAAATCGCTAACAATTATTCCGGTTTAGCAGGCTCTTTACTTGTCCAGCCCCAGTCATCGAACAGCACGTACACTGCAGGAATCATCACCAGCACCAGCACGGTAGTGGCCAGCAAACCGAAGACCACGGAAATCACCAGAGGTTTTATTGCCGCTGACTGAACGCTGGTTTCGGCCAACAAGGGCAATAGACCTGCAATGGTGGTGGTAGACGTAATCAGGATGGCCCGAAGCCTGTCGCGACTGGCCTGCCCTGCGGCAACAATTGCACTCATGCCCTTGCTACGGTGTTCCTTGATGAACTGGACCAGCAGGATGGAGTCGTTGACGACTATGCCGGCTAACGAGGCGGCCCCAATCATTGACGGCATTGAAATATACCAACCCAGCAGCACATGCCCCCACAAGGCGCCCACAAAGGCCAACGGGATGGCCAGCATCACGATAAGCGGCTCGGCGTAACTGCGGAACTGAAATGACAGTATAACGAACACACCCAGCAGCCCAATCAGCAATCCCCTCGCGATGGAACCGCCGGTTTCTGCGGAACGGGCAACCTGCCCCTCAAAGCTGATATCAACATTCGGGTGGCGCTGCTTGAACTCCGTCAGCCATTGACCGCTCATATCATTAACAACCGCTTGGGCACTGGCTTCGCGGGCGTCCACATTGGCCTGAACTGTCACGGTACGCTGGCCACCCACCCGTGTGATCATGGCCCAGTCGCGCTGGTCGTGTATTTTCGCCACAACTTCCAGCGGCATCTGACGACCATCGGGCATTAAAATGGTCTGATCGGCAAGGTCTTCGAGGCTGGATCTGTCTTCTTCCCCTTGGCGTACCAATATGTCCACATCGCGCCTGCCAATGCGCTGGGTATCTACAATTTCCCCAAGAAAGGCCGCACGCAACTGGGAAGCGACCATCTCGGCAGTCAGCCCTGATGCCAGTGCGCCGTCTGTCAGGGTGAATGTTCGCTGAGGTTTGCCGGGGCGCAGATCGTCGATGATGTTATAGACAGCCTCATAGCCGGTCAGATGCTCACTCACATCCAGCGACGCCGCTTTGAGATCTGCCAGATCCGCGCCTTTCAGGCGAACCTCAATGGGTATTCCCGCCGGGCCAAAGCCAGGCTCCTGAATGATCAGGCTGGACAGCCCCGGGATATCACCTATCTGCTTGCGCCATGCGACGGTCAGCTCAGTCAGATCCATGGTTCGGCGCCCAGCACTCAACAGATCAACCATCACCGTTGCAACATGAGCGCCCGCCTCCCGGGCGCTGGGGTTGTAATTGAAGCGAACCTGAATGGCATCAACCAGCGGCGCCTCATCTGGCTGTTCCGGGGTATAGACATCATTGAGGTGCCACATGGCATCTGCTATCCGGGTTGCAGCAAGTTCTGTACGGGCCAGCGGTGTTCCCTGGGGTAAGAGAATCCGGGCTTCCAGAGTATCGCCGTCGAGATCTGGCATGGCTTCGGTGCTGACATGGCCGCCAGCCATGAAGCCCGCCGTACCCAACAATACGAGCAACACACCACCCAGCACTGCATAACGCCAGCTAACCGCTTTGTCTGCGAGCCTGCCAACGCGCTCCTGAAACACAGCAAAGTGTCGCTCAAAAGCTGTCCGGAAACGGGACTGAGTGCTGGCTTGCAAGGGTAAAATACTGCCCCTGAGATGATGAGGAAGAACCCAAAGCGCTTCTATAAGGCTGGCAAACAAGGCGGCAATCAATACCACCGGCAATACTTTAAGTACCGCGCCCAATTCGCCCACAAGAAACGCCAAAGGCGCAAATACCCACACGGTTGTCAGGAAGGACGACACAACGCCCGGCAGCACCTGTCGAGTGCCTTCAACCACGGCATCCAGTGGTGAGGCTCCCGCTTTCGCTTGCATTGCGATGCTATCGGCGATCACAACGGCATCGTCCATCACGATACCAATCGCCATCAGCAGAGCCACCAGCGTAATCATGTTCAACGACAAGCCACTCAGGCTCATCACAAAGAAGGCGCCCATAAAGGCAACGGGGAGACCCAGCACCGCCCACAGAGCAAGGCGTGGGCGAAAGAACATCCCCATCACAACAATCAGCAAGGCAAGCCCTGCTATACCGTTGCTGACCAACATCTCCAAGCGCTCACGCACGATGCTGGTCATGTTCTGGGTTAGCGTTAGTTGTAATGGCCCGTCGATACGCTGGCGTTCTGTGCCTATCAGGGCTGTCAGCTCTTCCAGCACATTTAGCGAGTCATCCCGCAGTGTCTTGCTGACTTCCAGTACTATCGCGCGTTGGTTATTGAAATAGATCTGCGCCTCAGGCTGTTCGCCGGTTTCCCGCAGTGTTGCGATCTCCCCCAGGGTGAGCTCGCCACCGCCACTGCCTGAAACCACCACCAGATCTGCAAGCTCCTGCACGCTGCGCCGCTGGTCTGTAAAGCGCAGCAATATGTCGCGGTCCGGAGTTTCCAGGGTGCCCAGCGGCACATCGATGCTCTGTTGCCTGAGGCGCTGCCCCAAATCGCTGGCCGATAACCCGTATTGAGCCAGCACGGCCCGTGGCACCTCAACCTGCCACTGCCGCTGGGAAAGCCCCTGCAGAGTTACCTGAGCCACACCAGGCAGCGTCATGATGCGCTCTTCAAGTTGCAGTGCGTAGTCTTCGAGCTGATTAGTTGCCATGTCGCCATAAACAGCAACGGCGGCTACCAGATCACTGCGATGAAGCTCCCGAACTACCGGCCTTTCAGCTCTCGCTGGCAGATCCGTAAGCGCATTAACCTCAGTGTCGATATCGCTGAGAAAGCGGATAGAGTCCCCAGCCGCTTCCATAGTGACTGTTGCGCGGGCGAGATTATCCTGCGCCACACACTCAATTTCATCGAGGTAATCCACGCCTTTGACGGCATCGTACAAGCGCCGGCAGACGGCATCTTCAACGTCTGCCGCGCTGGCGCCGCGATATGCAACATCGATACTGACTTCAACCGGGCGATAATCAGGAAAGGTTTCGCGCTTGAGCGTTGGCGCCGCAAACAAACCTGCCGCCAACATCAGCAATAGCAGCAAGTTAGCCGCTGTCGGATGGCCAGCAAACCAGCGGATCATTGTGCTATACCCAGTGCACGTTGCTGCAGGTGTTTCTCAAGGTCCTCATTGCGATGGGGCTCAACCTTCATGCCTGTAATCGCAGGCACAGGGTCGTCTGTGATCAGCAGCTCTCCGGCCGCCAACCCACTTTCAATCACCGCCAGACCATTCTGCTCAAAGGCCACCTCAACCGGGCGCCGCTGCAGAAGGTTGTCCTCACCCAGAATGTACACCTCACCCTGGTGCAGCGCAGAGGAAGGCACCGCCAGCATGGATGTTGGGCTATCGGCTTTAAAATTGACCTGAACGTGCATATCTCGCTGCAGTGCGGGGCGCTCGGGTAATTGCACAAGGCTGTATGGCTGGTCCACGATGACCACGACTCGCCCGCTACGCGTGCCGGGGTCCAGACCACTGGCTACCCTGCTGACAGTTGCGGGCCAGCGCACGGCAGGAAAACCTGTCAACTGCACCTCGCTCTGGATGGCGGAAAACTCGAACTTCTCGGTGATATCCAGTGCAGGTTCCTGGGAATTATCGGGCTTTGATACCGCGGACATGAGCCTGCGCAACATAGTGAGTGGCACCTGCGCTTCTATTTCAGCCTGCTCAATCCCGTCAGCAAGAAACAGCGGTTGCCCGAGGCCCGCGTATTGATGCTCTTCTACCTCAACGGCACGAACCCGCAAATCGTAGGGGGCAATAAAGCGGGTATCTTCAAGATCCTGCTGCCCCTGCTCCATGCGTGTATTTGCGCGCTGTATCTGGGCATCAAGATACTGCTGCCGCGACGGAAACAGCGAAAGCTGGTTATCCAAAGACTGCACAAGTTGGCGCTGCGAAAGCGTTGCGCGCAACTGTTCATCAAGGCGTGATCGGGACACGGCACCTGTTTTAAGAAGTCGCTCAATACGGCTGAGTTCGCCTTCAGACAAGGCCAGCCGCTCGCGCTCCAGCTGTATCAGGTGGCGGGTATTTTGCGCTTCAGCCGCAAGCTTGGCTTGCTCTGCCGCCAGGGATGCCAACTCGGCCTCCGTCTCTGCTATTGCTAACTGGTAGCGACCTGGATCCAGCGCCAAAAGTAATGTGCCTGCCGGCAGTAATGTACCGCTATTCAGCTCCGGATGACGATGCACAACACGCCCGGCGACATTGGCCACAGCCTGCCAGGTTTGTACCGGGCGAGTAATACCAAAGCCCCGCGCCGTCAGCTTGAACGGCATTGGCTGCACCTCAATAACGGTCAGGTGCAGAGGCTGGGAGCTGGTCTCATTGTGAGCCGGCCCCTCGCGCAAGAAAACCAGAAGCGCAATCAGAAGAACGCCCCCAATCAGGCCAACCAGAGCCAACGCCTTTCTGTTACCAAGCTGCCGCAGCGCCATTTTATCTTCTCTTCATTAAATTACTCGATATAAAAGATAGTAATCAGTCACTATCTTTTATACAACCCACGCATCGGCTCAGATTTTGATGTGGATCAAGCGCCCTTCATGCCGCCCGTGCAAGGTTGAAGCAGCAGTACTTGGTATTGGCAGTTTTGAACCTCCAAAGGAGAAAGTGTCATGAAAGCACTGGTATTTCACGGGCCCGGCAAACGCAGCTGGGAAGATAAACCGAAGCCAATGATTGAAAACCCCACGGATGCGGTGGTTCGCATCACCCACACAACCATCTGCGGCACAGACCTTCACATACTGAAAGGCGACGTGCCTGCAGTAACGCCCGGCCGCATTCTTGGGCACGAGGGGTTGGGCGTTGTTGAGCAGGTAGGTGAAGGGGTAAGCAACATCAAGGTTGGAGACGAAGTGCTGATCTCCTGCGTCACTTCCTGTGGCCGATGTGACTACTGCAAACGTGGTATCTATGCCCATTGCCGCGATGGAGGCTGGATTCTCGGCCACCTGATCGACGGAACCCAGGCCGAATACGTGCGCATACCACATGCGGATAACAGCCTTTACCTGCTGCCCGATGATATGGACCGCGCTGCAGCCGTCATGCTCAGCGACATCCTTCCCACAGGCCACGAGATTGGCGCGCTGAACGGCGAGGTAAAACTCGGAGACACAGTGGCTATCGTCGGCGCTGGCCCTATAGGTCTTGCTGCTTTGATGACATCACGCTTTTATTCTCCAGCGCGGATCATCATGGTCGACCCGGACGAAAATCGCCTGGCCATGGCCAAAATGCTCGGCGCCACTGACACCATTTCCCGGGACCCCATTGAGGCCATCAAAAAACTGACAAATGGTGAGGGTGTAGACGTAGCTATGGAAGCGGTCGGCATCCCCGAAACCTTCGATATATGCCAGAGCATTGTCCGCGCGGGCGGCCATGTGGCCAACATCGGTGTGCATGGCAAGAGCGTTGAGTTCAAGCTGCAGGATTTGTGGATAAAGAACATTACCCTGCGAACCGGGCTGGTGAACACAGATACGATTCCGGTTCTGATGAAAGTGGTGGAGAGCGGCGGCGTGAAGCCCGAGGATCTGGTCACTCATCGCTTGAAACTCAACGACATCGAACAGGCCTACGATATCTTTGCTGAAGCGGCGAAGGAGAAGGCGATCAAGATGTTACTGACTGCCTAACAACGACTGAAAACTGACGAAACAAAGACTGCGGTACTCTCGATCTGTTAATCAGGGATCATTGTAAGAATATGATCCCTGGGCAAATCGCAGAGTTCTATGTAGATCGTTTAGTTACAGCATGCTCTCTGGCACAAAGATCGACATAAAGCCCGTAGAGAAACGCTTCCACCAGCTGGTGTCAGGCTCCTTGTTGAAACGTATCGTTGTTCCGTTTTCCAGGGTTGTCCACACCAGCTGGCCTTCTTCCAACTCAAGCCGATAGGCCACCTTCGGTACTTTCTGATCAAACTCACGTGAAAACTGTGCGGCGAAATCCGGGGCCTAAAAGTAGGCGCCGAGTTCCGTGTTCAAGGATATCGAGCGCGGGTCCAGGTTGAACGATCCGACAAAAATATAGTGCTCATCAAAGGCAAAGCTTTTTGCATGCAGGCTCGACTGAGAGGAACCAATCCAACCATGTTCTCGCTTCTCTTCGGCCGATTGGGTCGCCCGGAATTCATAAAGCTCCACTCCGCCTTCCAGCAAATCCTTGCGGTACCCCATGTACCCGGCATGCACCATCGACACATCTGTGGCCGCCAATGAGTTGGTAAGGATGCGCACCCGCACCCCTGAAGACACCTTGTCTATTAGATATTCCTTGATCGCATCGCCAGGAACAAAATAGGGAGAAACGATGATCAAATCTTTGGTCGCCCCATCAAAAGCTCTTTTCAGATTCGGCGCCAGATAGGTATCTTTGGTCAACTTGACCGCTTCAAGCTTAGCGGGATCGTCACCAACAAAAACCCAACGACTCCAGATAATCGGGAGTTCACCAACATTGGCATACTGCAAGATCCGGGTGTGCTTGAGCGACTC
>Ga0209075_1000435_pt1 | contig 40328 bp, 29 predicted proteins | sample Stecom2011_FD_187523 | JGI IMG/M metagenome (GOLD analysis project Ga0209075, IMG submission 187523) | Agricultural soil microbial communities from Utah to study Nitrogen management - Steer compost 2011 (SPAdes) (version 2) | ecosystem: Environmental > Terrestrial > Soil > Agricultural land...
ATGAAAACCTTCGCACAACAAAAGGGATATCGCTCGGCTTTTGTGGTTGCATATATAGACGGAGTGAAAACAAAACTATCCGAGGTGTTAAAAACTAAAGCCAATTAATAGGCTTTCTTTAAATTTATCGTTTAATTTGCTTATCAAATAAATCTAAAATTTTTGAAGATATCTAAAGAAATAAAAACGGGTATTCTAGCGCTTGGGTCTATTGCGCTATTGATTTTCGGTTATAGTTTTTTATCCGGATCCAATTTGTTTAAAAATAGTCGTGAGTTCTACGTAAAATATCAAAACGTGGAAGGACTGGCGATGACCGCTCCTGTAACGATTAACGGGCTAACAGTTGGTAAGATTGAAAACATCACCTTCGCAGACAAACCAGGATGGTTGATTGTTAAGTTTCGCATAGACAGTGATATCGAATTTTCTAAGACGAGTATCGCGCAGATTTACAGTGCTGGTCTAATCGGCGGCAAATCGTTGGCCGTATTTCCAGATTACCGATCAGGCGATATTGCAAAAAGTGGCGACACGCTTAAAGGAATTAGTGAGGATGGTATGATGGCAGCGGTTACAAAAGCGCTCGGACCACTAGAAAGTAAAGTAAACAATACGTTGGCTACTGTAGATACGCTGCTCTATAATGTGAATGACGTTATCGATAAAGAAACGCGAAACAACCTAAGAGAAGCCATTGAGAATTTAAATATAACGCTGAATTCGTTTTCAGATGTTTCAGAAAACTTGAATCTCATATTATCACAGAACACCGATAACCTAAATAGTACGTTTACCAATTTAGACCGCACGGCCGTAAACCTTGCTCAGTTAACCGATTCGTTGGCGCAATTGGAAACCGGAAAGTTAGTTTCTGATTTGCAAGACGTCGTTACCCGAATGGATAACATTATGGTTGATATCGACGAGGGGAACGGAACGGTGGGCAAGTTTCTAAAAGACGAAACCTTATACGACAATCTCGAAGGTGCTTCGAAAGAACTGGAGCAGCTGTTGGAAGACCTGAAACTAAATCCGAAACGCTATGTGCATTTCTCGTTATTCGGGAAGAGACAAAAGAAATACGAAGAACCAACCAACTCAGACCAATAAATCATGGAGTATATTCCAAATATTTTATTTTTAATCGTTCTTGTTGCGGGAATAGGATATTTTACAATGAATATCCGGAAAATTATCCGCAACATTCAGCTAGGACAACCCATAGACATATCAGATAATAAAGGACAACGGTGGTCTAACGTTATTAGAATTGCCCTTGGCCAATCAAAAATGGTCGTACGCCCAATTCCTGGCTTGCTACACATCTTTGTTTACGTAGGATTTATCATCATCAATATCGAACTGCTCGAAATTATCTTCGATGGTCTTTTTGGCACTCATCGTGTGCTTTCCACTGTTTTATCCGAAGGGCTTTATAACTTCCTGATCGGATCTTTCGAAATTCTGGCACTTCTTGTTTTGGTAGGTGTTATTTTGTTTTGGACCCGAAGAAACATTCAAAGAATAAAACGATTCTGGTCGCCAGAAATGAAAGGTTGGCCAAAAAACGACGCCAACCTTATTTTATATATCGAAACAATTTTAATGCTGCTATTCTTAATAATGAATGCAGCAGATCAAAGACTTCAAGTTTTACAACCAGACAGTTATGCGCAGGTTGGTGCTTTTCCCATAAGTCAATATTTAGTCCCGTTGTTTGGTGATTTGTCAGCGAGTTCGGTAGTGATGATCGAACGTGGTGCGTGGTGGCTACACATTGTCGGGATTTTGGCGTTTTTGAATTACCTATACTATTCAAAACACCTTCATATTATCTTGGCATTTCCAAATGTATATTGGGGGAAAGTAAAGCCAAAAGGGCAATTTCCAAATAATGAAGCCGTAACCAAGGAGGTGGAATTGATGATGGATCCGAATGCCGATCCATTTGCCGCGCCACCAGAAGGAGAAGCAGATGATGTGCCGCAAAAATTTGGTGCCAGTGATGTGATGGATTTAAACCGTCATCAATTGCTCAGCGCTTACACCTGTACGGAGTGTGGACGATGCACGAGCGAGTGTCCAGCGAACATGACTGGAAAATTACTTTCGCCAAGAAAAATTATGATGGATACCCGCGACAGATTGGAAGAAGTAGGACGCAATATCGATAAGCATGGCGAGTTTAAACCCGACGGAAAAGAGTTGCTGAACGATTATATTTCTCCGGAAGAATTATGGGCGTGTACCACGTGTAACGCGTGTGTGGAAGCCTGTCCGGTGAGTATCGACCCGATGAGTATTATTATGTCTATGCGACAGTACTTGGTGATGGAGCAGTCTGCCGCTCCGCAAGAACTCAACGTTGCGATGTCTAATATAGAGAACAACCAAGCACCTTGGCCCTACAATCAAATGGACCGAATGAATTGGAAGGACGAATAAGAAATCTAAATACCAGTTGATGTTAAGTGAGAGCTTTATCAGCAATTGGGTTTTAAATAAAAGTGCAGAGAACGAAGTAGTAGAAAGTTTAACTTTCGATGTATTGAAAGTATTTCAAAATGTTTAATATGTAATCCTGAATTAGATAAAGCGAGAGTATTTCGCATTACTTAAAGAAAAGGAAAAAGAATATAAAAGTTATGAGTGAACCGATTAAAGTCCCAACAATGGCAGAATATGCCGCTCAAGGAAAACTACCGGAAGTTTTGTTTTTCGTAGGCTGTGCAGGAAGTTTCGACGATCGGGCCAAGAAGATAACCAAGGCATTTGTAAAGATTTTAAATCAAGCAAAAGTCGATTTTGCCGTTTTAGGCACTGAAGAAGGATGTAATGGAGACCCTGCAAAACGCGCAGGAAACGAATTTCTATTTCAGATGCAAGCAATGAGCAACATCGAATTGATGAACGCTTATGGCATCAAAAAAGTAGTTACTACGTGTCCGCACTGTTTCAACACTATCGGAAATGAATATCCCGAGTTGGGAGGCAATTACGAAGTGATGCACCACACACAATTTCTGAAATCATTATTGAAAGAAGGGAAGTTGAAAGTGGAAGGCGGCAAGTTTAAAGGAAAACGAATTACGTTCCACGATCCTTGTTATTTAGGACGTGCCAACAATGAATATGAGGCACCTCGTGAGTTGCTTGAAAAATTGGAAGTCGAACTCGTCGAAATGAGACGCAACAAAGCACGTGGTATGTGCTGTGGCGCAGGTGGTGCACAAATGTTCAAAGAACCCGAGCCAGGCGATAAAGACGTCAACGTACTACGGACAGAACAAGCCATGGAAACACAATCTGAAATCATTGCAACGGGATGTCCATTCTGTATGGTTATGATGACCGACGGTGTAAAAGCTAAAGATGTTGAAAACAAGGTGGAAGTCATGGATATTGCTGAAATGATTGCCAATGCTGAAGACTTGTAGACTTTAACAGGGCTCTTGTAAAAATACTTGGGCACACACATACTTTCCATTCAAATTTATCGTAATACATTGAGGTGTAAAGGCTAATAGTATGGCCCATTATCACCGTATCGATGAATGCGACTAGTTAACCCTAACATTGTAAAAAATAAAAAATGCTTGTAGAATTTGAAAAATTACCCGATGATTCCAGAGTATGGGTATATCAGTCTAACAGAAAACTCAGCGATGAGGAAGTGGCTGAAATAAAAGAAGAAACAGCCGATTTTTTAACAAAATGGACTGCGCATGGAGCTACGTTAGAGGCTGGATTCGAAATTAGATACAATCGGTTTATTGTTATCGGGCTCAACCAAGAAAGCGTTTCGGCTTCGGGATGCAGTATCGATGCGTCTGTTCATTTTATTCAGTCTTTGGAGAAAAAACACGATGTTGATTTGTTAGATAAAATGAACGTTACGTACTATAGCGGAGACTATATAGCGCATAAAACTTTGGCCGATTTCAGAAAAATGGCAAAGAACAAATCGGTTTCAAAAAACACGATTGTCTTTAATAACCTCGTAAATACAAAAGCAGAATATCTTGAACATTGGGAGGTCCCTGCTCATGAAAGTTGGCACGGCAGATTTTTATCTTAAATGAATACGACAATGAAAAAATTTCTGTCTGGAGTAATTCTGGCATTTCTGAGTGTTTCTGTTCATTCGCAAGAAGTGAATCCACTTATTGTTAAAAATGATTTCGTGAATCAGAAAAAGTGGGTAGACAGTATCTACGATAACATGACAGTTGACGAAAAATTTGGTCAGCTGTTTATGGTAGATCTTTTTTCGAGCGATCCTCAATCCAAAATCAACCGCATTAAAGATTTAATAAAACACTATCATATTGGTGGGGTTATTTTCTCTAAAGGAGGTCCTGTGCGTCAAGCCAAAATCAATAACGAATTTCAAGAATTATCGAAAATTCCGCTAATGATAGGAATGGATGCAGAATGGGGGCTATCCATGCGATTGGATTCTACTTATGCCTTTCCGTGGAATATGACTTTGGGCGCTATTGAAGACAATGAGATTGTGGAGGAAGTAGGCCGGCGGATTGGAAAACATGCCAAACGAATGGGGGTCCACATCAATTTTGCTCCGGTTGTCGATATCAATACCAATCCTAAAAATCCGATTATCGGAAATCGCTCGTTCGGAGAGGATAAAGACAATGTCACCCAAAAAGCGGTGGCATTTTTAAAGGGGATGCAAAGTCAAGGTGTTTTAGGAAGTGCAAAACACTTTCCCGGTCATGGCGACACCGATATGGATAGTCATAAAACGCTACCGACCATAGATTTTTCACGAGAACGATTGGATACGCTGGAATTATATCCTTACGAAATGATGATCAACGAAGGGATTAGCAGTGTGATGATCGGTCATTTAAACGTACCGGCATTAGAACCAAGAATGAATTTTCCGTCTTCACTTTCCTATGGCATTGTTACCGAACTTCTTCAAGAACAAATGGGTTTCAACGGATTGGTTTTTACCGATGCGTTGAATATGAAGGGAGTTTCGGATTATAAGAAACCTGGCGAAGTAGAATTAGCCGCTTTCCTTGCAGGAAACGACATTCTGTTGATTCCAGAAGACGTTCCAAAAGCATTGGATTATTTGTTGACTGCCTACGAAGAAGAAATTATAACTGAGAAACGACTCGCGCATTCCGTAAAGAAAATCCTTTACGCCAAGTACAAAGTGGGGCTCAATAATTACAAGCCGGTAAATATCCATTACCTTGTAGATGAATTGAATACGATAAAAGACGATTTGGTTTATTCAGAGGCCATGGCAAATGCATTGACGGTTATAAAAAACGAGGAAGGTGTTTTGCCGGTTAAGAACCTGCAAAATAAGAAAATTGCTTACGTAAGTTTTGGCGATGAATCGGGAAGTCCATTTCTAGAGGAGTTAAAAAAATATGCGGAAGTAACCCATGTCACCGCGCAATCTTTAGACGGGTATTTAGAAAAACTCAAAGCTTATAATTATGTGATTGTCGGTTTTCATAAGAACAACGACAATCCGTGGAGACGCTATAAATTTACCGATACCGAATTGGTTTGGCTATACGAAATAGCCCGCACAAACACCGTAGTTTTGAGTGTTTTTGCTAGACCTTATGCTCTGCTCGATTTGAAATCCACAGAAAACTTTGAAGGCATTGTCATGGCCTATCAAAACAGTAGGATTTCTCAAGAACTCACAGCACAAGTAATTTTCGGAGCTCGAGGTGCCAAGGGAATTCTCCCTGTTTCTCTGGGACCAGATTTTCCGGTGAATACCAGTTACGAGACAAAATCGATCCGAAGGTTACAGTACGGATTGCCCGAAAGTGTGGGCATGAACAGTCGGAAATTGGAAAAAATCGATTCACTTGCTAACGTTGGCTTAGAACAAAAGATGTATCCTGGCGCCCAGATTCTAGTCGCTAGAAAAGGAACGGTCGTTTATCAAAAGAGTTTTGGTTATCACGAGTATAACAAGAAAAATAAAGTGACCAACGAAACTATTTACGACCTGGCTTCTTTGACCAAGATTCTTGCTTCGGTGCCGCTACTAATGGAGTTGGCGGATAAAAAAGAACTGAATTTAAACACCACGCTCGCCGAGATGGTGCCTTATTTCGAAGGATCGAACAAGGGGCGTGCAACTTTAAAAGAAATGCTTTCGCACTACGCACGTTTTCAAGCGTGGATTCCGTTCTATCGAAATACACTCGCGGAAAATGGCAATGTGTCTTCTGTGTTTTATTCGAAGGCTAAAAATGACACCTATAATATTCAGGTTGCAGATAATTTATACTTGAAGGAGGAATATATCGATTCGATCTATAAGGCCATTAAGGATAGCGATTTACTGCCAAGGAAGCGCTACAGATACAGTGATTTGCCGTATTATATTTTAAAAATGTATTTCGAACAACGATATGGCATGCCTATGGAAACCATTGTTCAAAAACATTATTACGAATCTATGGGAGCAAACCACTTGACATACCTTCCTTTAGAAAAATTTTCGAAAAACAACATTCCACCTACTGAAGTCGATAATATTTTCAGAAAACAAAAAGTACAAGGCCATGTTCACGATCAAGGTGCAGCCATGCTTGGCGGCGTTTCGGGTCACGCTGGTCTTTTCTCCAATGCCAACGATGTGGCTAAGATGATGCAGATGTTTTTGTGGAAAGGATTTTACGGAGGCAAGCGTTTTTTCAATCCAGATATTCTAGACAAATTTAACACGTGCTACTACTGTAATGATGAGGTGCGCCGTGGCGTAGGATTCGACAAACCGCAATTGGGTTCAGTAGGTCCCACCTGCGGATGTGTTTCGATGACGAGTTTTGGACATAGCGGTTTTACCGGAACATTTGCGTGGGCCGATCCCGAAGAGGAAATAGTGTATGTGTTTTTGTCAAACCGAACCTTTCCCGATGCCGAAAACAAAAAACTAATCCGTTCAAATTTGCGAAGCCTCATTCAGGAAGCTATTTATGAGGCTATTGATTATTAGCACATTTAGAGAAGTGCATTAGAGAAAATTACCGTGTAAATATTAAAACACAAAATGAACTATGCCACACGTTGTATGCCCTAAATCGTTTCCTTAAATTTACACGCCTTAAAAAATCATTTATTTTATGAAGATTGCCATTGTTTGTTACCCAACTTTTGGAGGAAGTGGTGTCGTAGCCACAGAATTAGGTCTTGCACTTGCAGAAAAAGGTCACGAGATTCATTTTATCACATACAAACAACCGGTCCGACTTGAACTGTTGTCTAAGAATATCCACTTTCATGAAGTGAATGTTCCCGAATACCCACTCTTTCATTTTCAGCCTTATGAACTTGCGCTTTCAAGCAAGTTGGTCGATATGGTTAAGCTGCATAAAATAGAATTACTCCATGTGCATTATGCCATTCCACATGCGTATGCAGGTTATATGGCGAAGAAAATGCTAGAAGAGGAAGGTATTTATATTCCGATGGTTACCACGCTACACGGCACCGATATTACGTTAGTTGGAAACCATCCCTTTTATAAAACTGCAGTAACATTTAGTATTAACAATAGCGATGTGGTTACTTCGGTATCTCAGAGTTTAAAAGATGACACGCTTCGGCTTTTTGATATAAAAAATGAAATTCATGTGGTTCCGAACTTTATCGAAATCCCCAAAAAAGTTCAATTGGTAACCGAATGCCAACGCGAATTGATGGCCGAAGATGACGAACGAATTATCACCCACGTTAGTAATTTGAGAAAGGTGAAACGCGTGGTTGATGTCATTGAAATTTTCGACCGCATTCAAAAGAAAATCCCTTCAAAACTCATTGTTGTAGGAGATGGCCCGGAACGTGGCGCATGTGAAAGACTCTGTAGAGAAAAAGGAATTGAGGATAAAGTCAAGTTCTTAGGAAATAGCAACGAGGTTGATAAGGTTTTGTGCTTTACAGATTTATTCCTCTTGCCGTCCGAAAAAGAGAGTTTCGGATTAGCAGCTTTAGAAGCTATGGCTTGTGGTGTTCCAGTAATATCGAGTAATACGGGTGGACTTCCGGAGGTAAATATTCACGGCGTAAGCGGTTACCTCAGCGATGTTGGTAATGTCGAGGAGATGGCAGCAAACGGAATTGAAATCCTAAAGGACGATAAAACTTTAGCGCAATTTAAAAATCAGGCCATCGAACTAGCACGTGTGTTCGACACAAAAAAGATAGTGCCGAAATATGAGCACCTTTATAAAGAGGCTTTAGAAATGGTTTTAGATTAGCGTAATTAAATCTTGCAAATAAAAAAACGCCTCGATTGTTGAGGCGTTTTTTATTGAATTTCTTTGAAATTAGAACACGTATCGTGCACTGACACCAAAGTCGTAACTTATATCATCCACGTGACCAAAGTTAAACTGTGGACGGAAGTCGAATGATAGTAGGAGGGGAAAATCAAATTTGTACTCAATCCCTACTGCACCTGTGACATATCCAAAAAGATCGGATTTTTTTCTTTTTCCATAGTATTGATAATTTTTGTACTTATGATTAGCGATTCCAAGACCTGCGCCAGGACCGGCATACCAGTTAAAACCATTATCGATAGCCCAAACCCAATGATAAAGACCCGTGATTTTGGTTGTGTTTAAGTAAGTATCTCCATGATAGGCCAAACCAAACTCAAGCCGGTTGTTGTCGGTCAAACCGTGTTGATAATTAACCTCGGGTCCAACTCCGTCACCATCGGCTCCAATTCGTATTCCAATGGCGTGATCGGCAATCTCTTGAGCAATTCCATGCGAACTAAAACCTAAGAGGACGATCAGTAATAGCACTACTTTTCTCATAACTTGATTTCAATTTTTTGATTCCTTGTAAAAATACGCTTGTTTTATGGTGGCTGTAGTTAATTTGCTGCTAATCTATTCTCGAAATCAGTAAAATTTATGTTAACTTATTTCTACATTTACGGTTAAATGACAGCAACACATCTTCATAAGTTTGAGAAAATATTTAACGGTAGCCTAAAGACGGATACTTTGCATAAAGCTATTTACGCAACCGATGCGTCCGTGTACCGTAAGATGCCTTTGGCGGTCGCTTATCCAAAATCAGTCCGCGGACTCAAGCAACTAATCGGATTTGCTGAAATACATGACGTGGCATTAATCCCGCGTGCTGCCGGAACTTCATTGGCCGGACAATGTGTGGGTGAAGGGATAGTAGTGGATCTCTCGCGTTATTTTACAAAGATTTTAAACTTCGATTCAAAGAACAAAACCGTAATCGTGCAACCCGGGGTTATTCGTGACGAATTGAATCAGTTTTTAAAACCACAAGGACTCTTTTTTGGTCCAAATACTTCTACCAGTAACCGATGTATGATAGGGGGTATGGTAGGGAATAACAGCAGTGGCACCACCTCAATTCAATACGGTGTTACGCGCGATAAAGTAATTGGCTTAAAGACGCTCTTGGCCAATGGGGAAGAAGTTGTTTTTGAAAATCTTTCAAAAGAAGCTTTTCTGAGAAAGACAAACTTAAACTCACGCGAAGGAGCAATATACCAGACCCTATATGAAAAGTTACGGCAGCCAGAAATCCAAGAATCCATTAGACGAGAATTTCCGAAGCCCCAAATTCATAGGCGCAATACTGGATATGCGGTAGACGCCTTGTTGGATTCATCGGTCTTTAGTGATACAGAAGACGAAATAAACATCTCCAAAATGTTGTGTGGCAGTGAGGGGACGCTTGCGTTCACTACAGAAATTACACTGCAATTAGATCCTCTGCCGCCAGATTACACGGTGATGGTTGCTTCGCACTACAAAAGTTTAGAGGCGTGTTTAAACGACGTGATTGTCGCTATGAAACACAATCTTTACACCTGCGAAATGATGGATGATGCCATTTTAGATTGTACGAAAGGAAATTCATTGTATGAACCCTATCGCGCATTTGTAAAAGACAATCCTAAAGCTATTTTATTACTGGAATTAAAAAGTGATTCGGAAGCAGATTTAGAAATTCAAGTTCAATCTTTATTGCAATCATTAACCCAGTCGGAGTACAGCTATCACAATGCGGTGTTGCAAGGCGAAGAAATTAGCAATGCGTTGGAATTGCGCAAAGCTGGATTAGGTCTTTTAGGGAATATGGTAGGCGATAAAAAAGCAGTAGCGTGTATTGAAGACACCGCTGTGGCGTTGGAAGATTTGCCGAACTATATCGCGGATTTCACAAGCTTGATGGATAGATACAATCAGAAAGCTGTGTATTACGCGCACGCTGGGGCGGGTGAACTTCACTTGAGGCCGATCTTAAACTTGAAGAAAAAATCGGATGTAGCGTATTTTAGAAAGATAACTACCGATGTTGCAAAACTGTGTAAGCAGTATCAAGGATCATTTTCTGGAGAACATGGCGATGGAATTGTTCGTTCCGAGTTTATTCCACTGATGATTGGCGAAGGAAACTATCAGTTATTACGGGAGATTAAAGCCGTTTTCGACCCTCAGAACATTTTCAATCCAGGAAAGATTGTCGATGCCCATAAAATGGATGACCATTTACGCTATGAGCCCGATCGCGAAGAGCCCGTTGTAGAAACTCTGATGGACTTTAGCGATTATAAAGGATTGCTTCGGTTGGCTGAAAACTGTAATGGTAGTAGTGATTGTCGAAAAACGGAGCACGCTGCTGGCGCGATGTGTCCGAGCTACCATGCAACGCGAGATGAAAAGGATACCACACGGGCTCGTGCCAATATGCTGCGAGAAGTGTTGACGAATAATCAGGCTTCGAATAAATTTGATTCAGAAGATCTGAGAGCGGTTTTAGATCTCTGTTTAAGTTGTAAAGCTTGTACTAGCGAATGTCCGAGCAATGTAGATATCAGTGTGGCAAAAGCTGAGTTTTTATACCAGTATCACAAGAAAAATAAACCTTCGCTATCGACACGTCTTTTTGCAAAAAGCTCGACACTCAATAAAAATGCAAGTCGCTTCCCACAAGTGGCTAATTGGTTTTTTTCCAACGGATTTACTTCACGAGTAATTAAAAAAATAGGCGGTGTGCATCAAAAGCGAACCTTGCCACAGGTTTCTATAAAAACTTTTAGAGAAAAGATTAAAAATATTGATAGTCAGCATATTAAGAGTGGTGGTGATATGAGGGAAATCCATCTTTTTGTCGATGAGTTTTGCAATTATCTCGATGTGGATGTAGCCGTAGATGCTTATTATTTATTGTGCGCATTGGGATATAAAGTGCATATCGTGGATACTTTAGATAGTGCGCGTGCTTTAATTTCGAAAGGATTTTTAGACGAAGCGAAAATCGAAGTGAATAAAAACATTGATTTTTTAAAACATAAAATTTCAAAAAACACTCCTTTAATTGGTATCGAGCCGTCGGCTATATTTTCATTTAAAGATGAATATTTACGTTTGACAGATAACCGTGCAGAAGCAAAAAATATTGCCGAAAACACCTTCCTAATTGAAGAGTTTATTGCATCGGAAATAAAGGAAGGAAATATCAAACAGGAGCAATTCACATCGGAAGAAAAACGAATAAAAATTCACATCCACTGTCATCAAAAGGCTTTGGGAAACCAAAAAGCCACTTTCGACATCTTAAATCTTCCAAAGAATTTTAAACCTACAATCATTCCATCGGGGTGCTGTGGTATGGCGGGCAGTTTTGGCTATGAGAAAGAACACTACGAGGTGAGTATGAAAATAGGAGAACTCAAGCTGTTTCCAACGATTCGAAAAACTCCCAACCATATCCACATCGCTTCCAATGGCACCAGTTGTAGGCATCAGATTCTCGATGGAACGGGTAGGACAGCGGTACATCCTATTAGCTTGTTGCGACAGGCATTATTATAGTGGGTATTGCCTTTTAAAAAGGGCAATTTGCTTATATTGCTCCTCGGATTCAAACCGTTGCTTTTTTGTAAAAACTATTTGAAAGCATACATTTGTTAAAAATTAATTTATGGCCGGAAATTCCTTCGGAAGCATATTTAAGTTAACCACATTTGGTGAGTCGCATGGCGTTGCGATTGGCGGAATTATCGATGGATGTCCCGCGGGGCTCGACATAGATTTTAAGGCTATAGCCAAAGAAATGCAACGTAGAAAACCTGGACAGTCTGCCATTGTCACTCAGCGAAAAGAAGAAGATGAAGTAAAATTTCTCTCGGGTATCTACGAAGGCAAAACCACCGGAACTCCCATTGGATTTATCATAGAGAATACGAATCAAAAAATAAAAGATTACGACCATCTAAAAGACGTTTATCGTCCTTCACACGCCGATTATACCTACGATAAAAAGTATGGTATTCGCGATTATCGCGGAGGTGGGCGCTCTTCGGCGCGCGAAACTGCGTGTCGCGTGGTTGCGGGCGCCATTGCCAAACAAATACTTCCACAGATTAAGATTAATGCCTTTGTTTCTTCGGTAGGTAATATTTTTATTGATAAACCTTACCAAGATTTAGATTTCACTAAAATTGAAGACAATCCTGTTCGTTGTCCGGATACGGATACTGCTGAAAAAATGGAAGCGTACATCCGTGAAGTTCGAAAACAGGGCGATACCGTAGGAGGGACCATAACGTGTGTTATCCAGAATGTTCCCACTGGTTTAGGAACTCCCGTTTTTGATAAACTTCACGCCGAATTAGGCAAAGCCATGCTTTCTATCAATGCCGTTAAAGGATTTGAATACGGCAGTGGATTTTGTGGCACAAAAATGAAAGGAAGCGAACACAACGATGAATTCAATCCGGATGGAAGTACAAAAACCAATTTAAGCGGTGGTATTCAGGGAGGCATCAGCAACGGAATGGATATTTATTTTCGTGTGGCTTTTAAACCTGTTGCCACAATTATGCAAAAACAGCAAACCATCGATAAAGACGGAAACGTCGTCGAAATGCAGGGCAAAGGACGCCACGACCCGTGTGTAGTCCCGCGCGCAATTCCTATTGTTGAAGCTATGGCTGCATTGGTCCTTGCCGATAATTGGCTCCTGGACAAAACCTCAAAACTTTCAGATATATAGTAACGCATTAAAAAACTAATTCCCACAACAAGACAAGATGAAAAAACTCTCATTACACTGGAAAATCATTATCGGACTTATTTTAGGAATTGTTTGGGCATTGCTCTCGAGCAGCTTGGGTTGGAGTTCGTTTACTATTGACTGGATTGCACCGTTTGGGACTATTTTCATCAATCTTCTAAAACTCATTGCGGTACCCTTAGTTTTGGTGTCAATTATCAATGGCGTTGCCAATATCGGTGATCCGGCGAGCTTGGGAAGAATGGGAGGGAAAACCCTATTGATTTATCTTGTCACCACTTTTTTGTCTGCCAGTGTGGGGTTGTTATTGGTAAATACCATCCAACCAGGAAAACTAATTGATGAACAGAGTCGGATAGACAACCGAATCAGTTATGAAATATGGGCCTCTTCCCAGGGTACCGAAATTAAGGATGGCGTCAATTACCTGCAAGATCCAGCGTATTTTGAACGCGCGCAAGAGATCAGTGAATTGTCAAAAAGTGAATTGGTAGAGGCTTCGGCAGACGATAAAATTCAAATAGCAAAACAAACCACAGAAGCTTCTCCTTTACAACCTTTAATAGACATCGTTCCGGAGAATTTCTTCTTTTCTCTAAGTGATAATAGCTTAATGCTTCAAATCATTTTCTTCGGAATTTTCTTTGGAATTTGTCTTCTGCTGATTCCCGATGAAAAGTCAAAGCCTGTTACAGATTTTATGGGAAGTGCGATGGAAGTATTCCTTAAAATGGTCGATTTGGTAATGCAAGCGGCGCCATTTTTCGTTTTTGCGTTGTTGGCAGGGGTGGTTAGTAAAATGGCAGGCGATGATGTAACAAAAGTATACGAGATTTTTAAAGGTCTGAGTTGGTATTCGCTAACCGTATTCTCTGGACTGATGTTGATGATTTTTGCTGTCTATCCGTTACTGTTGAGACTTTTTGTTAGATACATTCCTTATCGCGGATTTTTTAAAGCGATTGCTCCTGCGCAAACATTGGCATTTTCAACTTCAAGTAGTGCCGCAACATTACCAGTAACTATGGAATGCGTAGAGGAAAATCTTGGTGTGGACAAAAAAGTGACCAGCTTTGTATTGCCCATCGGAGCGACCGTTAATATGGATGGTACGTGTTTATACCAAGCTGTGGCAGTTGTATTCTTAGCGCAATTGCACATGATAGATTTAACCTTGACCCAACAAATGATTATCGTGGTAACAGCAACTTTGGCCTCTATAGGTTCGGCTGCTGTACCGAGTGCAGGATTAGTGATGCTCATTATCGTGTTAGAAGCGGTGGGCCTAAATCCAGCCTGGATAGCCATTATCTTCCCCGTAGATAGAATCTTGGATATGTTTAGAACCATCGTCAACGTTACGAGCGATGTTACGGTGAGTACCATTATCGCCAAAGGGGAAGGCATGCTAAACTACAAACCTGTAAAAGATCCTTCAGAAACCTTCGATATTGATTCTTAGATACTTAATGTTTTATTGAGAAAAATTTATTATGTTTGATAGACATTCATTTATTAATTATGATAAAATGTGTATTATCCATATCAATTTTTCTTTTTGGCGTTAGTCTTTTCAGTCAAGTGGGGATTGGAACAACAAATCCTTCGCCCGCATCTATGTTGGAAATAAGTAGCCAGACCAATGGGGCAGGTGACTATAAGGGACTGATGCCGCCTCGCGTGCCAGACCTAGCTGCGCGAAACTCCATCAATCCAAATCTTGATGACGAAGGCCTCTTGGTTTATGTTTTAAGCGACAACACGCTGTATATATGGACGGGAATTGAATGGCAAACAGTTCACAAAAGCAGTCACGGTGCATATGCTTCCGATTTGTTTATCTCTGAATATGTCGAAGGAAGTAATTTTAATAAAGCCATAGAAATTGCCAATTTTACAGGAACAACTGTTGATCTGGATGATTATAATTTACGAATAAGTAGAAATGGTGGGACCAATAACTCGACCATCGCATTCCTGACAGGGGCTGTTTTGAATCACGAAGAGGTTTATGTTATAGCACATTCAAGTGCTTCACAAGAAATTCAAAATTTAGCAGATCAGTTAGATAATCGGATTGATTTCAATGGCGATGATGCCGTCGTACTTCGCAATTCAAATGACGACCACATTGATGTTTTAGGTATTTACATGGTAGATTGGAAATATGCTGAGGATGTAACCCTGCGAAGAAGGCCCTTACACGGGCCTACCACGGTCTACAATCCTTTGCACTTCATCGTTTATGGCATCGATACTATTGATGGACTTGGAGCGCATCAATATCATCCTTAATGCCATAAACAATAAATTACTGTGAATTAATTTTTAAAATGCCGATTATTAAATACTCAACTTCAGATTCACATTAAAACTCCGGCCAATATCGAGAATTCCGTCGGGTTTAAATCGCGATAAGTGCGCCACGTATTTCTTGTTTGTCAAGTTTGTTGCATTGATTCCTACTTTCAATAGAAGTTTATCGAATGCAAAACTACTTTGTGCGCCGGCACTTAACAGTGAATAGCCTCCTGTTCGTGTTTCAAAAATATTGATGTTGTTTTGATCAAAGGTGTTTTCTAAAGTGATGAACGCCGAACTGGATTTTCTTACCTGCCCATCGTCAAAAGCGATGCGCAGCGTGTTGCGAAGTGTGTTAGCGGGAATTAATGGCAGGTATTCCTTGTTTTTCATGCTGCCCGTAACCGATTCAAAACTGCTTTCAACGTGAAGCCAATCCCACGGATGTGGATGCAGGTGAAACCCTATTTCTCCACCGTATAAATTTGCGTCGTGTTGCAAGTAGTTATACACTGGAATGCCATCGATAAAAAGGCCGCTGGGCGAGATAAAAATATATTGATCGACTAGATTGTAAAATCCATTGGCAAAAACCTCAATGTGTTCGCTAATGTATTCTAAAGACACATCGGTCTGAAAGTTCTTTTCTGTTTCTAAATCTGGGTTTCCAATTTCATAGCGATATGTTCCTTCGTGGACGCCGTGCGACGTCAACTCGGCTGAGTTTGGAGCGCGAAAACCGCTTGCAAAATTCAAGCGTGCTAAAAACGCTTTCGTAAAGTCGTATTTTCCGCCCAACGCTGCCGTGAAACTGGTATACGTCTTTTCGAGTGCTGGGATATAATCTGAAGCTCCCACTTCTCGGGCAGACTCACTGTCGATTTTTCGACTGTCGAATCGAATGCCCCCTTGCAAATCTATTCTGTCTGTATGATAATGCGTGGTAGCCAATACACCAAAGTCGGTTGTAGTTGCATCCGGAATTAGAATTTCCTCGCCAAAGTTCCGATTATTCTGAAACATTCCCTGAAGTCCGAAAATTGTTTCAAAATTACCCATTTCCAATAAGTGGTACTTGACATCGTAATTGATTGTCCGAAGTTTCATGCGCAATTCAGCATCGTTTGGAGCTTCTTCAAACTCACGCCTGTCATTAAACACATAACCCACCGTAAAGTCAAGTTTCGACTTGTCGAGAAAAATAGAATTGTCTAAACTCAGAATGTGATTGTCTATTTCTTGAAACGGAATGTCTAATTTTTTAGAGCGGGTTTGCACTCCGATAGATTCGGGTATTCCAACATCGGTACGGTTGTAGTTGTATCGGAGGCTCGATCGAAAAATTGAGTTGCGAAATTGCAGTCCTGTTTTTATATCCTTCTCGTTAAACCGTGAATTCGTCACGCGGTATCCTGCTCCAGTTTTATAATCGCTGAATGTGGAATAGGCGCCACGCATTAAAAATTGGAGATTTTCTCCAGAGGTTTTTAGACCGACATTTGTTGAGGTTCCCAAGGAATTGGAAAAATATGACGATCCAACATCGGCATACGTCTCACCCGGACTGGCAAATTTCTCGGGATTGATATATAGCACACCACCCAGGGCGTCGCTTCCGTAAAGCAAGGAAGCAGGGCCTTTGATTACTTCAACACTTTCAATGCCCGAATCGTTGATGCCGAGGCCGTGTTCTTCACCAAACTGTTGGTTTTCAAGGCGAACTCCTTGCGTGTAGGTCACCACCCTGTTCGAACTCAACCCACGAATAACGGGTTTGCCAATCCCTGTTCCAGTACTGATAATATTGACTCCAGAAATATTCTGAATACCATCGGCCAGCGTAATGGCTCCGATGGCGTTTAGCTTCTCCATAGAGAGCTGCTCTACTTTAATAACATTTTCTCGCTGCAATCTGTGAAATGGCGTCGATACAATAACGGCCTCCATTTCGATGGCGCTTTCTGAAAGCTGAATGTTTTGTTCGTGAACTTGTGCATTCGAAAAATTTACTTTTTTCGATGCTGAATTATATCCCAATGCTGAGAAGATAATGTCAAAACTCCCATTGGGAATATTCTTAAGTTCGTAGTTTCCGTCGAAATCTGTATCGACACCTTTTTCGAGTTGGGTAATATAGACTGTGCCTAAGACGGGTTCGTTGTCTTTTTTTGAAGTGATTTTACCAGTTAATGTATTTTGTGAATATCCCACTGCTGATATTATAAAAGCAGCGAGAAACAATAGATTGATTCTCATCTTAATTCTCAATTTAAAATTAGGTGACTAAAAAATGAAGGTTTCCCTAGGTATAAAAGAGAAGCGATGGGGGACCGCGAAGATAGAAGTGGGTTACATATGAATTTGGTTCATAAAAGCGTAAGCGCGATTCTGGCTGGTGAAAATCGAACGTACTAACGTGGACAGGTAGGTTCTTTGGATCAAATTGAAAGGTTGAAAAATGAAAGTCACAAATGGAACAGTCTAACGGTTGTTCGTGAATGTGACTGGAAAAATCCTGACACCCCTCGTGTTCGTGAATTTCAAAGCCATGCGCTGCCTGAATCCCTATTGGGAAAAGGAGCAGCAATACAAACAGAAGGGCTGTTGCACATTGACCTATATGTGACCTGAGGTAATTCAATCTTTAAAAATAAAGCCTAAGCCCATAGATTTGAGCATTTTCTTTTCAAACCACCAGAAAAATTTAAACTCTCCAAACAACCATCCAAAAAATACGAGTAGTACTTGGTAGATTGGAAAAATGATCAATAGTCGAAAGGGCCAATAGATGAGCCAACCCATTTCTCGGGTGACACCAAATACATCGGTTAGCGGACCCGCTAGTTTAGCCGATGAGCTTCCTGTAATCGCAAAGACGATAAAAACAATAATAAGTTGCTTGTTGGAAGTCAGATTCCAACGCTCTTTTAATTTTTTCAATTTCTACTTCCGATAAAATGTTGATGATACTTTTCTTGAAAATATATAAAATAATTGTACAGCAAATAATTTACTTCTTTGCCGTAATCTATATTGGGATTGTAATCGATGCGCTCTGGGTATAAATCTTTGGAATATCGCCCTGGATGTTGCACCCGATAATTGTACTCCACTACATAATTCCTGTTCTTGCTTTCTAAAAAAGATTGACTGTAATAGGATTCCTTGGGTTGAGTCACCAACCACGAGTTAAAGCCCGGTTCAACAATGATGATTTCATATTCGAGACTGTCATTCGCGATACGAACGGTATCTGCATTTGAATCTATCCTCACAGGTGATTTCCCCGAGCCGCAGCTCAAAACAACCAACGAAAGCGCTATTAGAATAAAAGGTGTTTTCATGGGAATTATTTGGCCAAAAATACGAAAAGAAGTATAATCGCCGCGTGCTTTATGCGTTCTTTTGACCCGTATTAACGATTCTCTTCGGAATTTAAGCTTTCTTTAAGGAAGCTAATACTTGATTCGCCAATGCAATTCCAATCCGATCTTGAGCCTCAAGTGTCGCGCCTCCAATATGGGGCGACAATGATATTTTTGGGTTCATAAGTACTGAGATTGCTGGCGTAGGTTCTTTTTCAAATACATCCAACGCAGCAAAAGCTACTTTCCCGCTTTCAATACCTTCGAGCAAGGCCGATTCGTTGATCACCCCGCCACGAGCCGTGTTGACAATTCCAACGCCGTCTTTCATCATCGCAATTTCCTTTGAATCGATGAGATATCGCGATTGAGCAGGGACGTGCAACGATAAGTAATCGCTCTGAGCAATTACTTGCTCCTTATCCTTGATGTCAACATCAAGAGTAATATGCTGTCCGTTGTGAAAAGATAGGGTAACCGATGCGTTATCATCTTCGGGCGGTGTAGCGATTACGTGCATGCCACAGCCAAAAGCAATTTTAGCCACTTCTTTGCCAATTTTTCCAAACCCAATAATGCCCAGTGTTTTTCCGCGAAGCTCCCTTCCGCCGCTGTAGTTTTTCTTTAAGGTGTTGAAATGCAAGTCGCCTTCCAATGGCATATTCCGATTGGCTTCGTGTAGAAACCGTGTAGCACCAAATAAATGCGCAAAAACCAATTCGGCTACAGAAATAGAAGATGCCCCTGGGGTATTGATAACGCTTAATCCTTTTTTTCTGGCATATGCCACATCGATATTATCCATGCCAATGCCGCCACGGCCAATAATGCGAAGCGAAGGACAGTTGTCTATTAATGCTTTTCGCACTTTCGTAGCACTTCTAACCAAAAGCACTTCAATTTGATTTTGGTTAATGTAATTTTCTAATTGTTGCGGCGCCACGTGAACGCAGTGGACGTCAAAGCCCGCTTTTTCAAGGATATCGATGCCTTTTTTCGAAATACGGTCGTTTGCTAAAATCTTCATAATATTAAAGTGTTCTTTTGTCGTATTATTTTATGCTAATTCGAAATAAACGGATGCAAAAATATAACAAATGGTTTAGAACTTCGCGAACCTGTTGAGGTTTAGGCTTTTCTTTCCAATTCTTGCATCACCGAAATGAGCACGCGAACACTTTCGATAGGAAGGGCATTGTACATAGATGCCCGATATCCACCAATACTTCGATGTCCGTTGATTGCGTGAACCCCGGCTTCTTTTAAGTAGGTGTCAAAATTCTCTTTTAACTCCGTGTCAATGAGATTAAAAGTGGCATTCATAACCGAGCGATCCTCGGTATTTTTCACATAAGCCTCAAACAGCGCATTCCGATCTATTTCAGCATACAAGAGGTTGGCTTTTTTCCTGTTGATCTTTTCAATCGCCGAAACACCTCCGCTTTCTTTTAACCATTGCAGCGTGAGCATTGAAACGTAGATAGGAAAAACAGGAGCGGTGTTGTAAATACTGTTTTTTGAAATGTGCACTTGGTAGTCGAGCATGGACGGAATTTTCCGAGAAACTTTACCAAGAATATCTTCTTTAATCGCAACAAGAGCCACACCCGCAGGACCGATGTTTTTTTGCGCCCCCGCATAAATTAATTGAAACTGCGAATAATCGATTTCTCTAGAAAAAATATCGCTACTCATGTCGCAAACAATAGGAACTTCCGTATTGGGAAATTCGTTTAGTTGGGTGCCATAAATGGTGTTGTTGCTTGTACAATGAAAATAATCCACATCGTTAGGTATCTCATAGTTTTTCGGCACATAACTAAAGCTGCGATCTCCCGATGAAGCGACTTCAACGACTTCGCCGAAATATTTTGCCTCCTTAATTGCTTTCGAGCTCCACGCACCTGTATTGAGAAATGCTGCTTTGTTTTCGAGCAAGTTGTAGGCTGTCATTAAAAACTGAAGGCTCGCGCCACCGTGTAGAAATAAGACCTTATACCCTTGGTTTTGAAGGTTTAAATGTTCTAAAGCCAAAGACTGCGCATCAGTCATTATTCTGACAAATTCCTCACTGCGATGGGATATCTCGAGAATAGATAGTCCGGAATCATTGAAGTTTAGAACGGCTTCAGAAGCTTTTTGCATGACCGATTGTGGAAGGAGGCAAGGGCCAGCACTAAAGTTGTGTTTTTTCATAAGGGTAGGAATCTTAAGACCTGTGTGTCGAGATTTGTCGTTAGGATATATTCATCAAAAATTCTAAGGTGTCTATGCCATCGGCATAATCCCACAGTTTTGGTTGTTGTGCTTCTCCAAAAGAAAACTCATTTGGAATTCCTGTCTTCGAAACCACACATTGAATGCTTTCGGATGAGGCTTCAAGGTATTCCTGAAGTTTTTCCTTAGAGGTATATTCCTCATAAAACACTACCGCAATGGGCGATGAGAAGCCTTTATCGTGTTTTAAAAGCATAAACTCGTTATCGAGCAGCCCTATGTTGCTCATCAAATAGACTGCTTTATTATAGTCGTAGTTGTTCATGTACCGGTGGTTGTATATCAAATCTTTCCAGGTGTAAACAGCTTCGAAAAAATCTTTGAAATTATAGTTTTCTGGTACATAGAGCTTGGATACATTTCGGCACCCAAGACCGAAATAAAGAAAAATATCGTTGGCGAGCAATGCCAAATCTTCGCTCGATTCGGTTCCGTCTAAGACAGCCACCGAGTTTCTATTCTTTCGAATGATATGTGGGTATTTCTTGAAATAATAATCAAAGTATCGGGCAGTATTGTCACTCCCTGTAGCGATAACGGCATCAAATTTATCGAGTTTTTCTTCCGTAAAGTGAATGAGATTCTCAAACTCAGGATCTTGTTGTATCAGGAAGTTAGCAATGAAAGGCAACAGAATTCTATCGTTCGATGAGAGTTTTACCGTTATTTTATTACCAGAAATGAGCACCGAGAGAAAGTCGTGGAAACCGACCAATGGAATGTTTCCCGCCATAATAACGGATACGGTCTTCGGGGTGGTTTGAGATGGGAATTGATACCTTGATGTCCATGCCAACAGATTGTCTTCCGTGAGCGCTTGTGCCCAAGACCTGAGGGCGTAGGTAATGTTGTTGGTTGTAAACCAACTGTTTTCAACTTTAGCTCGTTGCAGTGTTTGTATTGCTTGACCCCATGATGATGAGGTGGGTTTATCATCGGTGGATTCGTATGCGTCGGCCAGGGTGTTCAAGTATTTTCCGAGCGTAATAAAAGCGTCAATTCTCTTCTTAAATTCCATACATTCTTTTGGAGTTGGCCTTAATTGGCGGTAACTTTGTGCAAAGTTAGAAAAAGAATAAACTATGGCAATTATTATAACAGATGAATGTATAAACTGTGGCGCCTGTGAGCCTGAATGTCCTAACAATGCGATCTATGAAGGAGCGGACGAGTGGCGCTATTCCGACGGAACTGACTTGGACGGCAAAACCGTGCTGCCAAACGGTAAAACGATTGATGCTGATGAAGAACAAGAGCCAATAAGCGACGAGATATATTTTATTGTTCCAGATAAATGTACGGAATGTATGGGCTTCCACGAAGAACCACAATGTGCGGCTGTTTGCCCGGTAGATTGTTGTGTGCCTGATGAGGATCACGTGGAGACGGATGAAGAACTTTTAGAGAAACAAGCGTTCTTGCACAAGGGGTAAAAGCAAGGTGCGTTCAAGAGCAGCGTGAACCGGTAATTCTTAATACTTATAAATAAATGCCTTCCCTAAATTAGACAATCGTAAAAAACTTTTAAACCCTAGCATTATGTTAATTTAAGGGAGATTGAGGATGAAAGATAGGGGAGGTTGTTTTTTTGTTGATAAAAGATGTTCAAAACAGAGGGTTTTTAAAATTATTTTTTATAGTGTTGCATGCTTCTTTTTAAGATATCTTTATTAAAAAGAAGTTTGTTAATTTTAATAATTAATTAACTAAATAATGCGGTATATTTGCCCTCAAACATTTTCTATGAGTATTATTAAACGTTATTCTCTTGTTTTATGCTCTGTCTTACTCGTTTCTTCCTGTGTCTCAAGACAAGAAATTACTTATTTTCAGGAAATAGAGAACTTAGCTAGTATAGATAATCTAGAATCAATTACTCTCAAGCCAAACGACATGGTGAGTATCATTGTTTCTGCTTCGAGTATGGAGGCTGTTGCGCCTTTTAATCTTACTGGAACATCTCGAATATCTCAACCGTCTTCAACAGGTAATTCTAGCAGTATGTCTGGTGGAGGCACACAAGTTCCTTATATGGTGAACACAGATGGAGAAATTGAGTTCCCGGTTTTAGGAACTATCAATGTTTTAGGGATGACCACGAAAGAGCTTCAAGATTATCTGAAGGCAAGGATTAGTGAGTATGTTAAAGATCCTATTGTAAATGTACGCGTAATGAATTTTACGGTGAGTATTATTGGCGCGGTAAACAGTCCAGGAACGTATCCTGTTTCTGGTGAACGTATTTCAATAGTGGAAGCACTTGCGATAGCAGGTGATTTGGCTATTTTTGGTCGACGCGATAATATATTAATAGTTAGAGAGCTTGACGGTAAGAAAACCTATAAATATTTAGATATTCGTGATCCAGAAATTTTAAACTCTGATTACTATTATTTAAAGCAACACGACATTGTATATGTTGAACATAATCGATCCTCAATCCAAAACGCCATTGCAAATAGGAATATTTCTGTATATATCGGTGTAGCTTCATTCCTCTTTACTTTATTCGTGTTTTTTGATAAATAAATTCTCAGATGGAAAATCTTATTGAAGATAGAAACCCAGAAATTCGTGAAACAGACCTTAGGGAGCAAATATTTATATATTTAGGCCACTGGCCTTGGTTTGTCCTTTCACTCATTATAACAATGGGAGCCGCGTATCTATACTTACGATATCAATCTAATATATATAATACAAAAGCTACTATATTAATTAAGGATGAGGGAAATCGGGCAGCTTCAGAATTAGCAGCATTTCAGGACATAGGCGTTGCCTCTGGTCTAAACGCTTCTGGCTTTGAAAATGAAATGTATATTCTGAAGTCAAATAGTCTTACGGAACGGGTGGTAAGAAAACTCAACCTTCATGTAACTTATATATCTGAGGGGAGTTTTCGTAGTTCAGAATTATATAATTTTAGACCTTTTACTGTAAGTGTAGTCACATCAGATAGTGCTTCAATTCCTTCATTTAAACCTTTTTATGTGTTGCCTGTCTCTGAAACTAAATTTCAATTGTGGATTGATGAAGAAGAGGATAAAAAGGAGTATAATTTTGGTGATATAGTATCGCTTCCAGCTGGAGATATTCAAGTTACAAGAAACAAAAATGGCGGAGCGATAAATAGTTCTAATGTCGTTCCAATCCGGGTAGGGATAAGCTCTATTCCTTCAACAGTTGCGCGATATAGAAGAAATATTGCAGTAGATCATGTTGGCGATCGAGCGAGTGTAATTCAACTTTCTATAAACGCTGAAAACATAGATAAGTCTGAAGCTATTTTGAATGAATTAATAAATCAGTATAATGAGGATGCGATTATCGATAGGAGTATGGTTACTCAAAATACGGCTGACTTTATTCAAGGTCGTTTAAAAATTATATCGGAAGAACTCGATTCGGTTGAAGCAGGCAAGGTGGACTTCAAACAGTCTAACAAGATTATCGATCTCGCCACCGAAGGGCAGATAGTTTTAATGAAAGAAGGTGAGTTCATGAGAAGCTTGCTTGATGTTGAAATTCAATTAGAACTTGTAAATATTACAGAAGAGTATTTAAGAAATGCTGGTGAACACGATTTAATTCCTGCAAATTTAGGAATAGAAGCCGATGGTTTAATGATATCCATACAAGCTTATAATGAAGTTTTATTAGAACGTTCTCGTTTGTTAGCTAGCTCGACCGAGAAAAATCCTTCTGTCATTCTCTTGAATGATCAATTAAGTGAGATGAGGGCAAACATTTTTGAAGGTCTGCGGAGTATGAGAAATACTTTGGAGGTTCGGAAGAACGATATTCTAGAACAATCCTCCAGAGTGGATTCCGATATAGTTTCTGCACCACCGAAAGAAAAACTGTTCCGAAGTATAGTGCGTCAGCAAGAACTAAAAGAAGCGTTATACCTTTATCTCTTACAGAAAAGGGAGGAAAATGCAATCTCAATGGCTGTAACAGCGCCAAAAGCTAAAGTTGTTGACTATGCCTATAGCACCTTAGCTCCAATTTCGCCTAACAGGGAAATGATTATGCTTATTGGGCTTACATTGGGTTTGGTTATTCCATTTTCTGTAATCTATTTAAGGTTATTATTGGATAACAAAATCCGAAATAGGTCTCAATTTGAAATGGCTGGCATAACGGCTCCAATTATTGGTGAACTTCCTAAGGTCCGTAAAGACGAAGAGGAGTTAATTAGATTGAACGATAGGTCCATTTTGGCAGAATCATTTAGAATTATGAGTGCCAACTTGCAGTATTTATTTGTTGGGAAACCCAAAGATAACGGCCGTGTAGTACTTGTAACCTCTACCGTTAAGGGTGAAGGGAAAACTTTTATCTCGGCCAACTTAGCAATTACTTTAGCAAACAGTGGTTCGCGAGTAATACTGGTTGGTGGAGATCTCCGAAATCCGCAAATCCATCGATATTTAACAGTTGATAAAAATCGGGATAAGGCAGGTGTAGTGGAGTATCTACTCCATCCAGAGCGAGAGTTAGATGAATTCATAGTAGCATCAGAAGCTTATGAAAATCTTAACTTGATGTTCTCTGGAACCATTCCTCCAAACCCGGCTGAATTATTGATGACGGAGCGAGTAAGTACGTTATTTAAAGATTTGAGATCTAGGTATGATTACGTTGTTGTCGATACAGCACCATCAATGCTTGTTGCTGACACTTTCTTGCTCAGCGAATATGCAGACTCTACAATTTACGTATCGAGAGTTGGATATACTCCAAAAAATTTATTGGCTTTTATCAAAGATAAAATTAAGCAGAAGAAACTTGAAAATGTTGCAATAGCGATTAATAATGTGGATATAGAGAACCTAGGCTACGGAAGTAAATATGGCTATTCGTACAGTTACAGCTATGGTTATGGAAGCAATAATAGAAGAACGCTTTGGAGAAGAATAAGAGATAGTATTGGTCAATAACAGCATTAACCTAACCACTCATATTTTCTTTTGTTGCGTTGACGAGAGCTTCAATCGGAGTAATGAGCTTCTTAGAAATAGTGATTTCTTTTAACTTTTCTAAATGAGCTGGTTTATGGGCATCTGTGCCTAAAAAGTCATAGTGATTGTTTGCAAGTAAATCTATAGATCTTTTGTAAACAGCTGGGCCATAATGGCCCGACAGGGATAGTAGGTTAAGTTGTAAATAGCATCCTTTTCTTTGAAACATAATAACATCGTCAATCTGTCGCAAATAGGGATATCGTTCAGGATGTGCTAATATAGGTTCAAATCCGTGTTGTTGAAGGTCGAAAATTTGAGATTCAACGTAGATGTTTTGCTGAAAATAGGACATTTCGACTAAAACTTTTTTGTCTGATATTGGCAGAAAATCTTTATTGACTAAAAGGTTATCAAACCCTTGGTCTAGCATGTACTCTGCAGATGCATTCACCAGAAAATCTTGAAACCCATTTTCTGCAATTAATTTTCTAAAAGACCTTAATTCTCTTAGTATTTTACTGCTCGAGTTTTGATACATTCCCTCCATAATATGAGGGGTAGCTATAATGCCGGTATATCCTAAATCAATAAACTGATCTAACATAGTCAAGGACATTGCGTTGTTTTCTGAACCATCGTCTATACTGGGTAGAATATGACAGTGCATGTCTGTAAGACCTTCTAGATAGTCGGCGAGGAAATGTTTTTTTCTAAAAAAAGAAAACATATACTTTAAATTTATGCAAAAATACAAATGTAATTCATATTGTTCAGAAATATGATGCCACCATTTTGAACATAATGTTCATAAAGGGCATAATAGACAAAAAATGAATAGATAAAGAGAATATGATTTTGATATCCTAAATAAACGGGTTAATTTTGCATTCAAATTAGAATTAATCTAAATTACATACTATGAAAAAGTTGCTTTTAATTTTTATGGCTGTAGTAGCCATTAGTTGTGGAAACGACAAGAAAACTGAAAAAACCGAAGAATCTAAAATGACCATCGGCGGGAGCCAAGTAGAAAAAACAACTACGGAGGTTGACGATGCAATTGCAAATGTTACTATTGAGGGTAATGATCAAATGAGATTCAACAAAAAAGAAATCCGTGTGAAAGCAGGACAAACTGTTCGGTTAACACTGAAGCACGTGGGGCAGATGGATATTTCTGTTATGGGGCACAACTGGGTGCTTTTAGTGCCAGGAACTGATATGAATGAGTTTGGAGTGGCCGCAGTAGATGCTGCCGACAACGATTATATTCCTCAAGATTATGAAGACGCCATTATTGCGCATACCAAAATGTTAGGTGGTGGTGAAACAGATACTATTGAGTTTGAAGCACCAGAAGCCGGAAGCTACGACTTCCTATGTAGCTTCCCTGGTCACGTAGCTTTGATGCAAGGAAAACTCATCGTAGAATAACAACATTGCATATTTAATTAAAAAAAGACCGCTATTTGGTGGTCTTTTTTGATTTCAGAGGTTAAATAACCCCATTCGAGTTTTAATCTTCCTTTTTATTTTTTTTAGAAAACAGAAATCCCAAAGGGAATAGAATAAAAAGAAAGAGGAACTTTCCGGTAACCAGACCAAAAATTGTAATCGCTGCTGCAAGGAGCATCAACGCTATTTTGTAGTTAGACTTCATAATTCATATCTTCAATAAGGAATCAAAATAAAAAAGAGGAATGCATTTTATTCAGTTCCGTGTATTAATTCAATGAAATCCGACTTTTCTAAATCACCAAAGTATTCTTTTGTATCGATATCTTGCAAGGCTTCAGTAATATTCTCAACCTTGTAACGAACACCAACCATGAGGTCTTCAATGTTTTCGACGGGTTCTTTACCAAAGAAGTCACCAAAAATTTTAAAGTCGGTAATATGACCTTTCTCCACATAAATGCGTAAGTCTAATTCGCCGATAGGGAATCGCTTGGTACGTTGGATGTTGAATTTAGGATTGCGTCCGTAGTTCCAATCCCAGGTATCATATTTTTCTTCTTTTAATTGGTGCACTTTCGTCCATTCCTCTTCGGTTAAATGATACGTTTCGAAAGGTTCACTTTGTTCGTATAATCCCTTGAGGAGTAATTCTCTAAACTTTTCAATTTCAATAGGTTCTTTCAAGAATTCTGAAATATTGGCAACGCGACTACGCACCGATTTATGCCCCTTCGACTCAATTTTGCTCGGCTTTACATTTAGAGCATTGACAACTTCACCTAAATCGGTGTCCATCAGCAAGGTTCCGTGGCTAATCATTCGCTTTCCCGTAGAGAATTGCGCAGTTCCTGATATTTTTTTTCCATCTACCAAAATATCATTCCGACCAATAAGCTCGGCATCAACTCCCATTTTTTTCAATACCTTGATGACAGGTGCTGTGAATTTTTTGAAGTTGTGAAGACTTTTTATATCGTGGTTGGTAATGAAGCTAAAGTTTAAGTTTCCTAAGTCGTGATAAACTGCGCCACCACCCGAAATTCTGCGAACAACTTGAATGTTGTTTTCCTTTACATAATCTGAATTTACCTCTTCTAAAGTATTTTGATTGCGACCAATAATAATTGAAGGGGAGTTGATGTAGAACAGTAAATAATCTGTATCTGGACTAAAATTTCGCAAGGCGTATTCTTCCAATGCCAGATTTAATCTAGGATTGTTATGGCCTTCATTTTCTATGAAAATCATATTATATGTTTTTTGTAAAGATAATTAAATGAAATATTTTAATCTATAATTTCTATAGAGGTCTTGGAGATTTGTTGAATAATTAGAGAGTATAATTAATTTTGCTTTATCCTGAATTGAGTTACAGGAAAAGTTTCCTAGACGATGATGAAAACAATTATAAACAGATATGCATCTGTTGCGGATTTAAACATAAAATTCAATGCTTAAACTGTTATTCACTCACCTATTCTTATCGGTCTAAAAACAACAAAACTGAACCGTGTAATCACGATTCAGTTTTGGTTTTTTTATTAGATATTTATTTCGATAATTGAAACAAATATACTTATAGCTTATTCTTTAATGAGCTTTTTTATAACCTGTCCCTCTTTACCTTTTATCAATACAAAGTAGGTGGATGAAGCAAGTCTGGAAACATCGATAACTTTTTCAGTCCCCATATTTCTTAGATCTACTTCTAAAATCAACCTACCTCGTAAATCTAGAACTCTTAAGTTTTCAAGCGCGAGTCTTGATGGGTTTCCGATAACAACAGCATGATTCGCAGGATTAGGATACAATTGTACGGTTCCTAAATCAAAGTCGCTTGTACTTAGAACAGCATTGACAGTCAGTTCAAAAGAACAAGTAGCTTCATTTCCATAAGCATCTTCTGCAGTTAACGTAATCGTATGAGTACCTTCAGGCAGTTGCGTTCCTGCAACTGGATCTTGAGATGTGATTGTTACTGGGTCGGTACAGTTGTCAACAGCTGTCGCTTCTCCAGTAGCAAAGTAATCAGGAATTGTATAGAACTCATCGCCTGGCTCTGTATCTACGGTTTGATCTGCCGGGCAGGTAATTACGGGTGCTATACTATCTTCTACCGTAACTACAGCAACGCATGTATCTTCATTTCCGAAGGCATCCGTTACTGTCAACGTTACGTTATTTTCTCCAATATCAGCACAGGTAAAGCTGCTTTTGGAGATGCTCATAGCATCAATACCACAATTATCTGTTGATCCACCATCGACTTCTGCTGCGGTTATGGTTGCATTTCCAGAAGCGTCTAATTGAATCGTTATATTTTGACAAACTGCGGTTGGAGCTTCATTGTCTTCTACTGTTACTACAGCGACACACGAATTTTCATTTCCGTTTACATCAGTTACTGTCAAGGTAACGTTATTGGCTCCAATATCAGCACACGTAAAGGTGGTTTTAGAGATGCTCATAGCATCAATACCACAATTATCGGTAGAACCACCGTCAACATCTGCTGCGGTTATGGTCGCATTTCCAGAAGCGTCTAATTGAACTGTAACGTTTTGGCATACAGCGGTAGGTCCTTCGGTATCGTTTACGGTAACCGTAAAAGAACAGGTTTCTACTGGGTTGGTACCATCGTTATATTCAAATGTATTCGTAGTTACTCCTACAGGGAAGATACTTCCACTAGGCAGACCTGCAGTTTGGGTTAATGTTCCCGAACCACCGCAACCAGCTGGTGAGTCTACTGAAAAAGTTACTACGGCACCACAAACCCCAGGATCGTTATCTTGTACGATATCTCCGGGACAAGTAAGAGGACCGCCACCACCGCCACCGTCTCCGATGACATTGACAATTGCTGAACAGGTTGTTGAGGCTCCCGTATCGTTAGTAACTTCGACAAGAATTGTGTTCAAGCCTACATCAGAGCAGTCAAAACTAACCGTCGTTGCAAGCGGGCTGCCCGCAAGTACAGAATAGCTTCCACAATCAACTGATGCGTCGTATAATAAGTCTTCCGCATTGATAGTGGCATTCCCAGAACCATCTAGAGGAACATCTAAGATTGGAGCTTCAATTTCATAACCATAGGTAATTCCCCAACTGTTGAGTGTGCCTGAATAGGCATATGCAACGTCAGATACTCTCAGTTCCCAAACGCCCAAAGTGCTTTCGCCATCGAAAACTGATAACGGGTTGTTGGGTATAAAGCTTCCCTCTATTGTTGGGGTGGAATTTGCACATTCATTCTCGATCGGAGTAGCTGCCTCGTCATCTAGGGTAGCGAGAATATCCGCTCCAGAACATCCATATCCAGAGGTGGTCCTTCCTGGTCTATCAACGATTACCGCTGTAGTTCCCGATGGAGATTTTATTCTGACAATTAAATCGCCTACCCATGAATGTGTAATGTTCAAGTCCACATCTAAATCGGTGATGGTAACATCTTCCGTAACGTTCATCGTAACAGTAACACCATTTGAACTACCGTCTGGGATTGCTATTCCAACAGTACTCGATTGCGAATTGCTCATTGGGATGTTGCCTGAACCCATACAAATTATTTCTGGTGGGTTGTTGGTAACGTTAATATCGTCAGTCAACGTTGTTGGACCTCCTGTACAGAAATCATCGACATCATACGATACTGTAACTAATCCTGGTCCGACAACACTTGGGTCGAAAGTAAAGGTGGTTCCATTGCCGTCGTCTGTTACTCCAGGGCCACTGTATACACCACCGGCGGGACTACCACCAGAAAGTCCAGTCTGAATGCCACCAGCGAGACATACTTCTTCTACAACATTTAAGCTTGCAATAGAAGGGGGTAAGTCGAATGCTTCCGTTCCATCTGTCTTGCTCGATGACGAACCTTGATCTGCACTATACCCAAGTCCTCTTCTAGCAAAAGCGGTCCAAATGGCACATTGGTTGGCTCCACCATACATGGCGTTGTCTGCTGCTAAAATAGCATCACGACCATCGACAAAACCGGGGTAACTCGACTGTAATTTTAATCCTTCGGTCACTAAGGCCAAGGCGATGTTGTTTCCGCCGGTTCCGTTATAGAAATCAGGATCGAATCCGTGGATGTCTATAAGTTCCCATGTCATTTCCCATAGCATTTGTGCCCATACTGATCCTACACCGTGTGGCGCGACTTCGGTTTTAATATCGTCGTAAGTATGTGGGTTTATGGTAAAGTTGGTGCTGTAGGGATGCGTTCTTATTCCAGGGCCATTAGAGCCCTCACCGATTAGCCAAGTTCCAATGCCACGTGAATCCGAACCGCTATCGCCACTTTGCATGGTGAGCATCAGGCCGTAATAATCGCTCCATCCTTCACCCATCTGTTCTGAACCTCCCAAGGTGCTTAACCTATTTGAAATTCCATGGGCATATTCGTGAATTATAACGAGGTTGTCTAAGTCACCATCTCTCGAACCACAAACATACATTTGCATCCGTGGTCTTTGTCCGTCTGGAGGAGTTGCAAAGTTCGCGTTACAAGTACCTGAACCATCTTGTGCTTCAGCGTTTACTGGATCGTTTCCAAAACCACCATTTCCGTAGTTGTTGTGCTGAAAATTCCCACTAGCTTCGTCAAAACCATAGCGGTAAGTGACATCGTGAATAATGTTATTCCAATAGAACAGGTTGGTTACTGCCGCGTCTTCCGATCTGTTACTGCTGCTATAGTTCGTGTTTATGGGAAAGTCGAAAACTAAGTTGCCACCCGGACTGTACGCATAGTTCCCATTGGGTTGGTTGTTGGCGTTGTGGTCTGTATAGGCATCTACGTTGTTTCCTCGTGTGTTGGTATAATCAGCAGTGTAAGTTCCGTTGATATCGTGCCAACCGTAAGGTGAAGCCGTTAAATCTTCTGGATTTGTCACCAAGGTGCGCCCGCCGTGATTTGGACTTTCCACTGGCATCGCATACACTCTATAGCTAGCGGCCGGAGGTGGTGCAACCATGGTTGCGGCTTCGGTATTGCTATAGTGTCTAGGTTGTTCCATCGGACCAACAAAAGGGGCCGAGTTTTCAGCCGTGTGAATATGGTCGTCGTGATCTCCTAAGATGTTACAGGAAATAGTCCAGTTGTCTTTGTCTATAATCATTCCATTTGAGGCATCAACACGGAAGTTCCACCAATCGGACGAAGTAGTTTCGGCCACAGAAAGCTCCCAAACCAAATAGGTGCCTATTCCTTCTCGGTAGTAATACATTAACTTGGCAGGAATATTCTCTGAAGAAATACCAGCTTTATTAAATACAGCAGCTTTGTTACTGCCTCCGATGTGTTCAATTTCTTGAAGATTATCTATCGGATAATTCATCTGTCTCGCAACCGAAGTAATGGCTTGACTTGCAGATATTCCTTGAGAGTTACTCTTTACCGTAGCTAATATGTCCTTGAGGAACCTATTGTGTTCCACTAATAGTTCTCCATGCTTGTCGAAGTGGACACTGGATTCTGTACCATAAACCTCAAGACCGTTTATGGCTTGACGTAGGTATATATGGTGAATCCCGCTAATGCTACTCACATGTTGTTTGGTAATTACATAGGAGGGATTATTTTGTTTGACCAATTCAGCAAGTGAAATGGTTGACAGTTCTGTTGTTTGTGGGGTTGGTTCTTTTTCCCGGGTTCTTTCTTGCGCTGAAACTTGTATGGTTAATAAGCTTAACGAAAAAAAGAAAAGTGTAAATTTTTTCATTTAAGGACGTTTTTTATTCACGTCTAATTTAACAATAAGATTTTAAATTAAGATATCATTAGGAAATTAGTTTATATGATTTTTAAAAAACAGAATTAGAACAAAAAACCCTCGCGTTTTGCAAGGGTTTGATATACGATGTAGTATAAATATCAATATTTAATATAATCCACAATCTCTAATCCATAGCCAATCATTCCTACACGTTTGGTTTGTTTACTATTGGATAATAGTTTTATCTTGCTAATGCCAATATCGTGAATGATTTGTGCGCCGATTCCAAAATCTCTTGAATCCATTTCAATTCTCGGTGCTTTGACAACTTTATCAGGAACTTGTAGTTCTTTAAGCTCTCTAAGTCGGGTTAGGAGGTTTAAGGATTTTGGTCGTTGATTAATAAAAATAATCGCGCCTCTACCTTCTTTGTTAACCGCCTCGAACATATCATCCAATTTTTGGTCGGCATTGTTCGTTAAGGCAGCCAAGATATCACTGTTGACCAAGGTGGCATTTACGCGGACCAAGACAGGGTCGTTTTGTTTCCAATTTCCTTTGGTAAGTGCTAGGTGAATCTGATCGTTTGTGGTTTGCTTATACGCTCTCACTCTGTAATCTCCAAACTTCGTCATTAAATGAAAGTCCTCCTCCTTTGTAATAAGCGAGTCGTGCTCCATTCTATATTTCACCAAATCTTCAATAGAAATAAGTTTGAGATCGAATTTCTTGGCTACTTCCATCAGTTGCGGAAGACGCGCCATCGTCCCGTCTTCATTCAGGATTTCAACTAAGATACCTGCGGGTTGAAGTTCGGCTAATCGCGCTAAATCGATTGCGGCTTCGGTGTGCCCAGTGCGTCTTAAAACACCACCTTCTTTTGCGCGTAACGGAAATATATGCCCCGGACGCCCTAAATCTGAAGGCTTTGTGTTTTCGTCTACTAAAGATTTTATCGTTTTTGCACGGTCGTGAACAGAAATACCAGTTGTACATCCGTGGCCAATTAAATCAACAGATACGGTAAACTGGGTATTGTGCAATACCGTATTGTCTTCTACCATCATGGTTAAATCGAGTTCCTTGCATCGTTCTTCAGTAAGCGATGCGCAGATCAAGCCCCGACCGTGGGTGGCCATGAAATTAATCATTTCAGGGGTAACCATTTCGGCGGCGGCAATAAAGTCGCCTTCATTTTCTCGATTTTCGTCATCTACTACAATGACAACCTTTCCATTGCGGATATCCTCAATGGCATCTTCAATAGTATCTAATTTTATCGTGTCTTTTTCTATCGTACTCATGGATTTCAAAATATGGCGCAAAGGTATGAAATATAGTACGGTTTTACTATCAACAAATCGTTAACGATAAACTTCAGGAAATGGGAGCGAATTTAAGGTGTGGTACTATCTTATAAGGCATAATAATTACGCCTTCTTTTTTATGAATTTAAATAATCTGCCAATGCGTTGTAGCACCGAGTCCATATCAAAAACACCTTGGTCTGTCGTTGCTCTGTTGGTGAGCCAAATACTAAGAGGAAGCATTATTGCAGTACTTAGCCACGTAGCAATGAATGGATTTAAAGTGCCATCTTCTGCACTGTTTTTGGCAAAAATTCCGATGAAATGATAGGTTAGAAAAAGAACAATGGCGATAACCATAGGCAGGCCCATTCCGCCTTTTCTAATAATGGCGCCGAGGGGAGCCCCGACAAAGAACAAAATAAAACAAGCAACGCCAAGAACATATTTTTCATGGAGGGCGATCTCAGTCTTGTTCAGCTGTTTCGTTTTAGTTCTGAAATCTTCTCTTTTTGCAATGGTGGTGTTCAGTGTTCCTTTTACATTATTGAGTGCCAATTTCGCAATTTGTATCTGATCATTGATATGAAATAAATCTAAAACACCAGAGACACTATCGGTTTTAATCGATTTTAATTTCGGAGCCGTAGGGTTGGTTTGGGTAGATCCTTTGCGTTTTTCCATGCCACTGCGATAGTACATGTTTTTAGTATAAGCATTGATTTCTCTTGTAAAGGTTTTGGATAACGAGTCGATTTCCATGCGCAACTCACTAATGTTGTACATGTTTTGATTGTTGAAATCGTGTTCTTTATCGATATCTCGCGTGTTGAATTCGGTTAAATCTATGTTGATTGTGTATTCGTCAAAGTAGCTCCGCGCAAAAGGATCGTTTTTTTTCTGGGCAGTGTTGTGTGGGTGGATTTCCTCGTAGTAATTCCCTTCACGCAAGATGAGCGACAAGGTGTTGCTTCCTTCTTGACTCACCAATTCGCCGCGATTGGCAACAATTACCGTACGGTTTTCATTCGGTCGTTTTAAGTCTTTTTGGTGAATAATAACGGATTCTAAATATTGCCCACGATCTCCCGATTTTTTATCTACTTTGATATTAAAATCATCGCCAATTTGACTGAACTGTCCCTCGGCAATAACCATCGACGGTTGAAACTGCGAAATGTTTCGACGCAGATTGAGCCATTTATATTCGGAGTACGGGATAACGTTGTTGGCAAAAAAGAATGCAATGATGGATATTAAAGCAATAAAAATCATCACGCTACCCATAGCGCGCTGGAGTGAGATTCCTGACGATTTCATAGCCGCAAACTCGGTGTTCTCAGCAAAATTTCCGAAAACCATCAACGAGGTAACAAGAATGGTTAAGGGGAGAACCAATGGCATCAGACGTGGCGAGACATACCATAAGAATTTTAGAACTATCCACGTGTCTAAGTCTTTACCTGCCAATTCTGATATGTACAGCCAGATGGTTTGTAAGACAAAAATGAACATTAAAATAATGAAGACACTTGCAAATGTCTTCAAGTAAGAAACTAAAATATATCTGTCTAAAATCTTCACAGAGGGGAGGTGTTACAGCTTGTTTATATAATAGCCTTCACTTTTATAGCGCGCTTCATCAAAAGTAAACAAGGTTTTGGATAGGGGCTGATTCGTTTTGAATGAATTTACGGTTAGCGTATATTGGTTGTCGTTGGCATCTGTTTGAATGAGCTTGTATATGTGATGTGTTTGCACGTCAATACCCAAAAAGATGTTTTTTATCTCGGCATTTTTATCAATGGGGGTAAGCTTGATGTATTGAATTTTTCTGCCCTTTACATTTTGCTCGATATCCATCTTATAGTTATATCCTTTTTCATAAAAAGTTAACATTTTTGATGGGGTGATTTCTGAATCGTCTTGGGGGTTGTAAGCCGAAATAGTTACTTCTTCGTCCTCTGGAACGATAGTGTGAATTACTTTGCCATCAAAGATACGCGTTGTTCCCATCATATTGAGCACGTATTTATCGCCTTCAAGGGTTACATCTCCGCGGGTTTCTTGACGAATGTTTTGACTCGGGATATCGATGAGATATTTAAAGTCGATATAGATGTTGTCGTAGCTTTTAACTTTTTCAGAGACTTGCTTGAGTAAGGTTTGGGCATTTTGTGCATAAGAAAATGCGGTAAATAGAAAGAGTAATATTAGCACGCTTCGCTTTTTCATCTGTGTAGTTTTTTACTTTGAGAAAATTAGGGTTAAAAGTCTTGTTTTAATCCGTTTCTGATTCGTTGTCTAAAAAGGCATGGAGATCATCGATTGTTGGAATCAAAACATCTCTGGCTTTGCTTCCTTCAAATGGTCCGACGATTCCTGCCGCTTCTAATTGATCGATAATCCGGCCAGCGCGGTTATAACCTATTTTTAATTTTCGTTGTAACATAGAGGTTGAACCTTGCTGTGCAATTACGATAAGTTCGGCAGCTTCACGGAACTTATCATCACGATCGTCGATATCTACATCAAGACTTGTGCCACCTTCATCATCGTCGTACTCTGGAAGCTGATGGGCTTGCGGATACGCTTTTTGCGAACCGATAAAATCTGTAATGTCATCAACTTCTGGCGTATCTACAAACGCACACTGCAATCGGGTGAGCTCATTTCCTTCAGTATAGAGCATATCACCGCGACCAATGAGTTGATCGGCACCAGCGTTGTCTAAAATAGTTCGGGAATCGATTTTGCTCGTCACTCGAAATGCCACACGGGCAGGAAAGTTGGCTTTAATAATTCCCGTAATAACATTTACCGAAGGTCGCTGGGTTGCAACAATTAAGTGGATTCCAACAGCTCGGGCTAATTGTGCCAAGCGGGCAATAGGAGTTTCGATTTCCTTTCCTGCTGTCATGATTAAATCGGCAAACTCGTCGATGACCAACACAATATAAGGAAGAAACTTGTGACCGTCGTTCGGATTGAGTTCTCTGTTTTTGAATTTGTTATTGTATTCCTTGATATTTCGAACCATCGCATTTTTCAGCAAGTCGTAACGTTCGTCCATTTCAATACATAGCGAATTCAAGGTGTTGACCACTTTGGCGGTGTCGGTAATAATTGCCTCTTCGGAATCGGGCAGCTTTGCCAAATAATGTCTTTCAATCTTATTGAATAATGTAAGCTCTACCTTTTTTGGATCGACAAGGACAAACTTTACTTCAGCCGGGTGTTTCTTATACAGTAATGAGGTTAGAATAGCATTAAGCCCTACCGATTTACCTTGTCCAGTGGCTCCCGCCATAAGCATGTGCGGCATTTTTGCCAAATCGACAACAAAGGTTTCATTGCTGATGGTTTTACCAAAGGCGATGGGGAGTTCCATTTCTGCATTTTGAAACTTTGCAGAAGCGATTACAGATCGCATCGAAACAATTTTCGGATTTTTGTTTGGCACTTCAATCCCTATTGTTCCTCGTCCTGGAATTGGGGCAATAATTCGGATTCCCAACGCCGCTAACGAAAGGGCGATATCGTCTTCTAAGTTTTTAATTTTGGATATGCGAATTCCAGCATCGGGCACAATTTCGTATAAGGTAACCGTAGGACCTACCGTAGCCTTAATATTTGCGATGCCTATTTTATAGTTGTTGAGGGTTTCAACAATGCGGTCTTTGTTTTCTTCGAGTTCTTCTTGGTTGATTGTTATGCTTCCGCCAGAGGTATGATCGCGCAACAAGTCGAGACCAGGAAAGCGGTATTGGCTCAAATCTAACCGCGGATCGTATTTACCGTGTTCTTTAACCAGCTTTTCACTTAAGGTGTCTACTTCTTCTTCCTCAACGGTTGCTTCAACTTCCATAGCAACATCACCTTCCTTCTTTGGTTCGAGGGTTGTTTTAATCGGTTTTTCATTAGGTTGCGCAGGCGCAACGGGAACATCAACTACTTCCGGCTGATCGGGCTCTTGTGCTGTGGGAGCAGAGGTTGCTACCGCGCTTGATTCTTCAGCAGAAAAGTCGTCTAAAATGTCTTTTTTAGTGGATTTAAAATATTGTCCAACTTTTTCCGGTGTCAATTGGATACGAACTACCAAATAAGCGATGAGGACAAACGCGAGAATAAAAACAGCGCCGATGAATCCTACGTAATCCTGTAAGAATAAATTGGTTTCAAATCCGATAACACCACTAAAAATAGTGGCTTTCGAATTGAAAAAACCAAAGAAAACCGATAACCAAATCATAAGCAGAAGCCCCCATATCCATCGTTGGACCAGTGACTTTCTATTGTAATCCATGAAAAAGAATATGCCGGTTAACCCAATTAAGATCGCTATGAAAAAGGCTGCGATACCAAATCCTTTAAAGATGAAAAAGTGTCCGACGTTGGCTCCGAACTTGCTCAGCCAGTTTTCTGCCTGTAATTCTCGATCGGCCCAAATACCGATGTCGCTTTGATCTGCTTGCCAAGTGAAAAAGTAGGATGCAAAAGACAAAAATAGCGCTGCCCCAAAAAGGAACAAAAAACTTCCCAACAGGATTTTCTGTTGCATGGAAAGCGAGAACTTCATTTTCTTAGTTGCAGCTCGGGAAGATTTAGATTTACTTTTCTTTCTTTTGGCCATGAATGAATGGGTTGACTTTTAGCAAAAATACAAATATCGACGACTACACGTTATAATAAAACTTTTTCAATACCATATACTATGGGGGAAAGTGTATTCATTGCGCAGCATTTTCAGGTAAACTTAGGAATATAAATAATACAACCGATAATTACGGCAGTTATTGCCGCAAAAAAAACAGCTCCAGCAGCGATGTCTTTAATAAAACCAATTTTTGTATGAAAGTTGGGGTGGATAAAATCGGCCATTTTTTCTATGGCGGTATTGAGTCCTTCGGCACACAATACAAGTCCAATAGCAAAGATTTGAAACATCCACTCGGTCGTGGTTAACTCAAAGTGAAATCCCGCTCCAATCATTATTAAACCGATGACTGATTGCACTTGGATACTGGGCTCTGTTTTCACTAGGAGATAGGCGCCTTTTAAAGCATAGACTACAGCTTTGGCGCGCTTTCCGAAATAACTATCCCACATTATTTTAGGCTTTTGAGTGCGGCATCATAGTCTGGCTCTTCGCCAATTTCGGGAACTTGTTGTGCGTGAATTACTTTTCCATTTTCATCGAGAACTACTATGGCCCGTGAGAGCAAGCCACGTAACGGTCCTGTTGTCATCGCAACACCGTAGTCTTTTCCGAAATTACCATCCCGGAAATCGGATAGGTTGACGATGTGGTTTAATTTGGCTTCATCAACATATCGCTTTTGTGCAAAGGGTAGATCTTTTGAAATGGCGAGGACTTTTGTGTTTTCAAGATGCTGAACTTCTTCATTAAACTTTGTTACAGATAGTGCACATACATTGGTGTCTATGCTCGGAAAGATGTTCATTATCACCCGCGAGCCACTGAAATCAGCTTTGGTCTTTTCTTCCAAATCGGGAGTTGTCAGTTTAAAGTCGGGAGCGTCTGTACCAACATTGGGTAAAGCTCCGGCCGTATTTATGTTTTTTCCGCCTAGTTTGATTGTAGCCATAATTTGTCGTGTTTTAAGCCTCTAAAGATACAGATTCAAGAAGTAAATTTCTAAAAAATAACTTTTAAAAAAGAAACAGCATTTTCAGGAACTATAATCATAAATCGAGTAGGAAGCAAAGGCGGGTAATTACTTCCGACTTTGCTGTCCTCTCACACCACCCAACGTACGTCTCTCGTATTAGGCGGTTTTCTCAATGGTCAACCGTAATTAGCAGTGAGACTGTACA
>Ga0209075_1000436_pt1 | contig 40310 bp, 31 predicted proteins | sample Stecom2011_FD_187523 | JGI IMG/M metagenome (GOLD analysis project Ga0209075, IMG submission 187523) | Agricultural soil microbial communities from Utah to study Nitrogen management - Steer compost 2011 (SPAdes) (version 2) | ecosystem: Environmental > Terrestrial > Soil > Agricultural land...
GACCCGGTCACCGGCCAGCAACTCACCTCGGCCAATTGCGCCCAGCCTGCGGACTCGCCGCTGGATAAATCCCCCCTCGACGATCTGCTGAACGACGAGAATATGCGCGCCATCGGCGGCAATATCGCGGACGAAAAGCCGGCGAAACTCCAACCGCCGGGGCCTGCGATAGAATCGGCAAAATAGTCGCCTTTAATAGCCCGCATGCGTCACCTGGGCTCATATCCCTCCTGAAAATTCAATTCTCACACTGGACTATTCTGCACGTGTGTTCAGATTAAGCGCACCGGTGGGTTTAAGCGGCACCGTTGCGTGCGCGTCCCATCACATCAATAGTCATTATTTGGGTGAGGGTTATGAGCAACTTAATCGAAAAGCATACCATCGAATTACAGGTGGCGGGCGCCAACGAGCGCGACGTCGGCAAAGGCGGCGCGCGCGTGAGCAAAGATGTCCTTGACGAGCTCGGCATTCGCCAGGGTGATGTCATCGAGATCCGCGGCACGCGCAGCACCGCGGCGATCGCATTGCCGCCGTTTCCCGAAGATGAGGGGCTGCCGATCATCCGGCTGGACGGGCTTATCCGCGCCAACGCCGGCATCAGCATGGGCGAGAAGGTCGAGGTGCTCGCCGGGCAGCCCAAACCGGCACAAAAGGTCGTGGTGGCCCCGGCGCATGAGAATATGCGCCTGCAGGGAAGCGGCGAGGCGCTGATGCGCACGCTGATTGAGCGGCCGTTGAGCGCGGGCGATGTGGTGTCGACCTCGGTTTACCGGCGCGAGCCGGGCATGAACCAGGGGCAGTTTCCCGAAGACGTCTTTCGCCAATTCTTCCAGCAGCGGGCATTCGGTCTGCAGGAGATTCGTCTGCAGGTCGTGGCGACCAAGCCCAAGGGGATCGTTCAGGTCACCCAGGACACCGAAATCGAGCTGCGCCCGGAGCGCGTCCAGCCCGAGGAGACCCGCCGCGCCCAGGTGACCTACGATGACCTGGGCGGGCTGGACGACGCGATCGCCCAGGTGCGCGAGATGATTGAGCTGCCGCTCAAGCAACCCGCGCTCTTCCAGCGCCTGGGCATCGATCCGCCCAAGGGCGTATTGCTCCACGGGCCGCCGGGCACCGGCAAGACCCTGCTCGCCCGGGCGGTCGCCAATGAATCGGACGCCGCGTTCTTTCATATCGCCGGCCCCGAGATCATGGGCAAGCATTACGGCGAATCCGAGGAGCGCCTGCGCGAGATCTTCGACGAAGCCCAGCGCAATTCCCCGGCGATCGTTTTCTTCGATGAGATCGACTCCATCGCGCCCAAGCGCGACCAAACCACCGGGGAGACCGAGCGGCGCATCGTCGCCCAGTTGCTCACGCTGATGGACGGGCTGGAGGCGCGCGAGAATGTCGTGGTGGTCGCCACCACCAACCGGATCGACGCGGTCGACGAGGCCCTGCGCCGCCCGGGGCGCTTTGACCGCGAGATCGTCATCGGGGTGCCCGACCAGGAGGGGCGACACCAGATCCTCAATATCCACACCCGCGGCATGCCGCTTGGTGAGGACGTGAAGATCGAGGAGTTCTCGCGAAAAACCTACGGGTTTGTCGGGGCCGATCTGGCGGCTCTTACCCGCGAGGCGGCCATGGAAACCCTGCGGCGCAACCTGCCCGATATCGACCTGAACCGCGAGGAAATTGCGCCCGAGGTTCTGGAGAATCTCTTTGTCACCCGCGATGACTTCACTGACGCGCTCAAACGCGTGCAACCGTCTGCGCTTCGCGAGATCATGATTCAGGTGCCCAACGTGCGCTGGGAGGATATTGGCGGGCTTGAAACCGCGAAGTCTCAACTTCGCGAGGGGGTTGAGCTGCCGCTTCAGCATCCCGAGGCGTTTGAGCGCATGGGGATCCGGCCGGCGCGCGGCTTCTTGCTCTACGGGCCGCCGGGCACCGGAAAAACGCTCATCGCCAAGGCGGTCGCGCGCGAGGCTGAGGCGAACTTCCTGTCGATTAAGTCGAGCGATCTTCTGTCAAAATGGTACGGCGAGTCCGAGAAGCAAATCGCGCGACTCTTTGCGCGAGCCCGCCAGGTCGCGCCGACGGTTATCTTCATCGATGAGATCGACTCGCTTGCGCCGCAGCGCGGCAGCGGTCTTGGCGAGCCGGCGGTAACCGAGCGCGTGGTGAACACGCTCCTGGCCGAAATGGACGGCCTGGAAGGGCTTGAGGGCATCGTGGTAATCGGTGCGACCAACCGCCCTACCCTGCTCGACCCGGCACTGCTGCGCCCCGGGCGCTTCGATGAGTTGGTCTATATTCAGGTTCCTGAGGACGAGGGACGCCTGAAGATCCTGCAGATTCACACCGCCGCGATGCCACTTGCTCAGGACGTCGATCTCGGGTCCATCGTCGAGCGCACCCGGCGTTTTACAGGCGCCGACCTGGAGAACCTGACGCGGCGCGCCGGGCTGAACGCCCTGCGCATGAACCTGGAATCCCCAGAAATTCCCATGAGCGCCTTCGAGGATGCTCTGAAGGATTCCTATCCATCCGTTACCGTGGAGATGGAGCAGGAGTACGAGAATATGAGCCTTGAATTAAAGCGCGAGCACCCTGCAGGGCGCGGGCGCCTGGGCTTTAGCACCGGTAGCGAGGCGAGCTAATCGCCTGAGCATATGCGAGCTAAGCCACTGAAAAGCCTGGTCATTTCGACAAAATATATCGACGTGACCAGGCTTTTTATTGATTGGCGGGGGCCGGATTATCTCAAACCCAGCATCTCCTCGACGATGCGATCGGTGACCTCGGCGGTCGGCAAGTTGTCGTGGTCGGCGCGCTTAAAGATCTCCATGAGCGAGTCGTAAATCCCTTCGGTTTTGGCGCGCGCCCAGTCGCCGTCCTCGCCGGCAAGGTCGGCGACGACCTGAATCAATCCGCCGGCATTAATCACATAGTCGGGCGCATATAGGATACCGCGCTCGCGCAGCGCCAGACCGTGACGATCCTCGGCCAATTGATTATTCGCCGACCCGGCAACAATCCTGCAGGTCAGCTGCTTTATGCTTGCATCATTGATGGATGCCCCAAGTGCGCAGGGGGAAAAAATATCGGCATCAACCGAGTAAATCGCCTCCGGAGGCACCGCGCTTGCGCCGAATTCGCGCTCGCAACGCTGTACCGCAGCCAAATCAATATCCGTCACGACCAGGTCCACACCGCGGGCGTGCAGACTCGCGGCAAGATGATAACCGACACTTCCAACGCCCTGGATGGCTACGCGAAGCCCGGCAAGGTCCTCGCGCTGGAACATATACTTCGCCGCGGCCTCGATCCCGCGCAGTACCCCGCGCGCGGTCACCGGCGACGGATCGCCCGAACTCATCGCGCCGCTTGAGGTCCCCAGCACATGGCGAGTACGCGTGGCGATCACGTCCATATCGGCGACCGACGTCCCGCTATCCTCCGCGGTAATATAGCGGCCCCCAAGGTTGTCGACGAATTCGCCAAATTCTTCAAAAATCTCAACGCGCTGGGCTTGCGACATATTTTTGGGGCGCAGCAAAACCGCCTTTCCACCGCCGTGGGGAACCCGGGTGATCGCAGCCTTATACGTCATCCCACGCGCCAGGCGCATCGCATCGCGCAGCGCCGACTCGGTGGAGTCATACTCCAGAAAACGACATCCCCCGATTGCCGGGCCCAGCGTCAAATTATGCAGCGCGACAATCGCGCGCAGGCCCGTTTTCGAACTGAGCTTGAAGTAAATATCTCCAAAATCGAGGTTTTCGGCATACTCGAATAGATCCATCATCACCGTCTCCGTTCAAAGGCTTCAACGCCCGAATTGGGCGCCGAATTCTCTTGTGAGTTAAGCGCTTTCTTCTGCGAGATCTCCTGAATTTGGGGGCTTTTATTTTTTAGAATTGAGAAAAGTCATAACGAGCGTATTCTGCGCACGCAAGTGCACAAGAAAAATAATTTTTGACGCACCGCGCCATTAATCCGAATCCAATCAATCACTTACCAGAGCACGAGCCCAGCCGGACGCGGCATATACCTGCGCGCATATTAAAGACGCGTCCGCATTGCTCAGGCTTGAATTTACGCCATATGTCGCTACTATATATGACAAGTGGCGCGGACGGTGTTTTTTTCGCCACAGCCTCCATGACCGGGACTCAGAAATGACCGCAGCGATCGATATCTCAGGATTTTTAGGCGTACCGGAAGAAAGCTCGCCGACCGCGCGAATCTCACTTCTGCGCAGCGGACTGCCCTATCAGGCGCTTGAGCGCATTCAGGAGGCGCTGGGGCTGAGCCTGGAGGAAATCGCCGGTGCGCTGGGCATCTCGACGCGCACCCTGAACCGGCGAAAAGACCAGAATGCACTTCAACAAGAGGAGTCCGATCGAGTCTTTCGAATCGCTCGGGTATTTACCCACGCTCTGGCGGTTTTCGGCGAGCCCGAGAAAGCCTCGCGCTGGTTTCGCCGCGAGAACCCGGCTCTCGACGGCCTGCGCCCATTCGAGATCTTTGATACCGATATGGGCGCGCAGATGGTCGACGATCTTTTAACGCGCATCGAATTCGGGGTTTTTAGTTGAGTAGCCCCGATATGCTGACAGTGTGGCGACTTTGCAGCGAGCGTTATGCCGATAGCGCGTTTGAGGGCATCGGGGCAAAGCGGGTTGGCGGGCGCTGGAACTCGCGCGGCACGCCGATGGTCTATACCTCGGAGAGCCTGGCGCTGGCCGCGCTCGAATTGCTCGTGCATGTGCGCGCCGAAGATGTGCCCGATGACCTGATCGCGGTCTGCGCCCGGGTCCCGCGCGAGCTCATAATCGAGCCCTTCGGCGCCCAAAAAGAAACGCTGCCCGAAGGTTGGCGAAGCGTCAGCGGCAACGCCCAGGTGGTCGCCCTGGGCGACCGCTGGCAGCAATCAGGCGAAGCGGCCGCGATGGTTGTACCCTCGGTGGTGATCCCGCAGGAGTCCAATATCCTGCTCAACCCGGAGCATCCGGACTTCGGCGCAGTCGAGATCGGCGCACCTCGCCCCTTCGCGTTTGACCCGCGACTTTTTGCCTGAGCATCGAGCGCACGCTCGCGATTTTTTCTGACTTCCTCAGTGATTTCGAAGCGCGTCGATCAACTCGGATTTGTCCATCCTGGAGCGCCCGTCAATCCCAACCTCTTTGGCTTTGTCGTAGAGATCCTTTTTGGTCCAGGTCTCATAGGCCGACTGTTTGCCGCCCTTGACCGAGGCATCGCGCCCTGAATTCGCGATGCGCGCGGCCTTCTCTTTACTCATTCCCTCGCGGCGAAGCGCCTCATACTGGCGCTCATTCTTGATTCGTCTTCCGTTGCTGGCTGGCATGGGATTCCTCGCTGATTCGAGTTCATAGAAAACGCGTCGCGAGTTTCACAGGTGCCGCGAGCATACCGATTTCGGACGCGACGCAGCGGCACCCCCGAAGTCTAAACACCACGGCACTCCAATCACGAAAGATGCATCGAACCCGAATCCTGGCTCAGCTCAATTCCTCCAAAATCCGCTCGGATACCCGCAACCCGTCCAGGGCAGCGCTCACGATTCCGCCGCCATAACCCGCGCCTTCGCCGGTCGGATAAAGCCCCTCAATGGACAGCGACTGCAGCGTCGAATCATCGCGCTCAATGCGTACCGGCGAGCTTGTTCGGGTCTCCACGCCCACCAAAATGGCGTCGTTGGTCAAAAATCCATTCATTTTCTGCTCGAATTGCCCCAGCGCGCTTTGGAGGCTTTTAATGACGAACTCGGGATAACAGCGGCTCAGGTCGCCCGCGGCGATACCCGGTTTATAGGTCGACTCGCGCATATCCAGGCTGGGGCGCCCGTCGCGAAAATCGCAGAGCCGCTGGGCAGGGGCAATAAATCCGCCGCCGCCCAGCTCATAGGCACGCCGCTCGGCCTCGTGCTGAAAGGCCATGCCGTCGAGCAGCCCCCCATAATCGCCCAGGCCGTCGATGGGGCCGAAGCTGCCAAAATCCGAGGGTTCGACGCTGACGATCAATGCCGAGTTTCCCCAATGACCACGCCGACTTGCGTGACTCATCCCATTGACGCAGACCCCGCCGGGCAGCGTCGGAGACGGGACGATCTGCCCGCCCGGGCACATACAAAAGCTGTAGATTCCTCGCTTGGTATCGCCGTCCTTGAGGTTGGTAGCCAGGCGATAATCCGCGGTTGGCAGGTCGGGTTCATCGGCCCATTTCCCGTACTGAATCTCGTTGAGAAGTTGCTGGCGATGCTCCACGCGAAACCCGACGGCGAAGGGTTTGGGCGTCATCGCAACTTCATTTTGGGCCATCCAATGATACATCTCGCGCGCCGAGTGGCCGACAGCGAGGATCACCCGGTCGCATTCAATGCGCTCGCCGTCGCGCAGGCGCACCGCCGTGACCTTATGGCCCGCCACGCTTTTATCGATCTCAAAGCCATCGACAAACGCCCCAAATCGCACCTCTGCGCCCAATTCGTGCAGCTTCGCCCGAAACGCCTTGCACAGCGCGACCAGCCGATTGGTGCCCAGGTGCGGCTTGCCCGAGACCAGGATGTCGGCGGGTCCGCCCAATTCGACGATGGTCTCCAGGATATGGCGCACCCGAATATCGCTGACGCGCGTATATAATTTTCCGTCCGACCAGGTGCCCGCGCCGCCCTCGCCGAAGCAAATATTGCTGTCGGTGTCGAGTTCGCCGCGGTGCATCAAACCCGAGACCTGGCGGCCGCGAATCTCCACCGGTTGCCCGCGATCCAATAAAATGGGCCTAAGCCCACTTTCGGCCAGCCGGTGCGCCGCGAAAAGCCCGGCGGGGCCCGCGCCAATCACCACGACGCGCTCGTCGGTGCGCGGGCTGAACTTTCGCCGCGCAAAGAGCGCGGGATCCGGAGCCGGTGCGACATTTTTGGGAAGCTTCGCCCCCTCGCTCCCCAGCGTCTTCGACGCCTCGAGTTCGACTTCGACATTATATAGAAAACGCGGGCGATTCCGCCCATCGAGGCTGCGGCGAATCAGGACGATATCCGCGATTTCATCGGCAGAAATTTGCATCATTTTCGCCGCGCGATCGCGCAGCACGCTCTCGTCCTCGTCAAAGGCGCGCACCAGGTTATCGACTCGATATCGGCGTGAAGTTGAGTTCTGAGGCATAGCGGAGGGGTTCTCGTGAAGATAAAATGAGAGGTCGAATTCGCTTTAAAGAATTCACTTTAACTTTCGACGCGCGGCCGGGCGGCGCCGCCCAGCTTGCATATATCTTTATTTTGACGGGAGCCACAGGCGCATGCCGATCGCCTCGGCATCCCGGATCACCTCGGCGAGCGGCACCGCGGCATCTGGTTGCCCGGAGCGTTGGTAGAGCAGCGCGTAGCGGGTCTTGAGGTGGATAAGGCGGCAAATATCGGCGTTTAGTTCCGCCAAGGAATCGATAATTCCCTGCATCGACTCAAGTGACGCATCGATCATTTTCCCCTCGGAAAATTGCATCTCAACCAGCAGAAAATCGGCCCACATCTCGAAGGCTCGCGCGTTGAATTGGCGCGCGAAGACGCGGGTGTCGCCGATATAACGGCGTGCCTCTTCAAATTTGCCCTGCGCGACCTTCGAGATCGCGATATGCAAAAGCGCGTCAATCCACTCGTCCGGGAATTGCCCGTCGCTGAGCCATTCCAGACTTTCGATGAGCAATTGAAGCGCCAATTTGTCTTGATGCTCCCGGGTAAGCGCGGCGCCAAAATGGCATAATACCCGGCCCAGGTGTGCCGCTTCGCCCAGCGCGCGCGCAATCTCCAAGGCTTCCTCATAGCAGGCATGCGCCTTTTCGCGCTCCCCGCGAAGATGATGAATATCGCCCAACGAAGTCAAAAGGGAGACCACGCTGCCGCGTTCTTTTTGCTCGCGACTGCGCTCCACACAGGCGCTTAATTTGCCCGCGGCGCCCTGCAATCTGCCCTGATGCGCCCACAGAATCGCCTGGTATTCCTGGATCTCGGGTTGATGGCTATGCGAGGGCAAAGATAGGCGCAGACGATTCAAAATCTCCTCGGCAAGTTCGTCATCTCCAAGGGAAATGGCGATCGAAATGCCGGCGCGAAAGACCGAATAGATCAGCCAATCCATTGCATGGTGCTCGGCGAGCCGACACGCAATATTCAGGGCGACGCGGCAGGCATCGGGTTCGTAGGCGGCGAGCAAGCAGCGCGCCAACTTGATCTGGGCGACGGCGGATTGCGGGCCGTCGCGGCGCAGTTGGGCGGCGGCGCGAAACGCCACCAACGCCGTCCCATATTCGGCCTGAGCCCAGGCTTCGTCGCCGGCGATCTCAAAATAGGTGCTGGCCTCCTCGCTTAGGCCGCCCTGGCGAAGATGCGAGGCGGCCTCAAAGGCATTCGCACCGCCTTCGCTCCAGCGCAGCGCCATGCCATGGCCGATGCGCCGGTGCAGCGCGCGATCCCATTTGGGGCTGGCCATATCCACCAGCACCTCGCGGATCGCCGGGTCCATCAACCCGAGCCGACGCCCGCCCATGGTCAGGCGCATCTTCAGAAGATGGCGCCAGCGCAGCGTCTTTAGCGCGCGATCCGCGGTCTGCGCGCTCGCCTCGCCCGCCACCAGCATATCGCGCAGATCCTGCCAGAGCAGCGGGCGCCCGGCCAGGCTCAGAATCTCGAGCGCCTCGCGCCCCAGCGCGCTAACCGCCATAATTCGGCGCCGAAAGGATTCGCGCACATTCCGGGCGAGTTTAAAGTGCAGAAACGCCTCCAGCTCGACCTCCCAGTCGGTCACCGAGAGGCGGCGAAGAATGCCGCGGTCCACCAAATTTCGGCAGAGTTCTTCGACGTAAAACGGCTGCCCGTCGGCGCGCCGGGTGACCTCGTCAAGCCAATGTTGCGGGACGGTATCCAGGCCGAGGCGCTGGCGAAAAAAGGTCTCGACATCCGCGAGTTGCAGCCCCTGCAGCACGCGTATTTCGACGGCCACACAGTCCAGCATTTCGGCCTCGATGGTGTGGCTGCGCGCCGTCACGATCGCATCGGGCCGGTGAAAAGACTGAGCGCGCGCATACCACTGGGCGAAGAAGGTGCGCGAAAACTCATCGGCCAGGTGAAAGTCCTCGATGATCAAGACAACCTTTTGAGGATGCAGCATGACCACCGCGTCCTCGAAGGCCTCGCGGATCCACTGGGCATCGATGCGAATTTCGGCGCCGCGCGACGTCTCGTCGGCGTCGCCCAGCCGCGACATGCGCTCCAAAATCGTCAGATACGAGCGATAACGCTCAATCTGGTGGATCTGCTGGCTGGTGCCAATATCGACGATTCGCGTGAGCAACTCATGGATCAACGCCCCCGGCTTCATCGCCACCGGCGCGCTCCACTGATGGCTGCCGGGGCGCTTGGCGCAATTGACCGAGACGACGAGTCGATCGCTTAATTTGCACAGCGCCGCGGTCTCGCGCATCAGCCGGCTCTTGCCGACGCCGGGATCGCCAATAAGCAACTGCATGACACTGGTGCCGGGGCGCTCCTGGGTCACCGCGCGCTCGACAATTTGATCGCGCTCGCCCTCCCGCTTCGGCAAAATTCCAAGCTCAAAATACCCCTGGATGACCGGCGCGGCCGCCACGTCCAGCGAATTGGCGAGCACCCCGCCGGACCATTCCTCCAGGAATTCGGTGTCACGCACCAGATCCTGGAGTGCCTCGCCGGCGTCGAAATACTCGAAGTCCGGCAACTGGCGAAGCAGCGCCATGGTAAAACGACTCAGCATCAGCGGGACGGCCGGGTTGAGCCGGTGGGGCTCCGGCGGGCGAAAACTCTCCTCGATCGGCTCGGGGTCATCTTTGCTGCGCGGGCCAAAGGGCAGCACGCCGCACATCGCATAATAAAGCGTGACCCCCAGGCTATAGAGATCGGAGCGAAATTCGCCCTTCTCTCCGCGGGTGATTTCGGGGGCCATATACGAGCGCGTCCCCCCGCGCAGCGTGTCGCGCTTGGGGTTCATGCTCGACAGACCAAAGTCGACCAACTTCACCATCGGGCGCGCTGACGCGTCGTCCAGCCACAAAAGCATCACGTTGGCGGGTTTGATATCGCGGTGAATCCAGCCCATTCCGTGCAAATAGGTCAGCCCGAGCAAAATCTGAAAGGTGATATCGATCAGCGCCACCGGGTCGAGCAAGGCGCGCGCATCCTGCAGGCTAAAACCGTCGATATACTCCTCGGCCAGAAATACACCGCCATCGGGCATGCTGCCGAAATCAAAGACCTCCACCAGATTCGGGTGGTCGAGCTTGGAGAGGATCTCAAACTCGCGCCGCAGCATCTTTCCCTGCACCGTCTTATAGGCGTCGGCGGTGAGCACCTTGAGCGCGACCTTTCGCCGCTCGACATGCAGATCTTCGGCAAGGTAGACCGACCCACCCGCCCCGCGCCCCAGCGGGTTGATATATTCGTAGCGGCCCGCAAAAATGCGTTTTTCCGACGATGAATTTGTTGCGCGAGTTTCGGTCACAATATTTTTCCAGCGCGTGTGCGGTTTCTAAACGGTCCAGGCCGGCGCGATGGCCAACTGACTGCCCCGATGGCGGGCAAAACGGCCGCGAAAATCCCCGCGAGGGGGAAGTTACGGATGAGAATTTTGGCCAACTCGACTATATAGCAGTTTGAGCGCGCAAACCAACCCGGCATATCCGGCGCATCGAGGTGGCGAGGCAAGGCTTCTCGTCATTTCGGAAGATGATATAACTTGCATAAATCCCTCTTCAAATAAATTGAGTTCGATATGATTGGCATTGTACTGGCTGGAGGTTCCGGCACGCGATTTTGGCCCATGAGCCGCAAACTTCGTCCCAAGCAACTCGTGAGTTTGTGGGATGATAAACCGATGATCGAGGCGACGATCGATCGCCTCGCGGGGGTGAGTTCGCGGGCCAAAACCTTCGTGGTCCTCGGCGAGCATCTGGTCGAGGCGACGCGCGAAGTGCTGCCGGATGTCGAGTTTATTGTGGAGCCCTGCCCGCGAAATACCGCCCCGGCCATCGGCCTTGCGGCGATCTTTGCGCAGCATCGCTTCGGCGACGAGCCCATCGGCATCTTCCCCGCCGACCACGCCATCGGCCGGCGCGGCGTCGGCGGGCTCGCCAACTTCGAGCGCTGCCTGAAACAGGCCGAAGAACAGGCCCAAGCCGGCCACCTGGTCACGCTCGGCATCACCCCGACCAGCCCCGAAACCGGCTACGGGTATATTCACTACCAGGAGTCGGACGCGGCCGCCCATCCGGTGCGAAAATTTGTCGAAAAGCCCTCGCGCGCGCTCGCCCAGCAGTATCTGGAGAGCGGCGATTATGTCTGGAACTCGGGCATCTTCGTGTTCAAGCCCTCGGTGCTATTGGCCGAAATGAAGCGCCAGCTCCCCCAGATGCACCAGGCGATGATGGAGATCGCCGCGTCGCTGGGCACCGCGCACCAGGCCGAGACCATCGACCGGTGCTTTAGCGCGACGCGCAGCATTTCGGTGGATTACGGGATCATGGAAAATGCCGCCAATGTCGTCGTCATTCCCGCGACCTTTCATTGGTCCGACGTCGGCCATTGGGACGCGGTCGACGTGGTCAGCGAGGTCGACGTAAACGGCAATGTTGTCGAGGCCGACGCGCTGCTTTTGGACGTATCCGACTCGGTGATCTATAGCCAGAATAGCGCGCGCCTCATTGCGGTTTGCGGCGTCGAGGATCTTGTCGTAGTCGACACACCCGACGCGCTGCTGGTCATCGATCGAAAGCGCGCGCAGGATGTCAAAACTCTGGTCGAAGCCCTGCAGCAAGCCGGGCGAGACGATCTTTTATAAGCCCCGCTTCTTAGGTTGAACCGAGTTTTTGCGAGACGAGCCTCATGTCCTCATCCACCCATAACACGCCCTGCGGGGACGAGCAGCGCGAGGTCGATCGCCAGATTCGCCGCGTCTTATGGGTGACGATGCTCTTGAATATCGCGGTCGCGCTGATGAAGCTGGGCTACGGGTACGCCCACGGAATCATCAGCCTGCAGGCCTCGGGATTTGATAGCATCTTCGACGGCTCGGCGAATATCATCGGCCTGGTCGCAATGAGCCTGGCCGCCCGCCCGCCCGACCCGGAGCACCCCTACGGGCACCGCAAACTCGAGGTTGCAGTCAGCCTTTTCATCGGTCTGATGGTGACGCTGAGTTTTCTGGAAATTGGGCGAACCGTCTGGCAGAGCGCGCTGAGCGACACCGCCATCACGATCGCCCCGCAGGCGTATATGATCGTCATTGCCAGCCTGCTGGTCAGCCTTGGGGTGAGTATTTATGAGCGCCGCGAGGGAAATCGGCTCAATTCGATGCTGCTTAAATCCGACGCCTCCCACACCTTCGCCGACAGCGTGGCGAGTCTGGCGGTGCTCGCCGGCATCTATATGGTCGACCTGGGATTTCCCGTGGGGGACACCCTGGCTGCGCTCGCGGTGATGTTCTTTGTGGGAATCACCGCATACCGGGTGTTTCGCGGCGGCCTCGATGTGCTGGTTGACACCTCGTATCTTGACCCGGTGGCGGTGCGCCGGGTGGTCAAGGCGCATCCCAAGGTGCTCAGCTGCCATAATATGCGCAGCCGCGGAATGCCCGGCCACGTCCAGCTCGACATGCATGTCTCACTGGACCCGCAGATGAGCCTGGAGGCCGCCGGGGAGATCATGTTGCAGCTCAAAATCAACCTGCGCGAGGCCTTTCCCGAGCTGGCCGATATCCTCATCCAGATCGAGCCGCACAAGCCGATACATCTCGAAGATGTCCCCGAAAACTTATTATAAGCCGGGCATTTTTTTAGGATCGCTGAGCCGGAAGACCCGCCCGTCAAACCCGATGATCTCTCGCCCCTCACAGGCGGCGAGCAGCTCGGGTAAAGACAGCGCCGCGCTCACGCACCCATCGCCGACGGCTTCGGGAACCGAGCGCAGCGGGGCAACCTCGAGCTCGGGAATCACGAAGTCGAGCGCCGGGTCCTCGAGCACCGCCGCCACATATTGCGTGCGCAGCCCCTGCGGCCAATCGGTGGGCGTCGGGATGCGCATATGATCGGTTTCCAGGCGCACACGCCCGTCAGCAGGGTCCACCTGCGCCAGTCCCGCGGGCACCAGCAGTTGCTCGATAATATCTTTGCACCAGGCCACAAACGCATCCGAATGCGTCGGAAATGTCAGAAAACTCGGGCGTTGCAGCGGAAAATAGAAGTTCGAATGCGGATTCTCGATCACATGTTCGAGCAACGAAAAAAGCGCGGTCGAAGCCGCAAATTGCAAGAGATCGCTAAGATCCTCAACGGAATACCAACTTCCCGACTCCAGGGTGCTCAATACATCGAGCCAGCTCATCTTGGTCGTGCGGATGCAGGTATTACTCATATTGGCCTCAAGCATCATCAGCTCGAGATCCCCCTCCTCGACCTCGCGCAGGCAACCCGCGCCGGTCTCGATATGATCGAGGCCCTCGTAGAGCATCCAGGGCATAATCAAGAGCTGATCGGCGACGAGTAGGTCGAGAAGATGGCTGCGCCACTCCTCGTCCAGACCGACCGCCTGGGCCAGGTTCGCGTCGATTCCGCTGCCGTTGAGCCCCTCGACCCACTCGGCGAGCATGCGCCGGGCGAAGTGATTGCGCGGCAGGCTGAGCGCCTCGGCGGCCAGTTCGGTCACACCGATTATAATGTCCTCCACGTTCTCTTGCTCTTGAATCGCCTCATCGGTTGCGTCCAGCCCGATAAGACTAAGATCGACACTGCGCTGAATCAGCACCTTCCAGTCGACGTCCACCTCGGGCGCGCGCCGCTTGAACGCCGCGACCAAATCATCGCCAAAGAGCGTCCCACGCGTAATTTTGCCCTGGGCAACCTCGACGGCCAACCACTTCATCACGGCCTGGGTCGTCCAGATCGGCACCTCGCGAAACCGGCGCACGGCCAGCTCCGACAGGTGATCCAGGGTCAGGCGCGTCCACTCGATCAACCAGCCCCAGCCCGTCTGCCACAGACCTCGCCATAATTCTTCGGGCACCCCGACCAGCGTATACTCGACTTCCTCGTCTTCGAGTTTGAAGAACACGCCCAGGCCGAGCAGCAAATTGGCGACTTCGCGCTGCTCGGCGCGCTCGTGATTGCGCATCAAGGGAATGATATTATCCTGGCCAATTTCCTCGTCCTCCTCGTAGCCAAAGACCTCGCGCCAATAGCAAATCCCGCCGAGCTCAAGGGCCATCATGGCGGCACCGATCCACTCCGGGTTCTCCAAACGCTCCAGGATACCGTCGACGAAATCCGGGCGGCTAAAGACGTCCGAGATCCGCAAAATCAACTCAATCTGGGAGCCATGGGTGGGAATCTGGTAGGTTTTGGCCAGGGCATTGATTTCGGCTGGGGCGCTGCGCCCCAATAGGATCGGCAGGGTCGGACGGGTGCCGGTGAGATGCGGCGCGAGGATCGCCGCCAGGGCGCCCGGAATGGTGTCCACATCGCTATTTTTTCGCCGCCCGCGCCGCGGGCGCAGCACCCCGAGTTCGCATAAAATCGCGCGGCCTTCGCCGTCGAGCCAGCCCAGATCGACCTCAATATCATGCTCCTGGACGAGTTGCTCGACCACCCACCAGGCATCCGGCGAGCCCAGCTCGGCCTGAAGCACCCGGCAAAATACCTCGGGCGCGGTGCACCAGCGCATCGCGATATCCACAATATCGCTCGACTCGGCCCCATAAAGCTCGGCGAGGTGGCGACGCCGACCCGCATCAAAAGCCTTCAAATGCTCCAAGAGGTTGGCGAAATGCGTGCCGGGTTCGTGCAATGACTGGTTCATTCGTTTAGGATTCAGGTCGGATTCGAGTTAATGTAGGTTTGAATCAGGTGTGAATTTGGGAGCCGCGCGGTTTGGAGCGGCGAAAAGACATAATTTGCGCGCGCCGCGCAAACGACTCTGCCCCTATCACAGCCCCTTATCCCGCGCCACGCAACAGTTCTTCGAAATCAGCCCGGGGCGGGCTGCGGGAATGAGAACGCCGTCGCAATTGCTTTTTAGATGCTTAGTTTCTTTTTTATTTGATGCTTCTTACATCGATCCTTGGTTCGATGCTCCCTCCTTCAGGGCTGCAATGTTTCCCGAGATTCTTCCAAAAGCCACACGCCTTGCCGCGTTTTTTTTCGCCGTGATAGGCGCGCTCGGCATCACCACCGCGAGCGCCTTGGCCCAACCGCCGACCGCCGCGCTCTCGGATGGGCAGGTTGCCGCGCCCGCCGCCGCGCAGGTCGCGCCCTTTCGCTGGCCCAACGAGGAGCTCTACTTCTCCATTCGCTTTAATGGCATCGAAGCGATGCGCGCGATTTTGCGCAGCGGCGAGCTGCAACATGCGAAGAATCGCGACTATATTCCCCTTTCGGCCTTCGCCCAATCGGTGGGCTTTTTCCATAAGATTTACCCGCTGGTTGACCGCGCAAATACCTTTATGGACCCCATCGATGCCCGGCCAATTCGCTCCGAGAAGCACTTCGAAGAGCGCGGTCAAACGCGCATCTATAAGGTGGACTACCTGGCGGATCGCTTCCGCGCGGAGGTCTTCAAATCAAAAAAAACCAGCTCGGAGCGCTATAATTTCGCCATTCCCGAGCATACCCATGATATGCTGAGCTGGTATTATCATCTGCGCGCACGCCCGGACTTCAAGGTCGGCGATGAGTTCAGCTATTTTGTCTATGATGGCTGGAAATTCAGTCGCGTGGATATGAAAGTCGAAGCCCGCGAGGACGTCTTCACCCCGATGGGCTGGTTTAAGGGGTGGAAGATCAAGTTCACCCGCCAGGTCATGAATACCCAGCGCCAGCGCGATAAGCAAAAACAGCCGATCGCCCCGACCCTTACGATGCGCACCCCCAACGAGTATAGCGGGCATCTGTGGGTGTCGCGCGACGCCAATCGCCTGCCGATCAAGGTCACAATCGACTCGCAATTTGGCACCGGTGTCGCCGTGCTCATCAAGTATACGCCGCATCACTAGCAAGGATTTCACGCCGTGATTCATCCCCCTTCGCTTCGCCCCGGCGACACCGTGGCGATCATCAGCCCGGCCGGACCGGTCATCCCCGAACTTCTGGAACACGGAGTCGACACGCTCGAATCCTGGGACCTGCGCGTGCGGGTGCATCCGAGCACCTACGCGCGCCGCGAGGCGGGCGCGTACCTGGCCGGCGAGGATGCGCTGCGCCTTCAAGCATTGCGCGAGGTTTTCTGGGATCCCACGGTGGCGGCAGTGCTCTGCAGCCGCGGGGGTTACGGCGCGATGCGCCTGCTTCCGGGCCTTATAGACCCCGATTTTGCCCGATTCTTTCGCGCGCACCCCAAGCTTTGCGTCGGATTTAGCGATATCACCGCGCTGCACCTGTATTTCGCGGGTATCCTGGGCGTCGCGACGCTCCACGGACCGGTGCTCAAGAGCTTCGGGCTGCACGCAGAAGATCCCTTTGCGTCGCTTTCGCATCTTCGCGGCGCGCTTTTTGGAACGCGCGATGCCGCATCTCAACTTGGCTTCGACGGGCTGCGCTGCGTGCGCGCGGGCCAGGCGCGCGCGCCGGTCTTCGGCGGAAACCTGAGCCTGCTGGCAAGCCTGGTGGGCTCGCCATTTTGCCCGGATCTCAACGATAAAATCATCTTTTTGGAGGATATCGGCGAAGAGGACTATCGCCTCGATCGACTCTTTACGACCCTGCGACTCGCCGAGAAATCGGCGCGCCCCGCAGGGATTATCCTGGGCGATTTCAGCGGCTGTGCCGGCACCTATATCGACGACGCGGGAATTGACGCCTTTGTCTCAGCGCTCGCCGCAGAATTCGGATGCCCGGTGGTCGCCGATTTTCCGACGGGCCATTGCGGGCGAAATGTCTGCGTGCCGATGGGATGCGTGGCGAGCCTGGACGCCGAGAAGGGAACGGTCATCTTCGAGGCGGACGCCGCGATGGGGCTGGGAGCGTCGGATTAATCCGCGGGCCTCAGACGTTGTATATGCCGACCTTCCGGGCGTTGCGTGTGGATCGCCTAAATGCTAGCAGATGGCCCGTCTTAAGCGATGTTTCACACACTCAATTTTTGCCAGACCTGCACCCAGGTGCCGAAGGGACGAGATTATGAAAATTTTTATCGATAGCGCCGACGTCAACGAAATCCGCGAGGCAGTGAGCCTCGGATTGGCCGACGGAGTGACCACCAACCCGACGCTCATCGCGCGCAGCGGGCGCAACTTCAAGGAAGTCATCGCCGAGATCTCGGCGCTGGTCGACGGCCCGGTGAGCGCCGAAGTCACCGGCCTGACCGCCGACGAAATGGTCGAAGAAGGCCTTGTGTACGCGAAGTGGTCCAAAAACGTCATCATCAAGGTGCCGCTGACCCGCGAAGGCCTCAAAGCCTGCAAGCGCCTGAGCGCCGACGGCATCGGCGTCAATGTCACGCTGTGCTTCACCGCCAACCAGGCGCTGCTGGCCGCCAAAGCCGGCGCCACGTATATCAGCCCGTTTATTGGCCGCCTCGATGATATCAGCCACGACGGCATGGGCCTGATCGCCGAAATCGTCGAGATTTATAGCAACTATCCGGAATTAAAAACCCAGATATTGGTTGCTTCTGTACGCCACCCACGCCACGTGACCGACGCCGCGCTGCTGGGGGCCGATGTCGCGACCATCCCGTTTTCGGTGCTCGACAAGATGTTCAATCACCCGCTGACCGACTCGGGCCTGGCGCAATTTCTGAAGGATTGGGAGAGCGTGCAGGGTTGATCGAGTGGCCCCGAAGCCCGACCGTCGCAAGTTGAAGCCCCCCCACGATGAGGAGCCGTTATGCTCGCCAAACTCTTTTTAATTTTCACGGTCGCCGCCGCCGTTGAGTTGGCGTTGCTCCTCTGGGTGGGAAGTCTGGTGGGGGCACTGCCAACCCTGGCGCTCATTCTCGGGACGGCGCTTTTGGGCTCGGTCCTTGCGCGCCGCCAGGGTCTGTCGGCCTATCGAAAGTTGCAAACCGACCTGGCCGGCGGACGCATGCCCCAGGACGCGCTTTTCGACGGCATCGCGGTGCTCGTCGCTGCGCTCTTGCTGGTGAGCCCGGGCATCATCGGCGACTTCTTCGGCGTGATATTGATGATTCCGGCATGCCGCGCACCCCTCAAAGGCTACTTGCGCGGCAAGTTCAGCCACTCGCTGGAGTCCGGCGCCCCAAGCTTCCTTAGCTTCGGCGCGCCCATGGGTTTTGGCTCACCGATGGGCCACGAGCAGCCGGGGCGCTCGCCCTTCGAGGGTTCGCCGTTTGGCGCATCCCCGTTCACCCAGAGCGGACCTCGTCGCTTCGACGAGGGCGATGTGATCGATATGGGCCCGGCGCCCAAAGCCGAACACTCCTGAGGTCAAAAGTCAGGTTCAAGAAGATGCAAAAAAGGTCGGCCCGCTTCAGTGCGGGCCGACCTTTTATTTTGTAAAAATGCGCTCTTTATTTTGTCTTATTTTGTCGAGACGCGCTCGATATCCTCGACCGAATACAGCGCGCTGCGCCCGCCGATATCGGTGCAGGAGAGCGCGGCGGCGGTATTGGCAAAGCGCAGAATATGCTCGAAATCCCATTTTTTAAGGATCCCGTACGCGGTCGCGCCCAAAAAGACATCGCCCGCGCCGGTGGTATTGACCAGGTCGACCACATGCGGCCCCTGGCGCACCAGTTCGCCCGATTCGCGCTCCATCCCCACCACGCCTTCGTCGCCCATCATCACGATGACCCGCGACGGCCCGCGCTCAAGCAAGACTTCGCAGAGGCGCTCCAGGCGCCCGACGCCCGCAAATTGGCTCGAAAAGCGCTCCGAAGCCAGGAAGACATCGGCGTTGGCGACCAGCTCTTCGACGTCGCGCTGGTTGCGCTTGGCCTCATAGACCACGCCAATGCCGCGCTTTCGCGCCTCGATCATCAATTTGAGCTGCGCTTCTTTCTCGGTCCCGTCGACCAAGAGCAGGTCGATATCATTGAGGATGGCCACATCGACCTCTTCGGCCGATAGCGGCGTCACGCTCCCCGGGGTGAACATCGTGCGCTTTCGCCCGGTGCCCTCCTCGACCGCGATGAAGCGAAACTGACTGACCGCCCCGGGCTCTCGGATCATATCGAAGGTGTCGACGCCCTCGTCGGCCAGGGTCATCCGGATGATATTTCCGCGCGGGTCGTCGCCCACTTTGCCCACAAAACGTGTCTTCACGCCCCAGCGCGCCAGCGCGACCACCGCCGTGGCGGCACACCCGCCGCCCTGCACGCTGAACTTCGACATCTCAGCCGACGCGTTCGCCTCTAAAAAGCGCGCGACCACCCCGATATGATCCAGGGTGCATCCTCCAACACTTAAGACCCGCATTTTCCTGACTCCGCAGCGTATTCTGATCGATGGGCCGCGCACAGCGGCGCGGCTGCATCATCGATTTCATGTTTTCTATAAAACGTCCACCCGTTCATCGCGAAACGGGCGCTTATATCAAGGACTATAGAAATTTATATACGATTTTAAGACCGGTGAGCCCGAATCCATCGGCTCAAGATAGCGTTTTGCCCACACGCGTTGCAAGTCGCTGCGAGTCCGCGCGATGCACGGCGCGCCGGCGCCTCAGACAAGCGCCCCATCATCGGGAACGCCCACCAGAATATAATCGCCCTCGCGCCGCGTCGGGTAGCAGCGCGCTTCGTAGAGCGGATTGGTCAAACACGCGCCGGTCGCCACGTCAAAGCCCCAGCCGTGGCGCGGGCAGCGCACCACGCCGTTTGAGAACTCCCCGCTTCCAAGCGAGCCGCCGGCATGCGGGCAAAAATCCTGGATCGCAAAGACCTCGCCATCGCGGCGAAAGAGCGCGATTTTCTTGAGCCCCGCGCGCACCACCTGCCCCTGGCCCTCGATGAGCGCGGCGTCCTTGATAACCTTGAAGAACTTCAGATTCGACGCGTCGCTGTCGGGCGTGTTATCCGAGTCGAAAGGATCGAGTAGAATACCGAATTTATTATCGCTCATATGATTATCTCGTCTTTATAATGACCTGCGGAAGAAGATATGACTGAACCAAAGTCCCCCCTGAGTTTGCAGGACATTCAGCGCGCTGTCGATGCCTGGATTTCGCAGTGGGAGGAGGGCTATTTTAGCCCGCTCTCAAACCTCGCCCGCCTCACCGAGGAGGTCGGCGAATTGGCGCGCGAGATCAGCGCGTCGCACGGCGACAAGCCCAAAAAACCCGGCGAAGCCCCGAGTTCTGTCGGCGCGGAGCTGGCCGATATTCTCTTCGTGCTGGTATGTATCGCCAACTCCCTGGAGGTCGATCTCAGCCAGGAATTCGAGGCGGTCATCGCCAAGTATAACCTGCGCGACGCCGGGCGCTGGACGCCCAAGGCTTAGCCCGGCTCGGAGGCTGGCTTCTCGGACGCCTGTTTTGCCGCCGCTTCCTTATCGCGCGACACACTCGCCGCGAAGATAAATTCGTGGACCCGCTCGTCCTCGGATTCGAGCAGGGAAGCCGGCGAGCCCTCGGCGATGATGACGCCCTTATGCAAGATGGCGACGCGGTCGGCGATGCGAAAGGTCTGGGCCATATCATGGCTGATGAGGACACTGGTGACGTCGAAGTCGCGCTGAACCTCGACGATCATCTCTTCGACATAGGCCGCCAAAATCGGGTCCTGGCCGGTGGTCGGCTCGTCGTAAATCATCAACTTCGGCTCGGTAATCAGCGCGCGCGCCAGCGACACGCGTTTTTGCTCGCCGTTTGAGATCGCGGTGGGCATGGCGTCTGCGACGTCGCTCAGGCGCAGTTTTTCGAGCAGCGCCTCGACCCGCGGGCGCGCGTCGGCCGCCGAGCATAGCCCGCGCGCGACCAGCGGGAAGGCCACATTATCGGCGACCGTCATCGAATCAAAAAGTGCCGCGTGCTGAAAGAGCATCCCGATTTGCGTGCGCATCTCGCGCAGCGCCGGCTCGTTCATCTCGCCAAGGCTCTTCCCGAAGACCTCGACGGTGCCCTTCTGCGGCAAAAATAGCCCCAGAAGATGCTTCATCATCACACTTTTCCCCGACCCACTCCCCCCAATCAGGACCGTGATCTTTCCGGTTGGCGCGCTGAAATTAGCGTCTTTTAGCACCTCATTTTTGCCCCAGGCACGGTAGAGCCCGCGCACGCGCACCGCATAATCTGCGTCTTCCTCAAATTCGCCCGACCGGGCGGTCTCGGCGCTGATATCGTTTTTATTGGCGCCCGAGATGAGCTTTTGCACCTGCTCAAGCTCGCTATTTCGAATCTCCTCGGGGGTGCCATGGGCGATGATTTTGCCGCCGTGGAGCACCGCGATGCTGTCGGCCAGGCGCATCGCCGAGGCGATATCGTGGCTGATAATGACGCTGGTCAGCGCGAATTTCTCGGTGATATCGAGAATCATCGTGTCGACAAATTCCATCATGATCGGGTCCAGTCCGGTGGTCGGCTCGTCGTAGAGCACGACCTCCGGGTTGGCGATGATGGCGCGCGCAAGGCTTACGCGCTTCTTCATGCCCCCCGACAGAGAAGATGGATTGGCCCCAAGCACATGCTCAAGGCCGAGGTCCGCAAGAATCTCGTCGGCGAGTTTTTCCGCCCGGTCCACCGGCATCGCCTGATTCTCGACCAGCGGGAACGCGACATTCTCGCGGACCGTCATGGAGTCAAAGAGCGCGTAATTCTGAAAAAGCGTACCCACCCGTTTTCGCTCCCGATCCAGCGCCACCGCGCCCAATTCGCGGGTATCCTGACCGAAAAGCAGGACCTTGCCGGAGTCGGGCTTGATAAGCCCGTTCATATGCTTGATGAGCACTGACTTCCCCGACGCCGATGCCCCCATTATCACGGTGATTTCGCCGGCCTTGATCTTGAGAGACAGGCCGTTGAGCACCTGCGTTTTGCCGAAGGATTTATGCACATCGACCAGCTCGATGATCGGCGTATCGCCGTCCACCGGCCAGCGCTCCACGTCCGGAACCAGGCGGTTTTTGCGCGTGTCGTCAGCCTTGGGGGCGCCCTGCGATTCGGTCTTGGTTTCGCTCATGCTGGCCTTTCCCATCTATCGGCTCACCAGGGGCGAGCGGCGCATATGCACGTTCATCAACAGCCCCAGGGCGAGCATCATGGTGAGCATGCTGCTGCCGCCGTAGCTTATCAAGGGCAGAGTGATGCCCACGACCGGCAGCATGCCGGTGACCATCGCCAGGTTGACGACAATATGGGAGAAAAACAGCGCGGCCACCCCCACACCGACCTGCGCGCCGAAGTGATCGCGCGCATTCGAGGAAATCCACAGCGCCCGCAATAATAGCGCCATAAAAAGCCCCATCATCAGCAGCATTCCCATAAAGCCGTGCTCCTCGCCCCAGTTTGCCGAGGCGAAGTCGGTCTCATGCTCGGGGACAAACCCCTGCTGAATCTGGGTGCCGTCCTGGGTGCCCTTACCCCAGACGCGCCCCGACCCAAACGCAATCACCGACTGGCGAACCTGCCAGGAATCGCCGAGGTGGTCGTCGTTGATCTGCAAAAAGGAAATGACACGATCCTGCTGATATTCCTTCATCCCGAAGAACCACGCGAAGGGCAGCGACATCAGCCCCAAAAGCGCAATAATCAGGATGGATTGCCAGCGCATGCCCTCGAAAAAGACCATAAACCCGTAGATCGCCAGCACGATCAGCGAGGTCCCCAGGTCCGGTTGCATCAGCACGAAGATGACCCCCGACAGCACAATCGCCGTGGGCTTTACCAGTTGAAATAGGCCCAGCGGGCCCTCGTGATCGCGGTCATTAAAATAGCGCGCGACCACGATAATCACCGCAATCTTCAGGAGTTCGGAGGGCTGAGCCAAAAAGAAGCCCAGATTCAGCCAGCGCTTTGATCCGTTTAATTCGGTTCCAAAGAGCATCACCAAAACCAGCAAAAAGACCGCCGTGCCAAAAATAATATACGCCCAGCGCTCAATCAGGCGATAATCGACCAGCGAGAGGCCCGCGATAATCGCGATTCCTACCCCAAACCAACCCGCCTGCACGGCGTGCACGGTGAACCCATCGGTCGCCCCGGCTGCGCTATATAGATTGAAGATCCCGATGCCGCCGAGCGCAAATAGGATGCCCATCAGCACCCAATCGACCCGGGAAAGCAGTATGCGAAATTGATCCGAAGGATTATGCATCAGTCGAGGTCTCCGGCGGAGGCAGGCGCGGGCGAGGCGCTGAGCTGCGGCGAGGCGAGGCGCTCCTTTTCCTCGAAATAGGCCTTGATGACGTCAATCGCGACCGGTGCCGCCTCGGAGCTGCCCCCGCCGGCGTGCTGCAAGAAGACGGCGACGACAATCTCGGGATCCTTACTCGGCGCATAGGCCACAAACCAGGCGTGGTCGCGCAACTGAAAGGCCTTATCGCGATTGGCCACGCGCACCGACCCGATGGCGTGGACCTGAGCGGTGCCGGACTTTCCGGAGATCTCCAGATTATCGGGCTTCAGCGCAAACGCGGTGCCGCCCTTCTCGTTGACCACCTTATATAATCCGTCCTTGATCGCGGCGAGGGTGCTGTCTTTAAGGCCCAGGGCGCGCCGGATCTTGGGGGGATATTCAAAAAGCGTTTCGCCCTCGGAGTTGCGAATCTCGGAGACAATGCGCGGATAATAAAGGTCTCCGCCATTGGCGATGGCGCCGTAGGCCAGCGCGACCTGCAAGGGCGTGCTCATGGTATTTCCCTGGCCGAGCACCGCGTTGAGCGAGAAGCCGTGTTGATACCCGTGCGGGCTATGGGTGCGGTGCCATTCCTTGGTCGGCACGCGCCCCGGGCTCTCGCTATTTAGCGAGATGCCGCTCTCCTCGCCGAAGCCAAATTTATAGGCATATTCGGCCAGCACGTCGGTGCCGAGCTTGTCGGCGATGCTATAAAAATACACGTCGCAAGAGTGCTGCAAGGCGCCGGCGACGTCCACCGGACCGTGGCCGCCGCGCTTCCAGCAGCGAAAACGCCGCCCGCCGAGCATATAGCCGCCGTGGCAGGTGATCTCATCGTGCACGCCCTCCACGCCCTCTTCGAGCGCCGCGGCGGCGCCGACGATCTTATAGACCGAGCCGGGAAAATACGCGTTCACCGTCTTGTCGAGCATCGGAGTAAAAGGGCTATTGTCGACACGCCGCTTCTCCATCGACGACAGCCGGCCGGTCCAGGAGTTCGGGTTGATGCCGGGCTTGGAATATAGCGCCAGGATACTCCCATCGCGCGGGTCGAGCGCAACGACCGCCCCGGACGGGTAATCGCGCACCGCCTGGTCGATGGTCTCCATCAACCCCGCGTCCAGCGTGGTCACCACATCGCGCCCTGGCACGGGGGTAATCTTTCGATAATCACCGATCAAAAACTGCGTCTCCGCCTCGCCCTGGGGGATGCCGCGCACGTCGACCACCTGCCGGTCGATCCCCGGCGAGCCCCGAAGCACCTCCTCAAAGGAGCGCTCAAGGCCCATTCGACCGATATAATCGCCGCGAGTATAGCCGTAGGGCGACAGCCGCTGCAGGTCATCGGTGGAGACCTCGGCCATATATCCGAGCGCATGCGCGCCCACATGATTATAGGGGTAGACCCGGTGCGGAATCACCCGGACCTCGACGCCGGGAAGGCGCAGGCGGTCGGCCTCCAGCGCCGCCACCGCCCGGCGGGTCACGTCGCGGCGAACCGGCACCTGAGCGACCTTGGATTGGACGCGCTTTTTAATCGTATTGACTTCGTGATCGGACAAATGAAGATAGCGCTGAAGCAGCTCAAGGGTCTGTGCACTATCGTGTTTATTGAAGATATGCGGCACGACAAAGACATCAAAGGACGGCCGATTCTCGGCCATCACATGGCCATTTCGGTCGATGATATTGCCGCGCGGCGCGCGCAGATCGATGTCGCGGATGATATTATTGGAGCTTGCCCGCCAATACTCATCGCCGCGCACCACCTGCAGGTACCAGAAGCGCGCAATGATGCACAAAAAAGCGACGATAAAGATCGCCACAAGCCACAGGTATCGCCCGCCGCCCGCGCGCTTCTCGCGCCTGCCCGCCGAATGTGTGGAGTGTCTATTCGTCATGAATACCGCTTTGAAAACGCCTGAGTATGACCGGAAGTTTGCAGCATACCCGCGCCCTTATGAGAGTCCCTTGACCCGTCGGCCCGAGCGCGGCTCGACCAGTCGGTCCAGACCCGTCAGCAGCGCCCCCAGCGGCCCGGCGAGCACAGCCGCGGCCAGGGTCCCGCGCAAACCACCCCACAGAAGCGCCTGCGAGAAGTGGGCTTCGGGCTCCAATATAACGAGAAAGACCCAGATCGCCACGGTCTGCACGAGCACCGCAACGATCGCCACCAGCACCTGTGACAGCCCCCAATCCGACTGGATGCTCCCGCGCACCAATTGAAGCGCCAAAAAGACCACCACCAGTGACAGCGCATAATAGCCCGCCGGCGCCACGACCAACCACTCGATGGGCAGCAGCAGCGCCGCCAGAATGAGTGAGCCGCTGAGGAAGTCGCGCCGAAGCGCCAAAAAAATCGTCACCAGGACCGCGCTCTGAAAGGACCAGCCGTCCACGCCGAAGGCGGCGAGAAACGCGCTCTCCCCCACCAGAATCCCCATCGCGACCAGCCATGTCAGCCAGGCGGGCATAACGTAGCACCTCTCTTTATTGGAAAATGATCTCTCGGGTGAACTACTTCTGACCGGTGATGATAAAGACTTCCTCCAGGCGGGAGAAATCGACCGCAGGCTCCAGGCGCACCTCCTGGAAAAGCCCGCGCCGCGCGCTCTTGACCGCCGAGACCGTGCCGATGACCAACTCCCGCGGGAATACCCCGCCCTTGCCGCCGGTGACCATGACGTCGCCCGGGCGCACCAGGTCTTTCTGATTCAGGTAGCTGACCTCGGCCAGGTAATCGCTCTCGTGGCCCAGCCCCATCACGATGCCTGGGGCGCGGTTTCGCTGGCTCACCGCGTCGATGCGACTGCGCGGATCCGAAACGATAATGACGTCGGCATAATTTCCATAGACCTCATGAATCTGGCCGACCACCCCGCCGGCAACCACTACCGCCTGGCGCGGCTTCAGCTCGGCGTTGGCCTCCAGCTTCAGGCGCAACACCCGAAAATACGGCGTGATATCGCGCCCGATGACCCGCGCCGCGCTGAGTTCAAATTCGGGGTGTTTCTTGCGAAAACCGACTTCCTCGCGCAGACGCGCGTTCTCCTGGAGCACGCCGATGAGGCGCGACTTTTCTTCGCGCAATTTCGCGACCTCCTCGCGCAATTGCTTATTCTCGGCGGCCAGATCTCCGTCGGTCATGCGCCCCCAGATCCCGCCCAACCAGGCCAGGCTGCGGTAGGCGCCCGCCTCGCTCCAGGCCAGCCCGCTGTGCAGAACCTGCGCCGGCTTGCTGGCCGGATCTTTGCCCACCCCGGCCGGCTCGCCGGTGGCGATCATCAGCAAGGGCATGATCACGAGCAAAATTGCCGCGAGTTTGGCCCGATGTTGGCTAAAGAGATCGTACATTTTTTAAGAAGACGCGCGTCCTGCGGGGACTTTGAAAAGAGCGGATTTCACAAAATGGAAGACTGCGTGACTTCGCAGATTACCCAATGATTCTCAATACTTGTTATCGGCGACTTCGCGCAATAATTCAATCTCGTCGAGCGTCGCCCCGCTGCCCAGGACCACCGCAGACATCGGGTCGTCAGCGATCAGCACCGGCAAACCGGTCTCCTCGCGCAGCAAGATATCGAGATTCTTGAGCAGCGCCCCGCCCCCGGCCAGCACGATGCCCTTATCGACGATATCCGCGGAGAGCTCCGGCGGGGTGCGCTCCAGCGCGGTGCGCACCGCCTCGACGATCACATTGACGGGCTCCTGCAGGGCGTCGCGAATCTCGTCGGAGTTAACCTCCAGGGTCTTCGGCAGCCCCGCCACCAGGTCGCGCCCCTTGACCTCCATGGTCATCGCCTCGTCGGTGGGATAGGCGGTGCCAATGGTGCACTTGATCATCTCGGCGGTGCGCTCGCCGACCAGAAGATTATATTTTCGCTTCATATGCTGGACGATGGCCTCGTCCATCTTGTCGCCGCCCACGCGCACCGACTCCGAATACACGATGCCCGACAGGCTGATGACCGCGACCTCGGTGGTGCCGCCGCCGACGTCGACGATGAGGTTTCCGGAGGGCTCGGCGATGGGCAACCCGGCGCCGATCGCGGCGGCCATGGGCTCCTCGATCAGAAAAACCTCGCGCGCCCCGGCCTGCTCGGCCGACTCGCGCACCGCGCGCTTCTCCACCTCGGTGATCCCGGACGGCACGCAGATCACGATGCGCGGGCGCATCAGTTTTCGCCGATTATGTGCCCGGGCAATAAAATAGCGCAGCATCGCCTCGGTGATCTCAAAGTCCGCGATGACCCCGTCTTTCATGGGCCGAATCGCCACGATGCTGCCGGGGGTGCGCCCCAGCATCTCCTTGGCGACCCGCCCCACCGCCTTGACACGTTTTCCTCCGCGCGCATCTTTTTGGACCGCAACCACCGAGGGTTCGCTGCACACAATCCCCTTGCCCTTGGCGTAAACCAGGGTATTTGCGGTCCCCAAATCGATGGCGAGGTCATTTGAAAAGAGGCCGAGAAACTTGTTGACAACCATGTGTTTTTCTATTGGAACGAGGCGAGGCCCGCGTCCGGAATGGATGCTCCGGGGCCAAAGTCAAAATATTGGGTCGGGACGACCCGGGTCCTTCACCATCTTTAGTAACAGACACGCACCCAAATCTACAACAACGCGATGCGCCGAAGTCCGTCGCACTTGCCACGACGCCTATCAGCCGTTAACATCTGCCGCCTTTGGTGATAGGTAGCCATTTATTGCGTTCTTAGACGCAATTTTTTATTTCATATTTTCGACCTTTGAAAAGCTTCTCTCAATCTGGCCTCACGGGAGCATAGAACCGATGTTAAAATCCGTCCGTCACGCAGCAAAAAGTGGCTTTTCTTATATCCTGGTGGCAGGGCTTATCGTCATCTTTGCCTTCTTCTTCGGCGTACCGGCCAATAGTTGCGGCAGCACGCCCAACAGCGCCTATAGTATGGCCTCAATTGACGGCAAGAACGTCACCAGCCACGATATCAACGTCATTTATAATCAATTATATAGCTCCAATACGACCCCGGAGCCCGAGGCGCTTGAGCGCCAGCGCGCGCTGAGCCTGAAGGCGTATTTGTTGATCGAGCTGCTCGCGCATAAGGCCCATGAAGCCGGGTTGCGCGTCAGCGATGAGGAGTTTCAGGCCTATATGCTCGATCCGCTGCGCAATCCGGAGTTTTTGAGCGCCTACGGAAATAGCGGCGCCTGGGACGCCGGATATTATGAGCGCTATGTCCAGAACTTCCTGCTGGTGAGCCTGCCGAAGTACGAGAGTTTCAAAAAGAGCGAACTACTGGCGCGCAAATATATCAATATGATCGAGATGCAGGTCAATATTTTGCCCCAGGAGCTCGCCCAGCGCGAAGCGCTTCGAAATACCAAGGTGAATCTGGAGTTTGTCAGCTTTAACGACGACCTGGTCTCGGATTTTGTCGAACTTGATGACGCGCAAATTGCGGCGTTTATCGAGTCGAACGCCAAGGAGATCAAGAGCTACTTCGACGCCAATATAAAAGACTATAGCGAGCCGGCGAAGATGGAGATTCGCCGTATTTATCTCGAGATTGGCACCAAGGACGCCGACGGCAACGACGAGAAGGCTCGCCTGGCCGCCGCCCAAAAACGCCTCGATGCCGGGGAGGACTTCGCCCAGGTCGCCGGTTCCATCAATGACGCGCTCAAAGAGGAACAAGGCCTGATCCCGATGACCCCCGTGGAGAACCTGGACCAGGAGATCGTCAGCGCGTTTGAGGGCGCAAAGATCGGCGATGTGCGCGAGATCACCACCGACACCGCGCTGATGCTGGTTAAATTGGTCGACCGTCAGGAGGCGGTGAATACCCCGCTGGCAGAGGTCGAGAAAGAAATTGCCACCAACCTGCTGCGCGAGAAAAAGGTCAACGAGCTGAGCGAGGAACTGGCGAGCGAATTATTGGCCAAGGCCAAAGAAACCGGCTCGCTGAGCAGCGCGCTCGAAGCCCTTGCCCCGCCGGCTCCGGCCGAAGGCGCCGAGGAAGACCCTGACGCCCCGAAGAGTGTCTGGGCGGCGGTATCGCTCCAGGAGACCGGGGAGTTCACCCTGGAGGGCCAGGATATGTCGAGCCTCTTCGGCGGCCAGCTTCCCCCGGGCATCGCGCTGGGGCGCAGCGCCTGGGATAATATCCCCAAGATCGGCCAGAGCCGCGCGCTCGCCGTCGACGCGTTTAGCAAATTCGACCTGAAGAGCCCGGTGGCCGACAAGGTCTATAGTGCCGATGACAGTAAAGTCGTGGTGAGCCTGAAGAGCAAGACCACCCCCGAGGAAGCGAAGAGTGAGGAGACGGAGGAAGCTACCACCGCCCAGGTTGGCTCCGATCCGCTGGTCGAAGAGCTCCTGGCGCAGAAAACCCAGGATTTGCTCGGACAATGGCAGCGCCTATTCCAGCGCCGCACCCAATTTGGCGGCTCGCTCACGCTCGACTATGGCCCCTGGTTGGAAGGTCAGTATAAGGAGGCCATCAAATCGGGCACGATCAAGTTAAAGCCCAAATCTGGCGGTCTGGCCGTGACGATGATCGACCCCTCTACCGTCACGATCGAGCCCGGCAATGAGATGCCCGCGCTAAACTAAGTGCAACGCCTGTCACCCCAAAACTCGCAGCCATGAAAAGAGGGCCTCGATAAATTCGAGGCCCTCTTTTTTGCCTTTGAATCGACGGTCGCCCGCACCCTGCCCAAAGCAAGAGGCCAAGAAACACGAAAGCCCCGATAAAAATCGGGGCTTTTGTTTAGAGCGGGAGACGGGAATTGAACCCGCGACGTCAACCTTGGCAAGGTTGCACTCTACCGCTGAGTTACTCCCGCGTAGAGTACCGAAGGCTTCGGGAATGGTGTCACCCTGGAAGATGCCCTGGTCAGGGCGCCTCCGCTTAGAGCGGGAGACGGGAATTGAACCCGCGACGTCAACCTTGGCAAGGTTGCACTCTACCGCTGAGTTACTCCCGCATGGGGTGTGACACTCATTCCCGAATTGCCTCCGGGAAGCGGGTTTATAGGCCAGGCTACCCGCTGTGTCAAGTGATTATTTCACCATATTAAGACAAGGCTTCACTAGTCGCGACCAAACTCGGGCACGCGATCTTCCTCGTACTCCTCAGATTCCTCCCAGGCCCCTTCATCGCCCGGCGCCGGCGCAGGCTCCGTCTCCTCCCGGCGTTGCAGCCCGCGCAACCCGCGCAGCGGCGGCCTGGTGCGCGCGGGGCGCACCTGGGAGCGGTCGAGTTTTATCGGCGAGCTGCGCCGGACGTCGGGTGAAAGCAAGCGCTGATTGCCCAGTTTAATGTCCTCGCGGCTCTTCATCTCCAGGGGTTGTCGCGCCTCCTCTTCGGCCTGCTGCGCGGCGGGCTCCTCTTGCTCGAAATCGGCTTCGTCCTCACCCTGGGCTTCGGCGGCCTGCTCGGCGAGTTCGACCGCACGGGCTTCCTCAAGGAGCTCGGCCTCATTGAGTTCCCAGGCACTATCGTCGAGCGGCTCCTCCTGCTCGTCGGGCTGGGCCATGGAGCGCAACGGAATGGGTTCGGGGCGCGGTTCAGCAAAGCGCGCGCCCGCTTCCTCGGCCGCGGCGGCGGCCTTCATGCGATCGAGCGCCTCGGCCTGCGCGGGGCGTGCGGTCCCAGCCGCGCCCGCCCCGCCTGCGTAGGGTTGAAAGCCATCATTTGCGGCGCGCGCCGGGCGCGCAGATTCGGCCTCCGGCTCGTCTGATCCTGAAAGCGCAAAGATAAGCCCGCCGCCAACCAGTGCGACGAGTAGCAGGATCAAGCCTGCGCGCTTCATGCCCACCCCGGTGGCGGCCGCCACCGGGGCATCTGGCGCCTGGGCCTCACCGTGGCGGCGCGCGGCCTCCTCGCTCACCACGGGGTGCGAGGCGGAGTCCGACACCACCAACTCAAAGGTTCCGTCTTCAGCTTGAAGAGCCTGCACCTCGGCGATGCGCCCACTTTCCTGCTCGGTACTTTTGTCCATGCACACACTCCCGGCCTGACACCTGCGACTCCAATGACGCAAGATAATAGCGGGTCCGCCCTCAAAACTACAAGATCGCGACCCGTAAATCGGATAGGTGCTACTAAAAAAATAAAGCCGGCCCCGACAAATTGCCAGGGCCAGCCTTAAATTAGACCTCAAATGCAGCGTCGACGAGCCGCGTGATTACTGAGCTTCTTCAAACTCAGCGTCGATGATGTCGTCATCGTCATCGTCGTCGTCGCCACCCTGAGCCGACTCATCGGGGCCCCCGGGGGCCGCGCCAGCGTCGGCGCCGGCCGCCTGGTACATCTGCTCGGCCGCCTTGTGCATGACCTGCTCCAGCTCCTCCATCCGCGTGGCCAGCACGTCATAGTCAAGCTCTTCAAGTGCCTTCTCGAGCGCCTCGACCTTCGCGGTGATCTCGGCTTTCTGCTCGCCCTCGAGTTTATCACCTTGCTCGGTGACGAATTTGCGTGCCGAGAGCGCCGCGACTTCGGCGCTATTTTTAAGCTCGGCATGCTCCTTCTTTTTCTCGTCTTCGGCGCGATGCTCTTCGGCCTCGCGCACAAATTGCTCGACCTCGGCGTCCGACAGCCCGGAGGAAGACTCAATGCGAATCTTCTTCTCTTTGCCGGTCGCTTTATCCTTGGCCGACACATGCACGATGCCGTTGGCGTCGATGTCGAAGGTGACCTCGATTTGCGGGACTCCGCGGGGAGCCGACGGGATATCTTCCAGGTTGAATTTACCCAGCGTCTTATTATCCGCGGCCATCGGACGCTCGCCCTGAAGCACGTGGACGGTCACCGAGCTCTGGTTGTCCGCGGCGGTGCTGAAGGTCTCGCTCTGCTTGGTCGGGATGGTGGTATTGCGACTGATCAGCGTGGTCATCACCCCGCCAAGGGTCTCGATCCCCAGCGACAGCGGCGTCACGTCGAGCAGCAGCATATCGCTGACTTCCCCGCTGAGCACACCGGCCTGCACAGCCGCGCCGAGGGCGACGACTTCGTCGGGATTGACGCCCTTATGAGGCGCTTTTCCGAAGAAATCGGTGACCATTTTCTGAACCATCGGGATGCGCGTGGAGCCGCCGACCAGGATGACCTCGTCGATATCCCCAATGCTCTTATTGGCGTCCTTAAGCGATGCCTTGCAGGGAGCCAGGGTGCGCTCGACGATATCGCCGATCATCTGCTCGAACTTGGCCCGGCTCAGCTTCACATTAAGATGCTTGGGCCCGGAGGCATCGGCCGTCAAAAACGGCAGGTTGATATCGGTCTCGAGCGTGCTCGAAAGCTCAATCTTGGCCTTCTCGGCGGCCTCTTTAAGGCGCTGAAGAACCATCTTATCCTTGCTGACATCGATGCCCGTGTCCTTCTTGAACTCCGCGATGAGCCAGTCGATAACCACGTTATCGAAGTCGTCGCCACCCAGATGGGTGTCGCCGTTGGTGCTCACCACTTCGATGACGCTCTCATCGACGTCCAGGATCGACACGTCAAAGGTACCGCCGCCGAGGTCATAGACCACGACAAGCTGCTCCTCGGTCTTATCCAGACCGTAGGCCATCGCCGCGGCGGTGGGCTCGTTGACGATGCGCTTGACATCGAGTCCCGCGATGCGCCCGGCATCCTTGGTGGCCTGGCGCTGAGCGTCATCAAAATACGCCGGCACCGTAATCACCGCCTGGGTCACCGGCTCGCCGAGATAGTCTTCGGCCGCATTCTTGAGCTTGATGAGGATCTTCGAGGAGATCTCGGACGGGTTATATTTGCGCCCGTTCACATCGATGGCCACGTCGCCGTTATCTGCCTTGACCAGGTTATACGGCACGCGGCCGACCTCGTCTTCGAGATCCGCGAAGCGGCGCCCCATAAAACGCTTGACCGAGAAGATCGTATTCTCGGGGTTGGTGATGGCCTGGTTGCGCGCAATGCGCCCCACCAACACGTCGTTATTGGAGTCAAATCCCACCACCGAGGGAGTCGTGCGCGCGCCCTCCTGGTTGGTGATGACTTCCGGATCCTTGCCTTCCATAATCGCGACCACGGAGTTGGTGGTTCCGAGGTCAATTCCGATAATTCTACTCATAGGGATACTCTCCTTAAATTTAAGCAAATGCTGTGAATAATGAGTGGCGAAGAACGGGTCACACGCGGTACTTACGCCGCGCTGGAGGCGCCGGCCGGAGAGCTTCCGGACGGCGTTGGACTCCGCCGCGATTTCGTTCGAGCCAAGTTTAGGCACCGTTTGGGTACAGACAAGCGAATAGTTCAGGCAATTTTGGAGCCGTCGGGCTTTGCCCCACCGGCGGGCGCCGGCGGCGCGCTCGACGCCGCGCCGCCAGCCTCAACCTTTGCGGGCGACGTCCCTTCATCCGCCGGCACTGCGCCGGATCCTGCAGCCGACGAGCCGCCTGAGGGGGACGCGTAGTCGGTGACATACCAGCCGCCGCCCTTCAGGATAAAATTGCCGCCGGTAATCAGCTTCGTGACCGCGTCTGCCTGGCAACTCGGGCAGGCCTCGGGATCTGGATCACTAAAACTGGCCAAATCCTCAAAGGTATGCCCACATTCGGCACATTCATACTTGTAGATAGGCATGCTCAACAACCTTGTTGCTTCAAGAAATCGGGGAATTTCGACACGTAAAAAACCGAATGGATCGCCGCGAAAACTGACGCCTTCGCGCCGCGATACCATCCGCCTCTGGAAGTGCCCACAGGCGCCCGAAATGCGGGCCGACCTCGTGGCCGCGGGTAAGTTGCGCACCGAGTCGACCCAGTCAAGTCAATAAGGCCAAGATAATTGAATTATTCTGGCCGCCGCGCCGGCGGCCGGTTGTGCGGATTATTTAATCGCAGCCTGGAGCACGTTGAAGACCGCTTTGGGCTGCAAGGATGAGGAGAAGAGCCCGTCGAAGCAGCGCACCAGTGGAATCTCAAAATCATTGGCCGTGCCGGTCAGACCGCTGCATTGACCGGCCACTTCACCGGTGCCGACGTCGGCGCCGTCAATATTCATCAGAGAATTCCAGGCGACCATCTCGGGCTCAAGCCCGGCATTCCACTGCGCGAAACGCTCGAGATACTGCCCCTGCTGCGTATAGCCCGCGCGCGAGTTAACCGGGCTGCCCACGCTATACCAGACCAGGGGTTTGTCGACATCGTAGAGCTGATTCGTACGGCGCAGGAACTGATAGGCGCCGGGATTGGCCGCGTCCACGGTGGTATAGCTCTTGAGCGAGAGGATATCGCCCGCATCGATCAGCGGCAAAATCAGCGCCTGGAATCCGGCGTCGAGCTCCTCGTTGGTCACCGGCGCGCCCTCCTCGCGGGGCTCACCAACCGGATGGAAGCGCGGCGCGACCTCGGCCACGAAGCGGTCCCAGTCGATGCCCGCGCCGACCTTGGTCTGCGGCGAGGCGGCGTGGATCGCGGCGACGGCGTCCTGGAAGAAGAGCATGAAGTTGGAGAATTCGGTCTCCGAATAGACCGGACTTCCCGGCGCAGCCAGTCGCTCCATCGCGTTTCCGACGATAAAGTAGCGCGGCTTATGCTCGGCGGCGACCGCCGAGATTTGCGCAATCAGGCTCTCGTGCATCGCCTGGGTATACAGGCCAAATGTGCCGGCTGGACGCGTGGTCAAACCGTCCCACGGCACGTAGCCGGTATTGCGCGAGTTCCACAGGTCGAGCACCACACTATAGCTGCCAAAGTCCGACCCGCTGTCGGCCATCGCCGACTCGACCTCCGCGAAGAGATCATCGGCGCGCGGCTCAAAGCGCGCGTCGTCGGGGTTCGAGCGAAAATGCTGCGCACCGCGCGCCGGCGTGCCGGTCGCCGCTGAATAATAGAGAAACTCGCCGTAGGTTGCCGCATATTCGTCGTACGCCGAGACATGCAAAAACGCGTGGTTCACGACTTTGGACGCGCGCTCAAGCACGCCGTTCTGGGAGGCCCCCGGCGTCAGGCGGACCGTCGCCCCGTGGTGAAATCCCACCCCGAACGCATCGCTACGGTACTCAAGTGGCGAGGCTTCGGCCAACGCAGGGAAGCGCTCGGGAGCCTTGGGCTCCGCGTCATCACCACATCCAACCCCTGTGAAGATCAACAGAGCAACGAGTCCAACCCAATAGATACGGCGTTGATTCATAAGATATTTCGCTTCAATAATTGCCTGGCGATTTGCTCACCCCGGGTGCTCGACGCACCCGAGGTTCCCATCATTATTACGGATGTGATTCCATAGAAATCAATAGATAATCAGGTCATCGCCGCCGCCCGAAGAGGCTTCGATATCGCTGAAATCGCGGTTGCTTTTCGTTTTGGCCTTCTTCTTTTTCTTCGTCGTTTTCTTGGCTTTAGCGCGCGACGCCTGCTTGGCCTCCTGCTCCTTCTGGGCGGCTTCCGCCTCGGCGCGCGCGATTTGGGAGTCCACCGGACGCCCCTCATTGAGGTTGATCGTCGAGTCTCCGATGATGGAGTCCACGATATCGGCGTCGACCACGCGCGAGCTCTCGGTGGTCAGCGACTTGACCTGTGCGGTGATTGCGCCCGCGGACTCGCGATCATCGCCGCGCGCCTCGCGCATCGCGGCGAGTCGTTTGGCGGTGCTCCGCTCGGCAAAGGCCATGGTGAAGGTGCCGAAGAATTGCTTCTGATTGCGCACCGTCAACATCGTATTGCCCTTCGACCAAATCGCCTCCATCAGCACGTCTTCGTCGCCTTCTTCCACAAATTCGGTCTCAATGGGTTTGCCGTACTTGCGCGCCACCTGCAGCACAAATGGCTCAAAGCCCACATTCCTTAAATAGCGCTGGTTATAGGCGACCACCATCTTATACAGGCCGCCGTCGACGAAGAAATAATAGCGATTCGCCACGGTATCGCGAATCTGCATCATCGACTCGCCGTTCTGGCGGCTGAACTCCTCGGAGATGACGCTGACATGGTAGCCACTCTTGGCGTCGAGCTTCTCGTAGCTCGCGTCAAACTCATCGACCTGGTTCAAAACACGCGTGTGCTCGCGCTGCAGGGCAACGCGATTGCCCTTGAGCTTATCGTCCTTGCGCATCGCGTCGAGCAGCTGCTCCTTGACCTTTTTGACCACGTCCTGGCGGCTATCGCCCCACTTCACCGCGCCAAGCGGCGCGTTCAGGTCGCCCTTGGGCGCGCCTTTGGCCATCGCAGGCGCAGCGAAACCAAGCACCAATAAGAAGGTCACGGCAAATTGAATATATTTTGAGCGATTCATCGTCTTTTTCCTCTGAATATCGGTGCGGATTGGCAGCAAGCGGCTCGGAGAAAACCGTAGCAGATCCCAGTTTGACTCACAATCTCAGGAGACAAGCGTCACTTCAGCGTTGAGACGCTGCCAAATGCAATCAAATTCACACGCCCAAACTCGATTGCCTGCGGATAAAAAAAACCACCGCCCGAAGACGGTGGTTTTTGGCTATCGCGCGCTAAGCATCAGGCGCTCAGGCCTCTTCGGCCGCGGCGAGGGCCGCGCGCAGGCTCAACTTGATACGCCCGCGCTTCATATCGACCGACAGGCATTTTACCTGAACCTCATCGCCCTGGCTGACCACATCGCCGACATTCTCGACGCGCCCCTCGGCAAGCTCCGAGATATGGCAGAGGCCTTCGATGCCCGGAAGGATCTCGATGAATGCCCCGAAATCCGTGATATTCTTGACCGTCCCGGTGTAGATGGTCCCCTCTTCGGGAGTCGCGGTAAGGCCTTCGATGATCTCGATGACCTGTTGGGCGGACTCTGCGTTATTCGCGGCGATCTTTACCGTTCCGTCATCTTCGATATTGACGCGCGCGCCGGTGGCCTCCTGGATGCCACGGATGGTCTTGCCACCCGAGCCGATGACCGCACCGATCGAGGACGGGTCGATCTTGATGAAGGTAATGCGCGGGGCGGTGTCCGCCAGTTCCTTGCGCGGCTCCGAGAGCGCCTCGTTCATGACCCCAAGGATATGATCGCGCCCTTCTTTGGCCTGCAGCAGCGCTTTCTCCATGGTCTCGAAGGTGATGCCTTCGATCTTGGTGTCCAGCTGGAAGGCGGTGATGCCGTCGGCGGTGCCGGTGACCTTGAAGTCCATATCGCCCATATGATCCTCGTCGCCGAGGATATCGGTCAAAACCACGATATCCTTGCCCTCCTTGATCATGCCCATCGCGATGCCGGCGGTGGGCTTTTTGACGGGCACGCCGGCGTCCATCATGGCCAGGCTTCCGCCGCAAACGGCGGCCATCGAGCTGGAGCCGTTGGAGGCAAGGGTGTCGCTAACCACGCGCACCGTATAGGGAAATTCAACTTCCAGATCCGGCAGCGCCGCGGTCAGGGCGCGCTCGGCCAACTCTCCGTGTCCGAGCTCGCGCCGCGCGGTGCCGCGGAACGGCTTGGTCTCGCCGACGCTGAATCCGGGGAAGTTATAGTGCAGATAAAAGCGTTTTTTATAGTCGCTCTCCAGCCCGTCGATGACCTTGCTGTCATACTCGGTGCCCAGCGTGCAGCTGACCAGCGCCTGGGTCTCGCCGCGGGTGAAAAGCGCCGAGCCGTGCGCCATCGGCAGCAGGCCGACCTCGACGCGGATATCGCGAACCGTCTCCGGGCTGCGCCCGTCAATGCGCGTTTTGGTCTTGATGACGCGCTTGCGCATGATCGATTTCTTGAGCGCCTCGAAGGCATCGCTGACATCGCCGTCCTGCTCCGGGAAGGCTTCGCTCAGCGCCTCGGAGGTCGCTTTTTTAAGCTCGTCCATGCGCGCGTAGCGCGGGAGCTTCTCGGCGATCTGCAGCGCCGCGTCCAGGTCCTTCTTGGCGTGTTTTTCCACCGCCTTGGCGATCGCTGCGTCCACGCTCACCGGCTCGACCTTCAGCTTCGGTTTGCCGATGGCCTTGGCGAGCTGCTTTTGCAGCTCAAGCACGCCCTGGACCGACTTCTGGCCGAATTCCAACGCCTTGACCATGACGGCTTCGGGGACCTCATTGGCCGCGCCCTCGACCATGACGATCGCCTTGTCGGTGACGGCCAGCACGATATCCATATCGGACTCTTCGCGCTCGGCGAAGGTCGGGTTGGCGACGAACTCGCCGTCGATCATGCCCACGCGCACCCCGGCCACCGGACCGTTGAAGGGCATCTCACTGATCATCAACGCGGCCGAGCAGCCGGTGATGGCCAGCACGTCGGTATCGTTGACCTGGTCGGCGGAGATTACCCACGCGACCAACTGGGTGTCGCGCCGGTAGCCGTCGGGGAAGAGCGGGCGGTGCGGGCGGTCGATGAGGCGGCTGGTCAGCGTCGCCTTGGTGCTCGGTTTTCCCTCGCGCTTAAAAAAGCCGCCCGGGATTTTGCCCGCCGCCCAGAAGTTCTCCACATAGTCGCACAGCAGCGGGAAGAACGGCAGGTGCGGCTTATCGCCGCCGTCCGACGCGGTGCACAGCACCTGGGAGTTGCCGTAGCTGATGACCACCGACCCACCGGCCTGCGGGGCCATGCGGCCGTGCTCAATGGTAAGTTCTTTGTCGCCGAGTTGTGCGCCTTCACGAATGATTGCCATAATCGTTTCCTGTCAAAATTATTACGAAAATTAATGCATCTAAAATAATCGCATCTATTCGAAGTCAACGAGTCGGAGGCATACTCTGAATTGGGCGCCCTCGCTGGGCGCCGCGTCGCCGTGAAGCGTAGCATGTAATGCGATGCACCAGAGACCTCTGATGCGCCCTATTACAGGCTACCCCTTCACAGTCATGCCACCGATTCGCGGGCCTGGGGTCGATGCGCCGCGCCGGTACGTCCGGGTACGAATAAGCCGCCGACCCGTTTGGGGCCAGCGGCTTATTTACGACTTGCTTCTTACTTTCGCAGTCCAAGCGCTTTAATCAGGGTACGATAGCGCTCGACGTCCTTCTTCTTGAGGTAGCGCAACAGTCGGCGGCGGCGGCCAACCAGAATCAGCAGGCCGCGGCGCGAATGATGGTCATGCTTATGCTCGGCGAAGTGGGTCTGCAGTCCGTTGATTCGCTCGGTCAGCAGCGCGATCTGGACCTCTGGGCTTCCCGTGTCGCCGTCGGCGCGCTTGAAGTCCTCGATGAGTTCAGCTTTTCTATCCGGATGTGTGGCCATGGGGTTTGCTCCTTTGTTTTGTCTCTTCGGCGCCGTCGCGGCGCGAGAGTCCGGTTCATGATTCTCAAGGACACTGGCAACCCACCCATGGAGAGTAGGCCAGGCCCGATTCGGCGCGGACCCTAAGTCTGGTGAGGGGGAAAGTCAAGCGCTCAACCCCCGATTTTCGCACACCTCTGGCTACCCCAGCGGAGTCAAATATCGCGGGGCATTTCGGTTTGCCGCACTCTCGCTTTCGCACGGCTTTTGGCGATATTTGCCTGCCGAACCCGTCAGGGCCGCGACGCGCTTCAATTGACCATGCACACTTCCCCAGAGTAATACCTTGCCGTACGCCAAATCTCGGGCGCGCCCTCGCCAAATGTCGTTTCAATGCTCACACTATCTCTATTTCGACCTCTATTTCGACAGATGATTCCTCGGCAAGTTGCCCCGGCGAATATTAGTAGTATGAAATGGCCCGGCGACCATATCCTGACTCGAAGAAATTTCGATTCTCCACCCGGAGCTAAAAATGAGTGATAAAAACAAAGCGACGCCCGACGACCTGACCGATTCAACTCTCGAAGAGGACTCTGTCCTCGAAGAAGACTCCGACCTCGAAGAGGACTCCGACCTCGAAGAGGACTCCGACCTCGAAGAGGACTCCGACCTCGAAGAGGACTCCGACCTCGAAGAGGACTCCGACCTCGAAGAGGACTCCGACCTCGAAGAGGACTCCGACCTCGAAGAAGACTCCGACCTCGAAGAGGACTCCGACCTCGATGAGGACTCCGACCTCGACGAGGACTCCGACCTCGAAGAGGACTCCGAGGACATGTCGATGAGCATCGAAGATCTCGAGGCCGCGGTCGCCCGCG